>Ga0154006_1000030_pt1 | contig 66740 bp, 43 predicted proteins | sample TSFL090MetaG_FD_104747 | JGI IMG/M metagenome (GOLD analysis project Ga0154006, IMG submission 104747) | Attine ant fungus gardens microbial communities from Florida, USA - TSFL090 MetaG | ecosystem: Host-associated > Fungi > Mycelium > Unclassified | place: USA: Florida, Wakulla State Forest...
AAAAGCGCGGCGATATTGCCGTTGTTTTTTCGGGACAGGCTCAGGTAAGTCAATACGTATCCACGCATTAAAACAGACAAAAAGGGGCCGTTTCCCTATGCTGATGGCGACCATTATCTTTTGTTAGATATGCAGTTGGGGGGGGATTGGGTCGGCGAGATCGATCCTAGGCAGCTGCCTGTAGAAATGGAAATTGATTGGGTTCGGTTTCATGCTTGTAAAAAAAAGTAAGTAAAGGCGCGTAAACCCCATTGTTATTCCTTGCGCCTTGCTCTTTAGCAATATTTCTAATTAAGTTCAACGAAGGATGAATATTATCTAATAATATGGGTTGTTTGTTGCATGAAATGCTGATGATGGTCGATTGTATGTAGTAAATTAGGTTTCCCTAATTTATTTTGTTCTATCTGTTTTGTTCGTAGTAGGAATGGCTAAATATTGATTTTGGCATATCTTAGCCTGTTTTGCGCTATTGTATAACCTTTTTCTATCTATGATAAATGGTATTCATGCATTGCGCTGAAATAATCGCTTTTTCCACTAAAATAAGACCTTTTCTAGCGTTAATGAGCGTATCGATATTGTAAAGCCGACAGTTTTTGTCGGCTTTTTTATTGTGTCTTTGTTCTTTATATGTGCAAACTCAATAAATGAATTAATGATGGTTGTGGTTGTTATTTTAAATGCCCATTTTGATTAACTTATGTTAATAAATTTATTTTATTTTAATTTTTTGTTTAAAAAATTTGGTTAACCAAAATTATAATGCGTATATTTGTGGTGTCAAAAGTGTGGATGATTGTTGAAATCAAATATATGATTGACGAAAAAAAACTATGATCATGAATATGTTTTTGCAGACACCTACCTATTTTTTTATGTTTAGTTAACTAAACATCGTTGAACCTAAAGCCGTTGCTAAATAATGCATTAACAAGAACAGAAAACCCGATAGATTATCTATCGGGTTTGTTATTTATGCCCATTCCAAACAAGGCGAAATCGTATTTTACCGGATCGTCCGGATTAAATTGGCGAAGTTTTTCGGTTAGTTCGATAGCTGTTTTCCAATTGATGGGCTGGTTGTCCAATAGGCCAAGTTGATTGGCGACGCGGGCGACGTGCAGGTCTATCGGAATGACGAGCGCTTCCATTGGAATGTTTTTCCATAATCCAAAATCGACGCCTTTGTCATCGCGGCGCACCATCCAACGGAGGTACATATTAAGCCGTTTGCAATGCGATTTTTTGGCGGGACTAGCAATATGTTTTCCGGTTCTTTGCGGGAAATATTCGGCAGAAGTGAAATAGCTGCAAAAACGGTTCAGTCCGTTTTCCATCGTCGGTGTTTGCTCGTTCCAAAACGCGTTTTCCAAAGAATCATATTGACGGTAGTGCCTTTGCAGAAAATCGATAAAATACAGTAAGTCCGTCGTATTGAACGTACGATGTTTGAAATGAATGAGCCGTTTCAGGTCGCTGTCCTGGTGGTTCAATATAAAATCGTAAGGCCGCATGTCCATCAGCTGCATGAGTTCCCTGGATTTTTTGATGATGATTGTGCGGTTGCCCCACGCAAAAACGGCGGCAAAAAGCCCCGCAATTTCGATGTCTTGTTTTTGGGTAAAAAGGTGCGGTACGGAAATCGGATCCTGCGGGATAAAATTCGGATTGTTGTATTGCAGGACTTTTTCGTCCAGCAATTTTTTGAGATTTTCCATGACGCAAAATTACGGAATGCCGGTTGTATTTTTTTGTCCGCTAGGATAGCTGCATCAATCAGTAATTTCTTTTCTTATTCTTTTTAAATGGAAAAACGTACAGTTTTTGAACTCCAGAAGTCCCCGTCTTTCGAACGGTGCATAGCATTACCCATATCACTTTGTCTTTTGTTTGTATTGGTGCATTCGCTCTGCTCAGGTCGCCTTCGAAAGACTTGAATTGCGAAGCACTCACGAATACCATTGAAAATATATTATGGCATTCGTAATTTTTTTTGCCATTTTTTTCTTGACAAAAAAGTGGAGATTTATCAAAACATACAAAGAGGTTTGTTTATTATCAAGCTTTTTTACCGACAAAAAATATTTTCCCCCGCTTGTCTATAATTTATTATTTCCTTTTTCTCTTAGAGGTATATTTGTTACATGATTAAGAAAATTGCCTTTTGTGCTGCGTTGTTTTTGCCGTGGATGGCAAAAGCGCAGGACTATTGGGATTTGAGACGATGCGTCGACTACGCCGTCACGCACAATATTTCAGTCAAGCAGTCCGATGTGCAGGCGCGTTTGCAGTTGTTGCAGGCGAAGCAATCCAAGGCCAACCGGATTCCATCTTTGGCTTTTTCCAGCAACGGCGGTTACCAGTTTGGACGTTCGGTCAACCCGTCCACCTATGAATTTACCAATAGCACTATTTTTCAGCAGACCTACAATCTGCAGACGAGCATTACTTTGTTCAACTGGTTCAATATAAAAAATACGTACCTGTCCAACCAAAAAAATGCGGAAGCCTTGCAGGAAGACGTCAACCGTGCCAAAAGCGACGTGACGCTCAATGTTGCTGCCGCTTACCTGCAGTTGCTATTGGCAAAAGAACAGGTCAATATTGCTCGCAGCCAGATTGGCCTGACGCAGCAGCAGCTGGACATTACACGAAAAAAAGTCGACGCCGGCGCTTTGCCCGAACTTAATTCGGCGCAATTGTCGGCTCAGTTAGCGACCGACAGTAGCACGTACATTACCAATGTTTCGCAGATGGAGCAGAACAAACTGCAACTTTTTGCCTTGCTGAACCTGAGCGCCGATACGCCTTTTGAGGTAGGCGTTCCCGATGCAGACAAAATTCCGCTGTTGCCGATTGCGGATCTGCAACCGGGCGAACTGTACAATACGGCGCTCAAAAATCAATATTTGCAAAAAGTGGATTCCCTCAAAATCATGGGCGCCCAATACAATATTAAGGCGGCACGCGGTGCGATGTTTCCGACGATTACTGCTTTTGGTGGTATCGGTTCCAATTTTGCCAATAATTACAGCACGGTGTCTGGCGTTCGTCCGTTCGTTGATACGGTCGGCGTAGTAGACGTTCAAGGAACGAAATATGCGGTTTCCTCTATGGGCGGAATTCCGCTTTATTCCAAGCCGTCTTATTTCAAACAATTGCTCGATCTTAATCTAAACCAATCGGTTGGGCTTTCCTTAAATGTTCCAATATTCAACTATCGGCAGTTGCGCACCAATTACGAACGTGCAAAAGAAAACCTGCATACGTTGGAGCTGCAACGCGAACAGGACAACTTGACTTTGCAGCAAAATATCTACACGGCTTACAACAACGCATTGACGGGCATCCAAAATTTCAGCGCCAATACAAAGGCCTCCGAATATGCGACTTACGCTTATTCGCTTTCGCAGAAAAGGTACGATATTGGAATGTTGACGACTTCAGATTTTATCGTCGTGCAGAACAATATGTACCAGGCAAAAATCAAACAAGCCGCATCGCGTTTTGAATATATTTTTCGGTTGAAAGTATTGGAGTTTTACAAAAACAACGCCATTAGCTTATAAAGATTTAAAGCAGAATTATGAGTAAAAAATTGAAATGGATATTGATAATATTGGTCTTGTTGGTCGTGTTGCTGGTTGTACTCAAAAAGACGGGTGTCATCGGAAAAGACGACGGACTGCAAGTGACGGCTTCCAAAACCGCCTACAACAATATTACCGAAATAGTGACGGCGAGCGGAAAAGTGTTTCCCGAGGTGGAAGTCAAAGTGAGTTCGGATATTTCGGGTGAGATTGTCGAACTGCCTGTTGCAGAAGGCGATACAGTCCGAAAAGGGCAGGTCGTGACGCGTATCTACGCCGATATTTACAATTCACAAAGGGAACAAGCGGCGGCAATCGTCACGCAGTCGCGTGCGCAACAGACCAATGCGCAGGATGCATTGACTGGTCTGAAAGCGACCGTCAACCAAACGGAAGCGAACTATACTCGTTCGAAAAAATTGTTGGACGACAAGGTGATTTCTGTTCAGGAATATGAAACGGCGCAACAAGCCTATTTGGCTGCAAAATCCAATTACGACGCGGCAAAAGCGACGATTTCCGCCAATGTTGCCAACGTGCACAGCAACCAAGCGAGCTTAGATCGTGCACAAAAAGATGTCGACCGTACGATTATCACAGCGCCGATGGACGGCGTGGTGAGCCTGCTCAATATGAAAAAAGGCGAACGCGTGGCGGGTAACAGTTTCAGTATCGGTACGGAAATCATGCGTATTGCCGATTTGAAGAGCATGGAAGTGAAAGTCGACGTGGGTGAAAATGACATTACCAAAGTGCGTCTTGGCGACAGTGCCGTCGTGCAGATCGACGCGTACAACCAACGCAAATTCAAAGGCGTCGTCTACAAAATTGCCAATCCGCAAACGGCCGATGCGACGACGACTTCCGTTTCGTCCAGCACGACCGTTACCAATTATCAGGTGCATATTCGGTTGTTGTCCGAAAGTTATGCAGATCTGATGGGTTCCGGCAAACCATTTCCTTTTCGTCCCAATATGAGTGCAAGCGCCGACATCCAAACGCAGACGCACGCGCATACGTTGGTCGTTCCGTTAAATGCCGTGACGACAAGAAGTGCGACCGAAAAGGACAAATCAAAGCCGACCGACAGTGACAACAACAATAATAATGGCAACGACGACGATATTCACGAAGTTGTTTTTGTACTGCAAAAAGACAATACCGTCAAGCAAGTGCAGGTAAAAACGGGCATTCAGGACATCAACAATATTGAGATTTTGTCTGGTTTGAAAGAGGGAGACATGGTCGTTACTGGTCCTTACGATATTGTAAGCAAAGAATTGCAGACCGGAAAATTGGTCAAAGTCGTACCAAAAGACCAGTTGGTCAAAAAAACAAATTAAGTTTAGTTTTGAATAAATAAGGTTTGGTTGAAATGGAACCCTCGAAATGTATTTCGGGGGATTTTTTGTGTTCCAATAGGAAAACAACGTTGTTGTTCTCTGCACTAGCACGCACTCGCGCAAGGATTAGCGAAGCGGTCCTTGTGTGTATTATGTGCTATGGGGTAAGGAATATTGGAAGGTTTATGTTCTAAACTTGTCAATATGAAAACGAAGTTGTAAAGGCGCGCCGTCTATGACGCGTGCCCAACAAAAAGTATCAATCTCCCCAAGTCGCCTTATTAAAAGTTGATTTCACCGAAAAAATTTGGATTTGTTTTTGCTGAAATTTTTTTCTTTTTTCATAAATATTGTTATATTTGTAATACATACAATTAATTAAAAAGCTAATGAGTGCGCCATATACTATCGGCTTAGATTTCGGAAGTGATTCTGTACGGGCCATTATCGCTGACATTTCCAATGGGGCGGAAGTCGCTTCTTCGGTATTTTACTATCCACGTTGGGCGCAGGGTTTGTATTGCAAACCTGCGGAAAGTCAGTTTCGCCAACATCCGTTGGATTTTATCGAGGGCATCGAGTCGACGATCAAAGACTGTGTCAGCCAGGTCGGCAGCGAGATCAGCTCCAATATCGTAGGTATTTCCATTGACAGTACAGGTTCCACGCCAATATTGGTGGACAAAAACGGAACGCCGTTGTCGCTGTTGCCGGGTTTTGAAGAAAATCCCAACGCGATGTTCGTATTGTGGAAAGACCACACTTCTATCAAGGAAGCAGAAGAAATCAATGCAAAAACAAAACACAGTCCGGTCAATTACCTGAAATACGTCGGCGGCATTTATTCGTCCGAATGGTTTTGGGCAAAATTGCTGCACGTATTGCGAGAAGACGAAAGCGTACGCGAAAAAGCGTATTCCATCGTCGAAAACTGTGACTGGATTCCGTTTATATTGGCAGGCGGACAATCTTTGTCTGACCTGAAACGCGGTGTTTGCAGCGCCGGACACAAAGGTTTGTGGTCGGAAGAGTGGAACGGATTTCCGCCAAACGATTATTTCAAAAGCATCGACCTATTGTTGGACGGTTACGTGACGACGCTCGATCAACCTATATTGGCTGCGGACAAACCAGTCGGAACGCTTTCCAAAGAATGGGCGGAAAAACTCGGACTTTCCGAAAATATTGTGGTAGGTATTGGTGCTTTTGACTGCCACATGGGCGCGGTCGGCGGCGAAATTGAACCTTACTACGTGAGCAAAGTTATCGGAACTTCCACTTGCGACGTCGTCGTCGTCCCAAAAGACGAGATTGGCGATATTGTCGTGGAAGGTATTTGCGGTCAGGTCAAGGGTTCCATCATTCCGGGAATGATCGGGATGGAAGCTGGACAGAGTGCATTTGGCGACGCATATGCGTGGTTTGCCAAAATGATTGCTTGGCCTATTGACCAGCTGATCGAGGAAAACAAAGACAACGAAACTTTTGTCCAATTATTAAAAAAGAAAAAAGCATCCCTGCTTCCAGAACTTACTAAAGTAGCGGAAAAAATCGCCGTTACCGAAAAACTGGAATCTGCCATCGACTGGTTCAACGGTCGTCGTACACCGGATGCGGACCAAAACCTGAAAGGGGTATTGGCTGGCTTGCATCTCGGTACGGACGCGCCGCGCATTTTCAGGGCGATTGTCGAAGCGACTTGTTTTGGTGCGCGCGCCATCGTTGAGCGTTTTATCGAACAAGGCGTTCCCGTAAAAGGCATTATCGGTCTGGGCGGTATTGCGCAAAAATCTTCTTTTGTCATGCAGATGATGGCGGACGTAATCAATATGCCGATCAAAGTTCATCGTTCCGAACAAACCTGCGCACTTGGCGCGGCAATGTTTGCGGCTACGGCGGCGGGTGTTTTTGAAAAAGTGGAAGATGCGATGAAGGCGATGGGACAAGGTTTTTCCAAAACATACATACCAAACGAAACGCTCGTTGCGCTTTACGAAAAAAGATATCAAAACTATAAAAAAAGTGCTGCGTTCTACAGCGAAAACCAATAAACGAAATGGATACAGCGTTCAAACTGATTCGGGAAGAAGCCTACGAAGGTAATATGGAACTTCCTAAAAACAATCTTGTCATCGTGACTTTCGGCAACGTGAGTGCTGCTGACCACAGCCGCGGCTTATTTGCGATCAAACCGAGCGGCGTGCCTTACGAACAGCTTTCGCCCGAAAAAATGGTGATTGTCGATTTTGACGGAAAAGTGGTGGAAGGAAATTTGCGTCCGTCTTCGGACACGCCGACACATGCGGTTTTGTACAAACATTGGGAAGACGTGGGCGGCATCGTGCACACGCACAGCACTTATGGAACGGCTTGGGCGCAGGCGATCATGGATATTCCGATTTTCGGAACCACGCACGCCGACCATACGACGTTGAACATTCCTTGCGCGCCGCCGATGAATGACGAAATGATTAAAGGAAACTACGAATACGAAACGGGTTTTCAGATCATGAATGCGTTGAAAGACCGCAACATCACGCACCACGATGTCGAAATGATATTGGTGGGTAGCCATGCACCATTTACCTGGGGAAAAAATGCTGCGAAAGCCGTGTACAACAGCGTCGTATTGGAAGAAATTGCTAAAATGGCTTTGTTTACGTTGCAGATTCATCCGAATAATCCTTTGCTGAAAGATGCGCTGATCGAAAAGCATTATCAACGCAAGCATGGTTCGGGTGCATATTATGGACAGGAATAAAAAGTTCCGCATCGTCTTTTGAACGGAGTGAGAAATCTCCTAGCAGTAGAATAGCCTTGAATTTCTGGGAGATTGCTCGTTGTCACTCGAAATGACGGTGTTGAATATGCTTCGCTTTTGGTTTTTACCTTTTAATTTTTGCCTTAAAATTTTTTAAATAGAAATACATCATGAGCAGTATTTATACGAAAGAAGTGTGGTTCGTGACGGGAAGCCAGGATTTGTATGGGCCCGAAACATTGGCACAGGTTGCCGACCACGCTAAAGTAATTGCCGAAGCTTTGGACAAATCCGAGGCGATTCCCGTTAAGATTGTTTGGAAGCCAACGGTAAAATCTTCGGATGAAATTTTTGATACGTTGACAGCGGCAAACGCCGAGAAAAACTGTATTGGTATCATCACCTGGATGCACACTTTTTCTCCTGCGAAAATGTGGATCCGTGGTTTGAATGCTTTGCAAAAACCATTGTTGCACCTGCATACACAGTTCAACCGTGATATTCCTTGGTCTACGATGGACATGGATTTCATGAACCTGAACCAAAGTGCGCACGGTGACCGCGAATTTGGATTTATCGTGAGCAGACTTCGCAAAAACAGAAAAGTCGTTACGGGCTATTGGGAAAGTGCGAGTGTCCAAAAACAAATCGGTGACTGGACGCGCGTTGCTGCCGGATGGGCGGATTGGCAAGGTGCAAGATTTGCAAGATTTGGCGACAATATGCGTTTCGTTGCGGTCACTGACGGCGACAAAGTAGAAGCGGAATCCGTATTTGGATTTTCCGTAAACAGTTACGGTATCGGCGATTTGGTGGAAATCATCAACGCGGCATCCGAAAGTGAAATCAAAGCCTTGATTGAAGAATACGAAGCATCTTACACTGTTGCCGCATCTTTGCAGGCAAATGGAAAAGACCGTTCTTCTTTGGTGGAAGCTGCCAAAATCGAAATTGGTTTGTCCAAATTCTTGAAAGACGGAGGTTTCAAGGGTTTTTCCGATACGTTTGAAGATTTGCACGGCGTAGCGCAGTTGCCAGGTTTGGCGGTACAACGTCTGATGCAGCAAGGTTTCGGTTTTGCCGGCGAAGGCGACTGGAAGACAGCAGCGTTGGTACGCGCGATGAAAACAATGGGCGAAGGTCTGGAAGGGGCCAACGCGTTCATGGAAGACTACACGTACAACCTTGATCCGGAATTTTCCACGATTATGGGTTCGCACATGTTGGAAGTTGACGCAGCTTTGGCGGTGGACAAACCGTCTTTGGAAATCCATCCGTTGGGTATTGGCGGCAAAGCTGATCCAGTGAGATTGGTTTTCAATGCGAAAGGCGGTAGTTCTTTGGCGGCGTCCTTGATGGATTTTGGAAACCATTTCCGTCTATTGGTCAACAAAACCGAAGGCGTGGAAATCAAAGAAGCGTTACCAAAATTGCCTGTTGCGCGCGTTTTGTGGAAACCATTGCCTGATTTGCAAACGGCTGCTACGGCTTGGATCTTGGCGGGCGGCGCTCACCATACTTGCTACAGCCAAAACCTTTCGGCTGAACAGTTGGAAGATTTTGCGGAAATCGCAGGTGTCGAATATGTGTTGATCGACGAAAACACAAAGCTGCACGATTTCAAAAATACATTGCGTTGGAACGATAAGTTCTACCGTTAATTGAAAAAGCCATGACGATCGTGTGTTTCGTCATGGCTTTTTGTTTTTTTTTGCTTGTTCCAATATGCTTCCATTTTCTATTTCATTGTTGGTCACAAGCCAACAATGACGTAGCTTAAATCAAAACGATACATTTTATATTGAGAAAACGTTTGTTTAGTTGGATAAAGGGCGGAGAGACAGGTTAGAATAGATATAATTGTTATATTTGGTGTTATTCCAAAATTTTTGATAGAAAGAAGAATGCGTACTTCCTATTCCGACGAGAAGGGCCTTTTATTGGCCATTGACTGTATCATCTTTGGTTTTGACGGCGAAGAGTTGAAATTGTTGGCAATCCAGCGTGGTTTTGAACCTTACAAAGGTGAATGGAGCTTGCTTGGTGGTTTCGTCAAACCGGACGAGAGTATCGAGGACGCCGCCAATCGTGTATTGAAGGACTTGACAGGTCTGGAAGGTATTTATCTGGAACAGATGCACGTGTTCAGCAATCCGAAACGTGAGGACAAAAAACGGATTGTTTCGGTTGCGGTGTTTGCGCTGATCGATATCCAAAAATATCAACGTCAGATCCACGAAGAATATCATCCGCAATGGTATTCGATCAACGAATTGCCGCATTTGATCATCGACCACAACGACATGATCAATATGGCCAAGGAGCGCCTGCGTTACAAAGCGGCGTTGCATCCATTGTTGTTTGAACTGTTGCCGGACAAATTTACGATTCCGCAGTTGCAGCATTTGTACGAAGAAGTGTACAACGACACTTTCGACAAAGGAAATTTCAGCAAAAAAATCCTGTCGACGGGGCTATTGGTCAAGTTGAAGGAAAAAGACAAACTTTCTTCCAAAAAAGGTGCTTTTTACTATAAAGTGGACAAGAAAAAGTATAGCGCAGGCTTCAAATCTTTCTTAAATTTTGTGCACAAACCGACATTGGTGGAACGTGCTGTGCATGAACTTTCGCCTGTCGCGCAATAGGAATACAACATAAAAATTACTTGAAATATGAAAAAAATCATTTTACCGTTATTGGCATTGATGCCGTTGCTTTGGTCTTGCCAAAACGGAACGAACAACAATCAAGGCTCGGTCGCATCCAAAGACGTGAAACCCTTGACCGTAAAGGATTGGGGAACGTTTGACAACAAAAAGGTTTTCCAATATGTATTGGAAAACGGCAAAGGTTCGGTCGTGACCTTGTCCAATTACGGAGCTACGATTACGGGCTGGACTTTTCCGGACAAAGCGGGAAACGAAAGCCAGATTCTTATAGGATTTGATAGTTTGGCAGATTATTTAAAACATCCACCGTATTTCGGTGCGACGATCGGACGTTTCGGAAACCGTATTGCAAAAGGTAAATTTTCTCTGGAGGGAAAAGAATACAGCTTGGCGACGAACGACGGTCCGAACCATTTGCATGGCGGCAATGCTGGTTTTGACAAAGTTGTTTGGGATGCAATTATTCCGGACAGCAGCAAATCCGCGATCGATTTCCATTATGTTTCCAAAGATGGGGAAGAGGGTTATCCGGGTAACTTGGACGTGACGGTACATTATGTACTGACGGACGACAACGAACTGAAAATTACTTATGATGCGACGACGGATAAACCGACGATCATCAATATGACCAACCACGCGTATTTCAATCTTTCGGGTAACTTGGAAAATACCATATTGGACGAAAAATTCCAGATCAACGCCGACCAATATACGCCGGTTAGCAACCTGATCCCAACCGGAAAATTAGCTCCGGTCAAAGGAACGGCGTTTGACTTTACGACGCCGCACACGATCGGCGAAAGAATTGCACAGACGGATAGTTGCTACGACCACAATTTTGTATTGAACACGGGCGGCGATATTTCCAAAGTGGCAGCGACGTTGAGTGACGACAAAACGGGACGCGTATTGAGCGCTTACACGACGCAACCAGGCATCCAGTTCTATACATCCTGCTATCTGGACGGATCGCTTATTGCGCACAACGGTCAAAAAGCTGTCAAATTTGCTGCGGCAACTTTGGAAACGCAGCATTTTCCCGATTCGCCGAACCAACCTTCGTTCCCAAGCGTGGAACTGAAACCGGGCGAAAAATACCATCAGGAAACTGTATATAAAATAGCTTTGGAAAAATAGTTTTTTTCATGTGGTGTTTGAATGTGAAAGCGGAGCTTAGGCTCCGCTTTTTTGTTGTAGTTGCTGGCCTTAGATTTCACCTATTGTTTCTTGTTTACGCGAAAAACAATATTTTAGCAAACGAGTGCTTGCTTAGATATATATGATAAAACTTCGATTTGCAATAGGATTTTTCTTGCTGCTTGCCTGCAAGATCGCCGTGTCCCAGACTTATTTAAACATGACCAGTTTCAATATGAAAAACCTAGACTATCAACCTGCAAGTGATCAATACCAATATACGGGTTATTTCTGGAAAAAATTTACACCATTGTCCGGATCAGATACGCCGGACAGTATTGGCGGTAATTTTCAGATCGACAACTATCCAGTTATTCGTTTTTCGGATGTGTTGCTGATGGCTGTGGAACTCAATCTGGATACGGATTTGGGAAAGGCACAAGGTTATTATAACAAAGTGCGTGACCGTGCATTTGGCAATACTTCGCATCGGTTGGCTTTAACAAATAACGATGCTGGAAAGAACTTGATTTTTAACGAAAGGAGACTGGAACTGGCATTGGAAGGACATCGCTATTGGGATTTGTTGAGAAGAGGTGTTGCCGTTGCCAAATCGGCAATCGACGACAACAGCGGTGGTGATTTTACAACGTTGTTTATATTTTTATTTTCCTGCAAAAAAGAGTTATAAGAGCCATCCATTGCAATGCCATCCATGTTTCAATAAGTTTTTCATACCTGATAAGTAATGCCTTAAATGCATCCACCCATGCATTTGCATGTTCGATTTTCGATCGTCTTTTATAAAGTTGATCATCAAAATATCGGTACTCGTCACTTTGTTGTTTTTATTACGTTGGTTGGGTTTTACATTTAATTCAATTTCATTTTCGCTACACACTTGTTTTAAATCTTCGCTGTCAAATCCCGGATCAGCATTTATAAATAACCCTTTGCAATTGATATCGGCTTGATCCAGTACACCTATCATTTCTTTAAAAAGCCGCACAATATCGTATAAGTCATTATGCTCACCACTTTGCGCTTCCGATATGGCCAACATTTGACCTGTATTGTCACACAAAAACAAGCTATTACTGGTCTTTGAAGCTTTTCTGCCTTGATAGCCCACCGCCTGGCCACCTCGTTTGACCGGTGTGTGGCTGCCGTCTAATTGGACGCTTGACAGATCCAACAGCTTCTTATTACAAGACAAAAGATTAATCCAAACACGCTTGAATGAACCATCTTTGCTCCATTTTAAAAAGTATCTGTGAATATTCTGCCATGAAGTCGTCCCTTTATCAAAATATTCGGAAATACACAGCTCACGCCACTGGCAGCCTGTTTTCATTCGCTTTAAAATCAGCAAAATCACTTTTGCTAAGTCTATCTTAGGCTTAAAGCCTCTTTTGCCTTTGCTTAAATGCGGTAAAATCCAATCTCGCACCTTACCTTCGTCTATGAGTCCCAGAATTATTCGTTTTTATTTGCCAAAACAAAAATCCTTAATTCTTGGGACTTCTTTTATCCTTCAAAAAGTATAAACAACTTCATTGTTTAAACCTGTTGCACATTTAGAACAAGATTTAGAGAAAAAACGAGATTGCTTCGGCTAAAGCCTCGCAATGACGAACTTTTTTTGCAGTTTTCGCTAAAATAATCGCGTCATCCTATGTTTGCCAAAAGGTTCAGATTATTAGTTGTTTGATAAAACGCGAAGCAATTGCGCCCTAAATCTGAGCAAAACAACTATTTAAAATCGTGTTATTTCAATAGTTGAAAAGTTTTCATTTTTCGCGATTATGTAAACAATTTTTCCCGATTTCGAAAATACCTTAGCCTATTCTGTCTCTACCTTTGCGCAAATTTTTAGAAGAATGCATAAAGTGAGGATTGTTTCGGTCAAGTTGGTACTATTGTTTTTCCTATTGTCGTTGTCAACAATTGTATTGGCGCAGACGGGAAAAGTAAACCTAAAAGGAAAAGTAGTGACCGAAAGTGGAGAACCCATAGCTGACGCTGTTATTATTTTAAAACAAACTTCACGTTCCGTAACTTCCAACAACGACGGTAATTTTGATTTAGGAAATGTTATGCCCGGTGATTATGATATTGACGTTACGAATGTCAGTTATAAAAAATATAGCAAACATATTACGCTACAACCTAATGAAATCAAGCATTTGCTTATCAAACTAGAAAATGCAAAAAATGAATTGGATGTCGTAACGATCACGGCTGGCGTCAGTCGATTCAACAAAAAAGAAACCGACGACGTCGCGCGTCTTCCTTTGAAAAATATCGAAAATCCGCAAGTGTATTCCGTAATTCCGAAGGAGATATTGACGGAACAGATGACGACAGACTACAAAAGTATTTTCAAAAACGTTTCGGGCGCGGGCGTTCCGCTGGTGTATAACCAGGGACGTGTGGCGTTTATTTCCCGCGGTTTCACGACGGGAAACTTTATCCGAAACAGCATTTCCGGATTCGTTTATACCAATGTCGATCCTGCCAATCTGGAAGTATTGGAAGCCGTGAAAGGCCCGTCCGGTACGCTTTTCAACAGTTCGCAGATTTCTTTTGGCGGTTTGTTTAACCGCGTGACGAAGAAACCTTTTGACTATAACAAAACGGAAATTTCATATTCTACAGGTAGCAATAACCTTAACCGCGTAACGTTTGACGTCAACGCACCATTGACAAAAGAACACGATGTATTGTTCCGTTTTAACGGCGCATTGCATACGGAACAGAATTTTCAGGATCAGGGATTTTCGCGCAATGTGATGTTGGCTCCGTCGATGACCTATAAATACAATGATCGTCTGGATTTTGTATTGGACATGGAAATGTCCATGTACAATGCTGTTTCGCCGATGCGCGTGGATCCTTTTGCGGGAAAAGGCGCAACGTCTGGCAATATAAAAGATTTGGGATTGGATTATTTTCAGTCTTTTACCAACAATACTTTAAGCTACAAAACCAATCAGGTAAATATTTACGGTCAGGTAAACTATAAACTTTCCGATGAATGGAAATTGCAGACGAACCTGACAAGTACTTATTCTTCCACGAATGGTTACGTGACGCGTCTTTTGGGCGTTACGGATAGTACGGCTCGACAGATTGTCGAAAAACAAGATTATCCTTACAACGGACTGGAAATTCAACAAAACATCATCGGCGATTTTCATATTGGAAAATTGAGAAACAGAGTCGTGTTTGGTTTGGATTACTATAGACAAGAAGCCGACTTGAATGACCTTACGATCAATATGCCTTATACGTTGACCTACCGAAATCCGGGTGCGCATTATTCCGATTTCAATATTGCCAAAGTTGATTCGTTGGCGCCTACGGGCAAGCAGGATGTCAATAAAATCGTCAATTCCACGTACAGTGCTTATGTTTCGGATGTGTTGAACATTACGGATAATCTGAATGTGATGATGAGTATCAGGGCTGATCGATTTGTAACGCCGGGAACTTATCTGGTCAATACGCAATCTTATCTAGCAGGTTCTCCCTATAAACAAACTTCTTATTCACCTAAATTCGGTGCGGTGTACGAGGTCGTGAAAAACAAATGGTCCTTTTTTGGAAACTATGTAAACGGCTTTTTCAATCAAGGCGGAACGGACTACAATCATGTTCCGTTCAAACCACAGGAAGCAAACCAGTGGGAACTTGGTACGAAAGTCAATGCTTTGCATAACCGTTTGATCGCGACCGTGAGTTATTATAGTATTAATTCCGACAATACGAGACGCAACGATCCGGATCATCCTGGTTATTTGGTTCAGGACGTTTCGCGTGACAGTAAAGGTATTGATGCGGATATCATCGCCAATCCGTTTGTAGGTTTCAATATCATGGCAGGTTATTCTTTCAACAAAAGCAAATATACAAAAGGGGATCCCGATGTAGTAGGCGTAAGACCTCCGGAAGCCGGACCGCAACATTTGGCAAACTTGTGGATGAGCTACCGTATATTGAGAGGCAGCGCGAAAGGTTTAGGTTTTGGTATTGGTGGCAATTATGGAAGTATGTCGTATGCCGTCAACAGAAAATCCTATACATTTACCATACCGGAATACAAAACGATTGACGCGTCTGTTTTTTATGATATTACGAAATTTAGAATTGGTGTAAAACTGGACAATCTTACGAACGAAAGGTATTGGTCGATGCGCTTGATGCCGCAGCCGCCGCGCCACGTAACGGCTAATATTGCCTTTAGATTTTAAGACTATAATAGTGGCAAAACAAACATTTAAAAAGACAATTAGGACAATACATTTATGGCTCGGACTTGTATCCGGGCTTATTGTTTTGATAGTGGCGCTCACGGGCTGTATGTTCGTTTTTGAAGAAAACCTCAAGGTTTCCTTTGACCGGGATTTCTATTGTACGCCCCAGATCGGCAATACGGCTGTTGATTTGGATATATTGAAAGATTGCGTTGTGGCGCGTTTTCCAAAAGAAGAAATTTCCAATATCAATTTTAAAGGAAAGCCTGATGCTGCGTATATTTTCGTGACGAAAAACAAGCTCATCAGCGTCAATCCCTATAACAATACAATTATTGGTGTTCGAAAAAAAACAGCAGATTTTTTTACTGTAGTACAAGAAATACATACCAAACTATATTTAGGCGACGTTGGTGCCGCAATAATCAAAGCCAATGTATTGGTGTTTTTTGTACTTTGTCTGAGTGGATTGATATTGTGGTGGCCTAAGAAATGGAAATATTTCAAAAAGTCTACAACAGTAAATTTCAAAACCAAAAATAAGAAACTGCTCGTCTGGAATATTCATTCCGTATTGGGTTTTTACGCTTTGATTATATTGGTGATTATTGCATTTACGGGAATGTTTATGGCGTATGATAGTGTCAAACAAGCGACGTCGTTGGTAACGCGGGGTACTATTGAGATTAAAGAAAATCGCCCTAAAATAAAGGCGGAACCGAATGTTTCGCCTACTATAGTATTGCAACAACTATACGATTTCGGTTTGGGTTTTGACAAACAAAAACCAATTGAAACGATGATCATGCTGCCGACGAAAAAGAACGCGTTGCTGCGTATTGCGATTCGTTATCCTTATAGTATTGCGCGCCGACAAAATACTTTTTTGTATGATGGAAATACGGCAAAATTGATATCCAAAACTTTGTATAGCCAATATGATAGTTATGAAAAAGTAGCGATGAGTGCCTATAATTTGCATACAGGACGTACGGTCGGCATTTACAGTAAGATCGTTTATTTTTTTGCCGCACTATTCGCCGCGTCGTTACCTGTTACAGGGTTTTTGATTTGGCGCGGAAAAAAACACAAGAAGAACAAACTTTAATTGTCACACATTTAAATTATGGTTTTATGGCAACGACAAAAATGGAATTGAGCGAACTGCACAATGGTTTGCTCGGATTATTCGAAGAGGAAAAAAGAGTGGGGGAGATGGTGCTTAGTATTACGCCTGAAAAAAATGAACTGATGGTTTTTCATACGGAGGTTTCGCCAGAATTTGGAGGCAAAGGCTACGCCGGACAATTGTTGGAAAGTCTCGTTTCGTATGCGCGTAACAACAACCTGAAAATCATTCCGCTCTGTCCTTATGTCCACGCGCAGTTCAAAAAACATCCGGAGCTGTACGACGATGTTTGGAAAAAATAGGAACGTAAAAAGGCAAAATTAAAAGTAAAAATGAGCGGTTGTTAAGGTCTATCTGGTTTAACGTGTGCGTACACTTACAACGTCAGTACCAGCGGAGAAATTTTCTCTAACATAAAGCTGTTTTTCGCCATGGTTGGTTTTATTACCAACCATTTATTGTACGTTTTGTCTTATAGTTGGTGATAACACCAACGACGGCAAATATTCTTATAGCTTTAAAATATTAGCGGACGGCAATTTTCATCGCCGTCCGCTTATATTATGACTTAAAACTTATAACTCCACTAGATGTCCGTTGCTTCACCATAAGCCATAGCCGTAGCTTCTTTGAAAGCTTCGCTCATGGTTGGGTGCGGGTGGATTGCGTTGAGGATTTCGTGTCCGGTTGTTTCCAGTTTACGTCCCAATACGGCTTCTGCGATCATATCGGTAACGCCGTGGCCGATCATGTGAGCACCCAACAATTCACCGTATTTTGCATCGTAGATAACTTTTACGAAACCTTCCGTTGCGCCACCGGCTGTTGCTTTACCGGATGCAATGAATGGGAATTTGCCGACTTTCAATTCGTAGCCCGCTTCTTTCGCTTTTGCTTCGGTCATACCTACGCTCGCGATTTCAGGCGTGCAATATGTACATCCTGGAATGTTGTTGTAGTCGATACCTTCTGGTTGGTGTGCCAGTTTGCCTTCTTTGAACGCGATATATTCAGCTGCGTTGATACCTTCTTTGCTGGCTTTATGCGCCAAAGCTTGGTGTGGTGTACAGTCGCCAATAGCGAAAATACCTTCTATGTTTGTTTGTTGGAATTGGTCAACGACGATACGGTCGCGATCCAATTTGATGCCCGTTTCTTCCAAACCAATACCTTCTACGTTTGCGACGATACCTGTTGCGCTCAACAAAATGTCCGCTTCAATATCAATGAAAGTTCCGTCTGCTTTTTTCACGTGTGCTTTTACGCCCGCGCCTGTTGTGTCAACGGATTCAACGCTAGAATTTGTCATGACATCGATACCGATTTTTTTGAATTGTTTTTCCAGTTCTTTGGAAACGTCTTCGTCTTCAACAGGAACGATTCTTGGCATGAACTCGATCTGTGTGATTTTTACGCCCATGCTGTGGTAGAAGTAAGCAAACTCGGTTCCGATAGCCCCGCTACCCACGACGATCATGGATTTTGGTTTTTCTGGCAATACCAACGCTTCACGGTAACCGATGACTTTTTTGCCGTCCTGTGGCAGGTTAGGCAATACGCGGCTTCTTGCGCCGGTAGCGATGATGATATATTTAGCTTTCTGAATTTCTTTTTTGCCGTCTTGAGCGGTGATTTCCAATTTGCCTTTTCCGACAACTTTACCAAATCCCATGATGACGTCGATTTTGTTCTTTTTCATCAGGAACTGAACACCTTTGCTCATTTTTTCGGCAACGCCGCGGCTTCTTTTGATGACAGCAGGAAAATCTGCTTCGCCGCTTGCGTTGATACCGTATGCTTCTGCATGGTGAACATAATTGTTGACTTCCGCACTTTTCAATAAAGCCTTAGTCGGAATACAACCCCAGTTCAAACAAATACCACCAAGGTTTTCTTTTTCTACAATTGCTACTTTAAATCCAAGTTGTGAAGCTCTGATAGCTGCTGGATATCCGCCAGGACCGCTACCAAGAACAATTACGTCGTATGCCATGATATTTTTCTTTTTTTATGAATGTTTATGCAATCCGTTTTCGGTTGCGAATGTATTTGATTTTAACAAAAAAGGCAAAAAAAAGCGCACTTGAAGCCTAATGCTTAACGCTGAAAGCAGAAAGCAAGAACATTATGCTTAAAACCCAATGCTTTCTGCTTTGCGCTTTAGGCTTTCAGCTTAATGATGTCCATGATTACACAAAATCGTATGCCCTAGTTTGTCCCTTTTGGTTTCCAGATATTTCTGGTCGTAGGGGTTGGGTTCGATTTCGATAGCCACCGTGTCGACGATTTGGATGCCGTAGCCGTTCAGGCCTGCACGTTTGCGCGGATTATTGCTCATCAAGCGTAGTTTGGTCGCGCCCAAGTAACGCAAAATTTGCGCACCGACGCCATAATCCCTTTCGTCTACGCCAAAACCAAGTTTCAAGTTCGCTTCGACCGTATCGTAGCCTTCTTCCTGCAATTTGTAGGCGCGCAGTTTGTTGATAAGGCCGATGCCACGTCCTTCCTGGTTCATGTACAGGATCAAACCGCGGCCTTCCTTTTCCACCATTTGCATCGCGGTATGTAGCTGGTCGCCGCAATCGCAGCGCAGGCTACCCATGATGTCGCCGGTAAAGCAGCTGGAATGGATGCGCGTCAATACAGGTTCGCCGTTTGCAATATCACCTTTGATCAAGGCAAGATGTTCGGCTTTGTTGTTTTTTTCGCGGAAAGCCACCAACTCAAAATGTCCCCATTTTGTCGGCATATCCACGCGAACGATTTCCTCGATCAGCGAATCGTGTTTGAGACGATAAGCGATGAGGTCTTGTATCGTGATTAATTTCAGGTCAAATTTTTCCGCGAGCACTTTCAGTTCGGGAAGGCGTGCCATTGTGCCGTCTTCGTTCATAATTTCGACAAGCAAACCTGCCGGCTGAAATCCTGCAAGACGTGCCAAATCGACCGTCGCTTCGGTATGTCCCGTACGTCTCAATACTCCGTTTTCTTTGGCGCGCAACGGGAAAATATGTCCCGGACGTCCGAAGTCGGCTGGTTTCATATTGGGGTCGATCAATGCTCTGATGGTCGCTGCGCGGTCATGTGCGCTGATGCCTGTCGTGCAGCCGTGTCCCAGTAAATCGACGCTCACGGTAAACGGTGTTTCGTGTATTGCGGTATTACTCTGCACCATCAACGGAAGCTCCAACCTGTCCGCTATGGATTCGCAGACCGGTGCGCAGACAAGTCCGCGTCCTTCTTTTGTGATGAAATTGAGCAGTTCAGGTGTCGCATTATCGGCAGCCGTAACAAAATCCCCTTCGTTTTCTCTGTCTTCGTCGTCCACGACAATGACCAGTTTGCCGTTTTTTATATCTTCAATAGCACTCTCGATAGTATCTACCATAATAAAATTTTGAATACGCAAAGTTACGAATGAAACTTGATTTTACGAATAGTTGTCAGTCGTTGGTCATCGGTCGTCGGTGATTTGACATTTGCATGAATGAAATATTCCTCAATGGAAAAGTGGCAATACTGACGACCGATGGCTCTATTGGATTCCCTTAAAAATCCTGTTCCATCTTGGTCCTTTGTCATAGCTGAACCAGATGAGGGAAGCTTTTCCGACAATATTGGTTTCCGGAACCATGCCCCAATAGCGGCTGTCTTGGCTACGGTGGCGGTTGTCGCCCATCATCCAATAGTAATCGTATTTGAATGTGTAGGTATTGGTCGGTTTGCCGTTGATGACAAACTGGTTGCCGTTTTGTTCCAATGTATTGCCTTCGTAGGTAATGATGGCGCGGCGATACAATTCAATGTTTTCGGGAGTCAACGTGATCGTTGCGCCTTTTTTCGGAATCCACAATGGCCCGAAATTGTCTGGCGTCCAATGGTGGAACGTGTCGTAAGGGAACACTCCGTTCGTTTCAATAACTGGCGTGATGCTGACGATATTGGGCTGCGTTTTTAGGAATGCCACATCTTCGTCACGCAAATAAATAATATAGCTGCCGTTGGGTTGTTGGCTGATTTCCAAGTTTTCTTGGTCGTCGGGGTTGTTTCTTGTTTGCATACGAGCCAATTCGTCTGCTGTAAAGGAACCTTTTACGACAACCGTGTAATCTTTTTGCGAATCTTTCGGAACAAATGCTGGTTTGCCAGAGATGAAAAGATTGCCGTCTCTCAACTGAACCGTGTCGCCCGGAACTGCCGTACATCTTTTGATGTAGTTGTCTGTTTTGTCCATCGGGTGCACCAATACCTGATGTTCGTTGTAGAGCGCTTCTCTGTTGCCATGGTATACTTCTCTCAACACATCATAGTATGTTACCAATGAGCCGTAGCCTGGTTCGTTGATAATCGTATCGCCCACCGGAACGTTGAAAACCACGACGTCGTTGCGTTTAATTTTGTTGGTTGCCGGAAGCCTGTAATAGGGGAGCTGTACCCATTTGACATAAGATGGAGCTGTCGTCGAGCCGGGCATATAGTTATGTACAAAAGGAAAGCTAATCGGCGTCTGCGGTAGGCGAGGGCCGTAGCTCATTTTGTTAACAAACAGAAAATCGTTGATGAGCAAGGTTTTTTCCATGCTGCCGGAAGGAATGACGTATGCTTCAAAAATGAAAGTTCGGATAAGGGTAGCCGCAACAATCGCAAAAACGGCTGCGTCGATCCATTCGCGTATTGTGCTTTTATGGTAGTTGGCAACGCCTTCGGGCCCGATCCATCTTGTTTTTTTGTCGGAAGCCAGATAAGGCAAATAAATAAACGGAACGAAAACCGTCAATACGTGGTCCACAAAAGAAAATTTGCCAAAATTCATGACAAACTTGATCAATAGCCAAATGGCAACAAAACCGCCCGCAAAAGGAATGAACTGCAACCAAAACCAGATGCGTTTTTCTTGACATTTTTCGACGATGCACCAAGTGTTATAGAAGGGAACCAAGGCTTTCCACGGTGCAATTCCCGCTTTTTTAAACAGTCCGTAAAGACCAATAGGCCATCCTAGTAGCCAAAGAATCAAATAGATCCAACCCATTGTTGCGTAAAATTTTATTTGAAAGCAAACCTACACGAAAAATAACAAAATATAATCTATTGCGTTATTTATATCAATTATCCTTTTGAAAATAACAAAATATTGGGAAGCCGTATTCTTTCGTATTATTGGGCTTTCAAAACAAGAATTAAACTATCGAAAATTCATGAATCGTATTACAGTGTTTTGTGGTTTGCTGTGCGCTGGCCTATTGACGGGAAATGTTGCATCGGGACAACAGGTTCGTTATGTCAAATACCGCGATTCGTTGGTCGCCGGTACGGATTCCAACTATATCATCAACTACGATCATCAGTTGGTGGTGCGGGTGTACGGTCAACAAAAAGTCAACAGTTTTACGGTGGAAGCACCGTCGCATTACAAAGACCTGAAATACGTCCCCAACAACAAACAAACCGTCGGTGTCGGTTTTAGTTACAAATGGTTTAGCTTGAGCTTTGGTTTGTTCAAATTGGGTTCTGAACCAGCCGACAAAGGAAAATCTTCTTCGTTTGATCTCCAGTCCAATATCTACAAACGAAAATGGTATCTGGATTTTATGGTACGCAATATCAAAGGTTTTTATTTGAGCGACAAAGAGCGTATTCCGGATTTGGGCACTTTTTACGTCAATCCCAAAATGAGCACAACGGTGGTGGGCGGTGCATTTTGGCGTATTGCCAACGATGAGCGCTTTTCTTATAAAGCCGTCATGACGCAAAACGAATGGCAGAAAAAATCGGCGGGAAGCTTTTTCTACGGTTTTGAAGCGTATTACGGTGCGATGAATGCGCATGGCAATATTATTCCGGATGCGGTCGCGGCAACCGATCCTTTTGTACAGAATAAAGTACAGAAATTGCGTTATTTCAAAATGGGACCCGGTATTGGCTATGGCTATAATTTTGTGATTCAGCGCAATTTTTTCCTATCTGCGGGTGTCACGGGAAATTTAGATGTCGGATTCACGCATGAAAGTGTGATCGACGGCAAAGGCCGTACAAAAATCGGCGTGCTTCCTAACGTCAATGCGCGTATTGGCGCGGGTTACAACAATAAGGACTGGAATATCAATTTTAATTACCTGCGTAACAATCTGCCTATTCACGGCTCTATTGACGAGAGCAAATACACACAGTTTTCGGGTAGTTACCGTCTGTCGTTCAACAGACGGCTTAATCTAGGCCATAAAGTCCGAAAAGTTTTGCGTCCCGTAGACCAACGAATGAATACCATCGACCAAAAAGTCAATCAGACATTTAGCAATAAAACCGATGAGAAAGGCAAATAAATAGTAGGAAATAGAAAATGTAATTTCCTTTGTTGGTCACTGAATAGGGTTGTTCGGGAAATGGAAAAAGAGTTAAACATTTAAGAACACTTTATAGTGCCCATAGAGCCCCCTAACGGGAGACTCTGCGGGAAGCTTAACGCCATTCCGCCATTGTTGGTCGCCAACCAACGATGGCGGAACAATACCGAAAACATGAGATAGTCCTAAAAAACAATTTAAGTTTTATTTGGTCTTTTTCCTGTTTCTCCATCACCGCTAAACCACACATTCTAAAAGAAAAACCGCAAAGCAAGTTCGTTGTTATGATTTTTTTATAATTTCGGTTCCGAATTTTAAGTACATGGGTGAAGGTAACTACTTGTCTCTCTCTGATGCCGAATTGTTGAAAAGGATTGCTTCCAATGATGAAATGGCGTTTACAACACTGTATCATCGTTATGCTGGTAGACTTTATTCGTTTGCGGTTCGTCTTGCCGGATCCCAGGCCGATGCCACGGATTTGGTGCAGGATGTATTTGCCAAAATATGGGAACGCCGACAAAGTTTCACCGGAGAGGAAGTGTTTTCCAGTTACCTGTTTTCGATGGTACACAATCGCTGTATCAACTTTCTCAAGCGTTTTTCCCTACAGACCAAAATGTTGCAGGAATTCCAAAACAACGGCAGTGAGGCTTCCAGTGTTACCACCGATGCATTGGTCGATTACAAAGAAACCAAGGAAATATTGCAGGCTTCGGTCGAAAAACTGCCTTCTCGGCAAAAACAGATTTTTCGCTTGCATCACGACCAAGGCTTGAAATATTCGGAAATTGCGTCTAACCTCGGCCTGTCGCAATCTACCGTGGAAAACCATTATAGCCGCGCCGTACAAATGCTGCGGAAACTGCGCGTCGTCAATATAGACTAAATTGTATTTTATATCCGGTTGCCAAGCCCGAGGGGCTTCAATATCAAAGGCCGTGGGTTGTGCCCACGGTCGTTTCGAGCCAACCTCCACAACCTCGGATAGGGTTGAATAAGATCAATTAGACAAACTCAATTTTCCTCAAAAAACTTGCATCCCTTTCAGTCGGTTAAAAAATTATTAATTTTTTTTCTGGCCACTGGGTACTTCTTCTTCGTCGATTGTCTAACATATGTTAGTTAGTTGTTTTCTCGCAAAAATCTTGACCATGTCAGACAAAAGCAGGCTCTCCTATTTACTGTCGAAGTATTTGCATTCTTCCTGCACGGAGCAGGAAGAGCTGGAACTTGCGCAACTGGTTCAAGAAAGTGGAGACCAACAGCTCCAATATCTTTTGGAGGAATTTTGGGAAAAGTTTGCGCATCAAAGCGAAGTGCAGATGCCCGAACCAATATCCGGACAGGTTCTTCATTCGATTCTTTCCCAGAAAGAAGAGGACAAGGAGATGGAAGAAGAACCTTATCGCAAAACATTTTCCATTGGAAAATGGATCGGTATTGCGGCGAGTCTGCTATTGGTTGCAGGAACAGCGATTTATTTTTTCCAAAACAGTACATCCAATAAGACTGTTTCGGTTGCGACCGCTCCGAAACCTGCCGTTCAGGATATTGCGCCGGGGAAAAGCGGTGCTGTATTGACTTTGGCAAACGGGCAGCAAGTTTCGTTGGACAGCGTTCCAAGTTCGGGACAGTTTGTTCAGGGGCAGGCAGGCGCCAATATAAGGATTGACGGAAAACAGATTGTGTACGGTCGTGCGAACGGAAGTGCTGCCGTAGAACAATATAATACGTTGACAATTCCGAAAGGAAGAACGTACCAACTGACTTTGCCCGACGGAACAAAAGTCTGGCTCAATGCCGCGTCTTCCTTGAAATATCCGGTTGCGTTCGGCAATGACATGCGCCAGGTTTATCTGGAAGGAGAGGCTTATTTCGAAGTTGCCAAACTGGAAAAGAAAAACGGTAGCGGACGTGTTCCTTTCAAGGTCAATATCGTGAACCATGCCAATCCAGCTTTGAATGCGCGCGTGGAAGTTTTGGGTACGCATTTCAACGTAAAAGCTTACCCCGACGATTCCAAAATCAAAACGACATTATTGGAAGGGCGCGTGGATTTTTACGCTTCGCAAAAAGCCACGGCGGCTAAGTTGCAGCCGGGAAACCAGGCCGTGGATGAGATTGCCAATGAAAAAACGTCCGTCAATACGGTCGACCTCAACGATGCAGTTGCCTGGAAAAATGGATTCTTTAGTTTCAACCATACGCATCTGACAACGGTTCTGCGCGAACTGTCACGCTGGTACAATATGGAAATTGTTTACAAAAACGAAGTGCCCAACAGATTTTTTGGCGGAAAAATACAGAAAAGCCTTTATCTGTCCGAGGTGCTCAAAATACTGCAAATGCAGGACGTTCAGTTCAAAATCGAAGATGGCAACAAGCTTGTCGTAATGTAAGCAGTCTCGTCTATTGTAAGTAAAATAATCATTTTAAAAAAACAGGATAATGAAATGCAAAACCTTCCGTAACACGGGATGAAGCCTCTTATTGGGCAAAAGAAAACCGGGAAAGAGATTGGCGTCCACTTCCCGGTAAGAAATTAAGATTCCGTAAATCAACAAGAAAGATTCAATTACTTCACTTAATCATTACAAAAGTATGCAATTTAATGTGGACTTCGATGCTTGCGCAAAACGCAATCGGTTTAGTGTGCCCGTACTTCACAAAATAGAGGCTACACCACGAAAGCCGTTTTTGAAATCTCCCGGCTCACCTTTCAAAAAATATTTGTTGGTCATGAAGCTGACAGTTTTTTTAACGCTCCTGTTTACCCTGAGCGCTTCTGCTAAAATTTCTTCCCAGACGATCACGTACAAAGTCAAAAGTGCATCGTTGGAAAAAGTGTTTGAGCGTATTGAATCTCAGACGGGTTACGTTGTTTTCTATGATTACGGCACGATCAAGTCGGCGCAGCCCGTCACGATCGATGCGATCAAGATGCCGCTGAACCGTTTTTTGGAAACGGTATTGACACCGGCACATCTCCATTATTCGATCGTGGACAAAACGATTATCATTTCTCGCGAAAATAAAGTCAATACGGCTATGTTTGTCAATGCGGCTCCGCCAGTGGTGGAAGCCCCGCCGACATTTGTCATACAAGGCGTGGTGACGGACGTGCAGGGCGTTACCGTGGAAGGTGTCGCTATTGTCGATGCCGCTCGCAAAAAATCAACCATGACAGACGCGCTGGGAAAATTTTCCTTAGCTGGCGTTCAGGCTGGTGATGCCATATTGATTTCTCGTGTCGGCTACAAAGGCCAGACTGTCCATGTTAATGATGCTCATGACTTAAAAATCGTTCTCCAAGCGGAGGACAACAAACTTGACTCGATCATTGTGGTCGGTTATGGTACACAGAAAAAAGTGGATCTTACCGGTGCGGTGGCTACGCTTAGTGGAAAAGATCTGGCGAACAGGCCGGTTCCTAATCTATTGAGTGCAATGCAGGGCATGTTGCCCGGCGTGGCGATTATGCGCGGTAGCGGTCAGCCAGGATCGGAAGGTTACGGTATCCGTATCAGAGGTTTTTCGTCTACACCAGGTAATCAGCCAGATGTATTTGTTTTGATTGACGGTATGGAAGGTGATATTACGTTGGTCAATCCCGATGATGTGGAATCCATGTCTGTATTGAAAGACGCAGCGGCTGCGGCTATTTACGGTTCGCGTGCGGCGGGCGGTGTTATATTGGTGACGACGAAAAAAGGTGTCAGCGGTGCGACCAAGTTGCAGGTCAACGCCTATTATGGTATTGACATCACGGCTAGGCAGCCACAACGTCTGAACTCTTGGGACGAACAAATACTGATCAACGAAGCGCGTTTCAATGCGACGGGCGTTGCGGAATTTACCCCAGAACAAATACAGTGGCTGAAAAATCCCAATTTCAATGTTCGCCCTAATATTGCAGGGCAGGCTAGATGGGACTATTATGACAATGTCAACTGGATACAGGAAGGGATGAACAAATACAACCCTAGCAAAAACTATACTTTTTCCTTGACGCAGGGAACTAGCAAACTCAATTACTTGCTTTCCGGTGGTTATTATTCCCGCCGTGGCGTATTGAAATACGGACCTGACGATGACAAACGTTACAATCTGCGTCTCAATATCAATAGCCAACTCAATCAATACATGGATCTGTCCTTGCGTGCAAGCTATGCTGGTTCTTTCGTGGCGAGCAACTCATACGGTGCCACCAATATCGCGCAGACATTGTACCGCGTACGTACCAGACAGCCGGTCTTTGTGCCGTCGATGGATACGACCGGGCAAATCTACAATGGCGACTTGCAGGTCAATCCGATCGATATTGAAAAAAATGCAGGAGAAACGGACAATAACTACGAAGTTATCAACGGCCAGGCCAATCTGCGCATTCACGATCTAGTCAAAGGTTTGACGATCAACCTCGTGGCGAACAAAGCGCTTTCTTTCTACAATTCGACAAGTTTCGGACGTAGTTTGTATTGGTATGGTACTAACTTGAGTACGGTACGTTCCAGCATCAATACGCCTAACTTTTTGAACAAAACGAAAAACAGGGAATACGACAACAATGTCAATGCCTATGCCACTTATCAGCTGGATGTCCGCAAGCATAATTTCAGTATCATGGGCGGTTACCAGTTTGAAGAAGATCGACTGGACCAAAGCGCTGCTGGTGCGACGGGCATGATTACCAATGATTTTTACAGTTTTAACTATGCCGATGCGACAACCAAAACCAATAAGGACAGTATCCAGACTTGGGCGTTAGGTTCGGTTTTTGGTCGCTTCAACTATAATTTCGACGACAAATATTTGTTTGAAGCCAATATCCGTTACGACGGAAGTTCCAAACTTTCTCCATCGCGCCGTTGGCAGAGTTTTCCGTCCCTTTCCGCCGGTTGGAACATTCACAAGGAAAAATTCATGGAGCATGTGAATTTTATTTCTACACTGAAACTGCGCGGATCTTGGGGTAAACTAGGTAATGGTAGTTCGGTTAGTGGCAATTACGGTTATCTCGCTTTGTTGAGTTCAGGAACGAATTTGGTGTTCAACGACCAAAAGGCACAGTATATTTCCCAAACGGAGTTGGCGTCTACTAACAAAACTTGGGAAATCATCAAGACGACGGACATTGGTTTGGATATGGGATTTATGCAAAATCGCTTGAATGTCACAGCCGATTACTATTGGAAAAAGAACAACAATATGTTGGCAAAGGTTGACTTGCCCAATATCGTAGGCGTTGGAGCCAGTCAGCAGAATATTGGTGAGCTGAAGACTTGGGGTTGGGAATTTAATGCACAGTGGAGAGACCATTTCCGCAACGGATCCTATTCAATTTCGTTCAATATCTCCAATGACCAAAACAAATTGGTTCGTTACAGTGGTACTAATGCCATTGGGACAGGCGGTTCTGTTCCATTGTTGGAAGGTTATGCGATCAATACGATCTGGGGATATAAAACCGATGGTTATTATGCAAGTCGTGACGAATATGTCAATTCAGGTATACAGTCTTTCAATAATGCCAACGTAAGCGGTGGTGACGTCAAATATTTGGATTTGAATGGGGACAAAATTATTTCGGCAGGCGGCGGTACTCCAACGGATAAAGGGGATTTGACTTATCTGGGTACAACCAATGGACATTACTTGTACGGATTAAATCTAAGTGCGAACTGGAAACGTTTTGATTTTTCTACGTTCATCCAGGGTGTTGCGCAACGTAAATTCTTGATCGACGCAAGTACGCTCAATCCATTGAATGCTACGCAAAATATGCCGTGGACAATCATGATGGACAGATGGACTCCGGACAATCCTAATCCAAATGCGTTGTTCCCAAGGGAATACCAAGCCAACAATTTCAACTTTAATCCTTCGGACAAATGGGTTCAAAACGGTGCGTATGTCCGTCTTAAAAATGTGCAGATTGGCTACACGATTCCGTTCAACAGCAATGCGATCAAGAGCATCCGTATCTATTTCTCCGGACAGGATTTGTGGGAAAAGACAAAAGTGTTGAGCGTATTTGACCCTGAAGTTTCGGATGGTGTGAGCGCTTATTCTTATCCATTTTTCCGCGTGGTGTCCTTTGGCGCCAACATCAAATTCTAACCCCCATTGTTGACGACAAAAAAATTATCGATGAAAAAAATACTTCATTTACCATATTTGTTATTGGCTGTCGCCCTGTTTGCGAGTGGGTGCAGCATCAACCGCACGCCGGAAACGGATTTTTCCGACGTGAATTTCTGGAACACGGAATCTGATTTGAAACAAGCCTGTAATGCATTGTACCAACAGCTGGCAGGATACGGAACGGACAACCGCGCCGACGATTCCTACGGTCACAGTGCCGATGCGACCAGCGAAGGTAGCTGGCAGATTCCCAATACCAACGATGCCTGGTCAAAACCCTACGACATGGTGTATACCGCCAATGATATATTGGAAAAAGGAACGAAGGCGGTTGTTGCCGACGATGTTCGTGCGCGTTATTTTGCCGAAGCAAGGTTTTTCCGTGCGTATGCTTTTTTCAATTTGCTAAAAGCGTACGGCGATATTCCATTGATTATGCACACGATTGATCCGACTGTCAATCCAGATGATTTGAACACGCCCCGTTCGCCAAGAGCAACGGTGATAGATACGATCTATGCCGATCTTGACTATGCGGCACAGTGGTTACCGTTGGCGAGTGCTATCGCAGCGGCGGACTACGGTAGGGTTTCCAAAGGTGCTGCGTTGGCGATGAAGGCGCGCGTGGGATTGTATGAGGGTACATATGCCAAATTCCACAAGACGGGCGAAGACGCCAATACCAATCTGCAAGTGGCCGTTACGGCAGCGACGGCCGTCATGGAGCAGAAGTATTATGCGCTCAATACGAGTTATTCTAACCTATTCCTGCATGCAGGTGACGGTGCGGCCAACAAGGAAAACGTATTTGTAAAAGTATATGGTTCGGATGCGGTTGCCAACGGTGCTTATACTAGTCCTATCGTGACGCACAACAATCCGAGAAGTATGGCCAACGGTGATTTCGCACCTACGCGCAACCTGCTCAGCCAATATTTGTGTACGGACGGTCTGCCTTGGGGACAGTCGCCCCTAACAGTTCCGGAAACCAGTTACAATGCCTTTTTTGAAAACAGAGATCCGCGTTTGGGTATGACCGCTTACCAAAAAGGAGAGCAAGCGTACAAAGGTCCTTGGGATCCAAGCCAGACGACGCAAAACCTTACATTGACCAGCTATGCTCTCAAAAAAGGATTCGATTTGCAGGACTGGACCAATTCCAAATCCACGATTGACAAGGATTTGATCCGTTACGCAGAAGTACTGCTTACCTACGCAGAAGCTAAATTTGAATTGGGTGAAAACATTTCGGACGATGACCTTAACCTAAGCATCAACAAATTGCGTGACAGAGTCGGAATGCCGCATTTGACCAATGCTTTCGTTGCTACGAACAACCTCGATATGCGTACCGAAATCCGCCGTGAAAGAACGATTGAACTAGCTATGGAAGGTTTTCGTTACGACGATATCATTCGCTGGAAAATAGCCGAAAAAGTATTGCCTGTCGATATATTGGGCGCGAAATTCATTGCGTCGGAATGGGGTAGCAACGGTTCCTTAAACCTTTCTCCGGACAATATTATCATCGTAGAACCAGCATCCAAGAGGGTATTCAATGTACAAAAAGATTACCTGTATCCTGTTCCGCTGCACGAAATCACGTTCAGCAACAACAATGTTACGCAAAACCCAGGCTGGGTGAACTAGGGTTTGAAGATTTGAGTATTGGAAAATGTTTTCTCTTGAAAAAAACATCGTTCATTGCGAGCGAAGCATGACAATCTCCATCCAATACAAAAAAAGTACAGCAAGCCAAATTCTCCGTAGTGTCTCTCGTAGGGGACGCTGCGGAACCCTCAGAAACGTTAACTTTTTACTTTACATGAAATTTTTATCAATATGAAATTGAAATCATTGATAGCTCTTGTGGCAACAACCATCTGTGCGGCTTATATGTTGACTTCGTGCAACAAAACAGATTATCCCGATGGGCTTCCCGAATACGACAATTACTATTACGTCGGTTATCTTCCTTGGAACAATACCGCTATTACGGTCAATAAGACGCAGACAACGCCCCTCAAGTTTCCGGTTGAATTTCATTCTTCCTTTACGCGAAACTATGATGCCGTAGCGCATTTCAAATTAGATGCGACGGGACTTCCGGCTGATTCGCTGGCTGTCGTAGGCAAGGATTTCAATATTGTGGACAAAGACGGTAACGCATTAAAAGCGCTTGGGGACAGTGTCTACACGATCACTTTTCCGCAGGCAAAATATGCTGTGGACACGATCTATGTTAAAATGTTGAACAATACGGCGGCTGTTGGAAAGCGTTATATCAATATCAATTTGACGCTCAACAAAACCGACCAATATACCGTCGGTACGTTTAGCGATGCGTACAAACGACCATTGAAGATTCAGTAAGTTTGTATCGCGTGCGGGGGGCAAAGTTCAATGTTGTTAAGTTAAGATGTTGTCGCCTGCAACGATAAAAGTTAAGATTGCTTCGTCATTGCAAGGAGGTACGACGAAGCAATCTTAACGAATAAAAGCAACTGTTTCTTTTCTTCTCAATAGCTTGCCTGTCCGATTTCGAGTTCAAAAACCTTGTTGTCGGCATTGACATGAAACTTGAAATAGGTTTTGAAATCGCCCCAAGTGTCACTGTGGAAGTTTCCGAAAATAGACAAACCGTTGTCTTCGACTTTGTCAATACTTGTGAAACGTTCCGTGCCGATGGCTTCCGTGGAAAATTTCTTGAAATTCCTTTCTTTTCCGTCGTCAAAAAGTTGCGCGTCTGACGTGAAAAAAGAAAGCCATTTTTGGGAATCTCCTTGTTGCCAAGCGTCGATAGCAGCTTTTGCGATTGCATTTGTGATTTTGTTTGTTTCCATTGTCGTGATTTTTGGATGTTGGTGTTTTTTGTAAATCAGTCCACATGCAGATAAATTGTAAATCGCCAATAGGACAATAATGATTCTGGTTTTTCTTAGCATAGCCAATATGAATTAAAAAAAGTCTGGGTGTTTGCTTGCAAAACGTCTTTTCCTACAATAAATTTCACGCGAAGGGTCCAATATTGCATACGGTGTATTGACCAACAAATTCTTGCACCTGAATGGTTGCAACAGACTCTTCGGAACTTATAATTCCGAAGCCCTGTCGGTGGATTTTCAATCCGTGTTTAGTGTGCATTGCAAATGCATCGATACGGATTCGCCATTGCAAATGACAATGGCGATGTGGAAACTTTTCTTGATACTATTGAGTTGCGCCACCGTTGACCAAAAGATGTTGGCCGTTGACGAAAGAAGATAAATCGCTCGCAAAAAACTCTGCGATATTGGCAACGTCTTCCACTTCCGCCAAACGTCCCATCGGACAACTGTCGATCAGGGATTTGCGGAGTTCGGGATAACTTCCTTCTTCTGCGAAAATGCCCGAATGGTCTACCGCAAAAGGAATGATGGAGTTGACGGTGACGCCTCGGTGCCCGATTTCTTTGGACAATACGTCGACGAGGTAACGAGGAGTTGTTTTGCTACCGCCGTAAACCGCCATGCCGGGAACGGGAAACGCTGTGGTACTGGAGGCTACGTAAATAATGCGACCGTTGTCCTGTACGCGTTTTGCGGCTTGTTGCATCGTGAAATAGGAACCTTTGGTATTGATGGAAAACAAACGGTCAAACTGCTCTTCCGTAAATTCCGTGACGGGCGTTTCGACCATTTCGATGCCGGCGTTGGCGACGACGATGTCGATTTTGCCAAATGCTTTTTCCGCTTCGTCAAACAGTTTTTCGATTTCGGAAACTTTGCTGACGTCGGCTTGTACCGCAATGACTTTGGCGCCCATCGCTTCGATATCGGCAACGACCGCATCCGAAGCGGATTTGTTGCCGGCGTAGTTCAATATGATGTTGGCGCCGAGCGCCGCGTAGCGTTCCGCGATGGCTTTGCCCAAACCTCGGGATGAACCGGTGATAATGGCGGTTTTGTTTTGTAAAGAGTTCATTGAAATAAGATGTTTTGTAGTGAAGTTGCGCGATTAAGTGAAGATGTTGGCGATATAGTTTTATTCATATAAAATGTCATGATATTTTTATATAACTATTTAGCCGCGGAGCGGTGACATTATTTCTTTGATTAAACCAATACGGCATTATTTTGATCTTACGCCATACCGCCGTTGACGCCGATATTCTGTGCATTGATCCATTTTGCCGCGTCGGAAGCCAGAAAAACGACCACGTCAGCGATGTCGTTTGGTTCGCCGATTCTACCGAACGGATTCATGGACGCCAAACGGTCGATCACTTCCTGCGGTTTTCCTTTGACGAAAAGTTCGGTATTGGTTGGGCCGGGAGAAACGGAGTTGACGTTGATGCCTCTACCGATTTCTTTGGAGAATACGCGCGTCAATTGTTCGACCGCCGCTTTCGTCGCAACGTAAGTACCGTAAGTTGGCAACATCAATCTGTTGACCGTCGTGGAAAAATTGATGATGCTACCGTTGTCAGCAAGTTTGGTCGCCGCTTCGCGAAGTGTATTGAAAACGCCACGGACGTTGATATCGAACTGGCGGGAGAAATCTTCGTCGGTCGTGTCTTTGATCGGTTTGGTGATCATGATGCCCGCGTTGTTGACCAATACGTCAATTTTGCCGTAGTGCGCGATTGCCTGATCAAAAAGTGCTTGGACTTGGTGGGCTGAGCTTACGTCCGCTTGCAGTGCGATCGCGTCGCCGCCGTTGCTGACGATGGCGTTGACTACTTTGTCCGCTTCGTCTTTTCCGTTGGCGTAGTTGACGATGACTTTGGCACCAGCGTTTGCCAGACTGTTAGCGACTGCTGCACCGATACCTTTAGATGAACCTGTTACGAGTATTACTTTTTCTGTCAGAGTTTTCATTTGTCTATCATTTTATTTTGATAGTGCAAAGATAGAACGGTGAAATGTTACGCTCGTTGCCGACAATAAAGGAAGTGTTGCAAATTTTAAAGATTGTGTTGTTGCCTGAACTTGGAAGGCGAGAGGTTGGTGTGTTTTTTAAAATAATTGCTGAAATGCGCCACTTCGGAAAAGCCTAGTTTGTACGAAATTTCCTTGACGGGAACGGATGCGTTCATGAGGAGGGATTTTGCTTCGGCGATTGTTTTTTCGGCAATCCAAGTCGCGATGGGTTTGCCAGTTTTGATTTTGATGACGTTGCTGAGGTAGTTGGGATGTAGGTTTTGGAGGTTGGCGTAGTCCTGAATGCGAAATACCGTATCAACCCTGCCTGCACTCAAATTCCTATAATGGTGTTCCAGCTGTCGCTTGAACTGAATGACAATCTGCGAGCTTCTATTGCCTTCGTATATTGGATTATAGTCTTGCCAAAAAAAGTCTTTGATCTTGAGCAGCAACACCGCCAGCAAATGTCCCAATACTTTATATTTTATAGGGGATTGCGGCGCACGGTATTCGCGTTCAATATTGAGATACAGGTTTTCCATATCGTTGTAAAACGGATCGGGAACGACTCTTGGCTGCACGGTTTCCGTCAACAAAAAAGGAAAGTCTTCGAAAATTTCTTTGCCAATATATTTTTTGAGAAAGGTTTCGTCAAACGTGACGAGGTATATTTCTTCTATTGCTTCCCAGCTGAAAGTGCGGTCGTTGCTGGGATTGGTAAAGTAAATGGAATGCGGTTGCGCTTCAAATGTCTGGCCGTTGATGACGTATTTTCCTTTGCCGTTTTTGACAAAAAGAAAGGAAAAAAAGTTCGGACGATAAACCGCCGATTGGTAAGGTAGCGCAAAGCCAATATCTTTTAAATTAAAAATCGTAAAACCTTCCGTCGAGTCAAACTGGTCGACAGGTAGATGTAGTGATTGGTATAATTCGTATAGTGATTTGGATTCACGGTCAATACTTTCCATATTGGTAAAGGTAACGAATGTCGGCGGTGATTATAGTAGTATTGTTGTTCTGCAATATCGTTTTAGGTAGACTATACTTTTTGTGTTTACATAGGCGTTTTTTACTAATAAAATATTTATATTTGAGGGTTGTTGATTACTACAATTGCCATCTCTTAAAAAAGAATTGTCTGTTAATGGAAAAAAGGGCTTTGCTGTCAGAAGATGATGTCCAAACCATCGAAATGGACTATAATGTTGTCACTGTAGACCTGCACTTATTTCGATTGACGTCGGAAGGTGACAAAGATGCTTTTCGTCAAATATTTAAAAAATATGCACCACTTGTCGAGGCACTGGTTAGACGTATAATAGGCAAGGATGCACCGTGCGACGACCTGGTGCAGGACGTGTTTTTAAAAATATGGGAAAAGCGCCAAACGCTTACCATTGTTGAACATCCCAAAGCTTGGATCGTTCGTATTGCATGCTATACTTCCTATAATTATCTAAAACACGAAAAAGTTTGTGCTAACGCGGCAGGTCAGATTAAATACCTTTCGCGTCCGTACGCCAACGAAGTGGATGATGGCGTGATGCACAAGGAAATGTCCCATTATATACGTAGAGCTATTGAACTTTTGCCAACACAGACGCAACTGATTTATCGTCTCAATAAAGAAGACGAAATGAAAATCGCCGACATCGCGGATCATTTGCAGCTGTCTCCACAAACAGTTAAAAATACGTTGACGACCGCCGTCAAAAGAATCAAGCTATATCTACGCGAACAAGGAATTGCATATTTGATAATTTTTTTATTTTTCCATTAGTACTATTTATTCATTGTGTTGTCTTTATTTATAGACATAGAAAAAAAGAATTTTGGCGACGATTGCTTACATAAAAATATTGCTTCAAAAGGCTTCTGACAAGTCCATCACCGCGGACGAGTTAGATGTATTGCTGCAATGGTTTGCCTCAGAGAACGCTACGTCTTCTATGTCCAAAATTTGCGGTGAATTTCAGATTGACGAAGAGGCTGTTTATAGTATAGTCGACGATGCCAAACTAGAGTCACAATGGGATGCTCTATTGGAAAAAATATCCGAACAGGAAGAAACTGAAAGTATTGATACTATTGAGTTTCCTGCTTCCAGGAAAATGTTCTGGACGAAAATTGCCGTAGCAGCAAGCGTTCTTGCTATATTGTCAATGATTACTTTTTGGTACGTAAAACAAAAAACGGAAGTCAATACTTTAACGACCAACAACAAGATTGCTCCTGCGAAAAATCCTATAACGCCAGGTTCCAATAAAGCTATATTGATCACCAACAACGGACAGCAAATTGTATTGGACAGTGGAGTCAATAAGGTACTGGTTAAAGGCGATAATTATAGTATCCGTACAAATGAACAAGGACAACTGGTCAATAATAGTCATATTGGAAAAGAAAGGGAAGCTGTAACCAATACGGTGATGACGCCAAGCGGCGGACAATATGAAGTTGTTCTTGTGGATGGTACGACGGTCAAGCTCAATGCGGCGTCCAGTATCACTTATCCATCCTTTTTCCAAAAAGACAAACGTACTGTTTCGATTACGGGAGAAGCCTATTTTGAAGTGGCGCACGATGCTAGCCGACCTTTTATAGTCTCCACTGCCAGAGGGATGAAAGTGGAAGTACTGGGAACACATTTTGATATTAATTCGTATGCGGATGAGTCCAGTATCAAGACAACGTTATTGGAAGGGGCGGTAAAAGTAACTTCCGGCTCGGCTACCCAACTATTGAGACCGTCACAGCAAGCGCAGCTCGCCGTCAACGGATCTTTAAATCTGGTACCCAATGTGGATGTGCGCCGCATCGTTGCCTGGAAAGACGGACTTTTTCAGTTTGACGAAACGGATATCAAAACCGTCATGCGCGAAATTTCGCGTTGGTACAATGTAGATGTTGTTTATAACGGCAACGTGCCGAAGGATTTGTTTTCGGCTATTATCAATCGACAAAATAGTATTGACCAAGTATTGGCCATGTTGCAAAATACGCTGCGCGTACATTTTTTAATTAAAAACAGAACTATATATGTAAGTGACCAAAACAACTAACGATCCTATTACTTTCCGGGATGGATAGTGATAGGCAGACATGATAATTGACTAAAAAAAACTGTTCCGGATGCGACCCGGAACAGCGAATGTGGGGTCAATAATGTTTCCAGGAATGAATTTTTTTATTTACCCATAATAACAAAAATATGGATTATAAGGCATATTATGTCCTGAAAGAACAAAGAAGTACAAGAAGACGACTGCTTGCTGTCCGAAAAACTACTTTTCTATTTTTGATTGCATGCTGTTTAGGTGGTTTTGGTTCAAAAGCTTTTTCCCAAAACGTCACCTTGTCCAAAAACGGAGCGACGATCCGTGACATTTTCAAAGATTTGTATTCCCAGACCAAGCGACAGTTCGTATTTACGGACAAAGTATTGGATGGCGCCAAACCTGTAAACGTACACGTCAAAGATGTGCCGCTTTCGCAGGTATTGGATATTTGTTTCAAAAATCAACCGTTTACGTATGTACTGTCGGGCGACGCCATCATCGTGCATCGTAGGAATGAAAAACAAAACCCACCTACGACAAAGCAAAACAACAGTACGCCCAAAGACATTTCGGGGCGCGTGGTTGATACCAGCGGCAGGCCTATTGCCAGTGCTGCCGTGCAGGTAAAAGGAACCAAGATAGGAACGAGTACGGACAATAACGGACATTTCTCCATTGACAAAATCGAAAGCAATTCGGTATTGGTTTTTTCGTATGTGGGTTACTTGACACAGGAAATTCCGGTCACTGGGAAAAGCGATTTGAACATTGTCCTTAAAAGTCTGGAAGATAGCCTCAATGCTATCGTGGTTTCCATTGGCTACGGAAAACAGAAAAAGGAATTTTTGACGGCTTCGGTCAGTACTGTTTCGGGCACGGAATTGGTCAAGTCGCCGGTTGCCAATCTGAGTACGGCGCTGAAAGGCCAGCTTGCCGGCTTGGTTGCGACGCAGTCATCGGGCAAGCCAGGATCGGACGGATCGACTCTGACCATCAGAGGTGTCGGAACGTATACTGGGCAGACCGCGCCATTGATCATGGTGGACGGTGTGTCGCGCGATACGTACAACGATATTGACATGAACGAAATCGAAACGGTCAGTATCCTAAAAGACGCATCCGCTACGGCCGTTTATGGTGTGCGTGGTGCCAACGGCGTGATATTGATCACGACCAAAAGAGGTAAGGAAGGCCCGCCGTCCATCAATATCACGGCTCAGACGTCCCGTTCTTCTTTTACTAATTTAAAACCGTTTGCAAATTCTTACCAATATGCTACGCTTATAAACGAGCAGGCTTTGGAAAATTTTTGGGTAAAACACGCAAACGATGCCGACGTTAAAACTTGGGACGACTACCTGGCGCTACGTTCCAAAAACTGGAGAAGCGACGGTTCGTTGACTTTCACGGACGACGATATCAAATATTACCAAAATGCGCATACGCCCACATTGTCCAACGGACAGGCAAATCCGTGGTACGATCCTTATTTCCATCCAGATACAGACTGGAAAAGTATGCTTTTCAAAAAAAGTACCCCAACGAGCCAGGTCAACGCCAATATCAGCGGCGGTACCAAATTCATGAAATATTTTCTTTCGCTTGGTTATTTGAATCAAGGTGGTTTGTTTAATACGGATTACATGACTTATGCCGACAAAATGCAGTTTACCAAAAACAGGTACAACCTGAGAGGGAACTTCGATTTTGACGTGACGAAGGACTTTAAGATTGCCGTCAATATCGGAACGCAGTTCGTTACGATTGGTGGTATGGACAATGACCAATATATCTGGGAAAAGAAAATTCTTTGGTCGTTTCCGATGAGTTCGCCAGGTATGATCAACGGCAAATATGTATTGCCGCTTGCTGCTGCTGGCGACGACAAATACAATCCTATGTACGCGATGGAAAGCGAAGATTCCTGGAATATAACCAACAACAGTATCTTAAATTCTTCTGTCAACGCTACTTATAAACTGGACAAAATTACCAAAGGCTTATCCGTACACGCTTTGGGATCTTACGATAGTTATTTTGCCAGCCGCAGCTACGGCAAATACGTTCCGTTGATTTACGACATTCGTCCTAATCCCAATGGGGACAACATGGATCCTGTATTTGTACAGCGTAACGATGCATCACCGCCGTCCATCAATGCTGATTTCTATTTGGGAAAATGGCGCAAATTGTATGTGGAAGGTTCCGTCAATTATGATCGGTCTTTTGGCAAACACAGTGTGTCCGCCATGGTATTGGGCAACCAGGAAAAGAAGTATGACCCGACTTTGCAATATGATCTACCTCATGCTTATGAAGGTCTTACGGCGAGAGCCAACTATAATTATGCAGGAAAGTATATCGTGGAATACGATATGGGCTACAACGGTTCCGAAAACTTTCCTGAAGGAAAACGATTTGGTTATTTTCCTTCCTATTCTGGTGCATGGATCTTGAGCAACGAATCATTTTTCCCAAAAAACAATATCGTCAATTTTGTCAAACTGAAAGGCTCTTATGGCGAAGTCGGTAATGACAATATCTGGGCTCCTGGTACTTCGACGAATGCCCGTTTTCTGTATCTGCCCGACACTTGGCAGAATACTGGAAGTTATATGTTCGGAGACCTGAACAACCAGCATACGATTACGGGCGCGGGCGAATCTGTATTGGGCAATCCAAACGTCACTTGGGAAGTTTCCAAGGAAATGAACTTGTCAATGGAGTTGCATTTGTTTGACAGCCGCTTGTCCGTGACGTATGAATACTATAAAAACAATCGTTCCAATATCCTTTCGTATAGAGGTACTGTTCCAGATATTGTTGCTGCTACATTGCCGCCTTACAATCTGGGACGTGTACAGAGTTGGGGGCACAATCTGGAATTAAACTATAAGGATCATATTGGAGATTTCAATTTTTACATTCGTGGAAACGGCGCTATCCAACGAAACAAGATTTTGTTTCAGGACGAGGCAATATTGCCAGGAATGGAATACCAGGCCGCAACAGGCCGTCCTATTAACCAGCAGTTGATGTTGCAGGCCGACGGATTGTACACTTCCTGGTCGCAACTATACAGTATCGACGGCAACGGCAATCCTATATTGTCGCAGCCCGTGCTTGCACTGAAAGATGGACAACCTTATAACAATGCGCAGGGCAATCCGGTATATGTCAAAGATTTGGGATACGGCGGTAGGCCATTACAGCCTGGTGACATTAAGGTCAAAGACGTGAATGGCGACGGCGTCGTAGACGCTAAAGACCAGGTGCGTTCGGGAAAGACGATCAATCCTGAATACAACTTTGGACTTACGGTAGGTTTTAACTACAAAGGGTTCGATTTTTCTGCTTTGTTTGCAGGAGTTGGTGGTGTAGCCAGAGGTGCCATGTCGGAATACCACTTGGACAAACAACAGGCGATTTTTGCCGTTGACCTTAACCGCTTCAATATCGACCGATACAATAGCGGGCAGCAGATTGATTTTCCGATGGCGGCGTACGACAAAGGAGCATCCGGATTTGGAGCTTCGTATGCGGGCAATAGTTTTTTCCTGATCAATACTTCCTACGTACGACTACAAAATTTGTCTGTTGGCTATTCTGTCAAGAATACCCTCATGAAAAAAGTGGGCGTCAAATCTGCCAGAATATTTTTCAGCGGGGACAATATCTACACTTGGTCTCCTGCCAAAATATGGGGTGACCCGGAAAACCTCGGAAACATTGACTATCCGCTTTACAAAACATTCAATCTAGGTGTCAACCTCAATTTTTAGATAATAGTCCAGTACTATATTGGTTGAATGGTAGAGATTCATTCCATTCCATCTGACAATTGAAAAATAAAAAATATACAGATGAAAGCATATATCATACAGCATTTTAATAAAAAGAGGTACGCCGCACTTACGTTTCTTTTGGCGCTGCTGTACTTGGCAAGTTGCAAAAAAGATTTTTTGGAAAAACCACCGGGTGGAACGTTTACTGCGGATACAGTTTTTCGTACGAAACTCAATGCGGACGGGGCTATTGCGCAGATGTACAATCTGAGTGTACCCTCTTGGTTTCCGCAGACGGGATCCAACGATATGCCGCGCCCCGACATGGTTACGGACGAAATGTACATCATCCATCCCACTTATGACTGGGTCGGGCAAACGTGGAACCAGGCCGTCTATACGATGGGCAATATGACCATAGACGCTACGATCGACCGCGGTGGTTTCGGTAGCCACTATGCGGCGATCAGGCAGTCGAACCTCGTTCTTCAACATATTGACGAAGTAACGGACGCCGACGACAATTGGAAAAGTCAGGTAAAAGGACAGGCTTTGTTTTGCAGAGCGATGCAGCATTTTGAACTGTTTCGCCAATACGGCGGTATTCCTATTGTAACGACGCTGTTGGACGGTTCGGATAATGTTGATATTAATCGCAGTTCGGTTGCGAGTACGGTGGATAGTATCGTCGCTTGGTGCGATCAGGCAGCCAATTTGTTGCCTCCGACTTGGGACGCGCCTAATTACGGACGAATCACGAGTCTTGCGGCAAAGGCATTAAAAGCAAGAATATTGCTTTATGCGGCAAGCCCTCAATACAATACGCCTTCCAATATGTTGGGCGAAATCAAAGAAGCGCGCTACGGCAACGAGCATGACACCGTATTGGCATACCCAACGTATGACAAAGAACGCTGGATGACCGCGGCAAAAGCAGCAAAAGACGTGATAGATGCGGCGGCGGCTTCAGGTGCGGCGCTGTACAATACAGGCAAACCCGAAACTACACCACATGACGATTCCTATGCGGGGTTGGGCGACTATGAGGCGGCGTATAACGTTTATGCTAATTCCGAATTGATATTGGTCAATACGATGAACATGGACGCAGCCAAGGCCAACAATTTCTTGTGGGGACAATATTTGTCTTCCAAAGTCAGAAAAGGATCTTGGGCCGTTAAAAACAACGTTCCTATTGAGTTCATGCTCCAATATGAAAAAAAGGACGGTACGCCTTGGACGCTGCCATTGAGCAGTACGGGCGACGATTTTCCGACGTGGATACAGTCACTCAACCTAGATCCACGGTTTTACCAGACGGTTTTGTATGACGGTATGTGGTACAATACGACACGCGGTACGCTGGCGTACTACCTGGGTGACGGTGACAAATACCCGACGACCGATTTTGGGAAAAGTGACGCGGGTGAAGATGGTTACGCAATGGAAGTGTACAAATTCATCGCGAGGATCGACAATTTCAATGACAAACATTTTGCCTGGCCGGTTTTCCGATTGGCGGAATTTTTCCTAAGCTATGCCGAAGCGCTCAATGAATATCAAGGGCCGGCGGGCGACCCGACAAAATACCTGAACCTGATCCGGCAAAGAGCGGGTCTACAGCCTAAAAATCCTAGTTCCATGGAAGATTTCAGGACTGCAATACAGCGTGAACGGACAATCGAATTGGCATACGAAGGACATCGTCTCAACGATCTACAGCGTTGGCTACAAGCGTACAGTGTATTGAATGAAAGTTTGCACGGTATCCAGACAAAAGCCAATGCTACTTCCGGTACACTAAAAAGAAACTGGAAAGTCGTTTCGTTCATGACGCGCGTATGGCCTAAGAAATACTACTACATGCCTTTTCCTAGTGCGCAGGTAAGTGACAATTATCTTGGTGACCACGCTTCGTGGAACGGACAAAATCCAGGCTGGTAATGATATGTTTTGTTGTAGAATACTTTTTTAATACAAGAAAAATATGAGAATAAAATATAAATTGATGCTTGCCGTAATCCTGTGGTCCGCCGGCAATGGGGCGGTTCATGGGCAGACGAATACCGCCAATACAAATCCCAACGATTCCTTTCCCAACAATCTTATAGACAAAGGATTGACCAAAGAAGTATCTTGGCGAAATGTGGGCGCTACCTATACGCTGCAAGGAAAAGACTTGACTAAAATGTTTACAGGCAACCTGCTCAATACATTGCAAGGCCGTATTCCTGGTTTGACTGTTGCAACTGGTTCGGGAGAACCGGGTTACGACAATCCAACATTGTACGTAAGAGGACAGTCCAGCTGGAATATTGCGGGCAACCAAGTCGTGGTATTGCTGGACGGTTTTCAGGTAGACATGAGTGCGTTGAGTGCGTTGTCTCCATACGAAATAGAATCGGTTTCCTTGTTGAAAGATGCATCCGCTACTGCCTTGTTTGGCTTGCAGGGCGGCGCGGGCGTATTGAGCGTTCGTACCAAAAGAGGAAAGGATTTACCTAAAAATGAATTGATATTGAACGCAAGGTTTGGGGTGCAAAGTCCGGTACAGTTGCCTCAGCTGATGGATGCTTACGACTATACTCGATTGTACAATCAGGCTTTGTCCAATGACGGTCTGCCGCAGAAATATCCCGATCCTAGTTTGTATAAAGTCGCAAACGATCCATTTCATCCAAATGTAGATTGGCAAAAGGAACTACTCAAAAAGGCCTCTTCCATTCAGGACTATAACCTGGCTTTTCATGGAGGCAATCAAACGGCGCGCTATTTTGTATTGATGGACTACGAAAATTATACGGGTCTTTACAAAAATGCTTCGGCAATCAACAAGGATTTTGGTACAAACGCGACGTACAACAAAATCAATCTCCGCGCCAATGTCGAGGTTAATCTTACCAAGAATCTCTACATCATGGGCAATGTTTCGGGAGTAGTGGAAGACCGCAATACGCCGTCGGGCTTTACGGCTTCGCAGCTTTTCGACAAGTTGATCACGTTACCCTCCGCAGCTTTTCCGGTAAAGAATCCAAACGGTACATGGGGCAACAATTCCGTGTATAATTTCAATCCGGTAGAATTGTTGCAGCAAAATGGTATTTATAGTGCCCATACCAGAACCTTGCAGACGGACATCTCGCTAAGGCAAAAACTAGACCTCATTACGCCGGGTCTTAATCTTGTCGGAGGTGCTTCGTTCAACAACCAATATGGGGGTTATTACCAGACGTCGTATGCTGTCCGTTCTTTTGAAATATTGAAGGACGCCAACGATATGCCTGTCAAAGACCCGGATGGAAATGTCCAATACAAAACGATCGGAAACGACGTGCCGCAATCGTCCTCCGACGGAGGTACATCCCATTGGAACAGGAACACGATTCAGTTGGGATTTGATTATAATCACAGCTTTGGTAAAAGCACCGTTTCGGGATTGCTGTTGGCAAGAAGACAAGGTTATTCAAAACTGGGTCAACTATATGCCGTAAGGACACAGGGTATTTCCGGAAATGTCACTTACGACTATGACAAAAAATACATTGTCGACTTTTCGGGCGCGTATATGGGATCTGCCGATTTTGCACCGGGAAAACGTTATGGGTTTTTCCCTTCCGTGGGTTTGGGATGGGTACTTTCCAACGAAGCATTTTTGAAGGACAATACCGCATTCAATTATTTGAAACTGCGTGCATCCTACGGTTCTGCCGGCAATATCAACGACGCTTATCGTTTTTTGTATCAGGCAAAAGCAGCGAGTTCCGGCAGCTGGATTGTCGGAAGCGGCAATACTTCCAAAGGTGGTATGGCCATCACCCAATATGCCAATCCGGATGCGACATGGGAACTGAAAAAAACGTTTAACGTAGGTGTTGACATGCAGTTGTGGAAACACGTGTCTGTAACGTTCGATGCCTTTTCCGAAAAACGTACCGGCATCTACGAAATTCCGTCCGCCAATGTTCCTGCATTTACTGGATTCAAACTGCCTTACGTCAATAGCGGCGAAGTAAGCAACAAAGGTATTGAAGCTGTGGTCGGCTACAACAACAATGTGGGCAAGGTCCAATACAATATTCAAGGATCTTTTGCCTACGCACGCAATAAGATTATCAAAAAATCGGAAACTGCACAACCTTTTGACCGCTTGCTCCAAAAAGGTTTTCCTCTTGGACAGAGCAAAGGATTGTTGTTTGACGGATTTTACCAGACCTCCGATTTCAATAGTGACGGAACGCTCAAGAGCGGCGTGCCTTCTTCTTCCTATGTCAATGTCAGACCGGGTGACCTGAAATACAAAGACCTCGACGGCAACGGTGTCATCAACGCTTATGATATGCAGGATGTCGGCTATAACCAAGTGCCCGAGATGACGCTGGGGCTGAATATTGGGTTGAATTACATGGGATTTGATTTCAGCGCATTTGTACAGGGCGTCATGCACCGCACGGTAGACCTGCTGTCGACTGCGTACAACTACACGCACCCATTTGTCAACAACAATAGTATTACGAGCTTCTCTGCCAACAGTTGGACGGAAGACAACGCGTTGACGGCTACAACGCCTAGACTATCAACATTGAGTAATCCAAATAATGACCAACCGTCTGATTTCTGGTTGCGCAACGGTAAGTTTTTCAAGCTGCGAAGCGTGGAACTTGGTTATACTTTTGAAAAGAAAGGAATGCTCCGTAAGATAGACGGTATAAGGGTTTTCGTCAATGGAACTAATTTGTTTACGTCCAATAAGATTGACGGGTTGGAACCTGAAAACCTATCGATGGGCTATCCGTTGACAAAGGTGGTCAATTTCGGATTCAACGTGAAATTCTAGATTCAATACAATCAAACATTATGAAATGAAGCATAAAATTTTTATGCGGAATTCCATCTGTCCAAAAACAATAAAAATATACAGATGAAAAAGAACTTCATTATATGCTTGTCTTTTGCAGCGGCCATGGCTTCTTGTAAAAAGGATTATCTCAACGTCAACGACGTGGACGCTTTTATAACGCCGGCTCAGCTTTATTCCAACTATAACTATGCACAAAATGCTGTATGGAATATATACAGCTACCTGCCCAATGGGCTTACGAACCTCAATTACGAGGCGATTACCGACAATGCCGAAGCTACCAATGTTTCGGATGCTTCGCAGCAGTTCAATACCGGGGTGTGGAACCAATATACCAATCCGGATGCTGCGTGGACGAATAATTTCAACGGAATAAGGCAGGCAAACCTGTACCTTGAAAACAAAGACAAAGTGGATATTGCCTATATCCGTGACAGGATCACAACCAGCGATTCGTCCACTTGGTACAATGCGCAGAACAATGTCAAATTCATGCAGGGCGAAGCCTTGTTTTTAAAAGCTTTTTTCTATTTTGATTTGGTAAAACGTTATGGCGGCGTGCCTATTATGGATGCTTCCTTGGACTATAACAATTCCGGTTCATGGAACAATATAGCGAGAAACAGTGTCGACGAATGTTTGCATTATATTGTAAAACTGTGTGATAGTGCATCGGGCATTATTCCTGCAAACCTGGCGCCTTATTCCTGGTATGATTTGGGGCGCGTCACATACGGCGCCATCAAAACCTTAAAGGCGAAAACGATCCAATATGGAGCCAGTCCTTTATTTAAAAAAGCCGGTTCTACATACACTTGGGCCGATGCGGCAAAAGCATTCAATGATGTTATTGCTTTAAATGCTTATTCGTTAGATACATCCTATAGCAATTTGTTTGGCGCGAGTAATTCTACTTCAAAGGAATTGATTTTTTATCGTCGTTACGGCAATATCAACTCGGTGGAACAAAACAATTTTCCTATCGTATTTCAAAATGCAAACGGGAAAAGTGTAACGCCGACGCAGAATCTTGTGGACGCTTTTGAAGTTTTGGAAAAAGACGGAAGCGGCAATATTACAGGCTCTAGACCTTTTGACTGGAACAATGCGTTGGATGCGGCCAATCCTTATGCCAATAGGGATCCGCGACTAGCTGCGACGGTACTTTGTAATGGTGTGACCTTTTCCTCTAAAGTTATCCAAACGTTTACGGGAGGTAATAGTGGTCAACCAAAACAGAACGCAACGAAGACCGGTTATTATTTGTCCAAATGGGTCAATCCGTCTGTGGACTTGGTTGCCAATACGACGACCGCACATACTTGGAGCTATTTTCGATATGCCGATATTTTGTTGAGTTATGCGGAAGCAATGTACAATGCGTATGGTGCTACGGCGGATCCTAATGGATATGGATTGACGGCTTTGTCCGCTATCAATCAGGTAAGGCAGCGTGTTACAATGCCTGCGCTGTCTGCATCTCAGCTCAATCAAGCTAGTATTGAACACGAAAGAAACGTGGAGTTTGCCTTCGAAGACCAGCGCTTATGGGACGTACGCAGATGGCAAGAAGGGACTCAGTATTTCAATGTTCCGGTAAAACGTATTGCCGTTACGCAAAATGGGCAAAGCTATACTTATGCCGTTCAAAAGTTGGAAGACCGGAAATTTGAAACCAAAATGGACTGGTATCCTATACCACAGGATGAAATAACCAAAACAGGTTGGAGCCAAAATGAAGGCTGGTAATACAAAAAAATATAGTATTAAAACCATTGTGCATGCAAACTAAAAATGCACAATGGATTCATTTAAATAATTTAAAAAAAAGACGAGCATGAGAAACAGTAAGTTATTTTCCATGTTGTTGCTTTCGGTAGTGGGAATTGGGGCTGTTGTTGTCGGATGCAAGCGCGAAGGTATTACCGGCGTAAATATCAAGGAAACCGGAAAGGTTTATTTTCCGGATGCGGACAGTAGCTCCAACAACGGTATTATAAATGCCCTCAATAATTATTCTATTGATACCGTCAACAATATGATTAGTTTTCCAGTCACGTTGTATAGAGGCGGCGAGTCGGCGCTTTCTCCTCTTTCCGTGACGGTTGACGCGGACAATTCTAGTATTGCCGATCTTGTCAAGGCAGGTACTTTGCCTGACAATACTGTGGCACTGGATCCGTCTGACTATGTATTGCCGGCGATGGACACATTGAATTATACGGATGGCGTGATGAAAGGAGCTGTAACGCCGATAATTAAGGTACAGAACCTAAGTAAATACAGTGGAAAATATGCAGCGTTGGGTATCGTTGCGAAAAGTGCGGACAACGCTGATGTCAACACATCCATGAACAAAGTCGTATTGTATTTTCCTGTAGATTCATTGGTTGGTGCTACTTATTTTCCTGGTGCAACTGCTGGTGTCAATAGCGTATTGGCATTGGGGGACAGCTATACGCTTGACAATACGACCAATACGATCAACTATATGATCAATATCAAACGAAGCGGTATCGCGGATCTTGCGACTTCCGATGTTGCGATCAAAGTAGACAACAGTAATATTGCGAGCCTCATTGGTTCCAATGTTTTGCCATCCAATACAGTGGCATTGGCGGCTTCGGATTATAGTTTGAATACGACAGTTGCACTAGGCAATACGAATGAAGGACTTCAGGGGACTATCATTCCCAAAATTGATATTGCAAAACTGACGCAGTATGCAGGCCAGGTAGTAGCATTGGGATTGACAATATCAAGTTCCAAATTTACCATAGATCCCAATAGAAACAAGCTGGTTGTTTATTTCAATGCCGACGATATGATCGCATTGACAGCGCCTCGTACCAATCTGATTGCGGATATTGCTAACTGGATACCTGTGCTTATTTCCAATAACAATAGTGTGACCGGAACGATCAATACGTCGGCTGCAAATATTTTGTTTAAAGGTGGAACGGGAGGTTACGACCAGACGGGCGTTTATCAAGAAGTACATCTGTATGGACATCGCCAATATAGCGCCAATATGTTAGTGCAGGGTTCGGGTACGACTAATGTTTGGTTTGAGGTTTGGTTGACTAAAAAGAAACCTGTGGATGGTCAAGATATTACGACCAGTTGGGATCCTGGTGCGGTACAATTGTTGGGGTTAAATACGTGGAGCGGTTGTGGCATTACGCCGTTTAACGGTATGTTGGCCAGCGTTGGCTGTACTGGCAATGGTGGAACTATCACTCCGTCTACCAGCGGAACTTACTATCTTGCAATCAAAGCGGGTGGTAATAATTTAGGAACGACGGGCATTACAGCTTCTAACTTTTCATTCCAATAAGAATCGTTTTTCCCAAAAATAAGAATATTTGAAAAGCTTTTTTATTGTATGCAAATACGCTTTTTCAAAATATGGATTGCTTGTTTATTGGTAATTAGCCTTCCTCTGGTTGCTCAATGCCAGACGCGGTTTCGTGTGCTTGTATTGTCCGAAACCGGAGGTTGGCATATTGCGTATTCCAATACGGCCAAAACCTGGTTGGATCGGTTGGCAAAGGATAGTAGTTTAAGTGTGCAGTATATACACAATACAGATTCCATTGACGAAAAATATTTGTCCCAATTTCAGTTGTTTATACAATTGGATTATCCCCCCTACGCCTGGAAACTCAATGCTGTCAATGCTTTTCAGGACTATATAGAAAAAGGAAAGGGTGGTTGGATTGGTTTTCATCACACAACCTTGCTGGGCGAGTTTGACGGTTATCCTATGTGGAATTGGTTTTCTGGTTTTATGGGTGGTATCCGCTACCAAAACTATATTGCTTCTTTTGTTTCAGCGGATGTGGACGTAGAAGATACTGTACATCCTGTGATGCGCGGTTTGCCTAAATCTTTTAATATAGGCAAAGAAGAATGGTACACGTATGATAAAAGTCCACGACCAAATGTGCACGTATTGGCAACGGTCGATGAAGAATCCTATAAACCAAATTCGGACATTAAAATGCACGACGACCATCCTGTAATATGGACCAACGAGCACGTAAAAGCCCGGAATATCTATATTTTTATGGGACATTCGCCTTTGCTTTTTGATAATCCTTATTACACGCAACTGTTCAAAAACGCGATTTTTTGGGCGGCCAAATTTCGAGATTAGTTGTTTTAATATTGGATTTTTATTTAAAAGAAAACCTCTCTGAAGAATAAATTTTCTTCCCAATACGCATGATTATGAATAAAAACTATAAGAAATGTTTGCCTGTTTTGTGTCTGCTATTCTACTGCTTTTCTATATGTCTGTCAACGGTACATGCACAAATAAATACAAAACCTTATGTTATAGTCGGCTATGTCACTTCGTGGAGCAAAGAGATTCCCGATCCTAAGTATCTCACGCATATCAACTATGCATTTGGACATGTGGCAAAAGATTTCAAAAGTGTAACCATTAGCAATCCCGATCGTTTGCACATGATTGCTAGGTTGAAAAAGAAAAATCCCAAACTTAAAGTGCTGTTGTCTATTGGAGGTTGGGGGAGTGGCAATTTTAGTGAAATGGCAGCTACGGATTCCAACAGATTGGCTTTTGCGCTAGACTGCAAACGTATAGTCGACGACTATAATCTGGACGGTATTGATATTGACTGGGAATTTCCGACGAGTAGCATGGCACATATTTCCAGTTCGCCTGAGGACAAAGACAACTATACATTTATGATGCAGACGATACGGAAAGCTATTGGTACAAAGAAACTGCTGACGTTGGCTTCTATCGCAGGAGCTAAATTTATAGATTTTGCAAAGGTCGAACCGTATATAGATTTTGTCAATATCATGGCTTATGATATGGCCGCTGCACCGCAACATCATTCTGGATTGTATCGTTCGTCGCATAGTAGTTATATCACGGCCGACGAATCTGTAAAAGCGCATCTTGAGGTTGGTGTTTCTGCCAAAAAATTAGTATTAGGTATTCCTTTTTACGGACACGGAAAAGACCGTATTCCTAATTTTATTGACTATAACAAAATAGTTGGTCTCAAAGGTTATCAACGCCAATGGGACGATACGGCAAAAGCGCCGTACTTGACAAATGCACAGGGAGATTTCGTTTGTACGTATGAAGATGTCCAGTCTATTGGTATTAAATGTTCCTATATAAAACAGCAGCATTTGTTGGGTGCAATGTATTGGGATTATGCGGGCGATACGCCGGATGGGATTTTGCATCAAGCAATTTTTGATGGATTGTATATTGAAAAATAAGAAATATGTATAGGCGATTATTGTTGTTCGTATTAGTCTGCTGTGTGATGATTTATAGTCCATCGCATGCGAGAGAAAACTGTAAATTAAATACTTTTTCCGACGCTGTTCTAGATAAAGAGATTCCGTTTCGGGTAATTGGATTCTTTACAGGAAAAGCAGATTTGGCACATATTAGTTATGTGCACGAAGCTAATAAATGGTTGGCGAACGCTGCGAAAAAATATCATTTTATATATGATTCCACCAATAATTGGGACAATATGAACGATCATTTTCTTGCCGATTATCAAGTCGTATTGTTCCTCGATACGCGACCAGAAAAACCGGAACAACGTGCAGCATTTGAAAAATACGTAAAAAACGGCGGTGCTTGGATGGGCTTCCATTTTGCGGCCTTTGCAATGGATGAGTCGGGAGTCAAGAACGATTGGCATTGGTATCATGATGAATTTTTGGGGAGTGGGCAATATGTAAGCAACACGTGGCGTCCGACGTCGGCGGTGCTTCGTGTGGAAGACAAACAACATCCTGTAATGAAAAACTTACCGGACACTTTTAGCAGTCAGCCCAACGAATGGTATCGCTGGAGCAATGACCTTAGAGAAAATCTGGATATTGATATTTTGCTGGCGATTGATACTGCTAGTTTTCCATTGGGAACTGGGCCGAAACAGAATGAAATATGGCGTTCCGGTTATTATCCTGTCGCCTGGTCCAATAAAAAATACAAAATGATCTACGTCAATATGGGCCACAACGATATGGATTATGAACACAAGTACGACAATACAAATCGTACACTTTCCTATACGTTTGACAATATGATGCAAAGCCGTTTTATTATAAACGCGCTGTTGTGGTTAGGTGGCCGCAAGACTATACAATAAAACATGAAGAGCCGGTTGTTTGTAATTTTCCCGGTATTTTATAGTCGGCATATATTATAATCTGCAAATCTGTGGCAATTAAATTCTAAAAATCAACAACGATCCTATATGAAAAAGAAATTTTTGACGGCAATGTTAATGGCGTTGCTTTGTGGTAAAAACGTTTCTGCACAAGGTTTTCTGCGTGTAAAAAATACCAAAATAGAAAACGATCTCAACAAAGATTTTGTATTGCGTGGTATTGGCTTAGGTGGCTATATGTTGCAGGAAGGTTACATGTACGACCTTTCCAAGCTGGGTCAGCAGCATAAAATCCGGGAAAAAATAACGAGCCTGGTTGGTGAAGACAAGGCTGCCGATTTTTACAAAAAATGGTTGCACAATTTTATACAAAAAGCCGATATTGACTCTTTGGCTGCTTGGGGTTTCAACTCTGTTCGTTTGCCGATGCACTATGATTTATTTACGTTGCCTGTTGCGCAGGAAACTATAAAAGGTGAAAATACTTGGTTGCCGATTGGATTTCAGATGGTAGATTCTTTGTTGAGTTGGTGCGGGCAAGATCATATTTATTTGATATTGGACCTGCATGCAGCGCCCGGTGGACAAGGAAACGATCTGCCGATTTCGGATCGTTATCCAGACCAGCCTTCACTTTGGGAATCGCAGGAAAACCAAGACAAAACAGTTGCTTTGTGGAAGCAACTGGCGCATCGATACAAAAATGAAAAGTGGATTGGTGGTTATGACATTTTGAATGAAACTAATTGGGGATTTGACGACACGACGGACAAAAGAGGTGCGTCGGAAAAAGGAAATATTCCCTTGCGGAATTTGCTCGTAAAGATTACGAAAGCGATCCGTTCGGAAGACAAAAAGCATATTGTGTTTTTGGAAGGCAATGGTTTTGCCAATAATTATAATGGTATTTTTCCGTTGTGGGACAAAAATATCGTGGTGAGTTTTCATAAGTATTGGAATCCCAATACGCAGGAAGTTATTCAGAAATTTTTGGATTACCGCACACAATATAATGTTCCGCTGTGGTTGGGCGAATCGGGTGAAAACGACAATGTTTGGTTTGCAGAAGCGACAAAACTGATGGAGAAAAATGATATCGGTTGGTGCTGGTGGCCACTGAAAAAAATGGGTGCAAGCAATCCGCTGCAAATCAAAAAGCCGGATAACTATCAACTTTTTGTGGACTATTGCACTGGAAAATCAAACGATTTGGATCGAAACGTCGCACGACAGATTTTGTCCGATTGGTTGGAAAATCTTAAAGTTCAAAACAATACAGTGCATCATGATGTGATCGATGCGTTGATGCAACGATAAAGAAAGTTTGTTAGTTGAATCTTTTCTTACAGGCGGCGGCATTTCAATGCCGCTGCCTTTTTTATGGGTGAAAGTTTTTGGCAGGAGAAATATGTGCCGAACAATTTTTTTTTGGAGAGTCGATAAAGTCGATATATTTGTAGAATAGAATAGTATAGTTTAGTGTTGCGATAATGTCCTGTTGCAACAAAAAATTTTATGAAAAAATATATCAAACATTAAGGTAAAGTGCTTTAGATGCAAGACTTATATCAGCAAATACACGAGTTGGAAAATATCCAGGGCTTGTCGAAACACGAGCAGTTGGTGCAAGGCATTATCAATGCGATCAACGACAAGTTGCTTTCGAGCGGCGACGCTTTGCCTTCTGTGAATAGTCTGATAAAGGAGTTTGGATTTGCAAGGGAAACCATTGCACGGGCGTACAAAGAACTTATCAGTCGCGGTATCGTCGAATCTAAAAACAGGGTAGGGTTTTACGTTGCCAACGAAGACACTGCACAGCAGTTGAAACTCGCGTTGGTGATTTTTGCGTTTGATAGTTTTCAGGAAGTCTTTTACAAAACGCTTCGTTCCAAAATCGGTTCGATCGTACATATTGACGTGTTTTTTCATCACAACAATATTGATATGTTTGAAAGTATTATTGGCAATGTGCGCGGCAAATATGGCATGTATCTCGTCGCGCCGATTCCGCATAAAAAAACTAAAAACATATTGGCGCAGCTACAACTGAACAAGTTGCTGATGATCGACCGTTACGAGCCGATGGAGGGCGATTTTTCGTATGTGGTGCAAGAGTTCGAAAAGTCCTCTTACGCGTCTTTTAAGAAACTGCATACGACGATCAAGAAGTTTAAGGGTATGGTGTATTATCACCGTCCCGCTTCGGATACGCCTATTGAAATATTGAACGCTTACAAAAAGTTTATCAAAGATTATAGTATTACCAGCACGATCATGACGGAATATATTCCGGGTACGATCGAAAAAGGATACGTCTATTTTACGATCAACAACGCTGAGTTGTGGCAGATGCTGAAAGACTGTATTTCCAAAGGTTACAAGTTGGGAAAAGATGTGGGCATATTGTCGCACAACGACGATGTGGTCAAGGAAATTATCTGCGACGGTATCACGACCTATTCCACGGATTTTGGAAAAATGGCGGAGCGTGCAGCACAATTTGTATTGGACAGGGAGCCGGTTAAGGAAACAATTCCTACGGTTTTGATAAGGCGCAATTCCCTATAGTTTGTTTTAGGTTTAGGTTTGTTTCTATTGTGTTTAATTCCCATTGTACTATATGAATCTTCTAGTTTTTATAAGCTTTTGGGTGTTTACCGGACTGGTAGCGCTGATTGCTGCATACAAGACTAGAAAGGATAAATTGCAAACTTCCGTCGCGTATTTTTTAGGAAACAGAAGCTTTGGTTGTTGGATGATAGGCGCTTCGCTTTTCCTTACCAATATGAGTGCCAATCAGTTCATCGGGGAAAACGAATATGTTTATACCAATGACATGACAGTGATGTGTTGGGGCATGAGTTCCATCGTCGCAATGATTATAGTCGCGGAATTTGTGATGCCGATTTACCTGAAAATAGGAGCGGTGACGACGCCTGATTTTTTAGGGAAAAGGTTTGATGGGCAAACGAAACGGATGGTTTCGGTCATTTTTCTTTTAGGGTATTTGATCAATTTGATACCGTCGGTATTGTATGGAAGCGCTGTGGCGTTAAACGGTATTTTTCATGTGGATGGATTGTTGGATATCAGCTATTTGTCGGCTATAAGGATTGTCGTTGTGTTTGTAGGTGTTGTTGGTGGACTATATACGATGTTGGGCGGGCTCAAAGCAATTACGATTTCGGATGTGGTGCAAGGCGTTGGGATGTTGATTGGAGGAGTATTGATTACTTGGTTTGGTTTTGAAAAAGTAGGCCACGGAAGTGTATTGGCCGGCGTTCATTCCGTAATTCACGAGCATAAGGAACACTTGAATGCAATTGGTAATGCTAGTCATAGTTTGCCGTTTAGTACATTGTTCACGGGGATGTTGCTGATCAATATCTACTATTGGGGCATGGAGCAATATATCGTACAGGAAACGTTGGCGTCAAAAAGTCTGGATGCTTGCCAGAAAGGGGTTTCGTTGGCTTGCGCCGGTAAATTGATAGCACCGTTTTTGTTGAATGTGCCGGGACTTATCGCATTGCAACTCTATCCGCACGTGGACAATACGGCGACGATTTTTCCTAGGCTGATAGTGGATATTTTACCGCCTATAATGGCTGGATTTATTGGTGCGATTGTGTTTGGCGGCGCGCTCAGCACATTTAATGCAGGATTGAATAGTATAGGAACCTTGTTTGTGATGAACTTGTACAAACCGTGGCTGGAAAAGAAAAAAGAGGCGGACGACGAGCATAAATTGTTAGTTGCGGGCAGAAGATTTCAGTTGTTGGTGATTGTATTGGCGATGTGTTTTTCGCCGTATATCATGTTTTTCAAAGGCGGTTTTTATAATTATTTACAAAAGGTTTCCAGCTTTTTTAGTGTACCTGTTTTTACGGTGATGATCGTTGGTTTTCTGACCAAAAAAGTACCTGCGATTGGCGCGAAAATAGGATTGGTGTTTTTTGTGACGATGTATGTATTGACACAATTTGTGATAGATACAGGTATACATTATCTTCATGTATTGGGAATTTTGTTTGTCGCGACGACTATAATAATGTTATTAGTTGGAAAAATAAAACCGCTTCGCAATCCTTATCGTTTAACGGATGCGTCGGTCGTCAATATACAGCCGTGGAAAGGGAGGTATTGGATTTTTAGTCTGTTGATAGTTGCGATGATATTGATGTTTATGTTGTTTTCGCCGTTGGGTATTGCGAAGTAAGTAAGGAATTATTAATGATAAATTATTGGTTATTTTTTGATTCATAAGCCCTGGGTATTGTGTAAGTAAAAGTATATTAATTGCATGTCACGTTTCGTATTTTACATTTTACTTTTGCCTTTTTATTTTGAATTAGTATAGTTTTTTATAAAATATTCGTATTAAAAGTTGAAATTTTAAAACCAGAAAATATGGGGAAAATTCGTGTGATAGGTTGTTTGCTTGTTTTTTTTGCGGGCAGTATCAATATGTCCAAAGCGCAAAAACAAGTCGTTGTCAATACGCAAAACTCAAGTCTCGTATTGACGATCGGTAAAGACGGAACTCTTTACCAGTCTTACTTTGGTAAAAGAACGAGCGACGCAACGCAAAAACAATTAAGCGAAAAACAAGATGTTGAAAGCTATGTTCCAGCGGGCGGACACGATCTTTTTGAACCGGCGATTCGCGTAGTGCATACGGATGGAAATCCTTCGCTGCAACTAAAAGCGGTCGACTATAAAACGGAAAAAATTAACGACGACAATGCCGTTACGACTATAACATTGAAGGATGCTGTTTATCCTGTAAAAGTTTTGTTGCATTTTTCTGCATTTTATAAAGAAGATGTATTGAAATCCTGGACTGAAATCAGTCATCAGGAAGCAAAACCAATACGTGTAACAAATTTTGCTTCGTCGATGCTTCATTTCAATGCAGATCATTATTGGTTGACGCAGTTCCACGGCGATTGGGCAGAGGAAATGAAAATGCAGGAATCCGAATTGACAAGCGGTATCAAAATCGTCGACAGCAAATTAGGAACGCGTGCTGATATGTACCAGACGCCTGTTTTCATGCTTTCGCTCAACGATAAATCTACGGAAAATACAGGTGAGCTGGTCGCTGGAACATTAGGTTGGACGGGCAATTTCCAGTTTGCGTTTGAATTGGATCCTACTAACAAACTACGTGTTGTTTCGGGTATGAACCCCTACGCGTCGGACTATGTATTGGATGCAGGAAAAGTGTTGACAACACCGGAATTTGTGTTTACTTACTCAGCGCAAGGTAAAGGCAAGGCGAGTAGAAGTTTGCATAGTTGGGCGAGAAACTATGGCGTATTGAACGGAAAAGGTTCGCGCTATACATTGTTGAACAACTGGGAAGCAACGCAATTTGACTTTGACGAGAAAAAATTGGAAGGCCTTTTCGATGAAACCAAACAATTAGGCGTTGATATGTTTTTGTTGGACGACGGTTGGTTTGCCAACAAATATCCAAGAAACAACGACGATGCGGGTTTGGGTGATTGGCAGGAAAACAAAAAGAAATTGCCTAATGGTTTAGGACATTTAGTGCGTGAGGCTACAGACAAAGGTGTAAAATTCGGTATCTGGATTGAGCCTGAAATGGTTAATCCAAAGAGCGAACTATACGAACAACATCCTGACTGGGTTTTGAAACTGCAGAACAGGCCGGAAGATTATTTCCGCAATCAATTGGTATTGGATTTAGTTAATCCGCGCGTGCAGCAATTTGTATATGATATGGTGGATCAGATGTTGACCAAAAATCCTGGCATTGCCTATATCAAATGGGATTGCAACCGCATGATGACCAATACGTTTTCGCCTTATTTAAAAGACCGACAGTCCAATACGTATATCGACTATGTAAAAGCTTTTTATAGTGTATTGGAAAAACTACGTCAAAAATATCCGACGTTGCCGATCATGCTTTGTTCGGGAGGTAGTGGTAGGATTGATTACGGCGCGTTGAAATATTTCACGGAATTCTGGCCAAGCGACAATACTGATCCGTACGAAAGAGTCTTTATCCAATGGGGTTATTCTTATTTCTTCCCGTCCAAAACATTGTCTAGCCACGTTACATCTTGGGGTAAACAGTCCTTGAAATTCAGAACGGATGTAGCAATGATGGGACGTTTAGGGTTTGATATTGACGTAGCCAAAATGACGAAAGACGAATTGAAATTTAGTCAGGATGCGGTCGTCAACTATAAACGTTTGTCTAGTGTGATTTGGAACGGCAACATGTATCGTTTGATAGATCCTTATCACAACGAGCGTGCAGATTTGATGTATGTTGATGATAGTAAAACGAAAGCTGTATTGTTTTCCTATAACCTGCATCCGCGTTACGGTACAGACTGGACGCCAGTCAAATTGGAAGGTTTGGATCCTGAAAAAACATATACTGTAAAAGAGATTAATCTGTTTCCTGGTTCTCACTCAGAATTGGCAGAAAATAGTAAACAATTTACAGGTGAATATTTGATGACGACAGGACTGAATGTTTCTAAGTCGAAAGAATATACAAGTTCCATTGTTGAGATTACGCAGCAGTAACGAACCACGGAGATGAGATTTAGTTGGGAAGGTGCAAATAGCTTCGCTCCAGTGACGCTCTTGTGTTTTGGTAAATTCCTTAAAATTTTATTGCCATTACGAGCGAGGCAATTTAAGCCATCTCATGTCGCGTTAATTTAGTTTCTCCGAAGAGTCTCCCTTTTGGGGACTCTGAATTGAGTCTTTTCGAGTATGTCAATGTTGTTGGTCGCAGACCAACAACGCTTTTAAATAGAATAATATGAAACGTATTAATAAAAAAGCATTTGTAGGTATTGCACTTTTCTCGCTTTTGTTGAGCGCAGAAAATACCTATGCCCAAAAGAAGAAATCTTCGTTGACTATACCATTTGGTACAAATGATAAGATTGTAGTCGATCTGTCCGCTGGTACTTATTCCGTTGTGTTGAATGGAACGGAAACGGTAAAAAATGCCTATGCAAAAGGAAAAGTCGCTGGCGAAGAATATGATAGTCGCCAATATAAAAAACACAAGTACACCATTACGACTATAAAAAATAGTATAGAAGATGCAAAGTTGTACACGATTTTGCATGAAGGTGCGCATCCGCTGCAGCAATTGTTTTATGTTTATCCCAGCAAAAATTATTTTGTAACAGAGTTGAAATTAAAAACGGACAAATCCAATTATTTAGCACCGTTGGTTGCGGACAATTTGGAATTGCATCAAACGGGTGATAACCGCGCGTTGTTCGTTCCGTTTGACAACGATACTTGGGTGCGTTACAATGCGTCCAAAATGGAACAAGCGGACTTTGTCAGCAGTGAAGTTTCTGCGTTTTACAATAATGACAACAATAAAGGAATTATAGTAGGATCGCTCGAACAAAACGTTTGGAAATCGGGTATTGAAACGAAAGGAAATGGTGCGTCTAGTCTTTCTGACCTGACTGTTTTTTCAGGGTTTTCGGATGCGAAAGTTACGCGCGATAGTATGCCGCACGGAGCCGTATTGGCCGAAAATGGTTATGTACGTTCCGCTAAATTTTTTGTTGGTGATTTCAATGATTGGCGCGACGGTATGGAAACTTTTGCCCAAGTAAAAGAAGCTGTCGAGCCGCGTTATATTTTTAGTTGGAAAAGCGCAACGCCAATGGGCTGGAACAGTTGGGGTGTATTGCAGACTAAAATCAATCTGGAAAAAGCGAAATCCGTTGTTGACTTTTTTGCAGATTCCTGTAAAGGTTTCAGAAATGCAGACAATACGTTGTTTATGGATCTTGATGCATTTTGGGACAATATGACGCCGCATGGTTTGAGTGGTGATGTCAGCCAACTAGAAACTTTCGTAAACTATTGCAAAGAAAAAGGTTTCAAACCGGGCGTCTATTGGACACCGTTTGCAGATTGGGGAAAACGCAAAGGGAAGAAAATCGAAGGTTCCAACTATAGCTATGGGGAAACATGGACTTTGCAAAACGGAAAACCTTTCGATACGGACAATGGCCGCGCGATGGATCCTACACATCCGGGAACGAAAGATCGCATAGTCTATACGCTGAACCGCTTGAAAAATATAGGTTTTGAAATGATTAAAATCGATTTCTTAGCACACGGCGCAGCGGAAGGAGACAAGTTTTACGATCCGAAAGTCACGACTGGTATGCAGGCATACAAACAAGGAATGGAATTTTTGGATAGTGTATTGGATGGCAAAATGCTGGTGTACGCGGCGATTTCGCCCAATATGGCAACGGCAAGATATGTGCATAGTCGTAGGATTGCCTGCGATGCATTTAGTGCGATCGACAATACGGAATATACATTGAACAGTACCGGTTATGGTTGGTGGCAAAATGAACTATACAATTTCATGGATGCAGATCATGTCGTATTTGCCAACGCAGGCGAAAACGTAAACAGGGCAAGGTTTGTAGCCGCTGTCGTTACGGGCGCATTGATCACTGGCGACGACTATGCGGCGACTGGTCCATGGCATGAAATGGCTAAAAAACTTTTGCAGAACAAGGATTTCCTGGCTATTGTAAAACATGGGAAAACGTTCCGTCCAATAGACGCCAATACGGACAATAAAGGTGTCAACTTGTTTACACAATCATTGGATGGCAAACAATATGTCGCTGCATTCAACTATACAAAAGAACCTAAAGAATACAATATTCCTTTGGAAAGGCTTGCTGCACAAGGTTCTGGCGCTCATCAACTAAAAGAGCTTTTCGGCGGGCAAGTTTCTCCTGTTGAAAATGGCGTATTAAAAATAAAAGTGGGTGCTTCTGATGCTGTAATGTTTGAATTGTTGCCTTAATCGTATAGTCGGAAATAATATGTCTAAATATTTTATAGTCCTGTTTTTATTGTTGACAAGTTTTGTGCGTGCACAGGACTTGTCAACTGATTTGAATCCCGGTCATGCAAACCATGTATTGCCTTGTGAAAATTATAGGACAATACGTGGTGGTTTGCCTCACTTTCAATCTGTCATTCGTACGAAAACGCACGCCACTATTGCGTTTCTGGGTGGTTCGATTACGTACAATCCGGGATGGCGCGAAAAAGTTGGTGCGTTTTTGCAGGCGCAATATCCGACGATACAATTTCATTTTATCAATGCAGGTATTCCGTCTTTGGGGAGTTTTCCGCATACGTTTCGTGTACAGCGGGACGTATTGGATTCCGGGAAAATCGACTTGATGTTTTTGGAAGCGGCAGTCAACGATCGTGTAAATGGAATTTATGGTTATGATAGTTTGAAACAGTTGCGCGCATTGGAAGGCATTGTTCGCCACGTTAAGAAAAAAGATCCATCCACCGATATTGTAATGATGTCTTTTGCCGATCCTGACAAGACCAATGACTATAAAAAAAGTATTGTACCCACTGAAATCAGCAACCATGAATTGGTAGCAGCGCACTATAATTTACCGTCAATTAATTTGGCAAAAGAAGTTGCGGATAAAATGAGCAACGGCGAATTTAGTTGGGATAAAGATTTTAAAGACATACATCCATCGCCATTTGGTCAGGCACTTTATTTTCAAAATATCAAGGCGTTGCTAAATGATTGTCTAAGCAATACAAATTTTTCTAAAAAACAATTTAGAAAAATGCCTAGAGCCCTTGATAAATATAGCTATACAGAGGGTTATTATGCCAATATAAAACTTGCGCAATATGATTCAGCTTGGAAACTAGAAAAAGCTTGGATGCCAAAAGATGGCTTGTCCACCAGGGATGGGTTTGTGCATGTGCCCATGCTCGTTACGGAAAGTCAGGATGCGACCTTGACTTTTCCTTTTATGGGAAATGCAATAGGTATGGCGCTTGTTTCGGGAAGTGATGCAGGCATTGTGGCTTACGCTATTGACGGTGCGCCCTATAAGGAAATTGATTTGTACACGCCGTGGAGCAATATGCTGCATCTTCCTTGGTACGTGCTTTTCGGCGATGTGCTGAAAACGGGAAAACATGTATTGCATTTGAAAACGCTCAGTAAGAAAAATGAGCAGAGCAAAGGCAATGCCTGTCGTATCGTTTACTTTTTAGTCAATAAAAAATCGTTCTAGTTTTTTACTGAACTTGTTTAAACTTATTTTTCAACACATAGATACATAGCAATTGTATAGGATTTGAGCATAAAAAGGACTTTGTTTTTAGTAAATCATAGCATTTTCATCAAAGATGAAAATCCTTGTGACACTATACTATTCTTCCTAATCTATCCTAAAACTATGTTTCTATGTGGTTTACTATAAAAAAAATAAACAGGTACACTATAATATTCAAATAATATGAAACTTAATAAACCTCTGCTCAGTATTGTATTGCTGTGTATTGTTACAATGAGCTTTGCACAATCTACGGAAACTTCACTTTGGTTTTCGCAGCCCGCAAAAATATGGGAAGCCGCATTGCCGTTGGGGAATGGACGTTTGGGAATGACGCCGGACGGTGGCGTTTCTAAAGAAAGAATTGTACTCAACGATATTACTTTATGGTCGGGCGCACCGCAGGATGCCAACAACTATAATGCAAATAAAAGTTTACCATTAATTAGACAATTGTTGTTGGACGGCAAAAACGACGAGGCGCAGGATTTAGTCAATAAGAATTTTATTTGCCTAGGTCCGGGTTCGGGTGGAAAACAATGGGGTTGCTATCAAACATTGGGCGCGTTGCATATTGATTATAGTAATCGTTTTGATACCAATACGGTTTCAAACTATAAAAGAGTATTGGATCTCAATACGGCAATTGCGACAACGTCGTTTGTGGCGAATGGCGTAACTTATAAACGCGAATATTTCACCAGTTTCGGTACGGATGTCGCTATCATAAGATTGTCGGTAAGCAAATCCGGAATGTTGAATTGTTGTATTGGATTGGACCGTCCGGAACGTTTTCAGGTCCATACAAAAGGAAACGTTTTGGAAATGGAAGGGCGACTGGACAATGGTATTGACGGAAAAGGCATGCAGTATTTGACCAAAGTACATGCTGTATTGAAAGACGGATCTTTGACTCCTACGTCCAATACGCTCGACGTCAAAAATGCAACGGAAGTTATAATCTACGTTTCCAATGCCACAGACTATAAGAATAAAAACTATCAACAAACTTGCAAACAATTGTTGGCGCGCGCGATTTCCACGCCTTATAGTCAGGAAAGAAACAGACATATTGCGAACTATCAAAAACTGTTCAAACGCGTTTCGTTGGATTTGGGAAAAGGAAATAACAGCAACCTTCCTACGGACAAAAGGTTGGAACTATACTATAACAATTCAAATCAGGACAATGCATTGCCCGCACTGTTTTTCCAGTTTGGTCGTTATTTGACTATTGCAAGTACACGTTTGGGTTTGTTGCCACCGAATTTGCAAGGATTATGGGCACAGGAAGTGCATACACCTTGGAACGGGGACTATCATTTGGATGTCAATGTCGAAATGAACCATTGGCCGGTCGAAATGGCGAACCTTTCCGAACTCAATCTTCCGCTTGCAGATCTTGTAAAAGGTCTAACCACAAATGGCGCGAAAACTGCCAAAGCATACTATAATGCCGACGGTTGGGTGGCGCACGTGATTACCAATATCTGGGGCTATACCGAACCGGGCGAAAGCGCGTCTTGGGGCGTTGCCAACTCTGGTTCGGGTTGGTTGTGCAACAATCTTTGGGAACACTATGCATTTACGTTGGACAAACAATATTTGAAATCGATCTACCCGACTTTAAAAGGTGCGGCGCTTTTTTACAAAGATGCTTTGGTCGAAGAACCTTCGCACAAATGGCTCGTTACGGCACCGTCCGTTTCTCCTGAAAACTCGTTTTATTTGCCCAACGGCAAGACAGCAAATGTCTGCATGGGACCGACGATTGACAACCAGATTGTGCGCGATTTGTTTGCGCATGTCATAGAGGCGATCGATGTATTGGGAGAGGACCGGACATTTAAAAAAGAGCTGGAAGATAAAATTAAAAGACTTCCGCCAGCTGGACGTATTGGACACGACGGACGTATCATGGAATGGCTCGAAGACTATAAAGAAACAGATCTTCAACACCGACATATTTCGCATTTGTGGGGATTGTATCCGGGCGATTTGATTTCGGTGGGCAAGACGCCGGAACTTGTTGATGCTGCCAAAAAATCTTTGGATGTGCGTGGTGATGATGGTCCTAGTTGGTCCATTGCCTACAAACAGATTTTCTGGGCGCGTCTTCAGGATGGTAATCGTGCCTTCAAACTATTGCGCGAATTGTTGAAACCAACGCTGCGTACTGACATTAATTATGGTGCAGGCGGTGGGGTGTATCCTAATCTTTTTTCGGCGGGGCCGCCGTTTCAGATTGACGGAAATTTTGGTTCGACCGCCGCTATTGGCGAAATGCTGATCCAAAGCCATGACGGTTTTATCGATTTGCTTCCGGCGATTCCCGATGGTTGGAAGGCTTATGGCAATTACAAAGGTTTGAAAGCTAGAGGTAACTATACGGTTGATGTTGAATGGAAAAACGGTAAAGTAACAAACTATAAAATCTATTCTCCTTTTAAGAAAACCGTGAAAGTAAAAGCCAATGGTGTGATGCAGGATGTGATGCCGCGCAGGATTGTAATGTAATATCGGTGATAAGGCCAATTCTTCGATCCCACGAATTTATTCGTGGGATCGAAAAACGTTAATGTCTTAACCGTTTCAACGGTTTATATTGTAAATGGTTAATTTCATTTTTCCACGGAAAAAATACCAAGCTTAAAAAAAAGTTAACGATATGAAAAATATCTATACATTTGTGGAATAGTATAGGATAGTATAGTGTAATGTAAATAAATGAAAGGTTAGCCGAGCGTGGTTGCTTGCTTCTTTTCGTACGATCAATTTAAGTATTTAACAGCGGAAATTAATCCCAATTGCTTTTGTTCGTTTTTCTATCGTAACAGTAGAAAGGAATTGACATCTGTGTATTGGGTTGTGATATGCCGCGAATATTTTTTATAAGAAACAATAAATGCAATATTCTATGATGAAGAAAAACTTGCTTGTTTTTTTCCTGATTTTTTCCTCGTTGCTGAATACTGTTGCCAATGCACAGCAGGCGCAGACTGTAGGAAAGAAGATTGTCGGGAAAATCGTCGATTCGACTAGCAACGCCCCGCTTTCGGGTGTTTTGGTGACGATAAAAGGATCTAGCAAAGCAGTAGCTGCTGATGAAAATGGTCATTTTTCCATTGTGGCGACAGAAGGAACGACTTTGGTATTTAACGCAGTTGGTCATACTATCAAGGAGCTTCCGGCGTCCGATAATATGGCTGTCCTTTTGTCTGCGCAGGCAGAGGATTTGGGTGAGGTCGTCGTCGTCGGTGCGCGTATGCGTAAGTCTGATTTGACGGGAGCTATTTCCGACATTAGTGCCAAAACATTGACGGAACGTCCAGTTACCAATATCAATCAGGCTTTGCAGGGTAATGCGACGGGCGTTTTTATTAGTCCGGGTACGCGTCCTAGCGACGATGCGACAATCCGTATCAGAGGGTACAACACAATCAACGCGGGTTCTACGCCTATTTTCGTTGTGGACGGTGTGGTTATGGAAAACAACCAAGGTGGTTTCAACTCCATGAACCTGAACGACGTGGCGTCTATCCAAGTATTGAAAGACGCGTCCGCTACGGCACTTTACGGTTCCCGTGGTGCAAACGGTGTCGTCGTGGTAACGACCAAAAAAGGATCACGCAACGGTGGCGACGGCAAAGTTACCTACGATGGTTGGGTTGGCATTTCTTCTTTTAAGAACATGCCTAAAACATTGAACGCACAGCAGTTGGGGGATTTGCGTATTGACGCTTATGCCAATGGATATTTGAATGATAATCCGACGGCTAACCGTCAGGATTATATTGACAACGTCCTTTTGAAAAATGCGAATAATGCTTATTTCTCCGCAGATGAATGGGCAACCTACAACAACGGCAAAAGCTACAATTGGTTGGATCAAGTAACGCGTACGGGCGTGCAGCAAAACCATGTCGTTGGATTTTCCGGTGGTTCTGATCATGGATCTTTTTATATAAGCGGTGGTTATTCTGGTGTACAAGGTATCATCGAAAAAACGAAACAGAACAAATACACCGGCCGTTTCAATGCGGACTACAACATCAAAAAATGGTTGAAGGTCGGAACCAATACTGGTTTCACACGTACCAACGACGGTATGCCGTCCGATGATGTGTACAACAAGGCGCTTAACGGAAATCCTTTGTTGGACTATGCGCCATTCCAGGATCCATTGACAAGGTACACAACGAATTATCTTACCACGTATTACAAAGTGCACGGTGAGCAGAACAACAATGATTACAATCCGTTCAACTCTTTGGAAATCACGCGTGACCGTTCCCGTAGCCGTTTGACTTCTTCCAACTTTATCGCAATCACTCCTGCGAAAGGATGGGAATTCCGTTCTACCTACGCATTGGATTATGGCGAACAAACTTGGTTTGAATTTACGCCGCACAA
>Ga0154006_1000031_pt1 | contig 66068 bp, 55 predicted proteins | sample TSFL090MetaG_FD_104747 | JGI IMG/M metagenome (GOLD analysis project Ga0154006, IMG submission 104747) | Attine ant fungus gardens microbial communities from Florida, USA - TSFL090 MetaG | ecosystem: Host-associated > Fungi > Mycelium > Unclassified | place: USA: Florida, Wakulla State Forest...
AGTCTTTTCTCACGGAAGGCATTCGTATCCGGTGGTACGGCCGGGCTTCAAATCCGGTTAGGGGCGTCAGACGCTCCTGGGTAGGTTCGACTCCTGCTGCCTTCCGCCAGCCCGGGCTTCCGCGGCGTTCTCGCCACCGGCTAGCGCGAGATGGTCCGAGACCAGGTCGACCCCATCCTCGCGCGGCGCGAAGAGCGGCGTCGGCGATTGCTCGATATCTCCATCGATGCCAATGTGACGTTCCGTGAGGCGGCCGACGCGTTCATTCGAGCTCATGAGCAGGAATGGCGAAACCGGAAGCACTCCCGGCAATGGGGCAACACGCTCAGCGCCTACGCCTATACAGATACGAAGCAGCGTCTCTTGTGATCAGCGGAACATGTTCGGAGTGTCAGGCGAAGGGGAGATGATCCACGCTGCGAGACATGGAGGGCTGAGCCAAAAATGTCTGATGAATCAAGGCATTTGGCTCGCCTGCCTTGATAAGGCCCCTGATTACAAAATATTGCGTAAACCAACCGAATTGGTTTATAAATGGTAATGATTCGCATTTGTTTTCTCGTCTCCCGTCTTTAAAACCGAAGGGGTTGTTCCATGTCCGCCGCCCAAATCGCCGTGCACCAGGATGTGCAGGCCCTTTATCGCGACCACCATGGCTGGTTGCAGGGATGGCTGCGCCGGCGGCTGGGTAACGCTTTCGATGCAGCGGATCTGGCGCAGGATGCGTTTCTTCGCCTGATCCTCAAGCCCGCGCCGAAAGGCTTCGACAGCGACGCCGAGGCGCGAGCCTACTTGCGGACGATGGCGCAGGGTATGTGTATCGACCTGTTCCGTCGCCGCCAGGTCGAGCAGGCGTGGCTCGACGCGCTCGCCGCCCAGCCGGAGCCCTGCGCGCCTTCGCCTGAAGATCGCGCGATCGTCATCGAGACGCTGATGGAAATCGGTGCGCTCATCAGCCGACTATCGGACAAGGCAAGAGACGCATTCGTCATGGCACAGATCCACGGCCTCTCGACGCGCGAGATCGCGGGCGAATTGGGTGTCTCCGACCGAATGGTGCAGAAGTATCTCGCCCAGGCGATGCTGCAGCTCGCGTTGCTTGATGCGGGCATCAAGCACTGACCGATGGTTGTCTCGTCGTCCTCATCCGCCGCCGAAACCGGCGTTCAGGCGGATTTCGAAAGTCTCGAACAGGCTGCCAACTGGTATGCGCTGCTGCATGCCGATGGCGGAAGCAGCGAGCATCGCCACGCGTGGGCGCAGTGGCTGGCCGAGCGGCCGGAGCATCGGCGCGCGTGGGCGCATGTCGAAGCGGTCAGCCGCCGGTTCGAGCCGCTGAGAGGCGAGAGCGCGGGCGAGCGCAATGCCGCTGCGACGGCCGTGCACGTTTCCGCGACGCGTGCGGCGAACCGGCGCCATGTGCTGGGCAGTCTCGCCACGCTGGCCGGCACCGGCCTCGCCGGCTGGTTCGCGTGGCGTTTCACGTCACTGGCGGATCGCGTGATTGCATGGCGATCGGACTACCGCACCGGGATCGGTGAGCGGCGCGACGTGCAGCTCGCCGACGGCACGCGCGTCTGGTTGAACACGGATAGCGCGTTCGACGTTCACTACGACGACACCCGGCGTCTTCTGACGCTGACGATCGGCGAAATCCTCATCGATACGGCGAAGGACACGCAGGGGCGGCCGTTCTTCGTCGACACGCCGAACGGCCGAATGCAGGCGCTGGGCACCCGGTTCACCGTCCGTCAGTCTGGCACGCACACGCTGCTGGCCGTGTTCAACGGCCGTGTCGAGATTCGGAACCGGGCCGGTCACGTCGAAATCGTGTCGGCCGGTCAGCAGCGGCAGTTCACGGCGGATGCGATCTACACGCCGGAGCGCGCCGATCCCGCGCGCGAAGCGTGGTCGCGCGGCGTGATCCTGGCTGACAACGTCACACTCGACACGCTGATTGCCGAGCTGGATCGGTATCAGCACGGGCACATCGGCGTCGCTCCCGATGTTGCGGGCCTGCGCGTGGTCGGCCGTTTCCCGGCCGACCACCCCGACCAGATGCTCGCGATGCTCGAGCGCGACCTGGCGATCCGGGTACGCCGCACGTTGCCGTGGTGGGTCACGATCGAAGCTCGGTAACCGGCGTGATGCCTCGCCGGTCCGAGGTTTCACCGGTTGTCCGACGCGGCCAAAAAAAATTTTCAGATTCTGGTTCGCATTTCCGGACGTCATCCGATTAACAGATGAAAGAGGACCATTCGGAGATCAATCAGTGCTCTGAATGCCGACCTGGCGCTAAGAGGCGGGGCATCTGCCCCGGCTTGCCGACACCCGTTTCCGCCCGGAAGCAGGTGTCGGCGCAACGGCGACAGTCGCAGCCAGCATGGCGCTGCCCGAACGACCGGGCGCAGCCGCTATCAAGCCAAGGTATCCGGCTCTGTTAGACGCGCGATGGACCTCCCTTGCTCACTTCATTCTCAAGGAATGCCGTCCATGTCTCGCCCGTCGTTCACGTCGCATCCCGATTTTTCGTTGTCCGCGCGCAGCAGCGCACGGATGCCCCGTGCGCTGCGCACTGCGCATCGTCCGGCCGCGCACGCCGCGCACGCCGTGCGGTGCGCCGTGCTCGGTCTCGCACTCGCGGGGAGTGGTGCGTGGCAGGCGGCATCCGCCCAATCGGCCGCTGGTGCGGCGGCGCAAGCCGCGGCCCGGCGCTATGACATCCCGGCAGGCCCGCTGTCGGCGTCGCTGAGCCGTCTTGCGGATCAGGCGAACGTGATGCTCAGCGTGCCGGGCGACATGACGGCCGGGAAAACCAGCGCGGGCGTCCACGGCACCTACTCGGTGCAGGGCGCGTTCCAGGCGTTGCTGAACGGAACCGGCCTGGAGCCGGTGCAGCAATCCGACGGCAGTTTCTCGCTGCGCCTTGCAACGGCCGCCGTAGGCGCCGAAGCGGGTGTGTTGCCCGCCGTGAACGTGCTCGGCAAGCGGGTCGGTGACGCCATTCCCGAGGCTTATGCGGGTGGCCAGGTCGCGCAGGGCGCGAAGGTCGGCATGCTCGGCAATCGTGACTACATGGACACGCCGTTCAGTATTTCGAGCTACACGGAAAAGCTGATCCGTGACCAGCAGGCGACCAGCGTCGCGGACCTGCTGACCACCACGGACCCGTCGGTCCGCGCGGCGATCGACAGTACCAACCGCTACGACGCGATCACGATCCGCGGGCTGCGCGTCGAGAATAGCGAGATCGCGCTCAATGGTCTTTACGGACTCGTGCCGGCCTATCGTGTGGGGGCCGATCCGGTTGAACGGGTCGAGATCCTGAAGGGCCCCGGCGCGTTGCTGAATGGGATGATGCCGCAAGGCAGCGTCGGAGGCAGCGTGAACGTTGTGACGAAGCGCGCCGACGACACGCCGCTCAACCGGCTGACCGCCGAGTATGCATCGAGCTCGGTGTTCGGCGGCCATGCCGACATCGGCAGACGCTTCGGCCAGAACGGCGAGTTCGGCGTGCGCATCAACGCGGCTCATCGCGAAGGCGACACGCCGATCGACGAGCAGTCGCGGCGCAATACGTCGCTATCGGTGGGGCTCGACTACCGTGGCAGCCGCCTGCGCGTGTCGGGCGACGTGATCTACCAGGAAGACTTCATGCGCGCGCCGGTGCGCGGCTACACGCCGATCGCCGGCATCGCGGTGCCGTCGGCGCCCGATTCGCGAACCAATCTCGCGCAGACGTTTTCCTATTCGAATTCCCATAGCCTGACGGCGCTGGGGCGTGCCGAATACGACCTGTCGTCGAACGTGACGCTGTTCGGCGCGGTGGGCACGAACCGCTTCGGCTACGACAAGCTGGAAGATCCGGGCGCGACGATCATCAATGCGATGGGCGACGCGAAGTCCACTTCGAGATACCAGTCTGGCGCATCGCATGCGCTGTCGGCGGAGGCCGGCGCACGGACGCGCTTCAAGACGGGCCCGATCGATCACCAGCTGGTCGTCAGCGGCGACTACCTGCAGCAGACGACGTGGTTCGGCCAGACCGCGTACGGCAGCTATACGACGAACATCTACATGCCGACCCGCCTCGCCGGGCCGGGCGCGGCGGTTTCCGTGTCGCCGGAGGCGAAGGACAGCGCGCAGATCCTGCGCAGCATCGGTGTGGCCGATACGCTGTCCGCTGCCGGCGGGCTCGTGCAGCTCACGGTCGGCGTGCGTCGCCAGCAGGTGAGCAGCCGCAACTTCGATACCTCTGGCGCGGAGACCTCGCATTACGACCAGGGCGCGACCACGCCGTCCGTCGCGCTCGTCGTGCGTCCGCTCGATCAGTTGTCGTTCTACGCGAACTACATCGAGGCGCTGACGCCCGGCTCGTCGCCGCCGCCGGACGCTGCGAATCCGAACCAGGTGTTCGCGCCGTTCAAGTCGAAGCAGTACGAAGTCGGGACCAAGCTGGATCTCGGCAAGTTCGGCGCGACACTCGGGCTGTTTCAGATCGACGTGCCGAGCGGAATCGTCGATCCGGTCAGCAAGCTGTACAGCCTCAACGGGCTGCAGCGCAATCGTGGGCTCGAGCTGTCGGGCTTCGGCGAAGTGACGCGCGGTGTGCGGCTGCTGGGCGGGCTTACGTGGCTCGACGCGCGGCTGCGCCGCACGCAGGGCGGCACCTACGACGGCAATCACGCAATCGGCGCGCCGGCGCTGCAGGCCACGCTCGGCGCGGAATGGGATACGCCGTTCGTGCCGGGCGTCACGCTGACGAGCCGGATGATCTACACGGGCAAGGCCTACGTGAGCCAGGACAATACGCAGCACGTGCCGAGCTGGACACGCTTCGATCTCGGCGGCCGCTACACGACGAAAGTCGCAGGCCGCGACGTGACGTTGCGCGCGAACGTGACGAACCTGTTCAACCGCGACTACTGGCAGGCGAACCCGACCGGGTACCTGTTCACGGGCGCGCCGCGCACGTTCTGGCTGTCGGTGTCGACGGATCTGTGACGAACATCGACAGACCGGGTCGCAGGAGCGCCCCGGTCTGTCGCGCACTTGGAATTTCGATTTTTTTCGCTCCGCATGAAACCTCACGGACAGTTCTGGCTCGACGCCCGGCACATCGGCGCGCTTGCCGCACCGCTCATCCTCACCCAGCTCGCGCAGGTTGCGTTGACCACGACCGACATCGTGATGATGGGGATGCTCGGCCCGCGAGAAATCGCGGCCGGCGGTCTCGCGCTTACCTTGTTCAACCAGTTGCGCACGACGGGAACGGGCCTTGTGACGGGCACCGGTAACCTGGTCGCGTTCGCGAATGGGCAGGGCGACCCGGGTCGAATCATGCGCCTCGTGCGGGCGAGCTTCGCGCTGTCGACGCTCGCCGCGCTTGCATTTGTGTTGCTGATGCTGGCCATCGAACGGCCACTCGTTTGGCTTGGCCAGGATACGGGCATCGCGCGGCAGACCTCCCTCTACCTCGCGGCGGCAGCGCCCGGCATGCTGCCGTGCCTGTGGTTCCAGTCGCTGCGCCAGTACACCGTCGGGTTGCGCAAGCCGGGGCCGCTGCTCGCGATCACGGTCGTGTCGATCGCGGTCAACGCAGTGCTCGACTATGCGCTGATGTTCGGCCGGTTCGGCTTCCCCGAACTCGGCTTGACCGGCGTCGCGTGCGCGACGAGCGCGGTGTACCTGCTGTCGTTCGTCGCGTTCCTGACGATCGCGAAGCGCCGCGCGACACTGCGGGAGCACCTGTCGTTGGCCTTCTGGCGTGCCGATGCCGACGCATTCAGGCAGACGTTGAAGATGGGCGTACCGATTGCCGCGACCTACGGCTCGGAAGCTGCGTTCTTTACCGTGCTCACACTCGTGATCGGTACGCTCGGCACCGACGCGCTTGCGGCGCAGACGGTCGTCAACCAGGTGATCTACATCGTCTTCATGATTTCGGTCGGGCTGTCGCACGCGTCGTCGATCAGCATCAGCCATGCATGCGCGCAGCACGACTATCGAGGTGCGCGGCGGCTTGGCTATACGGGGCTCGTGCTCGGCGTCGGCGCGATGCTGATCGTCGCATTACCGTACCTGATGGCGCCTGCCCATGTGCTTGCGCCGTTCCTCGCGCGTGGCACGGCGGCGAATGCCGACGTGCTGCAGCTCGCGACGGGGCTGCTGACGATCGCGGCGCTGCTGCAGATCTTCGATTGCAGTCAGAACATCGGCGTCGGCATTCTGCGCGGGCTCGGCGATGTGAAAAGTTCGTTCCGTATCTCGATCGTCGGCTACTGGATGATCGGGCTGCCTGTCGCATGGGCCGCCGGTGTGATGCTCGGCTACGGCATCTACGGCATCTGGATCGGACTCGCGATCGGATTGGCCGCAACCGCGACGATGCTGCTGCGCAAGTTCGAGTACCGGTTGGGCGCGTTGGCGAGACAGGCCGGCGCGACGCAATCGTGAACGGAAGGCCCGCAACGGTGAGGCGCCCGCGTTCTCCGTTGCCGGGGAGGGCATGCGGAGGGCGCGCACGGGTCGGCCTGGTTGCGCTCGTGCTGATCGGCGGCCTTGGTGCGATCGCGCTCGCGAGCCTGTGTGCCGGCAACCTCGTACTGAGTCCTGCGGCCGCACTCGATGCACTGGCCGGCGGCGATACGCCTGCCGCGCAGATCGTTCACACGCTCCGGCTGCCGCGCCTGATCGCGGCACTGATGGTCGGCGCGAGTCTCGCGATCGCTGGCGCGCTGATGCAGGGCATCACACGCAATCCGCTCGCCGACCCGACGCTGACGGGTGTCGTCAGCGGTGCGGCGCTCGCGGTCGTGGCCGCGACCGTGTTGGCGCCGGCCTGGGTAGCGGGCATGTTGCCGTTCGTGGCGCTGGCCGGCGGCAGCATCGCGGCGACGCTTACGTTCGCGCTGGCGTGGCGCGCGCGACTGTCGCCGTTGCGTCTGTCGCTTGCCGGTACGACGATCGCCGCGTTCGGCAGCGCGGGCGTCATTTCGTTGATGATCGTGGCGGGGCCGCAGGCAGGACCGTTGTTCTACTGGCTGGCCGGCGGCTTCGCCGGTGTCGGCTGGCAGCAGGTCGTGATGGTCGCACCGTGGACCGTCGTGGGGCTCGCCGCCGCACTGGCCTGCGCGCGCGTGCTCGACACGCTCGCGCTCGGCGACGAAGCGGCGCAAGGCGTCGGACTCGACCTGATGCGCTGGCGTTTGATTCTCGGTGGGATCGCGGTTGCGTTGTCAGCGTCGGTCGTTTCGATTGCCGGACCCGTCGGTTTCGTTGGGCTATGCGTGCCGCACCTTGCACGTGTCGCGCTCGGGGGCGGCTATCGCCGAACGTTGGGAGTGACGGCAATGGCGGGTGCGCTGCTCGTATCGGCAGCGGATCTCGTCGCCCGTACGGTTGCCGCGCCACGCGAACTGCCGGTTGGCTTCCTGACCGCGCTGGTTGCCACGCCGCTGCTGATCGCGATGATTCGCCGAGACGACGGGGTATCGACATGAAGGGCATGTCGATCTGGTTGGTTGGCACGTCGTACGCGCGAGTCGCAGCGTCGGCGGCGATCCTGATGCTTGTAGTTGTCCTGTCGATGCGCTTCGGAGCGACCGATTTCCCGTTGACTGCGGCCATTCAGGCACTGATCCATCGCGATGGCGCACGTGACGTTGCCTTCGTGATGTGGGATCTGCGTCTGCCGCGCGTGCTGCTTGCGCTGATGATCGGCGCGCAATTGGCAGCGAGCGGGCTCGTGCTGCAGGCGGCGCTGCGCAATCCGCTCGCGGAACCCGGCGTGATCGGCGTGTCGTCCGGCGCGACGCTTGGCGTGATGCTCCTGTTGCTCATCGCGAACTTCGCCGGATCGCTCGATGGCAGCCGGCTCGACGCATACGACATCACGTGGATGCCGCTCGTCGCGCAGGCGGGCGGCATCGGCGCGGCGCTGGGCGTCTACCTGCTGGCGTGGCGCAATGGCACGGCGCCGTTCCGGCTGATCCTGATGGGTGTCGCCGTCAGTGCCGCAATGTATGCAGTCGCGATGACGATCCTCGCCGGCTGGGGCTCGAGCCGGATCGAGGTGCTGCTGACGTGGCTCGCGGGCAATCTGTACGCGCGCGGCTGGCCGCACGTGCTGCTGCTCGCGCCGTGGACCGCGGCGACGGTCGTACTGCTACCGGTCATCCTGCCGGCGGTGCAGGTGCTGTCACTTGGCGATGACGCTGCGACGAGCGTCGGGCTGAACGTCGAGCGTTGGCGTCTCGTGGCGATCGTCTATGCCGGTTTCGCGGCTGCCTGCGCGGTAGCGATCGCTGGCCCCGTCGCGTTCGTCGGCCTGATCGCGCCGCATCTCGCTCGGCTCGCCGTGGGCGGCCCGATTGTGCGGCAGGCGCCGTTCGCACTCCTCTGCGGAGCGCTGATCACCGCGCTCGCCGATCTGACCGGTCGCGTCGTCGTCGCGCCGGCCGAAATTCCGGTCGGAGCGGTCACCGCGATGTTCGGTGCGCCGCTCTTCCTCTATCTGCTGTCCCGGTCTTCACGATGACACTCGTTGCTCGCGATCTCTCGCTCGGATATGGCCCGCGCCGCATCGTCGACAGCCTGTCGTTGTCGATCGAACCTGGTCGGATCACCGTCCTGCTCGGCCCGAATGGCTCGGGCAAGAGCACGTTGCTGCGTGCGCTTGCCGGCCTGCTTGCGCCGCGCGCCGGCGATGCAATGCTCGACGATGTTTCGCTTCGGCAATGGCCGCGCCGCAAGCTTGCGCGACGCATCGCGTTCCTGGCGCAGACGCAGGACATTCCGTCCGGCCTCACGGTGCAGGACCTCGTCCATCACGGACGGTTCGCGCACCGGAGCTGGGTGCGCGGCGCAACCGACGACGATCGCGACGCCGTCGAATGGGCGCTCGAGATGACCGGGCTGGTCGCGATGCGCGATCGGCCGCTCGTTGCCCTGTCGGGCGGCGAACGTCAGCGCGTATGGATCGCGATGGCGCTCGCGCAACGCGCGGACATCCTGCTGCTCGACGAGCCGACGACTTATCTCGACCTCGGGCATCAGCTCGACGTCATGCAAACGCTGCGGCGGCTCAACAAGGAGTTCGGGCTGACGCTCGTGATGTCCTTGCACGACCTGAATCAGGCAATGCGTTTTGCGGATCGGGCGATCGTGATGCGCGACGGCCGGCTCGTGGCCGACGGCGCACCGGTCGACGTGCTCACGCCGACCTTCGTCGCGGACGTATTCCATGTGCGCAGCGAGCGGCTGCATGGTGCGAGCGACGGTGTGCCGGTCTGCCATCCACTCGGCTATGCGGCGCCTGGTGGTGACCATGGCGGTGCCGAGCAGGCGGTCCGCGACACCGTGTCGTCGATTGGGCTTGCCGATGATGATTGACCGCAAGCGTCGTGCACTGTCGTTCGCGTTGCCGGCTTCGCTGGCGGCGGTGCTCGCGCAGTCCGTTCGTGCGGCGTCGCCGCCCCGGCCGTATAGCATCGTCGACGATCGAGGCGTGACGCTGCGCTTCGATATTGCGCCGAGCCGGCTTGCGGCGATTTCGTATTTCGGCGCCGATACGGCGTTGGCGCTCGGCGTGCAGCCGATCGCGTCGACGTTTCTGGTCCGCAGCCAGCGGCCTGCCTATCTGATGGACAGGATGGACCATGTAATCGACCTCGGGCAGCGCGCGAGTCCGAACCTGGAACTACTGGCGAGCGCACATGCCGACCTTATCGTCGCGATTCGCCGCTACACCGAAGCGAACGCCGCACGGCTCCGGCAGATTGCGCCGTATCTTGCGCTCGACCTGGAGACTGGCGACGACAGCGACCGCAGCATCGCGCTCGTCGGGGCTGCACTTGGCCGTGCCGACGCGGCTGTCGCGCTTAACCGGCGTTTTGCCGACGTGCTGGCGGGATTCCGCGCACGCGCGGGAATACGCCGCGCGCCGCGCTACCTGTTCGTCTGGGGGGCGGGTGCCGCGCCGTGGGCCTTTTACGACGAGAACATGACTTGCTCGCTGCTGAATGCGCTAGGTGGCGTCAACATCGCCGGGCGCAATCCGCTGCCGTCGCAGCGCGACAATACGGCGTTCCAGATGAGCCTCGAGACGTTGTTGCTTGCGAAGCCCGACACGATTTTCGTTTACGACGACAGCGGCCGGCGCGGCTTCGAGACGAATCCGGTGTGGCAGCACCTGGCGTCGACGCGCCGCGTGAGGATCGTGAGCGTGGGCGATCACTGGATCGAATCATTCGGGCCGATTGCCCGCCATGCGGTGCTGGCCGAAGCGGCCGCCTTCCTGCATCCGGGCGTGTTTGCACCGCCGGATTTGCGGGAGATCGCATCCCGGTACCGGGGCGGCACGCAGTCAGGAAGCGGGTGATGTGCCGTTGGGCGGACGATTGTTCCCGCCGGTTCCGGGTCAGATACGTCGCCAAGACACAACGGCGTCACGCGGAACTCAGGCAGGAGATTTCGAAACGAGTAAATAAGAATAGTGTTGCGAATCATTATCGTTCCATGTATCTTTCTGAGCAATTTCAAGATAAATGCTGTGCACCCGCACAGCGCTCGGAGAACAGGTGGGGGAGGTCATGTCGTTGCGGCAACAAGTCGAATCCGGCCGGGAGTTGCGGTCGGCCGGTCCGGTGTCCGGTGTTCGTCGGGCAATTTATTTCGCAGTCCATTCTATGTTCGCGATGGCGGTCGCATCAGCGTGCGCCGGACAGACTCTTGCGCAGACGCCGGTCGACGTGCGGACAAGCGCTTCTGGCGCCGAAGCGGCCGTGTTGCCGGCGCTCGACGTGCGCGCGTCATCGCTCGATCCGACCGCCGCGTACGTGGGAGGCCAGGTGGCGCGCGGCGCGCGGGCCGGGCTGCTCGGCGACAGGCGTAACGCCGACCTGCCGTTCAGCGTATCGAGCTACACGGCGCGGCGCATCGCCGACGAGCAGGCCACGACTCTCGCTGACGTGCTGAACCGCGATGCGTCGACACGCTTTACCGGCCAGACCGGCGGCGTGACCGATTCGTTCTTCATTCGCGGCTTCCCGATCAACGAAGGCAACGTGAGTGAGGTCGCGTTCGACGGCGTCTATGGCGTGTCGCCAAACTATCACCTGTTCAAGGAATACATCGAGCGCGTCGAGGTATTGAAGGGCCCGGCCGCACTGCTGTATGGCATGTCGCCGAACGGAGGTGTCGGTGGCGTCGTCAATGTCGTGCCGAAGCGACCGCTCGGCCAGGATCTCACACGCGTCACCGCCGACTATACGTCCGACGCGCAGGTGGGCGGCGCGGTCGACGTGAGCCGACGCTTCGGCAGCGAGCGGCAGTTTGGCGTGCGCTTCAACGGCCTGCACCGGCAGGGCTCGACGCCGCTCGACAACCAGCGTTCGCGCGCGGAGGTCGGCGCGCTGTCGCTCGATTTCCAGGGCGAGCGCTTGCGCGCGTCGCTCGACGTGATCGAGCAATACCAGTGGATCGATGCCCCGACACGGCCGTTCGTCGTCGCATCGGGCATCCAGGTGCCGGCCGCGCCGGACGGGCGCCGCAACGTCACGCAGCCGTGGGCGTGGTACAAGTCGAACGACACGTCGGTGCTGTTTCACGCCGAGTACGACATCAACGATCGAGTGACCGCGTTCGCCGACGCCGGCGCCGCGAAATCCGACGTGGCGCGGCTGTCCGACCAGACGCCTACGATCCTGAATGCGCAGGGCGATACCTCGGCCGTCGTGCAGAACTGGAAGTTCCAGGTCAACCGGGCGAGTGCTGATACAGGCGTGCGTGCGCGCTTCAGTACCGGCGCGCTCAGTCATGAGGTCGTCCTGCAGGCAAACGTCTATCGCGACCGGATCGCGAACGCGAGCGTCAGCGGTACGACGGCACGGTCGAACCTCTACGCACCGGTCGCAAGTCCCGAGCAGGGCGTCGCGTCGCCGTCCGTGGTGCCGAAGGTGTCTGACTCGACGTTGTACGGCGTCGCGGTGGCCGACACGATCGGCGCCTTCGACCAACGCATACAGCTCACGCTCGGCGTGCGGCAGCAATATGTGCAGTCGAATAACTTCAACGTGACGACCGGTGCGAAATCCGCTTCGTACAACGACAGCGCCGTGACGCCGCTCGTCGGCCTCGTCGTGAAGCCGTGGCGCAACGTGTCGTTCTACGCGAACTACATCGAAGGACTGAGCAAGGGCGACGTCGCTCCGTCCGTCGCGTCGAACGCAGGGCAGGTGTTTGCGCCGTACAAGACGAAGCAGCAGGAAGTCGGCGTGAAGGTCGATCTCGGCAGCGTGGCCGCGACGCTGGCCGCGTTCCGGATCACGAAGCCGAGCGGCCAGCTGTTCGGCACCGTGTACGCGATCGATAGCGAACAGCGTAACCAGGGGCTCGAACTGACCGTGTCCGGCGAGCCGATGCGCGGCGTGCGCGCGCTGGCAGGCGTCACGCTGCTCGATGCCACGCTGACGAAGACAAACAGCGTGGCGACGCGCGGCAACCGGCCGGTCGGTGTGCCGGACGTGATGGCGAATGCCGGCCTTGAGTGGGACGTGCCGCGTGCGACGGGCTTCACGCTGACGGGCAGCATGAACTACACGGGCCGCGAATACGTGAACCAGACGAACACGCAGTCCGTGCCATCATGGACCACTGTCGATCTTGGCGCGCGCTACCGTACCCGCTTGTACGGCAAGCAGACCGTGCTCCGGGCCGGCGTCGCCAATGTGTTTGATCGCAAGTACTGGTCCGGAGTCGCGTCCTACGGCACGATCTCGCTCGGTGCATCGCGCACATTCTATTTGTCCGCGTCTGCCGATTTTTGATTTGCATCGCTGATGCAGGGGTGAATTGGATTCGGCGATCATCGGTGATCGTCTCTACTGCGTCGTGTTCACGCAACGCGGTAATGTCATGCACATCATCAGCATGCGTAAGGCGAACAAGCGCGAGGTAGAGAGCTATGTCGAACATACGTAAGATCGTCATGCCGACGGACGAAGAAGACGCGGCAATCAACCGCGGCATTGCTGCGGACCCTGACACCTTCGAAGTGACCGAGGGTGCCCGCAACGGACGACATCCTGATGTTCACGCCCGGCCGCAAGGACGTTCGCACGCTGACGAGGATTCCGAAAAGTCCGGGTCGCCCTGCGGGACGGCTGGAGCGTCATGCGGTTCGCGCCCGACGGCAGTCTCGACAGGGCCGTACCGCTGCCGGTGCCATGTCCGACCGGCATCGCGATCGGCGGGGAGGACCGCGGCACGGTGTTCGTGACCACCGCGCGACAACCCGTTCCGCTGGACGTGCTCAAGAAGGCGCCGCTGTCCGAACGCGTGTTCCGTATTCCGGTGAAGGAAGCCTGGCCGCCGGCCGGTTGACGGCGAACACGTGCTTCAGTGCGCCGACGCGGTCGATGCCTGTACGCGGAACGGGTGCAGCATCAACGAAATGGCGACTGCCGAACACAGCGCCAGTCCGGCGGCAATACCGAACGCCATCGGATAGCCGCCGCCGTACTGCACGACCCAGCCGGTGAGCGCGGGCGCAATCAGGCCCGCGAAATTGGCGACCAGATGCACGAAGCCGCCGGTGACGCCCACGTGTTCGTGCGGCACCACTTCGCGCACCAGTACCCAGCAGTTCTGCGGGATCATGAACGAACAGATGCTTGCCGTCGAGATCGACAGCACGGCGAATACGGTGCTTTGCGAGCGCATCGTCACGAGCATCAGCACGGCGGCACTGACGAGCGCGGCGAGCAGGATCGTCTTTCTGGCCGAGACGGCATCGCGCGAACGCCTGCCGAACCAGTCGCTGATCCAGCCGCCCGCACCCAGGCCGATCGCCGCGCCAAGCCACGGAATCGCGCCGACCACGGCCATTTCGCGGATGTTCAGGTGCCGATAGTCGACCAGATAGCTCGGCAGCCACGACAGCAGGAAATACAGCAGGTAGTTCGATGCGAAGAAGGCCACGGCGATCGCCAGCACGCGCTTCGAGAAGAGGTGCGCCCGGACACCGCGCGTCGCCGTCTCTGTCTCGCCGGCCCACGCCTCGCGTTGCATCGCGGCGGCGCTGGCCTGGCTCGCGGCGATCAGGGCGCGTTCGTCGGCCGACACGGCCGGATGGAGGTCGGGCGTGTCGCGGAAGAAGCGCAGCCACGCGAAAATCCACACGATCCCGAGTACGCCGGTCGCCACGAACGCCGTGCGCCAGCCGTAGCTCAACGCAAGGAAGCCGATCAGCGGCGCCGCGACGGCCGCGCCGAGCGGCTGCCCGATGGCGATGAAACCGACCGCGCGCGCGGCTTCCTCGCGCGGAAACCAGTTGGTGATCGACTTGTTGATGGTCGTACCCATCGGCCCTTCGCCGATGCCGAACAGCACGCGCACGGTCAGCAGTCCCGCGAAGCTCGACATCGCGGCGGTCGCCGCACAGAACAGCGACCAGAACAGCGCAGCCGACGCGAACACGCGACGCGGACCGAATTTGTCGGCGCACCATCCGCCGACGAAACAGAACACGCAGTAGCCGGTGAAGAACGCGCTGAAAAGCAGTCCCATCTGATAGTCGTTCAGATGCAGGTCGGCACGGATGAACGGTGCGGCCACCGACATCGCGGCGCGATCCACGTAGTTCAATCCACCTGCGCAGAACAGGAGAATCCCGACGATCCATCGGTAGTGGTGCTTGACCATATGCGTATTGTCCAGAAAGACGCAGGGGCGACTGCGTATTGCGGTAAGCGGGTAAACGGAGAAAAACCGGAAGAAGGGGCGGACGTCAGACAGCCTCGTGGGGGGCGGTGGGCATGCGTGTCTCCATGTTCGTATTCGGCGCGCTTGGCGATGGAGACCATGCTACCCAAACTGGTGTGGGTGTCGACGAGCGTAACGTGATCGAAAGCGCCGGAGGATGGCCGTCATTCCCAGCGGCTGGAACGGAACGCGTATTTGCGGCGTAGCCAAGATTCCCAGCGCGAGGACGCATCGCTAGCATTCGATTCCTGTTCGGCGACTCGCGTCGCCAGAACCTTCGCAGGGCATCGCGCCGCGCACGTTCGGTGCTCGCCATGCGAAAACACATTAGCTATCCAAACGAACGGGAATGAAAAGGAGACACGCGTGAAGTATGCAAAGCAATGTGTCGCGACCTCGCTCGCGCTCTTGATGCCGATGCTGGGCCATGCCCAGAGCAGCATCACGCTGTATGGCGTGCTCGACGCCGGGTTGCTCTACGTGAACAACGTCAACGGCGCGCACCAGTACGCCACGCAGGCCGGCTGGTATCAGGGCAACCGCTGGGGGCTGACGGGCACCGAGGACCTGGGCGGCGGCTATCAGGCGATCTTCCGGCTGGAAAGCGGCTTCTCGCCGCTGAACGGCTCGCTCGGCCAGGGCGGCGCGATGTTTGGAAGGCAGGCGTATGTGGGCATCGCGAGCCCGTACGGTACGGTGACGGTCGGCCGCCAGTACGACGCGATCGTCGACTACGCCGAACCGGCGCGGGCGAATACCGCGCTGCTGATCAACCATCCCGGTGAATTCGACAACCTCGGCAACGACTATCGCCTGAACAACGTCGTCAAATATTCGAGCGTGAACCTGCACGGTTTCAAGTTCGGCGGCCTGTTCAGCCTGGGTGGCGTGGCGGGCAGCTTCGCGCGCAACCGCGCCTATTCGTTCGGCGCATCGTACAGCCAGGGGCCGCTGTTCCTCGGCGTCGCGTATCTGGACGTGCGCGATCCGAACTTCTCGTACTACGGCAACAACCCGTCGTCGAGCACGACAGGCAACAACATGTCCGCGTACCGGATTTTCTCGGGCTATGCGTCGGCCCGCTCGCTGAACACGTTCGCAGCGGCGGGCAGCTATGCGTTCGGCAACCTGAACGTCGCGCTCACTTACAGCAACGTGCGCTTCCAGGGTCTCGGCGCGCTCGGCGGCCTGAATCCGCAGGGCTACCAGGGCACGGCCGCGTTCAACACCGCGGAACTCGCGCTCGGCTATGCGATTACGCCGTCGCTCAAGCTCGGCGCCTCGTATCAGTATATCCATGGCGCGCCGGTGCAGAACGGCGAGGCCGGCAAGGTCACGTATCACGAAGCCGATGTGTCGATCGACTACTTCCTGTCGAAGCGCACCGACGTGTACGCGATGGTCATGGCGCAACAGGCATCCGGCCGCGATTCGACCGGGCAGGCGGCGGTGGCTCAGCTGTGGGCGCTGTCGCCCGCGTCGAACAACCGGCAGGTCGGCACCGTGATCGGGTTGCGCCACAAGTTCTGAGCGCCGGTCGCGCGGCCAATTCCAATACGTGGGATTGGCACGCTCTTGCGGGCGAGACAGGCATGTGCAGCCGCGCGGTCCGGCCTTACGATGCTGTCCAACGACGCCTGCGCGCACGCCGCGCGGCAGGCGCATAGCAACGACGGAGACACCCAGCATGAAATTCCGCGGACAATACCGCTCGACCATTCTGGCGATGCTGCTGCTCGCCACGGTCATCAACTACATCGACCGCTCCGCGCTGTCGATCGCGATGCCTTTCATCACGCGCGACTACCACCTGACGGCGGGCGAGAAGGGCGTCATCTTCGGCGCGTTTTCCATCGGCTACGCCGCATTCAACTTCCTCGGCGGCTACTTTTCCGACCGCTTCGGCGGGCGCCGCGTGCTGAGCTGGTCGATGACCGGCTGGTCCATCGCCTGCGGCCTGACCGCAGCGGTTTCCGGCTTCTGGTCGATGCTGGTCCTGCGCATCGCGTTCGGCATGGGGGAAGGGCCGAACGCCGCGACCGCCAACAAGGTCGTCAATACCTGGTTTCCGGTCGGCGAGCGCGCGTCGGCAGCCGGCATCGGTCAGTCGGGCGGCCCGATCGGCGGTGCGCTGGCGGGGCCGATCGTCGGCTTTCTGGCCCTGACGTTCGGCTGGCGCGCCGCGTTCATCGTGATGGGCGTGCTCGGCCTCGGCTGGGTGGTGATGTGGCGGCGCCTGTCGACGGAAACGCCGGCGGAGCATCCGCGCGTCGGCAAGGCGGAACTGGCGCAGATCGATGCCGGCCAGGAACCGGTGCGGCATCCGCAGGGCGAAAAGGTGTCGATCCGCGAGGTCGTCGCGACGCGTTCGGTGCTGACCACCGGCATCTCGCTCTTCTGCTACAACTACATCCTGTTCTTCTTCATCACCTGGTTTCCGAGCTACCTGGTCGATGCACGCAACATCAGCCTGAAGGACATGAGCCTCGTCAGCTCGCTGCCGTGGATCACGGGCGCAATCGGCTACATGTCGGGCGGGTTCATCGTCGATGCGATTTACCGCCGCACCGGCCGCCGCATGATGTCGCGCAAGGTCGTGCTGGTGACGTCGTTCCTGATCGCGGCGGGCTGCGTCGCGCTTACCGGCATCGTCGACGAAGTATGGGCGGCGGTCACCGTGATGACGGTCGCCATCGGCCTGCTGATGCTGGCTGGCCCCGCGTACTGGGCAATCATCCAGGACAGCGTGCCGCGCCATCAGGTCGGCACCGCGAGCGGGTTCATGCACGGTCTTGCGAACTGCTCGGGCATCGTCGGCCCCGCGATCACGGGCTTCCTGATCCAGGGCACCGGCAGCTTCGTCAGCGCGTTCGTGCTGGCCGGGGTGGTCGGCCTGATAGGCTCGCTGATTCTCGCGTGCTTCGTCAACGGCAAGGAGCACCTTCCCGCGCCGACGCCGGCCTGACGCCGCGCATCGCACCCCGTGTCGATGCGCGATCGCCCCCCATGGCACATGTCCTGCAGGACATGTGCCGCTTACTTTTTTGACGCCATGAATCGTGCCACGCCCGGCCTGAGCGCCGATATGCAAGCCTTCATCGATACCGCCGCGCGCTTTCGCAGCCGCACCGGCGACTGGCCGTCGCGCCGCGCGGCCTTTGCACGCCAGTGCGCGCATTTCACGCCGCCCGTGCCGCAACCGCTCGTCGTCACCGATCGGCGGATCGGCGGCGTGATGACGCGCTGTTTCGTCCCGGCCGGCGATGCGCCCCCGCGCGGCTGGCCGGTGCTGGTGTTTTTCCACGGCGGCGGCTGGACGACTGGCGATCACACCACGCACGACTGGTTCGCACATGCGTTGCTGGCGCACGCCGACCTGGCGATCGTCGCGGTGGATTACCGGCTCGCCCCCGAAGCCTGCTTTCCCGCGCCACTCGACGACGGTCTGGCCGTCTGGGATGCGCTGGCATCGACGGCGCTGCCGTTCGACTCCACCCGCCGCGCGGTGGCGGGCGACAGCGCGGGCGGCACGCTGGCCGCCGCGCTTTGCGTCGCGTTGCGCGAGCGCGTCGCGGCCCAGCCTGCCGCGCAGGTACTCGTGTATCCGGTGCTGAGCGCCGCCGGCCATTTCCCGTCGATGCGGGAACACGCCGACGCACCGATGCTGTCCGCGCGCGGGCTTGCGGAATCGATCGCGCTGTATGTACCGAACGAGAGCGAGCGCCGCACCGCGCGCGCCATGCCGCTCGAATGCGGGCGTTTCGACGGGCTCGCGCCCGCGCTGGTGGTCGTCGCGATGCATGACGTGCTGCGCGATCAAGGCATCGACTTCGTGCAACGCGTGCGCGACGCGGGCGGCGACGCGCATGCGTGGCTCGCGCACGGCGTCGTGCACGGCGCAATGCGGGCGACGGCGCTGGCCGAGATCCGTGCGTGTTACGACCGCATCGCGTCGTTCCTGATCGAACGGGGCGCGGCGATCCGTTCCGCGCGAGCATGAAAAAACGGCGAGCGTCGCGCTCGCCGTGGTATCGCGTGGGGGCCGCAGCCCGGCGCGTGCTCAGCGCGGCCGCACGAAGCGCGCAATCACCGGTTCGTCGGGCGCGAGACCGATGCCGGGCGCGTCGCCGAGCCGCAACTGATGGCCCGCGCGAATCGAGTCGAGCGCGATCAGTTCGGCAGCCGGCTCCACGTACAGCCATTCGATCTGCAGCATGTCGCGATGCGCGGTGGCCAGATGCAGCGTCGTCAGGAAACCGGGCCCGAAGTACGGGCTGTGCGGCAGCACGCCGAGTTGTGCCGCGCGCGCCAGCTCGACGATCTCCAGAAACTCCGTCACGCCGCCCACCTTGCTCACGCTCGGCTGCAGATAGTCGACCGCGCGCGCATCGACGGCCTGCTGGAACTGCAGCGCCGTACACCAGTTCTCGCCGGCGGCGATCGGCACGCCGCGATCGCGCAACGCCGCGAGCCGCGCGAAATCCTCGGGCGGGAAAATCGGTTCCTCGAGCCATGAAATGCCGCCGAGCGCCTTCAGCGTCTCGATGTTCGCGAGCGATTGCGGGTCGGTCCACGCGCAGTTCACGTCCACCGAAATCGGCGCGCGGCCGTCGACCGTCGCATGCGCGGCCTCGATCACCGTGAGCTCGATCTCGTGCAGCTTGATGTCGGTGAAGCCTTCGTCGAGCGCACGGCGGCAGATCGACGACGCGGCCGCGCCGTCGCCGTAGCGCACGAGGCTCGCATACGTCGGCAGCGTGGCGGGCGCGGTACCGCCGAGCAGTTGCCACAGCGGTTCGCGCCGGCGCTTCGCAGCGAGATCCCACAACGCCATGTCCACGCCGGAAATCGCGAACAGCGTGATGCCGTAGCGGCCGAAGATGTGCAGCGCGCGTTGCGTCGCCTTGGTCCACGCGGGAATCGATTCGACGGTTGCGCCTTCGAGCAGCGGCTTCAGGCGTGTCTCGACCACGCTGCGCGTCGCGTCGGCCACGAAATAGCCGAACGCTTCGCCCCAGCCGACGTTGCCGTCGGTATCCTCGATGCGGATCAGCACGGTTTCCATCGACTTCCAGATCGACGGCGTGATGCCGAGCCCCTTGCCGCCGTCCTCGAACGGAATCTCGACCACGCGCGTTTCGACGGAGCGGATCTTCATTGCGGCTCCCTGACGATCAGCGGTTGCGGGACGTATGGGCCGCCGACATAGTCGGGGCCTGCCGACGGCGGCATGGCGTCGCGTTCGACAAACGTGGGCGCCAGATGCTCGAGCGCGGTGTCCTGCGGCGCATAGCCGAGTTCCTTCGCCCGCGCGTTGTCGAAAAATGGCTCGGGGCAGCGCGACACGCCGTACACGACGTCGTTGACGATGCCGTCGTGGTCGAAGCCGATCCGGATCAGCTGTGCGAGATCGCGGCCGCTGACCCAGATATGCTGGCGGCGGCCGTCGGCGACCTGTACGTCGGCGTTGCCGATGCGAATCGACAGCGCCTTGATGCCGTGCCGATGCGCGTACATCGCGCAAGCGGCTTCGCCGAACACCTTGCTCAGTGCGTAGAAGCCGTCGGGCGCGACCGGCGCGCGATCGCCCGCGAAGCCGTCGATGCGGTGCTGGCCCAGCACGTGATGGCTGCTCGCGAACACGAAGCGCCCGATGCCGAATTCGCGGCACGTGTCGAGCAGGTAGAGCTGCGCGCGATAGTTCGCGTCGAGCGTCGCTTCGAAGTCGATGTCGAGGCTGTACGCGCAGGCCAGGTGCAGGATGCCGTCCACGCCGTCGGCCGCACGCCGCACCGCGTCGCGATCGGTGATGTCGCCGACGATCGCGGTTTCGTTCGACGCGAGGCCGCCGGCCTCGCGCAGATCCATCAGGCGCAGGCGGTAATGCTCGCGCAGCCATGGGCGCACGCGCGTCGACACGCCGCCGGCCGCGCCCGTCACAAGAAGGGTTTTCATTGGAACGTGTTCTCCCGGTCGATTGTCATCGCGTGTAGTCGCATGCGACCCATTCGAAGTATTGCTTCAGATCTGCAATCAGCGCCTGATGCGCGGGATGCGGCAGGTAGCGCTCGACGGCGTCGGCGTCGTCGAAGCTTGCTTCCAGCAGATAGTCCCAGCAGATCGGCCGCGCGAGTTCGTTGGCCGACACGCGCCACGCGCGGATGAAGTCGATCTCGCGATCCAGGTTGCGCATCCGCTCGACCAGCGCCGCTTCGCGGTACGGATCGGCCGCGACGTGCGGCAGGCGCCGGAACATCACCACGTGCTGCATCATGCGGCGGCTCCTTCGCGGTTGGCCCGGATCGCCCAGTCCGGCGCATCCTGCAGCGCGACCGGACGCAGGAAGCGTTCGATCGCCGCATAGCCGACGGACGTGGTTTGCGGCTGCGTCGACGCGGGCCACGGGCCGCCATGCTGCTGCGCGTCGCACACGGCGACGCCGGTCGGCACGCCGCCGAACAGCACACGGCCGGCTATGCCGCGTGCGGCGTCGGCAAGCGCGCGGTTGGCCGGCGTATCGGCCTGCGCGCCCCACAACGTCACCGTCAGTGCGCCTTCGACCGCGTTCAGCACGTCGATGGCTTCGGCGTCGTTCGCGACGCGCACGACGAGTGCGGCCGGCCCGAACATTTCTTCTCGCAACGCGGGGTTGTCGAGCAGCGTGTGCGCATCGGTCTCGAACAGGCGTGGCGCGGGCGCGTCGGTGTTGTCGGGCGACGACGCGGCAAGGCGGACGCGCACACCCGGCTGCGACGACACCCGCGACGCGGCATGTTCGAAGCCGCCGCGCATCGCGGGTGTCAGCATCGCGTGCGGTTGCTGCATGGCAAGCGCCTGCGCTAGCGCTGCGACGAAGCGTTCGCCTTGCGCATCGTCGCGCACCAGGATCAGGCCCGGACTCGTGCAGAACTGGCCGCAGCCGAGCGTGATGGAGGCCGCGAGCGTCGTCGCGGGCGTGTCGACGCCGTCGGCGAGCGCGTCCGGCTGCACGACGAGCGGGTTGATCGAGCCCAGTTCGCCATAGAACGGAATCGGACGCGGCCGCGCGTTCGCCGCGCGCCACAGCGCGACGCCGCCGTGGTACGAACCGGTGAAGGCGACCGCCTTCACGTCCGGATGCGCGACGAGCTGGGTCGCGGCTTCGCGTGAAATCTGGTCCACGAATGCGATGACGCCGTCGGGCAGCGACTGCTCGCGCAGCACGTCGGCGGCGAGCGCATGCACGCGGCGCGAGAGTTCTGGGTGCCCCGAATGCGGCTTGACGATCACCGTGCAACCCGCGGCCAGCGCGGCAGCCGTATCGCCGCCGAGCACCGAGAACGCGAACGGGAAGTTGCTGGCCGAGAACATCGCGACCGGGCCGAGCGGCTCGAGGACGCGCGTCAGATGCGGACGGCCCGCGGGTGGCGCGCCGGCGACCGCGAGGTCGTCGATCTGACGGCGCGCGATGCCGGCCTCCACGCGCTCGGCGAAGCCGCGCAGCTGGAATACCGTGCGCGCGACTTCGCCGGTCAAACGCGCCGGGCCGAGCGAGGTTTCCTCGTCGGCGATCGCGACGAGCGACGCGCTGCTGCGTTCGAGCGCGTCCGCGAGCCCGCGCAACAGACGGCTGCGCGTGGCGTCGGACGCAGCGCCGTAAAGCGCCTGTGCGGCATGTGCGCGCTCGGCGGCAGCGCGTACCACGGGTGAAAGATCCTGCGTGCGGGCGGTATCGCGTTCGAGCGTGCTCATGCGTTCGCCTCCAGGTGATAACCGCGCCCGCTGTAGTCGAAGTCGACCAGTTCGTTGATCGCCACGGTCTTGTCGGCCGGCGCGGCGTAGTACGCGCGAATCTCCTTGATGCGGCACGTCTGCGGATCGAACACGTACCACTCGTCGCCGCGCAGTGCGGTGCCGAGCTTGCCTTTCCAGTGGGTCCACTCGATCACCGCTTCGTGCGAATCGTGCGACACCAGGATTTTCTCGATCGTCCACTGCGAACCGAGTTCGGCCACGCACCATTGCCATTTGCGCGCGATGACGTCGGCGCCGCGCCAAGGAATGTCGGGCAGGCCGGCGGGGAAGTAGTGCACTGCGTCGGGCGTGAAGCAGGAGACGAGTTTGTCGTAATCGGCTTCGTTGCAGGCGTCGAAATAGCGGCGAATCAGCGCTGCGTAGCGGTCCGGGTCGTGATCGGGCATGAAGGGGTGCCTCCGTTGTGGCGCGTCGCGCATCATGGACGCGAACGGGCTCGTGATGTGAAGAGGGGCGCGCTTGGCGGCGCATGAAGGAGTGACGAGCAGTGTACGAGCAAGCGCGCGCCGCGATGAGGGGCGCCAGTGCGCCGCGCGCCGGTCAGTCTCAGCATCTGGAATCATGAACGCATTTCGCGGCTTGGTCGTTCGGTGTCCACGCGAGCGTGACGCGCGCGGTCAGCGAGGCGCCCGGCTCGAGGACCTGCATGCCGGTGCCGTCGATGCCGCCAGCGGCGAGATTGAAACCGTTCGCGACGTGGCTCACCGGCTCCAGGCAGACGAACGGCCCGCCGCGCGCCGCATAGGCGACCAGATGCGTGAGCGGTGAGTCGCTCGCCATGTGCAGCGTGCCCGAGTCGCGTTCGATGCGCGTTGCGCCGTTCCATTCGCTTACGTAATCGACGTAGTCGTTGGCTGCCCAGTCGGTGGGCGACAGCGCATGCCGCGCGGCAATCGCGGACGTTTGCCCGGTCGGCAGGCAGTCAGCGTCGATCTGCCAGCGGCGCGCGGCCCCGAAGTGCACGATCGAGCGCGGATCGGTTGCGAGGAACGGATGCCAGCCGAGGCCGGCGGGCATCGCCTGCGTGCCCGGGTTGTGCAGGCAGAGCGAGACGGCGAGCGCGTGACCGGCCAGCTCGAACCCGATCCGCGCTTCGAACGGCCATGGCCAGTCGTCGCATGCGTCGCTTTCGAGGACGAGTTCCGTGCACCGGGAATCCGCGTGCGCGACAGTCCACGCACGCCGTTGCGCATGGCCATGCAGCGCGTTGGGGTGGTCGAGCGGATGGGGTGCGAGCGCGTACGCGACGCCCCGGAACACGACGCGCGCGTCGCGGATCCGGTTCGAATACGGCACCAGCGGATACGCGCCCGCTTTTGGCCAGCCGTGCTCGGGTGCGTCCCACGTGGAGAGCGGCACGAGCAGGTCGACGCCGTCGCGGCGCGTGCGCAGGCGACACAGGCGCGCGCCGCGTTCCGGCGCGATTTCCGCTTCGAGGAGATCGTTCGACAGTGTCAGGCGAGGGGGAGCAGTCATGTGAGGAGGGCAGTGAATGAACCGGAAGGACGCGACGCTCACGCGTCGAACGGCAGGCGCAGCAGATGCCCCGACAGCGGCGCGCTCGCAAGCGATTCGATCGGTTGATGATTGCGGTCGCTCGTGATATAGAGCGTCGCGCGGTGCTGCGCGTCGCGCATGAACGCGAGGCCGGTAGGCGCTGCCACGGGCAGGCTCACGATACGTTCGAGCGTACCGTCGGCGGAAAAGCGCATCAGGCTCCAGCCGTCGCGCAGTGCAGTCCACAGGCCGCCGCGATCGTCGAGCGCGACGCCGGACAAGCGCCCGGAGCCGGGCGGCAGGGTTGCGAAGCGGCGCACGCTCGACGAGCCGCGTCGCATCATGTAGAGCGTGCCCGATGCCGACGCGGCGGCGAACGCCGTTTCGCCGTCGGCGGACCACGTCATCGAATCGATGCGTTCATCGAAGTTCCAGATGCCTTCGAAGCGCTCGGCATCGTTGACGATGCCGAGATGCCCACGCCTGTCGCGTTGCAGCCAGCCCCATGTATGGCCCGAGCCGTCGGTGCAGAGCAGCGTGAGGTCGGGGTCGTTCCAGACGCTGCCGCCTTCGCAGACGGTCAGCGTGTCGTCGGCGGCGAGGATCAGGTGGCGAGTCGGCTGGACGATCAGGAGCCCTTCGGGCCGCAGCTGCATGCCCGTGATCGGCGTGTCGAAGTGGCGGACCACGCGATCGTCGCCTCGCCCGGAGGACGGGTCGCCCGGCTTGCCGCCGTGCGGATCGACGCTCAGCGCATGCAGCGCGGGCGCGAGCGTATCGGCCCAGTACAGGGCGGCGCGTTCGGCCCACCATACCGGAAACGCGCCATGGAATGCCCACGACTGGCTCGCCGCCGACACTTCCTTGGCATCGAACGCGTGACTGCCCGATTCCAGTTGTGCGCCCACCCGCCGCGCCGCTTCGGCCAGTTCGGGCCCGAGCAGTTCGAGGCGTGGCAGGGACATGCGGTAGGCCGGCCCCGCGACGCTGATCGCGCCGCGCACGCGGCCTTCACTGTCGACGATCGGTGCGGCGACGCAGCGTACGCCGGGCACGATTTCCTCGTCATCTATCGCGTAGCCGCGCGTCGCCGTGATCTGCAATTCGATCTGCAGGCGGCGCCGGTCGGTGATGGTGTGCGGGGTGAGCGCCATCATCGTCACGCTGCGCAGCAGTGCTTCGCGTTCGTCGCGCGGCATCCGCGACAGGATCGCCTTGCCCTGGCCGGTACAGTAGACCGGCTTGCTGCGGCCGAGCGCGGCGGACGAGCGCTGTGAATGCGCACCGTCGCACCGTTCCAGCGAAATCACTTCGTGACCGTCGAGTGCGGCGAGATAGGTGGTTTCGCCGGTCAGGTCGCGCAGTGCGCGCAATTCCGCGGTCGCTGCCACGACAAGATCGGGCATCAGATAGGAATTGCGCACCAGTTCCAGGTAATGGAATCCGAGGCGATAGACGCGGTGCGTCGGATCGCGTCGCAGCAGGCCGTGGTCGATCAGCGTCGCGAGGATGCGATACAGCGTCGTCTTGGGCAGCCCGGCGCGGTCCAGTAACTCCGCGTTGCTCATGCCATCGGGCGCGCCGCCCACCATTTCCAGTACCGATAGCGCCTTGGATAGCGCTGCCGTGCCGTCTCCGATACCCATATTTCCATTCCTTGGAATTCCCCGGCGGGCGCATCGATTTCGCCCGTTCGATGTGTGCGACTTTAGCAGTAGCATCGATTACATGAACCAGCTTCCAGGCATGCGGTTCCACATGCTGGTACTGAACAGGATTTTTTTTGAGGAATTGGGGATTGATATGACGTTACATGCGTATGCCGAGGGGCTGGACCATGAAGTGGATCGTGCCGTTCAAGTCAGCGACGAGACGCTCGAGCGGCTCGCGAAATGCAGCAGCGGGTCGCTGACGACGCAGCTGTTCAAGCGCGGGTTTCGCCAGCCGGCGCTGGTCGGACTGCGTGCCATCAATCGCGAGGTGAAGCCGTTTGCGGGGCGTGCGTTCACGATGCGCTTCATTCCCGCGCGCGAAGACATCGATACCTACGGCACGATGACCACGCGTCCAAACGCAGACAATCTCCAGTGGCAAGGTATCGAGCAGATCCGCGAAGGCGACGTGCTGGTTATCGACAGCCGCGACGATCCGCGCGCGGCATCGGCGGGCAATATTCTCGTGACGCGATTGCTGGCGCGCGGCGCGCGGGCTATCGTCACCGACGGCGCATTGCGCGACGGCTCGGAAATCGCGGCGATGGCGCTGCCGGCCTATGCACGCGGAATCACCGCGACCACGCGCATTTCGTATCATCACGTCGCGGATCTCCAGGTACCGATCGGCTGTGCTGGCGTGGCGGTGTATCCGGGCGACATCATTGTCGGCGATGCGGATGGACTGACGGTGGTGCCAGCGCATCTCGCGGAAGAACTCGCAGACATCTGCGAGAAACAGGATGACATCGAATGCTATCTGGCGATGCGGATCGCGGCAGGCGAGGCGCTGTGGGGCGTGTATCCGCCGAGCGCACAGTCGTATGCGGACTACGAGGCGTGGGTCGCGGGAGGCCGCAAGCCGCTTGGCGCAGCAGGGAATGTCAAATGATGGTGCGCGCGAGGCGGTAGAAAGAACATCGACGCACGTGACGATGTCTTGGTTAGCCGCAGCACCAGGTGAGCTGCGGAGCCTGAACACTTGTCAGTTGAACGTGATGAATTGCGCCGACGACCATACCTTGCTGTCGTTGCGCTGCCGCCCGAAGAAATAGACGGGGCGATATCCAAATGACGAATTGGCGGGCGCGATCTCGATGCTGCCTGCGAGATCGACAGGCAGCGCCTGGTCGGTCAGCCGCTCGACCGCGACGAACAGCTCCGTGCCGCCAAGCGCATGCGTCGCCGTACCACGCGCGAGCAGTTCCGCACCGCTGATCTCGTAACGGAATTCAGGCGCATGCACGAATGGATTGCGTTGCAGTGGATCGCCGACTTTCGCGAAACTATCGATCGTGCCTTCGATCACGATCGTCGCGTCGGCGAGATTGCCGATGTCGAGCTCGATGCTGTCCGCGTCGCCGTAGGTGTCGCTGCGGAACTCGACATCGGTCGCGCCGGTGCGCCATGCCGATTCCTCGACGTGCTCGAAGCCGTTCGATCCGAAACGATGGATCGTGCCGTTGACGATGCGGATCCGGCCGCGCCACGCGGCCCAGCGGTAGCGGTCCCGGATGCGGGCGCCGCCCCAGCGCACGCGGATCAGGCGGTCCGCGTAGCCGAGTTCCGCATGCAGGTTGCGTTCCCACAGCAGCCCGTCGTGATCGTACGCGGCCACGTATTCCCAGCCCGACTGGCCGAGGAGCCGGTAGTCGAGCCGCGCCGGCCCGCGATGCGCGAACGCATCGCCTTGCCAGTGATCGCCGCAACGCACGAGCAGCGCGCTGTGCTCGCCGGTGGTCGCCCACGTGCGGCGCGCGCGCAGCGCTTCGCCGACGTGCTTTCGATCGAGCGCGGGCGCAAGCACGCCCGTCAGCCCGCCGTGCACGCCGAACACCTGTACGCCAGGCGCGCCACCGCCGGGCCGGCCGCGATGCTCGTCGCCGCTGGCCGCCACGCCGAGTCGATAGCCGCGCGAGATCACGTCCTGGTACAGCCAGCCGAAATGCCCCCATGACGACGCGATCTCGACGAGCCGCTCGAGCTCCGGATGGTGCCAGTCCGGGATGTAGCGGCGGCCGCCGACGTGCGGCATCACCAGGTGTTCGGCGGCAGCGTCCGCGTACGCATCCCAAAGTTCCTCGACGGGCCAGCGACCGAGTTCGACCGCATTGCCCTTCATGTCTTCGTTCCAGACGAGCGTGCGATTGTGTTCGCCGCGCGCGTTGTACGGGAAATCCGGGCGCGCGTCGCCGAGGAAAACGACGTTGTGGTCGCCGCCCGCGGTCGAGCTGCCGCACCATTCCTGCACCGGATAGACGACGAATCGGCCCGCCTCGTTGAAGCGCTCGACCGCGTCGACGCCAAGTTGCCAGTTCTCGTCGGTAATCTGGAAATCGTTCGCCGTATAGCCGAGCACGTCGATGCCGCCGATGTCGCGCGCGTAGCGCGCGTTGTACTCCGGGCTGTTGGTGCCGACGGTATCGTGGGCGTGGACGTGCAGGTCGGCGTACAACGAACGGGGTGCAGGTAGCGACGCATCGATCGTGAGCCACGCTTGGGCCGCGCGCACGTCCGGGCGGGCGGGGAGGTCGGCCACGATGCGCAGCGTGCCGGCATGGACCGGCAGGTCGTCGACCGCGCAGGTCGCGAACCCGGCATCGGGCAACGCGTGCTCGCGTCGGTAGACGGCTTCGCCGCGTACGTCGTATGCGACGACGCGTGCGGTGGCGCCTGCGTCTCGGCATGCATTGCCCCAGCGGTCCAGCAGCGACAGCCGGAACGGCGCGCGCGTGCCGGGCCGCACGAAGCGCGGGCCGTTCAGCAGTACGTCGGACGGTGCGCCTGCGCGGATGTCGATCGAGATGTCTCCGGGCACGGCAACGAAGCGCGACGTGCCGAGCGGATCGACGTAGAGCCGGAACCGGAAGTTGTCCTCGGCGAAGGTCTGCACACGCGTGCCGGGTCCGCGACGGCGATCGCCGAGTCGGATCACGATCCGGTCGCCGGCGTTCACGTAGCCGTCGACGATATCGACGATCACGGCCTTCTGGAACGGCCGCTCGTGTCCCTTCTGGTCGAAGCGCACGTTCAGCGCCTGCACGGTGGCCGGGCTCTGGCCAGGCACGAGCGGTGCAGCATGGTATTCGGCACTGATGTAGTTCGCGGCGCTCGGATCGCTCGTCTGGAACAGCGCCCAATCCGAATAGAACTTGAACGTGGCCTTGAGCCAGCCGCCATCGGCGATGCCGGACGAGCCGACTTCGTAATCGAGCACGATCTCGCTCCATTCGCCGGCTTCGAGCCGTGCGACGTTGCAGCGCACGCGTCCGGCGAATGGCAGGCGTTTGTGGCGTTCATACAGGCCTTCGGGTGCGACGTGCGGACCCAGGCGGTCGCGCAGCGCGGCGGCGCGGGCATCGACGGCATCGGGGGCGTCGTTGAATTCGGTCATGGTTGATCCAGAAGGAATGGCGATGGAAATCGAGCGCTTCAATGCGCGAACGGCCAGGGTGCGCTCGGGTCCCAGACGGGGATACCCATGTACGCGTACCACGGCGCAATCACGCAGAGGCCGTAGACGATCGCGATCAGCACCGACACCACGCCGACCTTCGCATAGTCGGCCGTCGAGAACGCACCGCTGCTGTACGCGATGACGCCGGCGGTAATCTGCGTGGGCAGCAGGTAAGCGAAGCTGTCGGTGTCACTGACGAGCATGGTGAAGGCGACTGGATGCAGCCCGAGGCGCGGCGCCAGCGCAAGCGCGATCGGCGCGATCATCGTGACGGCCGCGACGTTGGACAGCATGCCGATGCGGATCACGTGCGTGCCGAGCATCACGATCGCGATCGCCACCCACCAGCCGTGACCGCGCGCGGCGACATAGATATGATCGGCGGCCCAGCTCGCGAGCCCCGACGCGCTGATCGCCGACGACAGCGACAGCGCGCCGGCCAGCAGGAAGAGCGTGCCCCAGATCGTGCGCTGTTCGACTTCAGCCCAGCCGAAGCGCAGCACGCCGGGCGCGAACAGCAGCGCCAGCGCGATCAGCGCGACGATTTCCGACGGCAGGTGATGCAGCGGCTCGGTCGCCCACAATACGGCGACGGCGGCAAACAGCATGAGCACGGCCCAGTCGTTGCGCGCCGCGCTCGGCTGCGCGCGGCGCATTGCCGCGATTGCGCCCGGGCCGCCGGGAATCGCGACGGCGCGCGAGCGGAAGTGGAACTGCACCCAGGCCTGTGTGATCGCGAACATGCCGAGGTACGGCCACTGAAGCTTGAGCCACGTCAGATACGAGATCCGGATGCCGAGCTGTTTCTCGAGCAGCCCGGACACGACCATGTTCGGCAGGTGGGCCGTCAGGATGCACATGCCGCTGATCATCGCGCCGTAGACGAGCGTCTGGATCACGATCGCCTTGCGTGCGGCACGCTCGCGCGGCGACTCGCCGAACAGCCGGACGATCCCGTTCGTGACGGGCAGCAGCGTCGCGGCCCGTGCATTCGCGGCAGGCACGACGAGCGCCATCACGCAATTCACCGCGAACATGGCCCAGATCACGCCGTTGGCGGTTCGCACCTTCAGGCGGTCGAGGAGCAACAGGGCGATGCGACGGTCGAGTCCACACGCCTGCATGATCGCGGAGAACAGGAACGCGGCGAGGCACAGGAACACGACGGGCGCGGCGAAGCCGCTGGCCGCCTTCGGAAACGACGGGCTCGCATGCGACAACACGAGCAGCATCGGCAGCAGGATGCCGCTCACGCCAACCGGAACCGCGTCGGTGATCCACACGATCGCGACCCACGACACCACCGCGAGTGTTGCCTTGCCTTCCGCGGACAGATGCGCGGGGGCCGGCAGCCACCATGCGATCGCGAAGAACGCGAGCCACGCTGCAGCGAAGCCGATCGCGGCACGCCAGTGCGCGCTGCGCGATCGACCTGTCGCGTGTGGATCGGCGTGTCGCGCCGCCGGCGATCCGACCTGTGGCGGCCGATTGGCGTGCGTGCTGTCGAGCGGCGGCGTGCCGATTGCGTTTTCAGTCACTGGTATGCTCCCCGTGCGTCGGCCCCTGAGACAGCAGGTCAATCGTCTATCGAGATGTCATAATACGTATTAATACAAGTTGAGCGATCCAATTGCTTTTCATATCGAAATCAGGATTCGCGCATAGCGCGAGCCGAGTACGGAGAGGAAGATTCGATGACGCTGCTGCGTGATGACGCGACGTCGCTTTACGAGCAGATCGCGACGACGCTGCGCGACGAGATCGAGCAAGGAGCGTACGAGCCGACCGGAAGGCTGCCCTCCGAGGCACAATTGAGCGAGCGTTTTCAGGTGAGTCGCGTGACCGTCCGGCTCGCGCTCGATCGGCTGACCGACGCGCGAGTCGTCGAGCGCAAGCAGGGCAAGGGCACGTTCGCCGCAAAGCAGCGGCTGCGGCACCGGCTCGACGTGTTGCGCGGGCTCCACGATTCGATCGCCGGGCAGGGCGCACGCGCACGGATGGAATTGCTGCGCATGGAAGCGTGCGACGTACCGCCGGGCTTGCGGCAAGTATTCGCTGCCGACGTCACGCGCTGCATTTATCTTGAACGTTTGCATTGGGTCGACGACGAGCCGATCGCGCTTGCGCAAACCTGCCTGTTGCCGGAAGCAGGTGACGTTGCTTTTGCGCAGGCTGGCAGCATGCCGACTTACGAACTGCTGGAGCAGTTGCTCGGCTGGCGCATTGCCGACGCCGACATGTCGGTGACGGCTGTGGCCGCGCCGGACGATATCGCCGCCCGGCTAAAGACCGGAAAGCAGGCGCCGCTGCTTGTGTTGCGGCGCACGTCGCGTCTGGCTGACGGCCGTACGTGTGAATCCACGGTGTTTCATATTCGACCGGAACGTTTCGACCTGCTGGTGCGAAGCGGCGTGGAGGCGAGGTTCGTCGGTTGACCGACCGGGCGCTGGGCGGGCAGCGACACCCAACGGGTCACACCGGGGATTCATTATCTGCGTGTGGGAGCGAAGCATCCCAGCAATCGGTATTTTGCTTGCGCCGGAGGTTGACTAAGATCAAACCCTCGGGCGGACGCCAGTATCGTCAACCAGTCCGCCCATGCCCGGACCATGGACAACCGTACAGATTCCCCACCGCTCATTTCGCTGCCGGAAAGCGAGCATCGCCCCCTTTCAGTGCGCGCGAAGGCGCTCGTGTTCGCCGATCCCGCGTCGCGGGCCGTACTGCGCTTCGTGGAGCAGATCGGGCCTAGCGTCGCGCCCGCGCTGATCCTCGGAGAGACGGGCACCGGCAAGGAACTGGTCGCGCGCCATATCCACCATGTCAGCGGGCGCTCTGGGGCATTCATCGCGGTCAACTGCGGCGCGATCAGCCAGCAGCTCGCGGAGAGCGAACTGTTCGGTCACGAGGCCGGCGCGTTCACGGGGGCGCAGGGCCGTCGCGTCGGCTATTTCGAGGAAGCGCACGGGGGCACGATCTTTCTCGACGAAATCGGCGATCTCGCGCCGCCGCTGCAGGCGAAGCTGCTGCGCGTATTGCAGGAGGGCGAGGTGACGCGCGTGGGCGCGACACGAGCGCGGCCGGTCGACGTGCGCGTCGTCGCAGCGACCAACGTCGATCTCGAGCAGGCCGTGCTGGCCGGCAATTTCCGGATGGACCTGTTCTACCGGATCAATCTCGCCCGCGTGCGGCTGCCGCCGCTGCGCGAGCGGCCGCAAGACATCCTGCCGCTCGCCGAGCATTTCCGCGGGCGCTATTGCGCGCAGTTGAAGCGGCCGCAGCCGATGTTGTCCGAGGGCACGGTCCAGGCGCTGCACGCGTATCCGTGGCCCGGCAACATCCGCGAGCTGGAAAACGTCATGCATCTCGCGCTGCTCGTGTCGAACGGCAACCTGATTCGCCCGGAGCACCTGAAGTTCTCCGAGGCGCTCGCCGGCTATGCGCGAGCCGACGCCGCCGCGACGACGCTGCCGCAGGACGACATCCGCGCGGGCGTGCGCCGCCTGTTTCGCGCGCCCGGCGAAAGCCTGTTGCGCGACATCGAGGAGCTGGTCGTTTGCGAGGCGTTCGAGCATTGCCGGTTCAGCCAGGTGCGCACGGCCGCGCTGCTCGGTGTCACGCGCAACACGATGCGGACATTGCTCGCGCGCCACGGGCTGCTCAGCGATCCGCGCCCGGAATTCGCGTTCGACGACTGACTTGCCGCGGGGATCGGCGGCGTTGCCCACTCGCCGGCCGGCACGTCACGGCAGGCTGGCGCCAGCCAGCAGCGTGCGCACGCGCGGCAATACGTGTTCGCCCACGCGCGCGGCTTCCTCCAGGTTCGGATAGGACGACAGCAGGAAGGTCTTGATGCCGAGCGTCCGGTATTCGTGGACGCGCGCGGCGACCTGGTCGTAGCTGCCGACGATCGCGGTGCCCGCGCCGCCGCGAATCAGGCCGACGCCAGCCCACAGGTTCGGATATATCTCCAGCTCGCGCAACGAGCGCAGTGCGCTGCGGCTGAGCGCTGTCTGACGCTGTTGTCCGACCGATTCGTACGTGGCGAGCTTGCGCTGCGCGTCGACATAGGTCTGGTCGGAAATCTCGCTCAGCAACTCGTCGGCGCGCGCCCAGGCGGCGCGTTCGGTCGGGCGGGCGATCACGTGCACGCGCAGCCCGAAGCGGAGTTGGCGGCCGCGCATCGCGGCCTGTGCGCGCAACCGCGCGATGCGCTCCCGCACCGCGTCGGGCGGCTCGCCCCACAGCAGGTAGGTATCGGCCTGGCTCGCGGCCACCTGTTCGGCGAGCGTCGACGCTCCGCCGAGATAGACCGCGGGCGGAGTCGCGAGCGGCACGCCAGCATGCGCGGGGTTCAGCACGTAGTAACGCCCGGCGACGGAGTGGCCGACGCCTTGCCACAGGCGCCGCAGGACCCGCAGGTATTCGGACGTGCGCTGGTAGCGCGCGTCGTGATCGAGAAAATCGCCGAGCGCGCGCTGCTCGTGAGCGCTCGAGCCATTGACCGCGAACAGGCGCAGGCGAGCACCGCTCATGTGCTGCAGGGTGGCCGCCTTGCGCGCGACCTGTTCGGGCTGCTCGAGTCCCGGCCGAAACGTGACGATCAACGCGATGCGCTGGGTCGCGCGCGCGAGCTGCGCGCTGACGAGCCATGGATCCTCGAAGCCCGCGGCCATCGGCAGCAGCAGGCTGTCGAAGCCGGCGGCCTCGGCCGCGCGGGCGACGCCGCGCAGGTATTCGGGCGTCGCCGGCCGATAGTCCTGCATGAAGGTCGGCGGGCGCGGCAGGCCGCTGTTGGCCAGATGCGGCCCGTCGCCGTTGGTGGGCAGGAACCACGCGAAATCGACGCTCATGCATCGCCTCGTCGCCGGTTCGCGCGCTGCGCGGCGCGCGCGCGGCGTGCGGCGTCGAACCGGATCGTGCGCCGGAGCGCGATGCCGGCCGGCGGCGGCGCGAGGCCGCGTGCGCGATAGGCGTGTTCGACGGCTGCCGCGAGCGGCGGCGCGCTCGAGGGCACCAGCAGCCCGTCGCACCACGACGCGGCGAACGCGACCTCGTGCCGCTGCGCGACCGACCAGTAGATGGGCGGCCGCTGCGCGGCGAGATCGGGCAGGCGCGCGTGCTCGGCGCGGTAGTAGGTGCCGCGATACTGCAGCGGCGACTCGGTCGCCCACAGCGCGCGCAGGATCGACAGGAACTCGGCGCTGCGCGCCAGCCGCTGGTCGCGATTCAGGTGCATCGCGCGGTCGGTCGCGTCGACGTCCGACGCATCGGCTTCGAGTGCGAGCCAGGCGCGACCGCGGCTCAGTGACTGCAGGCTCTGGGCGAGATGCGCGGCGGCGACGGGCAGCATCGCGCCAGCCTGCAGCGTCACCATCACGCGCAGCGACGGCAGCGCGTCGACGAGCGCCGCGGCGGCCATCCACGGATCGGGGCCGGTGCGCTGCACGGGCAGCAGGATCGCATCGCAGCCGGCCGACACGCCGGCCTCGGCGATTGCGATCCAGTCGGCCGCCGGGTCCGGCCGTGCGGCATTGCAGCCGATGTCGAGCCGCAGCAGCAGATGCGACGCGCTCATGCAGCGGCCTGCGCCGGCTGCCAGCCGAGCGCCGGCGCAATCGTTTCCGCGAGCGTGCGCAGTCGGGCCAGCGCGTCGTCGAGCGACGCGCTTTCCGATTGGACGACCGGCAGAAAGTAATCGGCGAACGGGAACAGCGCCGGGTCGCCGCGCAGGCTTTCGATCACGTCGTCCGGATGCCCGTAATGGACGTTCAGCAGCCGCACGATCTGCTCGGGTTCGGTCACGTCGGGATGGCCGCTCGCCGCGAGCCACGGGATATGCCGCACGACGTCGGGCGCCAGCGCGGCGAGTGCAGTGCGCCGGTCCCGCGCGGGAAACACCGCGCGTACCACGCCGATGCGGGGCCGCGCTGCGTCGGCATGTGTGCGTTCGCGCCATGCGTCGAGATATGCGCGCGCCAGCGGCAACTGCACGGTGCGCGGATCGTGCACGGCGGTGCCGAGCAGCAGGCCGTTGCCGTGCCGTGCGGCGAACCGAGCGCCGTCGGGCGACGCGTGCGAATGCCACAGGCGCTCGCGCACGCCCGGCGCCGCGGGCTGCAGCACGAGCGGCGGCGCGTCGGCGGCGCCGCGCGCGACCGGCTGGCCGGCGAGCGCATCCTGCAGGCGTTCGAGCGCGGCCGCGAAGCGCGCCTGGCGCGTGTCGACGTCGAAGCCGAACGCGGCGAACGCGTCGAGGTTCGCGCCGCCGCTGCCGAGCCCGAGTTGCAGCCGGCCGCCGGCCAGCGCATCGAGTACCGCCGCATCCTCGGCGAGCCGCAGCGGATCCTCGAGCGACAGCGTGACGATGCCGGTGCCGAGCTCGATGCGGCGCGTGCGCTGAGCGACGGCGGCCAGCAGCACGAGCGGCGACGGCAGCCGGCCGTACTCCGCACGGAAATGATGCTGCGCGACGAAGCCGCCGTCGAAGCCGAGCTGTTCTGCCGCGACGAACAGCGTCTCGAGCTCCGCGTAGACGCGGCGCGCGTCGCCGGTGCCATGCACGTGGGTGAGAAAGCCGAGCTTGAACGGCCGGTGCGCGGCCGGTGCGGAAGAGGACGAATGGGTCATGTCGGGATCGGATCGGAGGTGAGCGAAGCGGCTTCGGACCCGGCGGCGGCCGGCGTCCAGCCGAGCGCCGGTGCGATCGCTGCCGCGACGGTTTCGAGTCGCCGCAGCGCGTCGCGGTGCGAGGTGCTGGCGGTCTGTACCTGCACGACGAGTTCGGTCGCGCCGGGCAGCGCGGGATCGGCATGCAAGGCCGACACGATGTCGGCGGGCGTGCCGCGCAGCACGCCGAAGCGGTCCAGCAGCGCCGGCACGTCGGCCGGCACAGGCGTCGGTACGCCGCTTGCCCGCGCGAGCCGCTCGGCGTAACGCAGGATGTCGGGGCCGAGTGCGGTGTCGACGCTCGCCGCATCGTCGCCGGGCACGACCGCCCGTACGAGCGCGACGCGCGGCGCGCGCGGATGCGTCCACGCGCCGCGATAGCGCGCCACGAGCGCCGCTTCGCCGTCCTGTTCCGGGCGTGTGCGCGCGACGATCAGCCCGTGGCCGTTGCGCGCGACCGCCTCGGCCTGGCTGGTCGCTTGCCACAGGCGCGCGGCCAGCGTGGGCGCGTGCGGCTGCAGCGTCACGCCGGCCGGGCCGAGCGGCGCGCCGTCCAGTGCGCGCTGCAACGACGCGAGCGCATCGGCCTGCAGCGCCGCGCGGGCCTCGAAATCGCGGCCGAATGCGGCGAACACGTCCGGCTCGAAGCCGGCGCCGACGCCGAGCTGCAGGCGGCCGTCGGCCAACGCGTCGAGCACGGCCGCATCCTCGGCGACGCGCAGCACCGATTCGAGCGGCAGCACGATCACGCCGGTGCCGAGCGCGATGCGCCGCGTGCGGCGCGCGGCGGCCGCCAGCAGCACGAGCGGCGACGGCAGGCGGCCCGTTTCGCTGCCGAAATGGTGCTGGGCCACCCACGCGCTGTCGAAGCCGAGCGCTTCCGCCGCGCCGATCAGATCGAGCGTGTCGTGCAGCACGCGCGGCGACGAATCGGGTGCGTAGACGCGCGTGAGCACGCCGAGACGAAACGGGCGCGTCATGCGGCACCTCCGCCGACGGGGGCGACCGTATCGCCGCGCAGCGACGACGGGCGACGAAAGAACGGCGGCCGTGGCAGCCCGAGCTGATCGCGCAGCGTCGGGCCTTCGTACTCGGTGCGGAACAGCCCGCGGCGCTGCAGTTCGGGCACGACGAGATCGACGAAATCATCGAGGCCGCCGGGCACCCAGGCAAACGCGACGTTGAACCCGTGGGCGCCGTACGAGCGGAACCATTCCTCGAAGTGATCGGCGATGGTCTTCGGCGTGCCGGTGACGACGCCCGCGCTGGCAAAGCGCTCGTAGAGCTGGCGGATCGTCAGGTTCTCGCGGCGCGCGAGATCGACGATCAGCTGCTGGCGGCTCTTGCTGCGATTGCTCGGCGGCAGCTCGGGCAGCGGGCCGTCGAGCGGATAGCCGGACAGGTCGAAATCGCCTGCGTTGTCGGCGAGCAGCCGCAGCCCGAGCACCGGGTCGATCAGGTCCTGCAACGCGCGCAGCTTGTCGCGCGCGTCGGCCTCGGTCGCGCCGACGATCGGCATCACGCCGGGCAGGATCTTCAGGTGCTCCGGCCGGCGGCCGTAACGCGCGACGCGGCCCTTGACGTCCGCATAGAACGCCTGCGCGTCGTCGAGCCGGTGCTGCGCCGTGAAGATCACTTCCGCAGTGCGGGCCGCGAGTTCGCGGCCGGCTTCCGACGAGCCGGCCTGCACGAGCACCGGATGGCCCTGCGGCGCGCGCGCGACGTTCAGCGGACCGCGCACGCTGAAGTGCGGCCCGCGATGGTCGAGCACATGCAGCTTGCGATGATCGAAATGCAGGCCGGCGGCCTTGTCCTCGATGAACGCGTCGTCTTCCCAGCTGTCCCAGAGCCCCGCCACGACGCGCTGGAACTCGTCTGCGCGCGCGTAGCGATCGGCGTGCGCGAGGTGCGGCGCCGCGCCGAAGTTCGCCGCTTCGTCGGGCACGACCGACGTGACGAGGTTCCACCCCGCGCGCCCGCCGCTCAGGTGATCGAGCGACGCGAACTTGCGGGCGATGTGGTAGGGCGCGTTGTAGGTCGTCGTCGCGGTCGCGATCAGCCCGATGCGGTGCGTGACCGCCGCGAGCGCGGCGAGCAGCGTGAGCGGCTCGAAGGTGTCGGCGCGCGCGCTGCGGCGCAGCGAGTCGATGTGGCTGCCCTGCGTGGCGACCACGTCCGCGACGAACAGCGCATCGAGCTTGCCGCGCTCGGCCGTCTGCGCCATCCGGCGGAAATGCGCGAAGTCGCGGTTGCCGTTCGGCTGCGCGAGCGGATGGCGCCAGCCGACCACATGGCTGCCGCCGCCGTTCAGCATCGCGTTGAGTTTCAGGGTGTCGGTGCGGCGCGTCATTCGGCCGGACTCCTCAATACGTGTAGGTCACGCGCACGCCGACGGTGCGCGGCTCGCCAGCCGCGGCGACGTTCGTGCCGGGCAGGAAGAAGTTCTTCGTCAGGTCGTACTGGCGGTTGAACAGGTTGCGCGCCCACAGCGCGACGTCCCAGTGCCGGTCGGGCGACGTGACGGTCAGGCTCGCGTTGACGAGCCAGTAGCTGTCGACCGTGTAGTTCGGGCCGAGCAGCAGCAATTGCGAATACGCGTCGCGGTAGCTGTAGTTGGTCTCCGCGCGCAGCCGGTAGCCGCCGGCGAGCCAGCTGTACGCGACCTGTCCGCCGTAGCTCAGGCGCGGGAAGCTGAGCGCGCTGCCGTTGTAGTCGGTGAACACGTTGTGGCCGCTGGCCGCCGACGCCTGCGTGTTGTACGTGACGAACGGCGACGTGTACTTGCCGCTCTTGTAGCCGACGTACTGCGAGATCTCGAGCCCGCGCACCGGCTGCCATTTCAGGTCGGTCTCGAAGCCGTCGATGCGCGATTTCGGCGCGTTGACGAACGTGCCGATCAGCGATTGGGAGTTCGGGTCGAAGGTGGCCGACAGCACCTGCTGGTCGCGGTAGTCGTAGTGGAACGCCGACGCGTTCCAGCGCAGCGAACGCGTCAGATCGCTCTTGAAGCCCACTTCGTATGCGGTCAGCGATTCGGGCTTGAACGGCGTGAGCGCATTCGAATTGCCGGTGTTGTGCGCGGTGAAACCGCCCGACTTGTAGCCGCGGCTGACGGTCGCGTAAAGCATCGTCGCCGGCGCGAGGTCGAATTCGAGGCCGACCTTGCCCGACGTGCCGTTCGACGTCAGCGACTGGTTCGCGTCGCCGCCCTTGAATCCGGCAAACGGCACGAACGACGGCGTCAGCATGCCCGACGCGAAGCCGGTCAGCTCGCGCTTCTCGTGTTCCTGGCGCACGCCGACGATGCCGCGCAGGCGTTTCGTGATGTCGTAGGTCGCCTGGCCGTAGACGCCGAGCGTATCGACCGACTGCCGGTAGCGCGTGAGCGCGATGAAGCCGAGACGGTCGCTGAAGTCGGAATAGAACTTCTCGTCGAGATCGTCGTGCGAGTAGAACAGGCCGGTGACCCAGCGCAGCCGCGTGTCGCCGCGCGACGATGCGCGCAGCTCCTGCGTGACTTCGTTGACGGTGTCGTCGAAGTATTCGTCGGAGTCGTGGTATTGCGTCGCGTCCCAGTCCGAATACTCGCGGCGGTGCAGGTAGTTGTACGCGGTGATGCTCTTCAGTTCGACGGGGCCGAGGTTCCACGTCGCGGTCAGGTCGACGCCGCCGTTTACGTTGTTGCGCCCCGGCTTCGCGTCGGTCGACAGGCCCGTCACGCGCGAAAACGCGGGGCTCACGCCCCAGCCGGTCTTGGTGTGATCGGCATCGGCCGGGATCACCTCGCCGGTCTTGGTCGACGTGTACGGCGTAAACAGGTAGAGCCCCGTGTTGTCGGACTTGTCGAAGCCGCCGTGCGCCCCGAAGTGCAGCTTGAAATCGCGCGCGACGTCCCAGTCGAGCTGCGCGCGCGCGGCGGCGCTGTCGTGGTTGCCGAGCGTCTGGTTGGTCGCGCGGTTGTTCTGCCACGCGCCGAAATCCTGTGTCGTGAACGCGAAACGGCCGCGCACGCGGTCGCTCAGCGGCCCCGACACGTAGCCTTCGGTCGTCAGCAGGTTGTGCGTGCCGTACTCGACGCTCGCGCCCGCCTGGAAATCGCGGGTCGGCTGGTTCGTGATGAAGTTCACCGTGCCGCCCGTCGTGTTGCGGCCGTACAGCGTGCCCTGCGGGCCGCGCAGCACTTCGACGCGCGCGATGTCGAACAGTTGCCCCTGGGTCTGGATCGGCAGCGCATAGGCAACATCGTCGACGTTGATGCCGACCGTCGACGCGTTGTTCGACGTGTAGTCGTTGAAGCCGACGCCGCGAATCCGGAACTGCGGTTGGCCGCCGCCGAACGCGGGCTCGACTTCGACGCTCGCGGTCGCGTGCTGCAGGTCGTTGACGGTCTCGACGTTCAGCGTCTTCAGGTCGCTGCCCGACAGGACCGACATCGACGTGCCGACGCGCTGCGCGGATTGCTGCCGCCGCTGCGCGGTGACGATCACGTCCTTCAACTGGGCCTCCGCGACCGGCGCGCTGCCGTTCGCATGCGTCGTGCCGGAGGCCGCCGCCGGGCTGGTCGATGCAGCCGGTGCCACCGCTGTGATCGGTGCGGCCGCAACCGCCGACGCGGCGATCGGCGCCGCGGTCACGGCCGGCTGCTGCTGCGCATGCAGCGCTGGCGAGGCGGCCAGCAGTGCCGATGCGCCGAGGGAGGCGCTCAACATCGTGTATTTCATCGGTATATCCCCAAATCGAAGCGTTGTTATGCGTGTGGTCCGGCGCGGTGCCGCGCATCGGATCGATGGCGGCGCGGCCCGGCAGTGCGTGAGCGGGGCTTCGCAACAGGCGTGCCAATGGGCGCTCGGGCACGCCCCGCAACGGCCTGGCGCCGAAAGTACCGGCCGGGCGACACGGCGCGCGCAAATGCGTTCCAGTCGTTTTGCTGGATTTCCAGCAGCGCCGGCGCGCCGCGCGCGGCGTGCTGCATTTGCGGCATCTCGCTGGAAATCCAGCGCGCCGCGTGCGGTGCGATGGCCGCACAGGCCGACAGGACGGCATTGGCATGGTGCTTGCTGTCGACGGAAGCCATGCACCCGTCCACGAGGATCTTCATGAACGCTTTCACGTCCGCCGACACGCCGGCCCGCGCGTCGTCTCCGCTGTCCTCCCGTCCGCCCGCGAGCCGCATCGCCGACGACGCGCACGCGCTCGAAACCGCGCGCAGGCTCGCCGACGAACTGGCGCGCGACGCGGCGCTGCGCGACCGCGAGCGGCGCCTGCCGTTCGCGGAGCTCGACCTCTTCTCGGGCAGCGGGCTGTGGGGCATCACGGTGCCGCGCGCGTTCGGTGGCGCGGATGTGTCGCTGGCGACGCTCGGCGAGGTGGTGCGGACCATCGCGCAGGCGGATCCGTCGATCGGCCAGTTGCCGAAGAATCACTTCCACGCGCTCGACGTGATCCGGCTGACCGGCGACGACGCACAACGCCGCAAGTTCTTCGGCCTCGTGCTCGACGGTGCGCGGATCGGCCATGCGGCGTCCGAGCGCGGGACCAAGAACGCGCTCGAGATCGGCACGCGGCTGTCGCGGCGCGGCGGGCGGCTCGTGCTAGACGGCCAGAAGTTCTATTCGACGGGCGCGCTGTTCGCCGACTGGATCGCGGTGCTCGCGCTCGACGACGACGGCCGCTACGTGCAGGCGCTGGTCGAGCGCGACCGGCCGGGGCTCGACATCGTCGACGACTGGAGCGGCTTCGGACAGCGCACGACGGCGAGCGGCACGCTGACCTTGTCGGGCGTGGAGGTCGACGAGCAGGACGTGGTGTCGATCCAGTCCGCGTTCGAGCGCCCGACGCTCGCGGGCCCGGTGTCGCAGTACCTGCACGCGAACATCGACGTCGGCATCGCGCGCGCGGCGCTGGCCGACACGCTCGACTTCGTGCGCACGCGCAGCCGGCCGTGGGCCGACAGCGGGATCGCGCGCGCGTCCGACGATCCGTACGTGATCCGCGACGTCGCGGACGTGCAGGTTCGCCTGCTCGCGACCGAGGCGCTGCTCGACCGCGCGGCCGCGGCGCTCGACGCGTTGCCGGCCGAACTCGACGACGCGCAGGTGGCGCACGCATCGGTGCAGGTCGCGGCCGCGAAGGTGCTCGGCACCGAGGTCGCGATTCTCGCGACCAACAAGCTGTTCGAACTGTCGGGCACGCGCTCGGTGCTGAGCGAATACAACCTCGACCGTCACTGGCGCAATGCGCGCACGCATACGCTGCACGACCCGGTGCGCTGGAAATACCACGCGATCGGCAACTACGTGCTCAACCACGTGAACCCGCCGCGCCACGGCTACCTGTGATGACCGACACGCTCACGATTCCATCGCCGTTCGCGCCGAAGGACCCGGCGCGGCGCCGCTATGCGCTCGCCGCCGCGTGGGCCGCGGCCGGTCTCGGCGGCGCGGCGCGCGTGTTCGCGGCGGACGCCGCGGCCGCGCCGGTACACGGTGGCACGCTGTCGCTGTTCGCGCAGCCCGAGCCGCCGTCGCTCGTCAACGCGCTGACGCCGCACGTCGCGTCGCAATACGTCGGCGGGAAGATATTCCAGGGGCTGCTCGGCTTCGACCCGCAACTACGTGCGGTGCCGGTGCTTGCGCGCAGCTGGCGCGCGTCGGCCGACGCGCTGACGTACACGTTCGACCTGCAGCCGGGCGTGCGCTGGCACGACGGGCAGCCGTTCGGCGCGCAGGACGTGGTCGTCACGCTGAAGGAAATCGCGCCGCAGGCGTTGCCGCGCACGAAGGTGACGTTCGACAAGTACGTCGCGTCGATCGATGCGAGCGGCCCGCTGCAGGTGACGATCCGCCTGAAGAAGCCGTACGCAGGCCTGATCAACCTGCTCGGCAGCGGGTTGCTGCCGATCCTGCCGGCACACCTGTACCAGGGCAAGGACCCGCGCGGCAATCCCGCGAACCAGCATCCGGTCGGCACCGGCCCGTTCGTGTTCGGCGAATGGAAACGTGGCGCGTATATCCGCCTCGCGCGCAACCCGGATTACTGGAAAAAGGGGCTGCCGTATCTCGACGGGATCGTATTCAATGTCGTGCCCGACGCGGCCGCGCGCTCGATCGCGTTCGAACGCGGGCAGATCCATGCGCTGCGTGCGGGCGACGTCGATTACGCGGACATCGCTCGGCTCGCGAAGCTGTCGGGCGTCGCGATCACGACGCAGGGCTGGGAGCTGTTCACCGGGATGGCCTTTCTCGAACTGAACCAGCGCAAGCCGCCGTTCGACAACGTGCTCGTGCGCCAGGCGGTGTTGCACGCGCTCGATCGCCAGTTCATCGTCGACCGGATCTTCTTCGGCTACGGGAAGATCGCGAACGGACCGTTCGTGTCGTCGTCGCCGTTCTACGATCCGAACGTGCCGCGTTTCGCGTACGACCCGGAGCGCTCGCGTGCGCTGATCCGGCAGTCGGGCGTCGACGTCGGCAAGCTTCCGCTCGTGCTGATCAACGGCGAGAAGGGCGGTGCGTGGGAGCGGGTGGCCGAATACACGCAGCAGGCGCTCGGCCAGGTAGGTTTCCGGCTGCGCGTGCAGACGACCGATGCGGCCGGCTGGTATGCGCGCGTTGCGAACTGGGATTTCGACCTGAGCTACAACTTCCTGTTCCAGAACGCGGATCCGGATTTCGGCGTCGCGCCGCTGTACCGGATCGACGGCATCTCGAAGGGTTCGCCATTCGGCAACGTCGAGGGCTACCGCAATCCGCAAGCCGATGCGCTGTGGGACGCGGCCGCGCTGGACACCGATCCGGCCGCACGCCGCGCACGCTACGCGCAGATCCAGACCACGCTTGCGAACGACGCCGCGATCGCGAACATCTTCGAGATGGTGAATCCGACGGTGTACCGGCGCAACGTCCATAACCTGCTGCGCACGGCCACCAGCGTGAACGACAGTCTCGAGGACACGTGGATCGGATGACACGATGAACACGGCGCTGCGTTTGACGTCGACGGTGCTCCGGGGCCTTGCGGTCGTGCTGGGCGTGCTGGTCGTGAACTTCTTCCTGGTGCGGCTCGCGCCGGGCGATCCCGCGCTGATGCTCGCCGGCGACGCGGGCTCGGGCGACGCCGCGTACGTCGAGCGGCTGCGCGCGCAGCTCGGGCTGAGCCGGCCGCTCGTCGAGCAGTTCGCGCTGTATCTGCGCGATCTCGCCCACGTCGATTTCGGCTTCTCGTACCGCAACCAGTTGCCGGTCTTGCAGCTCGTCCTGGAGCGCCTGCCCGCGACGCTGCTGCTGATGGCGGCCGCGTTCGCCGTGTCGGTCGTCGCGGGCGTGACGGCGGGTGCGATCGCCGCGTATGGCGAGTCGCGCGGCGGTCCGTGGATGCGCCGCATCGCACGCGCGATCGGCGCGCTGGCGGTGATCGTCTATGCGACGCCGCTGTTCTGGCTGTCGCTGATGAGCGTGATCGCGTTCTCGGTGGTGCTCGGCTGGCTGCCGTCGTTCGGGATGGAAAGCGTCGGCGCCGGCTATACGGGGTGGCGCCGCGCGCTCGACGTGGCCGCGCACCTGGTGCTGCCGGCCACGACGCTCGGGCTCGTGTACGGAGCGATCTACGTGCAGCTCACGCGCGCCGCGATGCTCGAGGTGATCGAACGCGAGTTCGTACGCACCGCGCGTGCGAAGGGCGCGTCCGAGCCGCGCGTGATGATCCGCCACGTGCTGCGCAACGCGCTGTTGCCGGTCGTCACGCTCGGCGGGCTGCAGCTCGGCCAGCTCGCGGGCGGCGCGCTCGTGACCGAGATCGTGTTCGCGTGGCCCGGGCTGGGCGGGCTGATGTACGACGCGCTGCTGCAGCGCGACTATCCGGTGCTGCTCGGGCTGATCGCCGTGGTCGCCGCGCTCGTGGTGCTGTTCAATGCGTTGACCGACCTGCTGTACGGGATCGTCGATCCGCGCATCGACGGGCGGGGGGCGCGATGACGCGCGGCTTCCTGCGCCGCTTCGTGCGCGCGCGCGGCGCGGCGGCCGGCATGCTGTTTCTTGCCGTCGTCGCGCTCGTTGCGCTGAGCGCGCCGCTGTGGCTGCCGTCGCCGTGGCGGATGGCAGGCGAGCCGTTGCTGCGGCCGCTTCAGGCAGGCCATCCGCTCGGCACCGACATGCTCGGGCGCGACGTGCTGATTGCGCTGCTGTGGAGTGCGCGCGTGTCGCTGTTCGTCGGGCTCGCGGCGACCGTCGCGACCTTTGCGCTCGGCGCGTCGATCGGCGCGCTTGCGGGTTGGTGCGGCGGCTGGATCGACCGGGCGCTGATGGCGGTCACGACGCTGTTCCAGACCGTGCCGCAGTTCGCGGTCGCCGTCACGATCGCGGCCGTGCTCGGCGCGTCGCTCGAATCGACGATCGTCGCGATCGCCGCCGTGTCGTGGCCGGCCATCGCGCGGCTCGTGCGCGGCGAATTCATCGGGCTCGCGCAACGGGAGTTCGTGCTCGCGGCGCGGCTCGCCGGCGAGTCGCCCACCGTGCTCGTGCGGCGCCAGATCCTGCCGCATGTCTGGCCGCCGCTCGCGGTGCTGGCCGCGCTGATGGTCGCAACCGCGATCCTCACCGAATCGGCGCTGTCGTTTCTCGGGCTCGGCGATCCGTCGCAGATGAGCTGGGGCTTCATGATCGGCGCGGCGCGCAACGTGGTGCGCGACGCGTGGTGGCTGAGCATCTGGCCGGGGCTCGCGATCGTCGCGACGGCGCTTGCGATCAACCGGGTCGGCGAAGGGTTGCGCCACGCGTCGGCGCTTGCGGAGCACGGGCGATGAGCGGCGCGCCGCTGTTGTCGATCGAGCAGCTCACGCTCGCATTGCCGGCCGGCGCGGAGCGCCGCGACGCGGTGCGCGACGTGTCGCTGACGGTCGCGCCCGGCGAGGTGCTGTGCGTGGTCGGCGCGTCCGGGTCGGGCAAGTCGCTGCTCGCGGCCGCGATCGCCGGCCTGCTGCCGCGCGGCGTCCGGCATGCGGGCGGGCGCATCGCGCTGCGTGGCCGCGACCTCGCGCAGTGCAGCGACGCCGAATGGCGCGCGATTCGCGGGCGCGACGTATCGATGATCTTCCAGGAGCCGCTCGCCGCGCTGAATCCGCTGATGACGGTCGGCGCGCAGGTCGACGAGGTGCTGCGCGTCCACCGCGTGCTGAGCGGCCGCGGCGACGGTGCGGCGCGCGCCGCGCGCGTGACGGCACTGTTGCGCGACGTCGGCCTGCCGGAGCCCGAGCGGCTGCGGCATGCGTATCCCGATGCGCTGTCGGGCGGCCAGCGTCAGCGCGTGCTGATCGCGATGGCGCTTGCGCTCGAACCGGCGCTGCTGATCGCGGACGAACCGACCACCGCGCTCGACGTCACCACGCAGGCGCGCATCCTGGCGCTGATCGAGCACGCGGCGCGCACGCGGCGAACCGGCGTGCTGCTGATCACGCACGACTTCGGCGTCGTCGCGCGTGTCGCCGATCGCGTCGTGGTGTTGCGCGATGGCGAACCGGTCGAGAGCGGCCGCGCGGCCGACGTGCTGCGTGCGCCGCGTCATCCCTACACGCGCGCGTTGCTCGATGCGGTGCCGCACGGCCGCGTCGAGCCGCGCACCGTCATTCGCAGCGGCGTGCCGCTGCTGGACGTGCACGGCCTGCACAAGCGCTATGCGCCGCGTCGCGCGTTGCCGTTTCTGCCGGCGCGAGGGCGACGCGGCGTCGATGCACTGATCGACGTCGGCTTCACGCTGCATGCCGGCGAGACGCTCGGCATCGTCGGCGAATCGGGTTCCGGGAAGTCGACGCTCGCGCGTGCGCTGGTGCGGCTCGCGCGGGTGGATGCGGGCCGCATCGTCCTGCGCGGCGAGCACGATCTCGCGCGTCTGGCCGACAACGCATTGCGGCCGCTGCGCCGCGAGATCCAGATGGTGTTTCAGGACCCGTATGCATCGCTGAACACACGTCAGACGATCGCGCAGATCGTCGCGACCGGCCCGCTCGCGCACGGTGCCGGCCGCCGCGACGCGTATCGACGGGCGGCCGAGCTGCTCGCGCAGGTGGGCTTGCCGGCGGATGCGCTCGACCGGTATCCGCACGCGTTTTCCGGCGGGCAGCGACAACGGATCAGCCTCGCACGCGCGCTGGCGCTCGACCCGTCGATCCTCGTGGCCGACGAGATGGTCTCGGGGCTCGACGTGTCGGTGCAGGCGCAGGTGCTCGATCTGCTCGCGTCGGTGCAGCGGCGCCGCGCGATGGCGATCGTGTTCGTCACGCACGACCTGCGCGTCGCCGCGCAGATTTGCGACCGGATCGCGGTGATGCAGGCGGGGCGGATCGTCGAGCTGGGCGACACCGCGCAGGTCTTCGGCGCTGCGCGCCATCCGTACACGCGCGCGTTGCTCGACGCGATGCCGGTATTGCCGGCGCGTGCGGCGGCGAGCGGCACCGCGGACGCAGCCACGCGTGCTCATCAACGTATCAACGAGGAACAATCATGACCTCCGTTTCAAACGTCGTGGCCGATGCTTCGGTCGTCGTGGCCGGCGTGCCGGTCGAGGTGCGTGCGGGGCGCACGCTGAGTGTCGCGCATCGCGCCGCGCCGCTCGGCTCGCCGCATGCGGGGACGGTGCTGTTCTTCGCGCACGGCGGCGGCGGCAACAAGAATCAGTGGCGAGCGCAGTGGCGCACGTTCGCCGATGCGGGCTACGAACTCGTCGCATGGGATTTTCTCGGCCATGGCGACAGCCCGCGCCCGCCCGCGCGAAGCGGCGCTTATCGCGGCGACGAAACGCTGCTCGACTATCTCGCGCTGTTCGACCGCTACAAGGGCGCGCGCAACGTGCTCGTCGCGCATTCGCTCGGCACGGGTAGCACGCTTGCGTTGCTCGATCGGCTCGTGGCGCTCGGGCGGCTGCATGAAGCAAGCGGCGCGCTGCTGCTCGGCACGCAGCTCGCGCGCCCGGTGACCCGGCCAACGGCATTGCCGGGCTGGCTGCTGGAATGGATCAAGCCGGTGTTCGCGCGGCGGTTCCGGCGGCTCGCATGGCATCCGCAGGCCGATCCGGCGCTCGTCGCGTACGAGTCGCGCGTGGCGCGCCGCAACCGGATGACGACGTTCCAGGCCGTGCTGCGCGACGCGCCGTGGCTAGATGCGGCGCGGCTGGCCGTGCTCGACTTGCCGGTCGCCGTGCTGGCCGGCGATGCCGATGGGCTGACGCCGCCGGCCGGCGGGCGTGCGCTGGCCGATGCGCTGCCGAATGCGACGTTCGACGTGCTGGCCGCCTGCGGGCATCAGTTGATGCTCGAGCGGCCTGGTGAGGTCGGCGCCGCATTGCGTGCGCTGCTCGAGCGCGCCGTTCAGCCGGCGCCGTCGGCGTGAGCGTCGGCGGATGCACTATGAAAACCGGCCCGGAGTTCGGGCAACGGTGGAAGAGGAGGCGTTTGATGTCTGAAGTCGAAGTTTCGTTGGATCGGCAGGACCGGCTCGTCTATGTGTCGGCCCGGGACCCGCTCGCGCAGCCGCTGTTCGACGAGCTGGCGTACGAGTACAGCAGCCGTTACGCGGCTTATATCCCCGAGGAGGAACTCGCCAAGGAGCTCGTGCGCTATCCGGTCGAAGCTTTCGCGCCGCCTCATGGCGCGTTCCTGCTGTTGTTGCGCGAGGGCCGGGCCATCGCGGGCGGTGCGTTCATGCGTCATCACACGCCGGCCACGGCGGAGTTCAAGCGCATCTGGGTCAGTCGCGCACATCGCCGCCAGGGGTTGGCGCGGCGCGTGTTGGCCGAGCTGGAGGCGCAGGCTGGCCGGCAAGGCTACACGCGCGTGCATCTGGGAACCGGGCCGCGCCAACCCGAAGCGGTCGGCCTTTACCGGTCCTCCGGCTATACGTTGCTGTCGTCGCACGATTTCGGCGAGGACGCACCGCCCGGTGTGTTGTTCGAGAAGTATCTGCTGCCGGTTCAGCCGGTGCATGCCGGCAACGTGGAATGAGTTGATGACGCCGGACGAGCCGCACGCTTGCGTGCACACCGAGCTTGCAGATGCCGTTGTCCGTGCGCGACCGTCCGGCCGGTTCGGCTGGCTCGCGCGACGGCTCGATGCGCGCGGTGCTTCGCACGATGCGAGCGCCCGTGCCGATATCGTGCTGGGCATCTGCGTCGCGATGGGCTTCACCACGCTTCTCGATCAGGCGATTTTCACGCTTGCGGTGCCGGCGCTCAGGAGCGGACTGCGCGCGTCGACAGCGGAAATACAGCTGATCACGTCGGTTTACTCCATCGCGTTCGGCATCGCGCTCGTCCCGGCCGGCCGGCTTGGCGACGTGATCGGGCGCCGCCTGCTGTTTCTGGTCGGGCTCGCGATGTTCACCGGTTTCAGCGTACTGGGCGGATTGGCGGACGATGCCCGAACGGTGATCGCCGCACGCGTGCTGCAAGGGCTCGGCGCGGGGATGATCAATACGCAGATATTCGGCTTGATCCAGGACTTGTTCACCGGCACGGCGCAAGCCAGGGCACTCGGGCGATACGCGATGGCAGGCGGCCTGTCGGGGCTCGTCGGCCCGCTTCTCGGTGGGCTGGTTCTTGCATCGGTTCCGCCGGACATCGGCTGGCGGCTGCTGTTCCTCGTCAATGCCCCGTTCGGAGTTGCCGTGTTCTGTGTGGCGCTTCGGTATTTGCCGCGCCACCGGCCGTCGGCTCGCCGGTTTTCGATCGACCTGATCGGGTTGATTCTTCTCTCCGCGATCACGCTCGCGCTCATGCTCGCCACGTTGGCCGGGAGTGCCGCGATGCCGTCGCGGCGCGTGTGCCTCGCGGTCGCGCTGGCCGGGCTGCCGTTGTTTCTCGCGTGGGAGGCAGCGTATCAGCGTCGCGGCGGCACGCCGATCCTGTCGCGCAGCCTGGTCGGTTCGCGCGGCTATGTGCTCGGTACGATCGTCGCGATGTGCCAGTTTGCAGCGGGTGTCACGCTCGGGATGGTCAGTGCGTTGTTCTTTCTCGACGGGTTGCATCTCGCCCCGCTGCTTTATGCCGCGCTGTCGATTCCTGCCGCGCTGGCATCGACCGCATCGGCGATGTGGAGTTGGCGTTTCGTCGGGCGCTTCGGCCGTGGCGGAACCGTGTTCGCGATAGCGTGTCATGCGCTTGCAGTCGCCGCGCAAGGTTGCGCGGCCGAATACTTCGAGGTTCGCTGGATCGTACTCACGTATCCCGCGATCGTGTTGCTGCAGGGCGTCGCCGGCGGCCTGATTCATGCACCGAATCAGGCGATGACGCTCGCGCAGATCGGCCAGGATGAAGGGCGCGGGCTGGCTGCAGGGTTTCTGCAGCTGTCGCAGCGGCTTGCGTGCTCGATCGGCATGTCGTGGGGAACCGGTGTGTTCCTCGTGCAGGCATCGTCTTCAGCCGGGTTGACGGCATACCGCGATGCATTCGTCGAAGTGCTGATGCCGATCTTGCTGCTGGTCGCCGGTGCGTTCGTGGCGGCATGCGCGGACTGGGCAAGCAGGCGAGCGCAGTGCCCGACGGCGTGACTCGCAGGGTGAACGGGATTTGCGGCGCATTCCGGTCTTTACGATAGGTCATCCTGATTATGTGTATCTGTGTGCATAACGATTTCAAAAATGCTTGGTTTGCGCGGGAATGGTTAACGCGCACTATTGGGCCACGCGACACGGAATTAACCGTGTCGAACAAATCGATCCCATCCGGCAAATCAGAGGCAGATGACGCGAAGCATCTGGCGTATCAGTGACAGACGAAGTAATCGACACATCCCCGCTTGACCCGCTCGCGCTGCCCTTGTTCGACGAGCTGTCGGTCGAGTATTCCACGCGCTACCAGGACTTTCGCTCCGTGCCCGCGGAAGTGGTGCGTGACGAACTCCTGACGTACCCCGCGGCGCTATTTGCGCCGCCCGACGGCGCCTTCGTGCTGATTCGCAGAGGCGGTGAAGTCGTCGGCGGCGGCGCGTTTCAGCGCTACGACGAAACGACCGCCGAGCTCAAGCGCATCTGGGCGCATTCCGGCGTGCGTCGCCAAGGCGTTGCGCGTCGCGTGGTGGCCGAGCTCGAATCCCGTGCGTTGCGGCAGGGATATCGGCGCGTCTATCTCACGACCGGATTTCGTCAACCGGAGGCGTCGGCGCTCTATGCCGGCACCGGCTACGTACCGCTGTACGATCCGGCGATCGCACTGGAAGTGCATTGGCGACTGCCCTTTGCGAAGGATCTGCTCGAGCCGGGCCGTACCGATCGCTTGCAGGATTTGAAGCCGGACAGGCCATTGGGTCGGCCGTTCGGCGCATGACGAATGAATACTTCCACGGGATATACAAAAATGAATCGTCGTCGCGGAATCGGCCTGACATTGTCCGGTGCGTTTGCCCTGTTGATCGTCGGCGTGGCTGGCATCGCGCAGTCGGCGCCATCGTTGAATCTGAGTCCCGACCAGCATGATCGGCCGCGCGTCACGCCGGATGCCGAGGCCATCAAGTTGATTCCCGCGAACTTCCGCTTCGTCGAAAAGGGCGTGCTGACCGTCGGGATCTCGGTGAGCGTTCCGCCGATCAGTGTGTATGCGACGGATGCGAAAACGATCGTCGGGGCCGATCCGGACCTCGCGCAACTGGTTGCGGACGAACTCGGGTTGAAGCTCAAGCTCGTGCCGCTCGCGTGGGCGGACTGGCCGCTTGCCGTCGCGTCGGGCAAGGTCGACGCGGTGCTGTCGAACGTGACCGTGACTGAAGCACGTAAGCAGAAGTTCGATTTCTCGACCTATCGCCGCGATGTGCTCGGTTTCTACGTCGAGCAGAACAGCGCGATCAAGCAGATTCGCGAGCCGAAGGATATCGCGGGATTGCGCGTCATCGGCGACTCGGGAACCAACCAGGAAAAAATCCTGCTCGCGTGGGACAAGGAAAATGTCGCGCACGGATTGAAGCCGATACACGTGCTGTATTACGAGGATCCTTCAGTGCGGACGCTGGCCCTGGCATCGGGGCGTGCCGACGCGATTTTCAGCGTCAACGCGGTGCTGGCTTACCAGGTGAGTCAGGGTGCGAAGATCCGGCAGGTCGGCACGGTAAGCGGCGGATGGCCTCACACGGCCGAGCTGGCTGTCACGACCCGCAAGGACGGCGGGCTCGCCGCGCCCGTCACCCATGCGATCAACGACCTGATCCAGAACGGCAAATATCGCCAGGTCCTGAGCCGCTGGAATCTCGACAGCGAGGCGATCACGAAGGCCTCGACCAATCCGCCGGGACTTCCCGATCTCTGATCGGGTCTTGAGCGGCTGAAGATGAGATGCCGCCAGGAATGGTGCTTTGAATAATCGTATGTACTACTACTGAAAGGCATCGCATCGCGTGCCTTCAATCGACAAAGAGCGGAGAAATCATGCGGCACACACGGGGCGAAGGGATTTCGCCGAAGACGCGCAGGACAGTGATATCGGTGGCAGTGGCGGCAGGCGTTTTTCATGGCGCCGCCTGGGCGCAGGAAGCGGGAGCGGGGGGCGCAGCGGTCGCGGCGCCAGCCAGTAGTGCGGTCGCACCGGCATCGTCGGCTGCGGCCGCGCCTGACGGCAAGGTACAGGTTCAGGACCGCGTCGTGATCACCGGTTCGCGCACCGAGACGCGGGCAAGCAAGAGCCTGACGCCGATCGACGTGATCGGCGGCGATCAGTTGCGCGCGACGGGGCAGACCAACCTGCGCGATGCATTGGTGAAACTGTCGCCGTCGATCACGCGGACCTCGAACTCGGGCGATACCGGCGTGTTGACCGACACGCTGTCGCTGCATGGCCTGACGCCCGACCACGTGCTCGTGCTGGTGAATGGCAAGCGCCGCCATACGACCGCGAACATCACGCTCGACCCGGGCCTGAACCAGGGCTCGACCGGCGTGGATATCGATACCATCCCGGTGGGCCTGATCGACCATATCGAAGTGCTGCGTGACGGTGCATCCGCCCAGTACGGTTCCGATGCGATCGCGGGCGTGATCAACATCATCCTGAAGCGCAACACGCGCGGCGGCGAACTCGCGACGACCAACGGACAGACGTACTCGGGCGACGGCTTCAAGACGAGCGAATCCGCGACGATCGGCCTGAACATCGCCGACAAGGGCTTCCTCGATCTGAGCGCCGGATTCGACCGGCAGAACCATACGATCCGCACCGGGCCCGACGACTATTTCGGGCGGTTTCCGCAGGGGCAGGGCTATTACAACCCGATCCTCGGCGACCCGTCGAGCTCGCGCGAAACGGTCGGCTTCAACGCCGGCTACACCCTCGGCGACGACGTCGAGCTCTACGGGTTCGGCACCTATGCGCACCGGAACGGCGACGCGTACCAGAACTTTCGTCCGCCGTCGGTCCTGCCGCAGGTCTACCCGAACGGGTTCGTGCCGGTCGAAACGATCAACGAGAACGATTATTCGGTCACGGCCGGTGTGAAGGGCAAGAACCTGTTCGGCTGGGCATGGGATCTGAGCACGACCTATGGCGGCGACTACAGCGTGTTCGGGATGCGCAATTCCGCCAACACCGGGTTATACGCGGCATCGGGATTTACGCCGACCACCTTCCATCTGTCGACCGTCAGCAACACCCAGCTGACGAACAACCTCGATTTGTCGCGGGCATTCAATGTCCCGCTGCTGCCCGCACCGCTGAATGTCGCCGTAGGCGTCGAGCAGCGTCGCGAAACCTATACGATCCGCAATGGCGAGCAGGCATCGTGGATCGACGGTGGCTCGGCTGCGTTGCCGGGCCTGGCGCCGGTCAGCGCGAGCGACATCTCGCGCAACGTGATCGGCACGTACGTCGATTTGTCGACCTATCTGACGCCGAAATGGCAGGTGAATCTGGCGGGCCGTTACGAGCACTACAACGACGTCGGCGACACGACCAACGGCAAGATCGCGACCCGTTACCAGTTCTCGCCGGCCATTGCGGTTCGCGGCAGCGTGAGTTCGGGCTTTCGTGCACCGTCGCTGGCCCAGGAGTCCTATACCAGCGTGACCACGTCGCCGGCGTCCGTGGGCGGCATCCTGGCAACGACATCGCCCGGCGCGCGCCTGATCGGCGCGCAGGCGCTGAAGCCCGAGCAGTCGACCAGCTACAACTTCGGCTTCGTGCTCAATCCCGTTCGAAACCTGCAGCTGACGATCGATGCGTATCAGATCAACATCCGCAACCGGATCGTGCTGGGCGGAACCGCGTCGGGCGCGGCGGCCATCGCCGCGCTGGAAGGGGCGGGGCTGACGGTGCCAGGCTCGGTGCCGGCATCGGCGGTCAGCGCAAGCTACTTCACCAACGGCGCCAACACGCGCACGCGCGGCATCGATCTGGCGGGCACCTATCACACGGGTTTCGGCCGCTATGGCCAGGTGGACTGGGATTTCGGCGTGAACCTGAATACGACCTCGGTCACGCACGTGGCGAACGGATCGAACGGGAAACCGTCGTTGAACGGACAACAGATCGCGTCGCTGTCCACCACGACACCGAAGAACAAGATCATCGTCGGCGGCACCTGGCGTCTCGACAAGTGGGCGGTCACGCTGCATGAAACGCGTTACGGGAAGACCTCGGGCGAGGGGACGTACTTCGTCGGCCCGAACGCATTCTCGACCTCGCAGTTCGTTCACTACGAGGAGGCGGCGCGGTATGTGACCGACGTCGAAGTGCGCTATGACGTGACCAAGAAATTCCAGATCGCGGCAGGCGCGCAAAACCTGTTCGACGTTCGCCCGAGCAAGTTGCCGTATGAAGCGCAACTGGAAGGTATCCAGTACAGCGGCGGCAGCACGATCGGCGTGAACGGCGGATTTTATTATCTGCGCGCACGCTATCTGTTCTGATCGAACGACCATATCCATAGCAGAAATGACCGTAACGGGACGATGCTCCGTTATCCATAATGAATGACCTGTCCGGCATGGTCCGCTGTATCGGCACGCGCCGGGCGCCGCTTCGTTTCGGCGGGTCAGCCGTTCTACAAGGTTGAGCTTCATGTCTTATTCCCTTTCGATTCTCGACAAAAGCCCGATTGCAGAAGGGGCGAGCGCGCATGACGCACTGAGTTTCACGATCGCACTCGCGAAGCGCGCCGAAGCGCTCGGCTACAAGCGCTACTGGATCGCGGAACACCACGGCGCGCCGGGTCTCGCGAGTTCGGCGCCTGAAATCGTCGTGTCGCATTTGCTCGCGCATACGTCGCGAATTCGCGTCGGGTCGGGCGGCGTGATGCTTCAGCATTACAGCCCTTACAAGGTCGCCGAATCGTTTCGCGTGCTGGCTGCCATCGCACCCGGCCGCGTCGACCTCGGCGTGGGCAAGGCGCCCGGCGGGCTGCCGCTCGCCACACGCGCATTGCAGTGGTTTCACGACAAGTCGAAGAAGCCGGATTTCGCCGGACAGCTCGCCGAGCTCGATGCGTTTCTCGGCGACGGCGTCGCGCCGGATCATCCGCTCGCCGGTGCGATCGCACTGCCGGCACCTGCGGAGCCGCCGCAACGGATCCTGCTGGGTGGCAGTCCGGAAAGCGCCGAACTGGCTGCGCGGCATGGCTGGCAGTTCTGCTACGCAGGCCACTTCAACGGCGACGTTGCCAATATCGAGCGGTCGATCGACGTCTATCGAAGCGCGACGGGCCACGTGCCGCTGCTCGCCTTGTTCGCGGTCGCCGCGCAATCGTCCGACGACGCGAAACGCCAGGTCGGCGCACTGAGGATCTTCAAGCTGCGCTTCGGGAGCGGGCAGAACGTCAACCTGCCGAGCGCGGAGGCGGCGGCCGATTTTGCGCGCCAGATCGGCGTGACCGATTACCGGATCGACGAGTTGCATCCGCAGGTGCTGGCCGGCACGGCGCAAGAGGTGCGCCGGGAACTGGATGCGCTGCACGAGCGCTTCGGGATCGACGAGTTCGTGATCGACAACCCGGTGACGGACCCGGCGAAACGTCTCGCATCGCTCGAAGCGCTGGCACGCGTCGAGCAGCCGGTCGGCGTTTGACGGCGATCGTCCATTTTCCTTCTTCCGCATGCGAATCTGACCATGACCCAACGTAACCTGACATTCGGACTGATCCTTCATGGCGCCGGCGGCCACATGAATTCGTGGAAGCATCCGGCCGGCCCGGCCGATGCGAGCGTCAATATCGATTTCGTCACCGGCATCGCGCAGAAGGCCGAAGCGAACGGCGTGGCATTCGTGTTCGTCGCGGACGGCCTCTACATCAACGAGAAATCGATCCCGCATTTCCTGAACCGCTTCGAGCCGATCTCGATCCTGTCCGCGCTTGCGACGGCGACATCGAGGATCGGACTCGCCGGCACGCTGTCCACGTCGTACAGCCATCCGTTCACGGTGGCGCGCCAGTTCGCCTCGCTCGACCTGATCAGCGGCGGGCGTGCCGGCTGGAACGTCGTGACCTCTCCGCTCGAAGGGTCCGCGAAGAACTACGGCGGCGAACATCCGGATCACGCGCTGCGTTACGAGATCTCCGACGAATATCTCGAAACGGTGCAAGGCCTGTGGGACAGCTGGGACGACGACGCGTTCGTGCGCGACCGCGCGAACAGCCGCTTCTTCGACCGCGACAAGCTGCACACGCTGAACCACAAGGGCCGCTTTTTCGACGTGGCGGGGCCGCTGAACATCCAGCGCTCGCCGCAAGGGCAACCGGTGATTTTCCAGGCGGGATCGTCGGATGCCGGCATCGCGCTGGCCGGCAAGTATGCCGATGCGGTGTTCACCCATGCGCCATCGCTCGACGAGACGCGCGAATTTGCCGAACGCGTGCGCGACAGCGCGGTGGCGCACGGTCGCGCACGAACCGACGTGAAGATCTTTCCCGGCATCGGGCCGATCGTCGGTGCGACGCGTGAGGAAGCCGACGAGAAGTACCGCGCGATTCGCGACCTGCTCACGATCGACGAAGCGTTGGCCTACCTCGGCCGCTTCTTCGAACATCACGATTTTTCGCAGTATCCGCTCGACGCGCCCTTTCCGGAGCTGGGTGAGCTCGGCAGGAACAGTTTCCGTTCCACGACCGATCGCATCAAGGAAGAGGCCAGGAAAAACGGTTCGACGCTCAGGGAAGTGGCGCTCGAGGTGGCGACGCCGAAACCGGGGTTCATCGGCACCGGCGAGGATGTCGCGGACGAACTGATCCGCTGGTTCGATGCTGGCGCGGCCGACGGCTTCATCCTCGGCTTCCAGGTGCAGACCGAAGGGCTTGACGATTTCGTCCGTTACGTGATTCCGGCACTCGAAGCGCGAGGCCGTTACGACCGCGCGTTACCGGGTGCCACGCTGCGCGACCATCTCGGCTTGCCGCGTCGCGCGAGCCGCTACGCAACCGCAGAGATTGCGTGATGAACGACCTCTCCCGGATTGCCGGCCACGCACCATTCGTGCCCGATGCCGCGGCGCCGGCGGCGCCCGACTACGCGGATTGCCGCGTCGTTCCCGCCCGCTATCCGGCGAGAACGGCCGGCACCGTCGCGGCGATCGCGCTGATCGCCGCCGTTCTCTATTCGGTGCTCGGCAACCCGCGCTGGGGCTGGAACGTCTTTGCTCACTGGTTTTTCTCGGAGGCCGTGCTCGCGGGCCTCGGGCAGACGCTGCTGTTGACGGCGCTGGGTGCGGTGCTCGGCTTCGCGCTGGCCATTCCACTCGCGCTCGCGCGGCTCTCGCGTTCGCCGCTGTTGTCCTCGTGCTCATGGGCGTACAGCTGGCTGTTCCGCTCGATTCCGACCATCGTCCTGCTGCTGTTGCTGAACAATCTCGGCTATCTGTACGACACGGTCAGGCTGGGTATCCCGTTCACGGACATCGTGTTCCTGCGCGGCCCGACCACGGACCTGATCACGCCGTTCATGGCGGCCATACTCGGACTCACGCTGACCCAGGCCGCGTTTGCGGCAGAGGCGATCCGCGGTGGCATCCTGTCGGTCGATCACGGGCAACGCGAAGCCGCGGCCGCGCTCGGGCTGCCGCGTGCGCGACAGACCTGGCGCATCGTGTTGCCTCAGGCGATGCGCGCAATCCTGCCTGCCGCGTTCAATGACGTGATCGGCCTCGCGAAGGGCACGGCCGTCGTCTACATCCTCGCGATGCCGGATCTGTTCTACACGGTGCAGATCATCTACCACCGCAACCTCGAAGTGATCCCGATGCTGATGGTCGCGACCGTCTGGTATCTGGTGATCCTGACGGTGTTGTCGGCGATCCAGGTGCATATCGAGCGTCACTATGCGCGCGGCGCGACGCGGTCGCCGTGCCGGGCCGCTTCGCAGTCCTGCGCAGAGTACGTCTTGCGATCGAGGCACTGCAGTTCCGTGGCTCGGCGGCTGACATCCGGCCTGACGCTGCTGCCGCGCGGGGCGCAGAGACGGCCGGCTGGGCGAAGCAGCGCGTCGGCGCGGCCGTCGGCATTCACCGCGTATCGAAGAGCTTCGGGTCGCTGAAGGTGCTCGACAACGTGTCGCTGGCGATTCCGTCCGGGAGCGTGACGGTCGTGCTCGGGCAGTCGGGATCGGGCAAGTCGACGCTGTTGCGCACCATCAACCATCTGGAGCGCGTGGACGAGGGGTTCATCGACATCGACGGCGAGCTGGTCGGCTATCGCCGCGACGGGCGCACGCTTTACGAGCTCAAGGAAAGGGACATCCTGCGCCGCCGCGCCGAAGTCGGCATGGTGTTCCAGAGCTTCAACCTGTTCCCGCATTTGACCGTGCTCGAGAACATCGTCGAGGCGCCGGTCGCGGCCGGCCTGTCGCGTGCCGAGGCGGAAGCGGAAGCACGCACGCTGCTCGCCCGGGTGGGCCTCGCCGGCAAGGCCGACGCGTGGCCGCGTCAGCTGTCCGGCGGGCAGCAGCAACGCGTTGCCATCGCGCGCGCGCTTGCGCTGAAGCCCAAGGTGTTGCTGTTCGACGAGCCGACTTCCGCGCTCGACCCGGAACTCGTGAACGAAGTGCTCGACGTGATTCGTCAGCTGGCCCGTTCCGGGACCACGCTGATCATCGTGACGCACGAAATCGGTTTTGCGCGGGAAGTGGCGGACACGATCGTTTTCATGGATGGCGGGCGCATCGTGGAGTCGGGGCCGCCGTCAGCGGTGCTGACCGCGCCCGCGCATCCGCGTACGCGCGAGTTCCTGTCCAAGGTGCTGTCGTAGCGGTGCCGTGCATGGCGGACGTTTCGGCCGGCGTATCGCGTGGGTGACATCGCATCGGCACCATGGCAAATGACGAAGGATGAAAAAGGTGAGCAACGTACGCATTGATCATATTGCCTTCCTGACACCGGGAAATTATCCCGACGAAGACGCGAGCGCGGGATTCGAGCGGACGCTCGAACTGTTCCGCGTGGGCGAGGCACTCGGTTACGACAGCGCGTGGGTTCGGCAGCGCCATCTCGAGCGCGCCGTGTCCTCGGCCGCCACGTTTCTCGCGGCGGCGAGCCAGCGGACGACCCGGATCGGGCTCGGCGCAGCGGTGATCCAGATGGGCTACGAGAATCCGTTCCGGCTGGCCGAGGATCTTGCGACCGTGGACGTGCTGTCGCACGGGCGGCTCAACGTCGGACTCAGTGCGGGCGCACCGAATCACGGCGCGCTGCTCGGCGAGCGGCTGTTCGACACCGATCCGGATCTGGTCGATTTCTCGCACGCGCGTGTGGCACGCCTGCGTCGCAATCTCGCCGGCGACTGGCTCGGAGACGACGACACATTCGTGGAGTCGGCCGCGGGCCGGGTGCGGCCGCGCGTGGGTCCGTATGCGCCCGGACTGACAGGACGGCTCTGGTACGGAGGCGGGTCAAGGCGCTCGATCGAGTGGGCCGCCAGAAACGGCTTCAACCTGCTGATCGGCAATCTGACGACGGGTGAGGGAACCGACAGTTATGTCGATGCCCAGCTCCGGCAGCTCGAGCTGTATCGCGCGCATTGGAGCGAATCCGCCGCTCCGCGTATTGCGCTGGGGCGCGTGATCGTGCCGACCGACAGTGCGAATGCACGGGAGCGCGAACGCTATCGCGCGTTTGCCGACGCGCGTCATGCGCGCACGCTCGCGCCGCAGGGTGAGCGACGCACGCTGTTCGCTCCGGATCTCGTCGGCACCTCGGACGAGATCGTGGAGCGGTTGCTGGCCGATCCGGTGGTCGGGCAGGTGCGGGAGTTGCGCCTCGAATTGCCTTACGACCTGCCGTTCGAGAATTACCGGCAGATTCTCGAGGATTTCATTACGCATATCGCCCCGGCACTCGGCTGGCAGCCGGTTGGCCGGCGAGAGCCTGCCGCGGCCTGACGCGATCGACATGAAATTTCATCGAATGGAGCACGTGATCGAAGTCGACGAGAGACACGATGCAACCGGGCACGCCGGACGTGCGCGGCGCGTGCGAACGGCTCGCGGTGCGTTGCGAGCTCGCGGCGATGCACCTTCGACCTCGTTGCAACTGGACCGAACATGACAACCGCCTCTCAATCCCGGCTCGCGGCAATCGGCCGCCCGCGCCGCTTCGGCAACAAGCAGACTCATCCGGTTCGTCGCTTCGGCGGCATCGCGATTGCCATCGGCCTGCATCTCGTCCTGATCTGGGCGCTCGTGAACGGTCTCGCGACCCGCGTCGTCCAGATCGTCCAGCAGCCGATCGAGACCCGGATCATCGTACCGGTGAAACCACCGCCGCCGCCTCCGCCGCCGAAGCCGGTCGAGAAGGTCGTGTCGAAGCCGCGGGCGGCACCGCCGCCGCCGCCGTTCGTGCCGCCGCCCGAGGTGCGCGTGCAGGCGCCGCCGCAGCCGACGATCACGCACCAGGACGCGCCGGCGCCGAGCGCCCCCGTGCACGAGGCGCCGCCCGCGCCGGCGCCGGTGCCGGTCGCGAAGCCGGTGAACCGCGAGATCGGCGTGGTCTGCCCGAATTCGGACGAAGTCAGATCGTCGATCGTCTATCCGCCGGAAGCGCAGGACAACAACATCACGGGCGATGTCACGGTCGAATTTACGGTGGACCCGGACGGGCACGTGACGAACCTACGGCTCGCGCAGCCGGCCGACCCGGTGCTCAATCGTGCGGCGCTCAACGCGGTCAAGCGGTTTCACTGCATTGCGCAGGGCCAGCCCGTGCGCGTACGCGTACCGTTTTCCTTCAACCTGAATTGACGCAGGCCACGGCAAGTCATTCAGCCGGGCCGGTTTTTCGAATCGACACATGACGCATACGGAGTCCTTATGAACAACCGTTTTCGCGCCGCGATCGCGGCAACTGTAATGATCACGGCCGGCCTCGGCGGCACGCTGGTCGCTCCGCAAGCCGTGCTTGCACAGCAAGCGGTGGCCTCCACGCCGAGCCAGGCGGCCTCCGGCGCGGCGCTGACCTCGGCGGCGCCGGCCGCCGCAAGTGCGGCCGATCGTGCGGTGCCGCCGCCCGAGCCCGCGACGTCGGCCGCCGTCGAGAATCCGTACGGGCTGGGCGCGCTGTGGGCGAACGGCGACTTTGTCGCCCGCTTCGTGCTCGGGCTGCTCGTGGTCATGTCGCTCGGCAGCTGGTACATCATGATCACCAAGTTCGTCGAGCAGGCGCGGGCGAACGGCCGCGCGAAATCGGCCGACGAGCAGGTCTGGAATGCGCCGACGCTGGCCGAGGGCGCCGCCCAGCTCGACGATGCGTCGCCGTTCCGCTTCATCGCCGAGAATGCGATCGAAGCGGGCGAACACCACGACACCGCGTTGCTCGACTCGGTCGACCGCAATACCTGGATCGACCTGAACATCGAGCGTTCGATCACCAGCGTGTCGAACCGGCTGCAGGACGGCCTGGCCTTTCTGGGCACGGTGGGTTCCACCGCGCCGTTCGTTGGCCTGTTCGGCACCGTGTGGGGCATCTACCACGCACTGACCGCCATCGGTATCGCCGGCCAGGCGTCGATCGACAAGGTCGCCGGCCCGGTGGGCGAGGCGCTGATCATGACCGCGATCGGCCTCGCGGTGGCCGTGCCGGCCGTGCTCGGCTACAACTTCCTCGTGCGCCGCAACAAGTCGGTGATGGAGCGCGTGCGCGATTTCGGCGCGCAGCTGCACACGGTATTGCTCGCGGGGGGCAGGCGCGCGGCGGGCGGCATCGCGACGCCGGCTGCACAGTCGCCGCAGGCGCTGGCGGTTCAACCGTAAGCGGGGCGCGCCATGGCAATCAGTGTCGGCGGTGACGACAACGACGAGGTCATTTCGGCGATCAACACGACGCCGCTCGTGGACGTGATGCTGGTGTTGCTGATCATCTTCCTGATCACGATCCCGGTGGTGACCCATACGGTCCAGGTGCAGTTGCCGGCGGAGCGCGTCCAGCCGCTGCAGACGCAGCCGAAAAGCATCGAGATCGCGGTGAACCGGCAGGGCGACGTCTTCTGGGGTACGGAGCATGTGGACCTGCCGACGCTGGTGGCGCGGCTGAAAGACGCTTCGGCGCAGGCGCCGCAGCCGGACGTGCACGTGCGCGGCGACCAGGCCACGCCGTATCAGTACATCGGCAAGGTCGTGACCGCGTGCGAGCGGGCCGGGATCGGCAAGGTCGCCTTCATCACGCAACCGCCCGCACGCGGTGGCTAAGGAGTTCGAACGATGGGTATGAACGCAGGCGCCGGCGCAGGCCGGGACGACCCCGAAGTGATGGTCGACATCAACACCACGCCGTTGATCGACGTGATGCTGGTGCTGCTGATCATGTTGATCATCACGATCCCGATCCAGATGCATTCGGTGAAGATGAACCTGCCGGTCGGGAATCCGCCGGTGCCACCGCATCCGCCCCAGGTCGTACAGATCGACATCGGCGCGGACGGCTCGGTCAACTGGAACGGTGCGGCCGTGGGCGGCGCGGCCGCGCTGGACGCGAAGTTCCGCGAGGTGGCGGCCGAGGCCGACCAGGACGAAATCCGGCTGCGCCCGGACAAGGCGGCACCTTACCGGGCGGTGGCCGAGGTGCTGGCCTCCGCCCAGCGCGAAGGTGCGACGAAGATCGGGTTGATCGGCAACGAGCAGTTCATGCAGTGAGTGGTTCAAACACGCGGGTGATTGCTCGAGCTTCAGCGCTCGACGACTGAACGCCGTACCTCGGGCAGTCGCTATTTCTCCCATCCCGGCACCGATCAAGGCGAGGTGGGGCAGGAAGCGCCTTTACATTCAATCTCGGTAAAACAAACTGATACTGATCATGAGCGAAACGCAGGCAGGGCGGCAAAACGGGCGTTCCAGGCAGATTCATCTTGGCGCGACGATCCACGGTCCCGGTGGACATTACGCCGGGTGGCGCCATCCCGACGCGGTAATCGATGCGAGCATCAATCCGGATTTCGCGAAGAACGTGGCCCGCCAGGCCGAGGCGGCCAAATTCGATTTCGTGTTCGTCGCGGACGGCCTGCATATCAACGCCAAGTCGATTCCGCACTTCCTGAATCGTTTCGAGCCGCTCACGCTGCTGTCGGCACTATCGGCCGTCACCGAGCGAGTGGGGCTGGTGGGCACGCTGTCGACGTCGTACAGCGAGCCGTTCACGGTTGCCCGCCAGTTCGCGAGCCTGGATCACCTGAGCCGGGGGCGTGCAGGCTGGAACGTCGTGACATCCCCGCTTGAAGGCTCCGCACGGAATTTTTCGCGCACCGAGCATCCCGAACATGACGAACGTTACCGGATCGCCGACGAATATCTCGAGGTGACGAAGGGGCTCTGGGATTCATGGGAGGAAGACGCGTTCGTGCGCGACCGCGCGAGCGGGGTGTTCTTCGATCCGGCCAAGCTCCATACGCTCAATCACAAGGGCAAGTATTTCTCGGTCGAGGGGCCGCTGAACGTCGGGCGTACGCCCCAGGCTCGCCCGATCCTGTTTCAGGCCGGCGCGTCCGAAGCCGGCAAGCAACTCGCGGCCGCGCATGCGGACGCGGTTTTCACCCATCACGATACGCTCGGTCAAGCGCGCGATTTCTATGCGGATCTCAAGCAGCAGGTGATCGAGGAGGGGCGGCATCCCGCCGACCTGAGGATTTTCCAGGGCATCGGCGTGATCGTGGGCGCCTCGGCCGAGGAGGCGGAACGGCAATACCAGGAGAGCCTGAAACTGATCACGGTCGATAGCGCGCTCGACCATCTCGGGCGATTTTTCGAGCATCACGATTTCAGCCAGTATCCGCTCGACGCGCCGTTTCCGCATCTCGGCGACCTCGGCGGCAACAGTTTCCGCAGCGGGACGGACGAGATCAAGCGCAATGCGCGCGAGCACGGCCTGACGTTGCGTCAGGTCGCGCTCGAGGCGGCCGCACCGCGCCCCCGTTTCATCGGTACGCCGGAGCGCATCGCGGATGGCCTGCAGGAATGGTTCGAGTCCGACGCCGCTGACGGTTTCATCGTCGGTGGCGGTACACCTTCGGCATTCACCGATTTCGTCGAACAGGTAGTGCCGCTCCTTCGGCAACGCGGCCTGTTTCGTGCCGAGTATCAAGGAACGACCTTGCGCGACCATCTGGACGTCGGTTACCCGCGCAATCGCTACGCGGCGGCATAACACTCCCCAGTACCTGCCGGCCCGGCTGCGCGATACGACCGCCACGCAAGACCCGCCCACGCGCATGACGCGCTGCCGCTCACGCCGCGCGTGCGTGCTGGTTCCGCGGATAGGGAAGCCCGAGATGCTCGCGCAGCGTCGCGCCTTCGTAATCGCGCCGGTACGCGCCGCGCTCCTGCAGGATCGGCACGACCTTCGCTGCAAATTCCCCGAACGCGGTCGGCGTGCCGCCGCGCACGATGAAGCCGTCGGTGGCGCGCGCTTCGACCCACGCCTGCAACCCGTCCGCGACTTGTTCGGGCGTGCCTGCGAACGCGGGCCGCGGCGTGGCCGCTTCGAGCGCCACCTCGCGCAGCGTCAGCCCGCGTTCGGCGGCGTCGCGCTTGATCGAGTCGGTGGTGCTGCGGAACTGGTTGCTGCCCAGCTCGCCGAGATCCGGAAACGGCGCGTCGAGCGCGTACTGCGAAAAATCGTGGTGATCGAAGTAGCGGCCGAGATAGTCGAGCGCGTTGTCGATCGTCACGAGCCGCGCGGTGTCCTGGTATTGCGCTTCCGCATCGGCCGCCGACGCCGCGACGATCACGCTGACTCCCTGGAACACCTTCAGGCTGTCCGGCGCACGGCCGCGTGCGGCAAGCCGCCGCTGCACGTCCGCGTAAAATGCCTGCGCGAGCGGGATCGTTTCCTGCCGTGTGTAGATCGCATCCGCGTGCTCGGCGGCGACGCCCTTGCCATCGTCGGACGCGCCGGCCTGGAACAGGATCGGACGCCCTTGTCGCGACCGGCCGATGTTCAGCGGGCCGGCGACGGAGAAGAACTCGCCGACGTGATTCAGCGTGTGCAGCTTGTCAGGATCGAAGAACACGCCGGTCGCCTTGTCGCGCACGAACGCATCGTCTTCCCACGAATCCCATAGTCCTTTCGTCACTGTCAGGAATTCCGATGCGATCCGGTAGCGCCGCGCGTGCTCCGGGTGCGCGGCGCGCGAGAAATTCTTCGCGGAACCTTCGAGCGGCGACGTGACGACGTTCCAGCCGGCGCGGCCGTCGCTCAGGTGGTCGAGGCTCGAGAACTGTCGCGCGACGGTGAACGGATCGCTGTACGACGTCGACAGCGTGCCGACCAGACCGATCCGCTCGGTGACGAGCGCGAGCGCCGACAGCAGCGTGAGCGGCTCGAAGCGGTTCAGGAAGTGCGGAATCGACTTCGCGTTGATGTGCAGCCCGTCGGCGACGAACAGCAGGTCGAACCTGGCCGCTTCCGCCTGCCGCGCGAGCCTGCGGACGAACTCGACGTTGATGCTCGCGTCGGCGACCGCATCCGGATGGCGCCACGCGGACATGTTGCCGGATGCGCCCTGGATGATCGCGCCGAGGTGGATCTGGCGGGGAGAAGTGTGGATCGGTTGGCTCATGGCGGCAGTTCGGTGAGGACGGGAAAGGGTCATGCGAGCGTGGCGAGCGGCGGTGCGGCATGCGCGCCGGCCAGCGTCGGCAGCGTCGGCAGCGCATCGAGCAGCGACGCGGTGTACGGGTGCGACGGCGCGCCGAACACGCGTTCGACCGGGCCGCTTTCGACCACCCGGCCGCCGCGCATCACGAGGATCC
>Ga0154006_1000032_pt1 | contig 65096 bp, 71 predicted proteins | sample TSFL090MetaG_FD_104747 | JGI IMG/M metagenome (GOLD analysis project Ga0154006, IMG submission 104747) | Attine ant fungus gardens microbial communities from Florida, USA - TSFL090 MetaG | ecosystem: Host-associated > Fungi > Mycelium > Unclassified | place: USA: Florida, Wakulla State Forest...
ATGCGCAACGCCAATCCTGCCTTCCGGTCCGCTCGGTCACGTTCCCGAAATGACCGGTCACGTTGCCGAAATCGCCGGTCACGATCCCGAAACGGCCGGTCACGTTCGTCCGAAATACGCAGTCAGGCAAGCCCGGTAAAATGCATTGAAATCAAGGGGAGGCCGAAAACGCTGCACGCGAAAATCGGCCAGTTGACGCTGGAGAACGATTTTTTGTCAGGAGCGCTCGGCAAAGCCGGACTGCTGAACGCAAAGCGATGATCGACCGCACGCATGCGCTGCCGGTTTCGCATCAGACGCGGCTGGTTGGCATCGCGAGGTCGAGCGCCTACTACCGGCCACGGCCGATAAGCGAGGCGGACCAATTGCTGATGCGGCGGATCGACGAGTTGCACATGGAGTTTCCGTTTGCCGGGGCGCGGATGCTGGCGCGTCTGCTGCTCCGGGAAGGCCATGGGGTGGGTCGCCGTCGCATACGCACGCTGATGAAGCGCATGGGTGTCGAGGCGCTGTACTGCAAGCCGAACACGAGCCGGCGCAACGCACAGCACAAGATCTGGCCGTACCTGCTGCGCGGCATGAAGATCCAGCGCGCCAACCAGGTGTTCGCGCTCGACACGACGTACTTTCCGACTTGTCCGATGAAAGACATCCGCTCGACCATCCGCCCGCCGCGTGTTGAATTTGGCCGCGGCCTGCACTAGCTTTTCTACATGCCCGACCGATGCCGCGACGCCTCGCCCGACGCCGGTCGGCGATCGAGATCGCGCGAATGACCGGCCCGCCCTCGCGCGTGGCGATCGTCGCAGGGCAAACCGATGGAGCACCTGCGATGCGCCGCCGCACGGCATGCCTTCTGATTCCGCTGATCTGCGCCGCCGGATTGGCGGCGCAGAGCGTCGCCGAGGAGCACGCCATGGCCTTGACCCTGACTTCGCCGGCCTTTCGCGAAGGGGGCGAGATTCCCCGCCGCCATACCTGCATGGGCGCGGACGTGTCGCCGCCGCTCGCGTGGTCCGGGGTACCCGCCAACGCAAAGAGCCTCGCGCTGATCGTCGACGACCCTGACGCGCCGGACCCGGCCGCGCCGCAAATGACATGGGTCCACTGGGTGCTGTACAACATCCCGCCCGCGGCGCCCGGGCTGCAGGAGGCGCTCACCGGAAGCGCGCTGCCGGCGGGCACGCTCGAAGGCACCAACGACTTCCGGCACGCCGCATATGGCGGCCCCTGCCCGCCTATTGGCCGCCACCGCTATTTCCACAAGCTGTATGCACTCGATACGGTGCTGCCCGATCTCCACAAGCCGACCAAGGCCGCGCTGGAGAAGGCGATGCAAGGGCATGTGGTGGCGCATGCCGAGCTGCTTGGGACGTTTCGGAAGTAAGCGCGCGCGGCAGGCCGGCGATCCCGGCCGCGATGAAAAAAAATCACGCGATCGGGCCGCGAGGTACGCCCCGATCGCGCGAGTCGCTTCACGCAAGCGCCACGTCTAAGCTAAACCGGTCCGACTCGGTCGGCGACATCATGGTTGCCGTGTCGACACATCGTGCAACTTGATGAATCAAGGAGGTGTGATGCTTACTCATCTCATTGCCTGCGGCCTAGTGTTTTCCTAGTCCTGCGCCCGCGATGAATTCCGCGCGCTTGTGATCGCTCTGTCGGCCAGCTCTTGGTGTGAGTGGTCGTCAAGATCGGGGTTCGTGTCTATGGCCTGCGCAACCCACAAGTCATAACGCGCGATCGCATCACTCTCGGTCCAGCCGTGCCTGACATGCTGACGGACAAAGTCCGCTTTTGCCCTCTCGTCGCTACGGGGCAGCGAGCCTCCAGTCGACGAGTAAACCGTGGGAATGAAACGCATCGTAGTTCCTGTTTTCCGATCACTGACCATCGACGTAGAGCACGTCCATATCGCCCGTCTTTTCGCGCACGAAGTCGATCACGTCCCGCGTGTCGTTGACCGTTCCGTAGACCTCGCCAGTGACCTGATCGATTACTTTAAACGTGCCGTCTTTCTGTTCTGCTACCCAGACTGAAACCATTTCAAGGTCTCCCTGTTTTCCGTGGTCAATCGATGTTCGAAACGGCGTAGTACAGGTGCCACCACCAGGCAGTCCGCGTCTTCACGGTCTTCGTGCATTTCCATGCATCAGCGTCACCAGCACTCATGGCCTTCAATGTTCCATTCATATTCGGACACTCTCCGAGCCAAAGCGCGTATCGCTCGTTCTCGACGCGGACAAGTGCTTTCCCAAGCGTGAAGACCACGACCAGTAGAAGCAAGATGAGCAGATTGCGAATCGCGACTCTCCCCGTTTTCCTTCGTTCCAACACCTACCGGGGCCCGTACGGGCGCTACTCTTCAACGACGAACTTTCCAGTGCCACGTGTGGCGGCGAATTGTCCTTGCTGTTTAACTGCTGATACTCCACGCCTCAAGCCGGAACACCGGTTCGTCCTTTCCCGCGAGCGACGTCGTCACACCTATGGCGCGTACGTCAAACGTCTCGTACTCGAATTCATCCAGGCCGCTGGCCGTGTCGGGGTAGGCCACACACACCTTCATGTTGCCATCGAGCTTCGCCAGCGCGTTGCGCAATTCGGCTACCGTCATCGTCGCTGCTCCTGTTTTCCGTTATTCAGTTCCGCCGGTGATGGCCATCCCAGAGTTTTGGGCCCTTGATCGCAGATCGGCCGGCCCAACGCTTGCCGGCCGTCGCGGCGCCGCGATTTTTCACTCCGTATCAAGGTGATTCCGATAGGGCGAGATGTTAATCGTATGTCATTTCGACGTTCGGATTGAATTTCTTCAAGTTGGGTAGCGCTTCGGCCTGCCACGCGATGCTCTTCGATGCTCGAACGACAAGCCGCAACCCGCCGTGCGTTCGAGCTGCGATGGCGAACTTGTACAATTCGTTAATTCCGGATGCGTTGAGGATGGTGAGTGCTCTCGTGTCGAGGGTAAAGCACGAGGGATTGGTTTCCAGAACCTTGCTCAGCAGCTCGGCGATGGGCTGATACTCCTCGGGCCCGCCGAGCTGTAGAATTCCCTCAAACGACACGACGATATTCGCCGGGTCGTACCACACTCGGTAGTTAGGACCTTTGATTTCCATTTCTCATCTCCTGTTATGGGTGTCCGGGATTTTGGGTAAACAGGAGAGGTCAAGCCCGTCATCATCATCGCCGGCCGTGTAGACAGCGTTGCTGCCGAGTGAAAATGCAAGTCTGAGTCCGGTCCTAGCGGTTTTCCAGTGCCGGCCGCGCCGGCGAATTTTCCGATCTGCTTTACTCAAGGTTGGCATGCTGAATCGGCGCCAGGCCGAACAGCGAGAGAAGCCAGCGATGAACGCCGTTAGACAATACGCCGAAACCCAGGCACGTCGAGGCGGCGACTGGTGCAATGCAGAGCATCGCCAGAAAGTTCAGTTGACCGGCAGGCGAAGTTGTGACGGCAACTCCGACGATCACGATGCCGAACACCATGAGAATCCAGATAGCAGCAGTGGCGCCCACACAAACAGCGCGGGAAAGCAGTTCGCTCCGCGACATGCCGCTATGCGACGTTGAGTCAGTTTGGCTCATGTTTTTCATCGTCCAATTTTCCGATCAGTCCGTGCGCCGTGATGGTACGTACTTACGCTCGATGGCGCGGTCCAAAAAGACGCTAGGGACCGTAATCGCGATCGCGGCCGGCACGCCGATCCACCACGACAGGCCGAAGTGTCGGCACACCATCAGGATCCCCAAGGCCAGCGCGCACGCGAGCAGTGACACCAGCAATGTCCATCCGGGCAGCTTGCCCGCTTCTGTGCTTTTGCTCATGTTTTCCGATCGGTCTCAATCGGCCTTGAGAACTTCGAGGTCGTACTCAGCCATCCAGTCGGCGCCGGCGCCGCCGTCGCTGGTCACGACGCCGTTATCGAGTTGATTGCGAATCTGTTCCTCGAACTCTTCGAGCGAGTCACATTCCATCGCTTCAAGGTCCGCGTCCGAAACTTCAATCCTGATAATCATTCTTCGTCCTTTTCTACGGTCGCGCCGCGCTCGCGGCTTTTCCTATTTTCCAGTGTCGCGCGTGGCGGCGAATTTTCCTATTCGTGGTCGCGCAGCTGCTCGAGCGAATCATCGAGCACATCCGCGGCATTGGCGTGCAACGCGGCCGTTGCGCCGTTGAGGTCGACGCCCGATGGCATCTTGCGCGATTCCGCTGAGTCGCGCAGTACGTTGATCGCTAGACGAAGCGCGTCGGCGAGGGTTACATCAGCCATAGTCGTTTTCCTACCTGTTTTATACCGCTGAGGCCAGCACGTCTCTCACGGATCGCAGCTCGGAGAGTAGCTGCTCCGTAGAATCCATCAACGCGGAGTGCGATTCCGGTGTGACCTTTTGAATCGTTTCTTTCCCGGCTCGATTCACCAGCCCGACATGGATTTCACCATCGACGCCGTCCGGAGTCTGATCGAGTCCGTGCGCAAACGCATTGCGGAAACCCTTGAAGCGCTCGATGCGGTTCAGCAATCCCTTCAATTTTCCTGCTGCGACCGGATTTCGAAACAAGGGGATGGTCGCCCGTGTAATTTCGATTTTGTTTTGAAACGTGAGCCCGTCCCGTCGCAGGATCAATCGGACGAAGTCATCCCGTGCAGAACTGTTCGAAAAGTGGTCCGCGAGGATCTGGACGAGCTCGTCCTCAAGCCAAATCGCGTAGTGGGTTAACTCACCCGTCACGATCGCGTCGAAGTCCTCTTTCGCTAGATTTTTGTAATCCATTCGCGTTTTCCTACCAAATCCGTTTCAAAGTTCCGCGGAACGATTGTAGGCAGAAAGGTGCTCGTCAAATGACCAAATGTAAACCCGACGCGCTGGATTCTGATCGCAGAGTCGCCTCCAGTCATGGATGATGGACAGATCTCCCAATCCGCTTCCGTTGGTCGCATGATCCTCGAATTCCGCGAGCCATGCTCGCATTTCGTTTTGCGTCAGAAAGTTGATTGGCTTGAAGGGACTCCCGCCCGCCAACGCGAGTGTAACCTGCTCGACGAAGTGTGCTGCGCAGGCCCTCCTCGCCCGGCCATCACCGTTCTGACCTATGTGATTTCCAGTTTCAAGAACGGCAGCCATGGGAAGGAACAAAGTCTCACCGGTGGCAATTCTCTCTCCCAGGGCATCAAGTACCGCCTCATGCTTCTGCGCCTTACCCGGTACGTTAAGAACTTCCACAAATATCGAGGTATCGATCAGACAAACGGCTGTCACTTCTCCCCCTCCCCGGTACGCGCTTTAAGCGACGTCAGCCATTCCATTGCTGCTTTTTTCCGCCCATCAGGCGTTGATGCATCTTTCAGAAAACGCTCAAGGACACGTCGGGTCATGAGTTGCCCCAACGGCCCCTGCGCTACCAGCTCCGGATAGCGATCCAGATCGCCAAGGCGTATCAGTTGGCTCGAGCCATTAGCAGGATCGCGGTAACAGCACAGAACATCAGGTAAAGATCTGTCCGGTAATGCATCTAAAAGCGCGGGGTTGTGTGAGGTCAACAACACGCGTAGCTTACGCTCGCTCGCGATCTGTTGAATTTGCTTCACTAGCGTATCGGCACGACTCGGGTGTACACCGTTATCGATTTCCTCTATGACAACTAGGGATCCTTCTGCCGCAGTCAGCAAAGTTCCCGCTATCGCAAGCACCCTTAGCGTACCGTCAGACAGCAGAGGCGCATCGACCACCCGGGTTTGATTCCCAAAACTCTCTTCGAGACGAACCATTACATCACGACGCTCGGTTTCGATGAAGTCGATGTCGGTAATGTCTTGCTCTGGCAATGACCGAATAAACGCAAGCAGCTTGTCCTTGGATGGTTCCTCGGACCGACAGATGCTATAGAGAACGGCTGAAAGGTTGCTCCCATCCTCTTTCATGGACGCATCTCCTGCGTACACGTATTCGCGCATCTGGGATGGGCGAGGGTCCAGGAAAACGATACTCCTCAACGCTTGCCGGAACGATTTCACAACCGATGGGATCACGGCCTGAGATTTTGCGTGATTCTTTTCGAATCTTCCTGGCGTTTCCAGCTGGTAAAACACTGCGAGGCGGTTCGAACACGGAATGTGCGGTTTGTTGCGTCCTTTTGAGAAATTGTTGTATGCCACACTGATTTCGTCCGTGTGCGGATTGGGCGCACTATCCACCTGATAAAGTGCAACGCGCTCTCCCGGCTTTGTAATGCTTTCAGTCGCAATCACTAGCTGGTCGTTCAGATACCGGAGACCAATAGCAAAATCACTCCAACCATCCTCGACGCCATCGACGTGAACACCGAGTTCGAATGCTTCCTCTGGTTGACGGAAAAGGTCCTTGGCGAGACCTCGAACCATCGTGTCACCCCCTTGTATTGAACGTTCGATGTCGTCAACCCGGCTCCCCTTGGCTAGCCAATTGAGGAGACGTATAGCTTCCAAAGCATTGCTCTTCCCCGAGGCGTTCGGTCCAATAAGGAATGTCATGGCCGCCAAGGGCAAGTTAGCCTCTATGTAGCTCTTGAAGTTCTTGAGAGAGATTGATTTCAGCATATCGGTTACGATTTTTGGCAAGACTCGGAGTCCTCGACTCCGCCCCACGCGACGGAGTTGAGGATCAGATGTCGGCCGAGCTTTTGGGTCGCCTCGCACAGGCAATGCTGCTGCGAGACCACCACGAATTTCCTCACTGCCATCAAATCACTCCACTCACGATCGATGACAGCCGCACCGGATCCCCCTTTACCAGATTCTTTACGGCAGACAGACTAGAAACTCCAATCAACTCCTGAATGAGTTTCAACGACCGACCATCGCGGTGCAAACGGACGGCGAACGTTCGACGAGCTGCGCTTGCGTTCCCGTGCTCAATCCCGGCCTGTTGGTGAAGCCGTCGAACGATTTCTGCGAGCGTTTCGCACGAGTAGCTCACCGCACCGGTGCCTGTGACACGCTTCGTGAACGCGAAGAGTTCGCCGTCGCCCGTGAGGAACAATGGGCCGTTCTGGTCTAGTCCCCGAAAGGCGGCGCGGCGGGTAGTGATCCCGTGGCGGGCGGTCAGACGATATTCGAGGTAGTCGTCGATCGCGGCGCACGTCTTGGCGTTTGCCCATACTAGCGGCCTAGCCTTGCCATTGAACGCAATCTCCGGCCGCACCATCGAATCGACGCGAACCTTCCCACTCTCGGTTAGGTAATCGGACACCAGCAACTTGGCGACCTCATTGGGCGTGAGCCCCGTACTGTAGAACACCGCCAGCAGCGCAACATCACGGCCGGGGTTTTGCCCAGTGACTGCCGCGACTTTCAGCGCATGCCGAATCTGATGCGGCTCAATGACCGGCGGCTTTGCCATCCCGTAATGCTCTCCAAATTGCATGCATTACGAGGAAGTATGACTGCCGCACTTCGCAAACGCAACCGCCGGGCCGGCGCCCATGGATGTCCTCGGAAAAGCGTGACGAGACGTTCGAACAGCGGGACGTACCATCCGAATGCGCGCCGCGCCGTAGTGTCGACGTGCTGCCTGCTTGCGCCACCGTGAGTAACTGGGATTCCGCTGATCGAGGGACCGGCGACGTCGGCGTCCGTTGCTGCGATTTCGTTACTGCAAGGCATGCACGAGGACACGGCCGGCCGCATCGAACTAGCGCGCGGTGCGCCCGTTCGTCGACGTCGAGGATCCAGCGCGCCGAGCGCGGCTTGATCGCCACGATCCGCTAGTACTCGCGCGCGAACACCTCGCGCTCACTCGCGTGCGGCAACCGACGCGCTGCGTTTTGGCTCGCGGCCGCCGCGGTCCCCGATCGGGATCTGCTGCGCGGCACCGAGCGCGACGACGCGGTGCCGGCGCTGCTGCAAGCATCGGAGGGCAAGGAGATCGTCACCGACTATCACGCGATGGGCTTCACGCTCGGCCGACATCCGCTGGTGCTGCTGCGCGATCGCCTCGCGCTCGATCGCCTGCAGTCGGCCGAGCAGCTGCAGACGTTGCGCAGCGGCCAGCTCGCGCGCGCGTGCGGGCTGGTTACGGTGCGGCAGCGACCTGGAACGGCGAACGGCGTCCTGTTCATGACGCTCGAGGATGACGGGCCAGGTCAACCTGATCCTCTGGCCCGGTCTGCTGGAGAAAGTTTCGGAAGGAAGCGCTCGGCGCTGCGCTGCTCGCCGTCTACGGCGTTTGGCAGGCCGAAGGGAAAGTCCGGCACCTGATCGCGAGCAAGCTCGTCGACCGGACCGAACTACTCGGGGCGCTGCCGACGACGGCGCGGGAGTTTTGCTAACCCCTCTTCTCGACTCAGATTGAGAGCCCGAAGACTGCACGGCCAAGCATCGACGCGATTCGAACTCCTGAGCGGCATGACGCCGGAAATCACCATATCAAAGCGCAAGGCTATGGCTCAGCGCGCTGACGATGTTTCCGTCAATGTCGCGCCGAACGGTTCGCCTCACCTCCATACCGTGCCAACCAATACCGCGAAGCCGTCAGGCGCAGTGCGTCGTGTCGTCGCTGCAAGTCGTTTTCTCCCTGCTCACTGAGTTCATGCATCGCTTGCAACACGTAGCGTCGATCCTCGTCGCGCATTTCGGCGTGTAGCGCGAAGCGGGCAATAGCACTCAATTTAGTGAAGTGTGCCGCTAGGCGCTCGAACGATTCCAGCGCGCTCTGCACCGCACTTTCGAGTACAGCGATGTCACGGGGAAGCATTGCGTCTCGCGCGTTGTGCGCGGTAGGCACTTTGTCCTCAGGTGTCACGTTCGGCCTGCCCTCTATTTGGGGTTAAGCCCGCGCCAACCAGATGAAATGCAGGGGGTGGGCGGGCACGATAACGAGGTTGGCAGACCGGCCCTGTAACCACTAACCGGCAGACCCGAAGGCCTCCCCGCCACGGCCCGCCCGTAGACAGGCGTGCAGAAGCAGACGCACGACCTGCCGGAGCAGGCGTGCGGGTTACAGGGTTAATCGGGCTGCCAAGCCCGCGCCACCGCTGTTTTCGGTAGCGCATTGACTCTATCACGGCCTCCTCTCGACGTTCAACCGATTCGTCGGAAGAAAAAGGCGCGCGAGGTTGTTCGTTGCAGGAAACGTTACAGATGCGCCCCCGTCCAAATTGCCATCTCAGGGGTTACGCAAGAGAAAGGCAACGTGGGCGCGATCAAAATATAGCCGTAACCGCCATATATCCAAGACGAGTTTTGCGGCGGACGGGAGGGTGCGGCCCTACGGCAGTACCGCCTCCATCACCTGCACCGGTGGGTTTCGAAGACTGCCGTCCCGTGCGAAATATTCCCGTCGCCGCATTGCAGCCGATACCACCGCTGCAAGCCGGTGAATGGGCCGTCCAGGAGTTTTCGGCCCCGCTCGGTGACAATCGATAGCCAGCGGTCGCGGAGAGATTCTGCTTCGCATATGGCGCAAACAATCCGCGGGCTATCTCGATACAGCGGAGGTGACGCCGACCGCTCAATTCGATGACCATTCGGACAGGCAAACCAGTAGCGAGCGTGATAGCCAACCCACTTGTCCGACAGGCATTGCCAACCGACGGCCGCAGCGATTCGCTGCAACTTTTCGATTCCGATTGGTTCGTCAGTGACCGTCATTGGGGTACCTTGTTCAGTTGACTTCCCGGTAACGGCGAACAATCGTCAGATCCGGCAAAGCGGCCGAGCTTGTCCCACGCCTCGAGATAGCGGTATTTCGGAACGCTGCCGACGAGTGCATCCATCCTCAACAGCAGTTGCTCGATCGGCCCCAAACGCTCAGTCGGAAGATTCCAATCCAGCCCGCTCGCCGCAGAATCGATACTCTCTTGCAGCAGCGATTCAGCCCTGAGAAAAAGCGCCAGGTCGCCTTCAGACACATCGGGTGCAACGATGAAGTATCCGAGGTACAGCACTCGCAGCAACGCAATCATCGTTTCCGATGTGCCATGGCCGCCGCGGATAGCCGCAAGCGCGAGGTGATTTTCGAGCGAAATGGCGCGGACATGGGCGGTCGACAGGGGCAGCAGTTCTGCCTTCGTTCTAACCCGGCGCGCGGATCGTTGATGCGACATACCGATCGATTGCCTACTGCTGAATCGTTGCGGTCTTCAACAGGCCACCGACGAATTGTGCACTCGCCTTCTCCAGCGCGAGCGCCTCGAGCTGCTGGCGGATCGTCGCTTGCGCCTGGTTGAATGCCGGCACCTGCGTCGGTCGCTTGGCGTCCAGCTTCACGATGGCGCGCGCGCCGTCGACCGGCATCGAATCGGACGTAACGGCGCCGACCGGCAGTTTCTCGAGCGCCTGGGCGATCGCGACCGGCAATCCGGACGTCTTGCCCTCCGTCGCCGGCGTCTTGAAGCTCACCCAAGGCAACTCCCCACCGTTATCGCGGCTCGGCGCGATGCTGTACTGGCGGGCCAGAGCTTCAAACGACTTGCCTGCCTTCAGTTCGCTCACGACGGTCGCCGCCGTCGCGGCATCCCTGACGACGATCAGGCGCGGCTTGTATTCGTCCTTACCGAGCGATGCGACTATTTCGTCGTAGCGCGACTTCACTTGGGCATCCGTGACCGGCTCCGGCTTCACGTTGTCCTTCAGATACAACTGCGTCTCGGCATTCGCCTTCGCCACCTGCATGGCCGTCTGCACTTCCGGCTTGCTGCCGTAGTTTGCCTTCTCCGCTGCCTGCTGGATCAGCACGCGTGCGATTAGCTGATTCTTGATCGCCTGACGCACCTGCGGCGTATCCGGTTGCCGCGACGCCCGCAGCACGGCATCGACTTCCGCCTGCGTGATTGCCGTGCCGTTCACCGTCGCTATGGTGCCCGTTGCCGCGGATGTTGCCGGCGTTTGCGCGTGGGCGGAACCGGCGAGCGCGCCGGTGAGCGCGGTTACCATCAACGCAAAATTCAGTGTCGCTTTCATCATCGTTTAATCGTCGAACAAGAAGCCGCGAAGCAGACGCTTCGCACAAACACACCCATTCCGGTGAATGACGGGTGCGACCGATCAGTAATTCCAGTTCATCGTGGCCAGCACCAGCGTTGCCTTCGGTCCGAGTGCAGCCGGTTGCGTCAGCGCGCGCCCGATTAGGACCTCGCCGGACAGAAACTGTTTGCGCCACTGCCATTGCGCGCGCAATCCCGCGCCCGCTCCGGCCAGCGTCGGAAAACCCGGCACCGCGACCAGGCTCGCCTTGCCTGCGTCGATGAATACGTACGGTTCGATTCGACCATCCTTCCACGCGGGCGCATTCACCCACGCGAGCTCGTTGCGCGAATAGAAACCGCGATCGCCGGCGATTTCGCCCGAGCGGAAGCCGCGGACGGTATCCATCCCGCCGAGGTACAGTTGCTCCGAGCCGAACAATGCCATGTTCGTATATTGCCCGCTCAACACGCCCCGATAGGCGAGCAATGCGCGACCGATCTTCGGCAGCGGCAGCGTAAAGGCGGCCGTCGCATCCACCTTGGTGAACTGGCTGTGCGCTTCGTCGCGCGAGATGCCATGCGGATCGTGGTTCGCGCCGAACCACGGCAGCCCCTGCGACAGCCCGCCGTTGACCGTGAAATTTCCCTGAGCGTCGTTCATCACGAACTTGTGCAACCAGTTGCCGGCCACCCGCAGGACGGCCACGCGCTGCGGGTCCAGGTCGATGCCGTTGACCTCGCGGTCGGTGCGCCGCCACGACACCGTGGCGTCGACACTGGTGATGTCGCTCACGCTGCGGCTGACCAGATAGTTCCAGCCGAAGATGTGCGACAGCGTCCGGCCATATTCGAGCGCGGTCGTGCCGATCAGCTGCTGATACTCCGAATCGGAGATCGTGTAGCTGAACGTATGGCGGCCGAACGGCACGGCAAACGAGCCGACGATCGCGTTGCTGTCGAGGCTGTCGAGGAAATTCACGCTCAGCGATTCCTGCAGGCCGAGCAGGTTGTCGGCCTCGACGCCCGCACGGTAGCGCGTCACGCCCGTGGCCGAACTGCCGTAGTTGTCGACGCCCAACGTGTAGTACAGGCGATCGCCCGCCTTGTTGCCGATATCGACAATCGATTCGCCCGGATTCTGACCCGGCAGGATCTGGACCGTCGCCTGATTGCGGCGCAGGCGGTTGATCTGCGCCACGCCCTGATCGATGTCGGACAGGCGCAGCGGATCGCCGGACGCCGCCGGGAATGCGTTCTCGTAGCCGGCGTCCGTGAACCAGCCGCCGCCCGACGACGACTCGCCCGCCTTGAGCCGGTGAATCGGTTTGCCGTTGATCGTGAACGCTTCGATCACGCCGACCTGAACCGTGATCTTGAGCGTGCCGGTCGCAAGATTCTGCGGACCGAGCAGCGCGCGCGTCGTCACGAGGCCATGTTCGACGAAGACGTCCGTGATCCGCTTCAGCATCACGTTGATACGGTGCGAACCGAGATCGTGGCCGATGAACGGCGCCACGACCGCGTCGAGCTGCTGGGCCGTGATGCCGCCAGGCGGCTCGAACGGCTTGCCGTCGGCGCTTTGCAGCACGATCCGTTGCACCGGAAAGGTCGGACCGGTTTCGACGATGGAATCGACCGGCGTGCCGGGTGGAATGTCGAGCGTCGTCTCGGACGTCGGCGCAATCGTGATCGATGCGGGCGGCTGCTCGAGCTGGCGCTGGCGCGCCTGCTCTCGCTGCTGTTCGATGATCAGTTGCGCCGGATCCTGAACCGGACGAGGCGCCGGTGCAGGCGATGTCTGCGCAAACACGGGAGCGTGCATCGCCGCGATGGCCGGGATCGCGCCCAGCCACTGTTTGAACGAAATCCGCATCGTCACTCCTGATGGGCCAGATGCGCCGCACCAGCGCGTGCGACAGTCTTGACGACCGGGGATGGTGCCGTAACCAGCACGATCACGAGAGTGGCCAGCAACGCGGCAGCCATCAACAGCAGCACGCCGAGCACGGTTCGGTTCATCATCGCCACCACCACGTCGTCAGGCCCAGGTGCTGATCGATCTGCACCGGCGTGCGCGACGGCGCGCGTACGGTCGTGATGCCGCCGGCCGCCGTCACGCCTTTTCCGCCGCTGAAAGAACCGCCGTCGATCACGCCGTCGCCGGTCAACGTCACGCTGCCGTTCGCGGTGAAGCCGCCACCGATATCCATCGCGATGATCTGTGCCCACGTGCTGCCGAAGAATGCCTTGAAGCCGCGGTGCTGGTTGATCGCCGAATAGCCCGTGACGCCTTGCGCGTACGTGACGGGGGCGTCGACCTTGATGTCGCCCGTCGCGAATACGTTGCCGCCGACGTTGCGGGCGACCGTACCCGCCTTGATGCCGATGTTGCCGCCCGCCTGGATCGTGCCGCCGTATGGCGTGACGTTGCTCGACGCGTCGGCGTGGCAGAAGATCCAGCAGCTGCGCGTATAGCTCGCTTGACCCGTAAAGACGGCGGCGTTGGTGAAGGCGTTCTGGGCGGTGATGTTGACGTCGCTATCGTTCGATTGAACGATCCCACCCGAATTGCTGAAATTGTGCGCGCTGATCGTCACCGGACCGTGGACGGCGGCGATATACGCGAGCTGGTCGGGATTGCTGACGGTGCCGTAGTCGACGTTGAAGCCGCTCGTGGTGTGCGTGAAGAACAGGAAGCTGCCGCCGCGATCGGAATACGCGGTGGGCTGGCCGCCGTTCGTGCCGCCCGTATGGTCGATGATGTTCTGAACGTCGCCGGCCGCGGTGAGGCTCACCGCGTCGTTCGACAGGATGCGGGCGTTGTCGTTGATGATGTTGCCGCCGGCCGTCAACTTCGTCTGGCCATTGGCGGCAAAGACGATCCCGAGGTTGGTCGCGCTCGAACGGTTTGTGATGTCGCCGGCGGCGGTCAGGATCACGTCGCCGCCGGTTGCCGTGCCGTCGCTCGCCGTCGCGCCCGCCTGAATCAGGCTGCCGGTGTTGCTGATCGCGCCGCTGCTCGTCAGGTTGACCGAGTTGCCCGCGCTCAGCGTCGTGGAGCCGGTGGCGTCGTCGGACAGCGCGATATTGCCGGCCTGGACGTTCACGTCGTTTGCGGCGGTGACCTGTGCGCCCTGCAACGACATGGAGCCGGGTGTCGTGAGCGCAATGTCATGTTCTGCCTTCACGGATCCGTCAGCGATCGCGATATCACCGCTCGTCGTGACCACGACGTCGCCGGCATTCGCGTAGAGCTTGCCGAGGCTGCGGACGCCCGCGCCCTGGTCGGTGACGATCAGTTGGACGCGGCCTGCGGTCAGGCCGCCGGCTGCCGTAATGTCGACTGCCACCGCATTGCTTTTCGTGCCCGGAGACGTCGTGCCGATCAGCCAGTCGTGGCCGTTGTCGGACGGAGAAAAGCTGGTGTCGTAGGTGGTCGTGCTGTCGCCGACGATCGCACGGATGCCGCTCGTCGAGCTGGTGAAATCGTTGGTCACCGGGCCGTTGATGCTCAGTTGCTTCGCGATCAGGTCGAGATTGACCAGCGTGCCGGACAGGCCGCCGGGGCCGATCGCGATTCCGCCGCGGTTGGTCGTCAACACGACGTTTCGTTGCACGACGCCGGGCGCGAGCGTGAGATCGTTGAAGCTCACCTGCCCGGTCGAGAGCACGACGTGCCCGGTGTTCGTGAAGCTACCGCCATCTACTGTGACCCCGTTCGGATTCGCCAGGATCACGTTCGCGCGCGGACCGAGGACGTTGATGTTGCCCTGAATCAGCGACGGGTTCGTGCTCGTGACCTGGTTGACGATCGTGCGCGCATTGATGCCGACGTTGTTCAGATCGGCACCGGCCTTCGACACGTTGAAGGACGAGTAGGTGTTGTTCGAAACGCCGCCGATGGCAGGCGCGATATTGACGGTTTGTCGTCCGCCAGCACCAGTCGATACGGACGTCGCAGTGCCGCCGTCGGGGATGATGCGGGCCGCAGATACTTGAACAGAAAAACTCACTGCCACAAGTAGCGAGGCTATCGACAGCTGATTCGCATGCATTGCATTTCCCCTTTAAAGCTCTCCAATAATTTCGACAAACTCAAAACGGATCTTTTTCGGGAAGCCACCCTTGCTCAATTCTTTCAATGAGCAGCGTATCATTCCATGCCCCACGTATTGGCAATCGCCGTTGCTCTTCAGATATTGCTCCTACAGGCCATGATTTCTCCCCATCCCAAAGCCACCAGCTCTCAACTTTCCGAGTTTCCTGATCCGGAATTCCAGTCCGAAACAATGGCGTAGCTCGTGCATGCTCAGGAACTTCAAAATTCCCAATTTTCTTTACTATCCCTCTTTTTTCCGCAACACCAACCGGAAAAAATATCCAGAAATTTGTTTCCACCTCCACCATTTCCGCAAGATTATCTGGTGGATCCTTATAGATTCCAGGAAGAACACGAATCAATGCCCCCATCGGCGATACTTTCTTCACATACTGAAAATATCCGCCCCCTTTCGAAGTTTCTATGCGAAATACGTCTCCAGATTTAATCATAATTCAAAATCCTTTATATCCGACAGATTTCAATATTCCCATTCCACGAGACAGTGAGCTGGCATATATCAGGTTGGAAGTTGAAATGCTATTTATCTTGTTCAATAGCGCACCTCCATTCTTGCCAAGGCCATTGTATTCAATCAAAACTTGCTCTACCGCACGCGCATCGGCACGAGATATACTTTCCAGCCCCGGTATTGCATCAATAGAAATTCCCTTTTGAGACATATGTGCCGCGGCTCTAGCATCAATATTATCCGTTATTCCAACGTATTGAACTGTACCGTCCGGCGCAACTGAGACATAAACCGCTGTCTTACCCGGGTCGGGTGAAATTACGCTATTTCCGGACGTGCCCGTGCCATTCGTGCTATTGGAATCGCTTAGCAGCGGTGCCTGACCCGAGGCTACGATAGATCCCGACGATACGAGCGGCACCATCATTACGCAGCCGCCCCCAGGCACGCAAATCATCGTCGGCGGCGTGACGACAGCGCCGGCGGTCCCGCTCGTATTGTTATCGTTCCCTGAAAGCTGATTGTTCGCATCAGCGGGGGGCTGGGATTTGTTCCCATAGTTGGCCTGCACCTGCGAGCCAACACCTTTGACCGTCGATGTCACGGGTTGCATGTAGGTTTGCCCCGTCTGACTTCTCCACGGCATCACCGCGGTCAGGATCATGTCAACAGCGGCACTAAGCGCCCCGCCATTCTTCACGGCTGCCGCGGTATGGTCAGGACTTCCTCCGTCGTTGTTCAGCGCCTCGTTTTGAGCCGCTGCGGCACCAGCCATCGAGTTCTGACCTGCAAGGCCCGCGATGCCACCACCGGCCCATGTCGAAATCGCCGCCAGCATAGCCATCTGGCCTTGATCAAGCGCCGCGCCGCTCGGATCGATCACCCTTAACACGTCGGGTGTCAACGCGGCCGACACGGCCCCGCCAATCGCACCGCCACCACATCCCTGGCCCGTCGCCGCACCTGCCGCACAGCCGAGCGCCGCGTGAGCTGCCACGTACGCCGCGCCCGTCAGCGTGCCGTCCTGATTCAGATTGCCGATCGTGTAGGCAATCGATGCCGCCGCATTCGTCGCCGCGCTATTGCGCAGATTCGTCAGGAAGCTTCCGCCCTGCAGGGTCGTTTGAATCGTCGCTTGGAGCACCGATTCGGCCGCGATTGCGGTAATCGTCGTCGGCAACGAACCGGTTGCTGCACCCGCCTGGGGTACAAGCGTGTTCCCCACCGACTGTACGCCGGCCAGCGATGCGAGACTGTTCTGCGAGGCATTCCACGACCAGCCCGGGGCGCCGTTGCCAAACGTGATGCCGTTCGTCAAACCGGCCGTCAGCGCCGCCACACCACCTGTTTCCAGCATCTTCCCGACACTGAACGAGCCGCCGGAATTCAACTGGCTCATCGTGCTGTTCATCATGCCGGCAAAACCGGCCGACAGCGCTACGTTCGCCGTGCCCGCGCCGATCGCCGCCGTCGTCGTGGTCGCCGGCACCGCCGCCGCAAAGGCCGTCCCCGCCGTTGCCGACGCCATTGCCCCGATTGCAGCCGACGCCGCCATCCCCGACATGATCGACAAGCAGACGATCACCCCCGTCATGAAGACCTGGTCGTACCACGCATCGCCGCCGAGCACGTCCGTGTGCAGGTTGTCGCTGACAGTCTGCTGCGTGAAGTTCCCGCCAAGTTGGCCCTTCAGATTCGCCAGCATCGCTTGTGTGCCGGCTGTGTCGACGGTGCCATCCGCGCCGAGTTTCTGGAGCGCTCCGCCGATCTGGTTCAGGCTTTGCACTTGCAGATCGTAATTCGCGGCCGACATGAAGCCGCCTTGCTGCGCGACGGTGCCCGTGGTCTGCAACAGCATGCCGTCCTGACCGGTCTGGTAGATCGTGCCGATGTTCGTCGAGCGTTGTTCGTTGGTCAGCGAATTCGTGTTGACCGTCAGGTTCTGCGCCGTGACGGTGCCCGTGTTCAGGATGCTGTTCGCGTAGTTGAGCGTGACGTTCGTGCCGGTGATCTCGCCATCGGCGTTGACGACCGCGTAGTTCTTCGGCAACAGCACTTCAGGCATCAGCGCCTGCACGGTCGGGCACGTCGCGCCACCTGTCGTCGAACAGCCCGGTTCCGGCACCGACTGCTCGACGTACCAGAGCATCGGATGATCGACCATCGCCAGTTGCGCGTCGGACAACTTCGTACCGAGCGCGATGTCGTGGTCTTTCGCGTACTCGAGTGCCGCACCGTACAGCGCGGCCTTGTCCTGATTGGCGATCGACACCTGACTCGTACTGTCCGCGGCGCTCGTCGTGCTGTAGAAACTGCTCTTGCCGGTCGCCTGCAGCGCCGCCTGCTCGATCTGCTGATTCTCCGTGTACGGGTCGTAGTAGAACGGCACGTTGGCCGGCTGCAGGTTCGCAGGCAGCTTGGCGATCAACGACGCCGACGAAACCGTGTCCACAACCTGCGCGGCCGGGTTGTTCGTCAGGTAGGTGATCGTGGTGGTTTGCCCCGAAATCGTCTTGACGGTCGCGCTCAATGGCGCGCTTGCCTGCGTGACGGTCGGTGCGACCGGCGTGCCGACGGTTCGCGCGCCGATCGGCGTGTTCGGGGGCAAGCCCGCCGTGCCCGTCACCGACGTCGGCTGGCCGCTTGCATCGACGACCTGGCCGAACCCGTTGACAGTCGTCGCTACGCCGGCCGGAGCCGACACCGGCCCAAGCGAGATCACCTGCCCCGACACGACCGGCGGCGGCGTAAAGACGTTCGGATTCGTGATCCCGTTGACGAGCTGCGAACCCGTCAGCGCGATCGACTGCCCGATCACGTTGCCGGTGTTCGTCAAAGTCGGCGAGTTCACGGCAAGCGAGTTGCCCGCCTGAATCGTGGCCGGCACGAAATCCGACATCCCGACGTTCGACGGCAGCCCCGGTGCGGCTTGCGCATCGCCAAGACTGAACGCCCCGCCGTACAGGTTCTGGCAGGTCGCGGCCGAACCTTGGCAACCCCACGTGCGCATGCCGGCGGGGTTACCGGTCCAATACGCGTGCAGGTATTGGTTGTCGCTCGATGCGCTCGAGCTGGCGTTGATCGTCGCGTTGTTCAGAGCCGTCACGAGACTGCCGGTGTTGCTGAACACGCCAGCCGTGATCGACAAGTTGTTGTTCGCCGTGATCGTCGACGGCCGGGCCGACTGCACCTCGATATACGCTTCGCAGTTCTGTCCGCATCCCGTGTACGGTGACGCCGACCCGTAATTCTGGTGAACCGTCACAGGCGCGGCGATCGTGTTCGTCACCGTGCCTGCGTTGATCTGGACGTTGTTGCCGGCTTCGATCGCGGCCGAGGTGTTCGTGACGCTCGATGCCTGCGTAGGATTGCCCGCGGTCGTGCCTGCGCCGCCGATCACGACATCGTGCGCCGCGACCAGATTGCCGTAAGTGTTGTTGACCTGATTCGCGGCGATGACGATGTCATGGCCGGCAGTAACGTTGCTGTTGGTCTGCTGGTAGTTGTAAGTTTCCGAATTCGGATTGGTGGTTCTCAATGACGAGCAGCCCGCATTGGACACGCCCGATGCACACCCGACCGTCACGGTTTTTGAACCGACGTTTGTCCCCTGATTCGTGAAGCTGGCCGCGTGCACGTTCACGTCATTGCCGGCCGACAACGTGCCGGCGTTGATCAGGTCACCGCCAGAAAGATTCACATTGTTCCCGGCAAGGATCTGCCCGACCGCACCTTGCGTCGTAGCGGTCGAGGAGACCGTTTTCAGCGGCACCGTGCCCGGCGCACTGATCGTGTATGTGGCCGGTGGTGTCGGCGTACCAACGAGACACGATCCGCCAGTGCACTGATACGTGCCATCCGGATTTGCGGTGCCCGCCACGCCAATCGGGCCGGACTTCTGCAGCGCCTGCAACGAGGTGAGGAACGCATTCAGCGACGCGGCGTCGACCGTATCCGTCACGGTCGACGTGAAACTCGACCCACCGTTCTGGAGCTGCTGGACGTTCAAATTGGCATCGTGACCTGCGCTGACGGTACCGCTCTGGTTGTTGAGCGTGTTGGCCGTCAGATTGAGGTCGTGGCCGGCCGCAATGATCGATGACGTAACGGTCGCGCCGGTTGTGGTGGTGGTCTCGGTGACTGTCGGCAGAGTCAGCGTTTGGACCGTCGTAGCACCGGAAACTGGCGTCGAGGGCGGCACGACGACCCAGATGGCGCCGTGGGGTGCATTGCTCGTGGGCACCAGCGCAAATTGCACCGTGCCCGAGGTCGCAACCGGCGACGACGGATCGCCCCATCCCTGATAGGTCAAGCGGTTGACCTGCGTCGACCAGACAGTCGTGTTGGTGGGCTGTTCACCGCCAGGGGACAGGAGGCCGCCGAGCGTTGCCGGCAGCGTTGCCTGCGAAAGCGTCAGCGTGCCGCCGTCCTTACCCAAGTTATAGATCGCATAGATTGTTTCAGTGCCGATCGGCGTAGCCGTCAGCAGCCCCGCATTATCGACTGTCCTCGTGGTCGTGGTCGTGGTGACAGCCGCTGCAGCGGAGTTGTTGACGTTGTTTGCGGTGATCGACAGATCGTTCGTCGCCGTCAGCGTACCGCCTGCGTTTCCGAGATCGCCACTCAGGTTGATCGTTGCGTTGCCGCTGCCTGCCGGGCTATTGCTGTTGCCCGCCTTCGTGGTGCCACCCGCGTTGTCATACCTCGATCCAGTGATCGTCAGCGTGTTGGCGGCCTGCACCGTCCCGGCGTTCGTGCCCGAACCATTCAGCGTGAACGCATCGTTGGCCGTGACCGTGCCGCTTGCTGCGTTCGCGAGCGACCCGTTGATCGTCAGGTCGTTACCGTTGACGGTCCCGGCGTTCCCGACAGCCCCGTTCAGGGTCAGCGAACCCGTACCCTGATTGATCGTGCCCGCGTTGTTGATGCCTTGCGTTGCAGAGACCGTGACCGCCGCTCCTGGCAGCGTCCACGTTCCGGAGTTGCTCACCGACTGCGCGGACAAGTTCAGGCCATTGCCGCCGTTGACCGTCCCGTAACTGGCTACCGACGGATCGAGCGTCTGGTTCGGCAGGTTCAGCGTCGCGATGTTTTGCCCGAGAATCCGGCCGTTGGTGTTGTCGAAGGATCCATTGCCGCCCGAGACGGTCACCGTCGTGTTGCCAATTGCAGCGGTCGGATTATTGACGTCGCCCGAGTAGATGAGACCGCTCGCGTTAGTCAGGCTGCCCGTCGTCAGGTTCAGCGCGTTGGTCGCGAGCAAACCACCCGAGTTTGTCGTCGTGCCCGAGATGTTGAAATTCGCTGTCGGCCCGTAGATCGTCCCTGAGTTATTGAGATTCGTCGCGGTGACGGTTGCCGTCTGCAGCGACGACAGGCTGCCCGTGTTCGTGACGGTCGTGCCCGACACGTTCAGGTTGCCGGCCGCCATTTGCGTGCCGACGTTCGATACCGTGCCGCCAGCCAGCGTCGCATCGCCCTTGAATGCAGCGGTGCCGCCCGTCGTGACGCTCTGCGTGCCCGTGATCTTCGTCGTGCCGCCCACCACCGCGTTCGCGGTCGTGACGTTTGAGCCCGACAACGTCGCATTGCCGCCCACCGACAATGCAGGTGCGGTGGCGCTGAACGGCTGATTGAGCTGGCCTGCCGAGGTGTCGACGCTATTCGTCGCAGTGGCGGTGAGATTGCCACCCACCGCCATGCCCTGCGTCGTGATGTTGGTCGCCGTGAGGCTCGCATTTTTCGACGCGGTCGTCTGGCCGTTGAGCGTCAGATTCTGGCCGGCGGCCAGACTCGCATTGCCCGCCGTCGAAACTGGACCGGCTGCCGTAAGATTCCCTGTCTTCGCATTGGCGTTCAGATCGCCGATGCTCTTCAGGTTGCCTTGTGCGTTCACGTCCGTGCCGGCCGTGATCGTCGTCGCCCCGCCCGACAGCGCATCGCCTGCGAGCGTCGCACTACCGTTGGTCGCCGTCAGATTGCTGCTGCCCACCGCCGTCGTCGCGCCGACCGACAGGTTCTGGCCAGCGGCTGCACTCAGATTGTTGCCGGTCTGGATCGCGCCCGAGATAGCGACGTTGTTACCGGCATTGAGCGTCGTGTCGTTCGCGACGCTGATCGCACCCGTGCCGTTGATGTCGCGGCCCGCCGTCACGCTCGCGTTGCCCGTATTGCTGACTGCGAGGCCCCCATTCAGGCTCGCATCGCGCGTGGCTGCAATCGTCGTGGTCTGGCCGCTCTGGATCGTCCCGGCGACCGTCGCGTCCTGCCCGGCATTGATATTGACCGTACCCGGCGTCGACACGGCACCCGCGATCGCGACGCTACCCGCGCTCGATCCGATCGATGCGTTGCCGCCGCTGTAGACGGTGCCGCCCAGGCTCACGCCCTGCGATCCACTCGCGTTCAATGTGCCGCGCGACGCCACGTTGCCGGTCGTCGTCAACGAGCCACCGTTGGCAGCGAGCGTCATGTCGCCGACCGACTCGGCCGTTCCCTGCACGCTGGTGTTGCCGCCCGACGTTACACTCAGAGCGCCGCCGCTCGTCACATTGCCGCCCAGCGTCGTGTCCTGCCCCGCCTGAATCGTCACCGCGCCCGGCGCGGAAACCGTACCACCGAAGCTTGCGTTCGTGCCTGCGGTCGCGTTGACCGTGCTGCCGCTTTGCACCGCGCCATTCAGCGCAATGGCCTGCCCCGCATTCAGATTCACCGCGCCTTGCGACGACGCGACGTTGCCTTGCCCCGTGATCGAGCCGCCTTGTGCAGCAATCGTCACGGACCCCTGCGCCTGTACCGTGCCACCGACCGCAGCGTTCTGGCCCGCCGTCACCGACAACGCACCATTCGATTGCGCATTGCCATTCACCATGGCCGAGCCGGTTTGCGCGGCGATCGTCGTATCGCCGACGCCGGACACCTGCCCGTTGACGGTCGCGTTGCGCGCGCCCGCGAGCACGACCGTGCTGCCGCCTTGCACCGCCCCGTTGACCGTCAAGTCCCGTCCGGCCTTCGCCGACACCGTGCCGGGTGCGCTCAAGCCCCCGACCGTGAGATCGCCACTCGTCGTCAGCAGCGCGATATCGTGCGCCGACAGCGAGCCGATCGTCATCGATTGGCCAGCCGTGAGGTTGGCCGCGCCGTTCGCGGCGACCGACGCGGCGTTCAGGTTGCTGCCCGCCGTCATCGTGACGTTCTGGCCGGCTGACACCGAGCCCGGCGCGTTGATGTCGCCGTTCGCCGCGACCGTGTAGTTTTGATTTGCCAGGCCCGTACCGGCAATCGTCGTATTGCCCGCGCTGGTCAGATTGACGTTCTGATTGGCAAACGTTTGTCCGACCGATACGTCGCCATTCGCTTGGACGACTACGTTGCCCGCCGTCGCCGCCAGCGGACCTTGCGTGTTCACACCCATACCGGCCGCCGTGGACACGATATAGACGGTGCCCGATGCGACCGAACCATATTGGCTCGCATCGACCGCGACGTTCTTGCCGATCGCCGCCGCAGTGTTCGTCGTGCCGTTTGCAGCCGTTCCGTACGTGATGCCGGTCGCATTCGATGACGCCGGCGTCACGAGCTGGTTGCCCGTGACGATGTTCACGCGCTGATCGGCGCGCAGCGGAGCATTGACGGAGACGCTTTGGCCGATGAGGTCCAAATTTCCGACAGTGCCTTCCACCCCAGCGCCCGGCGTGCCGTCATTACCTGCTGGCCCACTGATCGAAATATTGCCGGAGCGTACGTCGTACGCAACGGCACCGGCATGGGTAAAATCGGTTGCTGTGCCGCCGACACCCGTGAGAAACTGCGGCGTGCCGGTCGTGAGCGTCAGATTTGTGACGTTCGTCACGCTCAGTCCGCTTACGCTGACACCATTCGGAGATGCCACGACGACGGCTGCGGGCGATCCGAAGACCTCGAGCGGGCCATACAATGAGGCCGCCGGACCAGTCGAGCTGACCTGATTGACGATCGTCGTCGCCGGCCGACCATTCAGATTCGGATTCGCGCCCAGCGTACCGCCGAGCAATGGAGTCCCCGCCACTGTGCTGTTGTTCAGCACGAGGCCTTCAGGGCCCACGTTAACGACTGATACTGTCCGACGCTAATGCCATTCGCATTGGCCGCGGGGATATTGATAGCCGGCACGCCCGTGCTCGTCTGCGTGATCGTCGGCTGGAAGGGAATCGGCGCCCGCGGATCGACAATCGGTGCGGCGTGCGCCGTTTGATCCGCGAGAAACACGGCTGGCGCGAAATACATCACCGCCGTCATGACCCACGCGGTCGCCTTAACCCATAGCGCGTGCCCTTCGCTTTTCAGCGGAGCATGGTCGATGATAATCGCCTGTTTGGCCGTTTCCCGTTGAACGTGCCGAATCTCAATATCGCGCATGATGCGGCGCATAGTTGGTCTCGCTCTGAATTTTCCGCAGATAGTCGCACATCCAATAACGAAAGATGGTCAACAATTGTCAGGCCCGCCAATAATCCCACGGCATTTGCTTACAAAGTCCATACGGGAAGATTTTTAATAAATTATTCGCTTGCCAATATCAATAAGACGATCAATAAAATATCAATCTTTAAAATCAGGCTATCGAAAGTTTTGGGCGAATGTCACGCAACGTGGACGTCCTTGCTGGCGAGGCCTTACGCGGCATGACCATGGCAGCTGCGCTTCGCCAATGTACTAAACGTTAAAGAGTGCAACTGATAATGCTGTCGGTGATTTTCCAATCGGAAACTAGCCGAATATAATCGATGCCACTTCGTCTCGATTGAAAGCAATTTGAGTGGGCAAGCGCCCGCGCCGCGGACGTCGATGGAGTTGGTCGAGTTGTTGCGCGACAACGAGTGGAACTTGACTTTCCACATGAGCCGGTATGCTGGTTGATATCGATTCCCTAAACCCGACAGGAGACATGATGTCGACTTACCAAACGCTGCTTGCACAACGCGCCATCCTCGAAACCGAAATTGAGCATGCCAAGGCCGCAGCTCGCAAGACCGCGCTGGCCGAAGTGAAGCGCATGGTGGTGGAATTTGATCTCTCCGCCCGCGAGATTTTCGGCGGCAGCAAAGCGCGCAAACCCCAACCCGCTCGAGCACGGTATCGCGATCCCGAAACCGGTGCGACGTGGAGCGGCCGTGGCCGTGCGCCGGCCTGGATCGACGGCAAGGACCGCGCACCGTTCGAGATCGCGCCGCCGCCCTCCCGTTCTTGAACGGAATCTCAACGCTGGATATATTTACAGCGCAACGCAACACGGCGGCCGGCTTCGACACAACCGGCCGCCGCATCACCTCGACGCCCCGATGGAAAGCCCAGAAACCGTTACGACGCCCGGTCCGCAACCCGACCCAGTGCGCTTCGAGCACGCGCTCTCACGCGCCACGGAAGACTTGCGCCGCATCGCCACGTCGCTCGCGGATCGCCATCTGAAGGCAGGACCGGCGCACGCCTGGAGCTGGCCCGTCCTGCTCGAAATCGAAGAGCAAGCGTTCTCGGATCTCGCGTTCCAAAGCCGGAACGAAGCGGCAGTCGTGGATGCCCTTGCGCGGATCGGCCCAGCGACCTTGCCGGGTGTCGATCTGAGCGGCCTGATCGACTGGACGTTGGCGGACGCATCACTTCCGATCGTCTATCTGAGCGTTCGCGAACAGTTGTCCGCGGCCGATCTATCAGACCGCGCCCAAGCAACGGCATGAGCGGTCTGTCGGCACATTGGTTGGTGGGCGGAAACCTGGCCGGAGTCCAGGTTGTGCACGCGAGCGTTGCCCGAGCGACGGGAGCGGTACGCCCCTCCCTTCTGGGGGCAAAGGGCGCGAATCGTAGATTCGCGTTACACTTGGGTTAGGCAATATTCAGTATATAAGATCGAATGGACGAACCGACTCTCTGGCTGTCGGCACCCACAGAGGCCTATCAGCAGTGGCAGCGCACCGAAGCCGCCGGCGCCGATCGGCGCGCGTTCTCGCCCCGGTCGATCGTCCAGCACGAAGCCATGTTCGAGCGCTTCATGCGCCATCTCGCGGCCGCGCAGCGGTCGCTGGCCACCTTCGGCCCGGATCACCTCGAATCGTTCTTTGCTGACCTGGACCGCCGGTGCAAACCCGGTACCACGACGCGGCTTCGCTACCAGAAGCTCCTCGACCGGCTCGGCCGACACCTCGTCGACGTCGGCGTGCGCAAGACGAATCCAGCGGCCGCCTATACGCTGACGCAGACGTGGCCGGAGGATGAGCCCGTCCCGGTGTACTTGCTCGAGGCCGACGATCGCCGCTTGCAGGAGTCGGTCGCCACGCTCGATGGACTCGACGAGCGTGCGGTCCGCAATCGCGCGATCGTCGCGCTGCTGCTTGCGACAGGCATCACCGCGCAGGAAATTCGTCAGGCGACAACCAGCGACCTCGATCTTTCGCCGGCGCGGCCGCACCTCCTGATCCCCAAGCGAGGCCCACGCGAAGCGCGTCGAATCAACCTGGAAGACTTCGCGCGGCCGGTGCTGGAGCGATGGAGGAACCACACAGCAGCGGCCGCCAGCGCGCTGCTGTTCCCGTCGCCCCGCGCGGGCGGGCCGATGACGGACGAGATGCTCGGCCGGATCGTGCGCGACGAGCTGCTCGCGGTCGACATCCGCGTGCCCGACATGAGCCCGCGCACCCTTCGCAACACCTTCGCACGCCGCCTCCTGCTCGCCGGCCGGAGCAACGACGACGTCATGCAACTGTTGGGCCTCACAAGTCCACGGACCGTGATCCGCATTCGCGCAACGCTACCATCGAGTCCGCAAACTGCCGACACGACTTGACTTCGTTGTCGCCTCGATAGCCTGAAAAAGCCAGCACCTTCGCTGGCTTTTTCGCTATTGGAGCATCGCTATGGACTACGCAACGCACTACGCTGACCTCGTCTACCTCGTGAACGGGGACCTCGCGGTCTGCCGATATAGGTTGTTCCTGGTCAACACCGATCCCAAGCAGGTGATCGTCCAAATCGACAACCACCACGGCCCGAAAGACGTCCTGGTCACTGATTATCGAGCCCGCGACACGATCCTCAATCGGATCGCCGATCGCGAACTCATGGGGATTCCGTTCGACATGCTGTGCGTGGCACTGACCAACGAGGGCACACACCACATCCTCTTCGTCGAGCCCGATCTCGAAGACTACGTGCACCGTGGCTTTCCCTACGAGAGCGCGTCTGAACGTGCAGCACGCGGCCGCCGTATCGAGCGAATCTCGATTGACTCGCGCAACCTGGTAATCGGTCGCGCGCGCATCCAGACCGCGCACGCAACACCGACGCCGGCGGCCGCGGATCTCGCGTCCGTACTCGACCACCCTGTCGCAGGATAAAGCGGCGGCCCCGCCACAGTTGAAGGCGGGGCATTACGGGCGTGTAGCGCGTATCGGACCGCATGGTCGCGTCAGCGCGGTCCGCGTGACGGCTCAAAGAAAATTTCTTCGTAGGGGGTGAAACATTGAACCGTCGCGACGTATACGCATACGATGGCGCGTCGATACACGGGTAGGCCGGTACCGGGAGACGCCTTCGTACCGCGAGGGGAAATCCATGTAGTCTCTGTTCACATTTGTAGGCGTCGTGTTGAACGCGATGAAATTCAACACCGATGTGCCGGTTCCCTGTTCCAGCGATGGACGACGCAAATTAGGTATCGCTATGGGCGCCGCGAGCCATATCTGCGCGATTGCACTCGCGTATGCGCAGATGCATTGGTTGAAGTGACAGGCGCCGCCATTGCGCCACGTCGAAGAAAAAAAGGTTCTACGTGGATTTCCGTGGACGTCGCTTGCCGACGGCGGATTCAACCACACGCGAGACGAACGTCGGCTTTTTGAGTGCCAGTGGAAGAGGCTCAATCTAGGAGACCAAGGCAGACCCGTGCATGCCGAATGGTCAAGCTTCCTGAGGGCCGTATGGAAGACACCTCCGAAAAATGGCAACACCCAGCGGCAGCCGGGCCTTCCCATTGTTCGGCCATCAGTTGCAGTTCGTGTTCGTGAATGCACCTAGTTGCGTCGACGTGCAATGCAAACTGGAGTTGAGATGCACCGACCGCGGCTGGCGAGCATTGACTGCGTGCATGTAGTTCGCCCAAGCGTTGAGGTTGTTTGCGAACTGCTGATTGGCAATCTGCTGCGCTTGAAGTTGCCGGTCCTGGTCTTGAATTAAGCGAGCCTCACGATACTGGCGCTGAGCATCGGAGGCGGCCTTGCCGATCTCATATCGGCGCCGCGCAAATTCGCCGTAGGTGACCCTTTGCTGATATAGCGCGACAATCAGCTCGCTGACCCGGCCTTCAGCTTCGGTCGTGTAGGCCCGTTCCTGCTCGATGTACGTTACATCCATCGGGCCCGCGTTAGGCGGTATGACGTTGACGCCGTGTGCACGCTTGAGGCACGCATCTCGGCGCGTTGCCCACTTCCCAAGGAGAGGCTGCTCAGCAGCAGTCGGAAACTGGTCGAGAGATGCAAACTCGAACGGCGGCGCTTCGTCTTGCTGACGCATAAATTCGACTTTGTGCCGAATCGGGTCGAGCTCTGGCGTCGCGAAGTCGGCTTCGCACGCCTTCCGCACAGCATCGAACTGTGCCTGGATAGCATCGCGCTGTGCCTTAGCCGCGTCAGCGGCTTCCTTTCTGTGCAAGCTACCACCTCCATTCGCATACCCGCGCGTGCCTGGCAGGCAGTCAGCCCAAGGAATGCCAAGCGCACAATCGCCCGGGTGGTTTGCGAACCCGGGCCCCACACTGCTGCAACCGCCAAGCAACGCGACGCCAATCATTGCCAGATGCCGTATATTTAGCGTCATTCCTTGCCCCCCGTTCGTTAGTGCTCGGTCAGCAAATTCTACCGCGCCTCTAGCCGCAAAAAGTCGATCTTGCGGAAGCACGTCCGGCCGTCGACGCGGTGAAGCGGTCATCGGCATGACCGCTTTTTGCCTGCGATGGATGCCCGCTTCTGGCCGAACACCGACGTTCCTCCCCGGCGTTCCCCGAATTCCGCGATGACCCAAAAAAAGGAGCCCGGCATGATGCCGGGCTTGGTTCAGAAAGATTCGCGTCAGGCCGCCTGCGAGAACAGGTCGACAGGTGCAAAATTCAGCATCGTGAGATGTTCCGTGTTCGAGATCGCATGATCGATGAGATGCCGATCGAGCTCGGCCGGAGTCAGGTTCAACCTTTCGGCGAGGTTGGCGAAATACTGGCCTCTCCTCGCCATCTCCTGATACCGGCCGGCCATGCCATCTGGTAGCCGCAAGTAGCCCTCGTTCAGCCAGAACCTGGCCGAGTCCATCCCGGTGTGTTGCTGAGCCTTCACGGACCAGGCCGCGTCAAAGCTGCAGGTTACGAAAGCGCAGGCCGCCTCAACATCGACTTCGAATTGATCACTCTCTTCGAAATAGACAATCTGCTCGCCAGACTTCGTGCGTGCGTACCGACTTGCACGATCCGGATGACGATAGCGATTCCACTGCTCCGCGGCATAGTCGCGAAGCCCATCCGTGGATACCTCGGCATCGTACGCGCCAACAAAGAACCAACCGTGGTGCGGGATGTCGATCTTCGGCAGCGGGTCAAGGACTGGGACATGGTACCGCCGCCCGAGCCGATGCACGTCGAACCAGACCGAAAGCGCCGGAAAGGCGTGCGGTGCATAGTGGTGCATCGAGAGATAGAAGTCGATCGCCACCAGCTGCGCCGGCGTGACCATCTCAAACTGCACGTCACAAAGCGCCCGGTTCTCCGGCGTGTCAGGGATCTCGCCCGCAGCCAACGATCCCTCATGCCGCTCGGCCCGTTCGACTTCAAGCACGTCGAGCGTGAGCAGGTACTGCAGCAGTCGGACGCGTTCCATATACGACAGGACGTCCGGCTTGACCGCCAGGTACCCGGCATCGCTCAGCTTCCGACCAACGAGCTCGCGACGACGGAGATCCCACTGCACCGCGACCAGGTAGTTCCGGAAACGATTCAGGCCCTCCAGATGCTGGTGATCAGCTTCCTTCACCATTGACTCCATCGAGCGATCGCGTTCGCCAGTCACGCAACAAAATGCGCAACCAAACCGGCTGCCGCACGGCGACCGCGCACCGCCCTCGCCGAGAATCACGCCGCACGTTCCGTCGTTTCCGGCGCGGTATAGCTCCGACAGTCGCCGTACCGACTCACCGGACACCGGCGACGGGAATGGTCTGCCGGTATCCTCCGCGAAGAGCGCAAGCATCGCCCACACGCAGTCGGTCGACCACTCGGCAATCGGCGAAAAGGTCAGAAATCCATCCGCGTTTCGGACGGGTTTCAGCGCATTCTCGTTGCGAGCGGCCATGGCCGTTGCGCGACTGCCGCTTTCCCCGAACCTGTTGCCGAGTACGGTGACGACTTCGCCACTGCCGCCGGCGGCCGCCGAACGCTCAAGCGAGACCCGCAACCGGTTCTGCGGGTCGACCTTCCAGTCGGCCGCACACGCACGGATCCGCTTCCCGTTCTTCACCCCATTCTCCGGGGTGCGGGGAAGCGTACCGCGCCCAATCGTCGCAACGACAAACTGGGACGACAGGGACGGCTTTGCGACGTGCACCGATACCGGCGTCGCGGCATCCGCATAAGCGTCCCGAATCTCGTCGAGCATGGCCTGGAGGTGCCAGTGCATGCTGGGATTTTCGATCGTCGTGTCCGCGCTCGTCACGAAGTGCTCGCGCGACACGTCTGCGCCGGCGCGGCGCACCGCCTCCAGCATGAGGATCGCCGTGCAGGTCGAGTCCTTGCCGCCGCTCATCGCGTTCGAAAGGGCGTACCCCTGTCGAATCAACGCGACAAGCGCGCCGATAGCCGACTCCATCTTCACTAGAATTTCAGAAAACACATGCTGCTCCAGAGACGCGGGAACAGCCCCACGCGGGAGCTATTCCCGTGTGGGTTGAGAAAGGAGGAACAATCAAGGGGCTCGGTAGATTTCACCGTGCGCGGACACCGAATCCCAGTTCTTCAGGTACGAATCTGCGACGCGTGTGTCGCCACGCACCACGACGACGTTCTCGGCGTTATACCGTGCCTGTTGCGAATAATTAAAACTGCCAGTTTCGACCGTCGCCCCGTCGACGACAAGATATTTCGAATGCTGGATGGGATAGACGCTCACGACGCGCACTGGGATGCCCGCATACGCGAGACTCCCGAGTGCCGCACGTGCGCGACCGCTGCGGTCCTCCTCGAGATTGTTACGATAGTCGACCGTCACGGCGACGGCGACGCCGCGGCGTTGTGCCGCGATCAGCGCACGGACGATGGCCGGCGAGGTAAAGGAATACGCCATCACGCGGATCGAACGCTGCGCCGAATCGATCGTCCGAATGACCAACTGTTCGGCACCGCCGTTCGGCGAGAACGCCACATCGATCGAGGGTGCAGGTTCCGCGTGTGCACGCCCCGCGAATGCAACCGCGGCGCAACAAAACAGCGACGCCACTGTCGTGGCAAACAGGATCTGCTTCTTCATACGGGCCTCCAAGGGGGTATACGGGCAAAGGCCCCGCTCTCTTTCGAAAGAGGGGCCCGCCGATGCAAGGGTTATGGGTTATCGCAGCGCTTCGGCTGCGCGATCGGGAAGGTAAGAACTCGACCATCCTTGCAGATGACGAAGTCCGTCTCCTCCTCGATCCGGCGCTGCACGGTGATGGTCGGCCGCCAGACCGACCGCTGGATCTCCGGCTGGCTCGCCGGAATCGGACCATGGGCCGCGATCAGAAGCATGATGAGATTCGACATTGCCGCTCTCCTCGATCAGAGCGCTTGCGACGGGGTCGCCGTCGCCGACAACGTGACCCAGCGACCATCGATCAATACGTCGCGCAGCTCCGAGCCGTTCAGCGTGTAGACGTGCTCGACACCCACGCGCGGACGCGCCGGGCGAATTGCCACCGTGATCCCGTTTGCGACGGTCGATTGAACCGATTTCAGTTGCATTGCGTTCCTCAAAAAAGAAAGGCGAGGAACGCCCCTGCGGGGACATTCCCCGCCAGGGTTCAAAGAAATGGACGCCGCCCTACTGGGCAAGCGCTGCTACATCGATCACTGCATCAGCTTCGGCGATCAACTCGGGCGTCTGCGAGATGAAGAACTCCCGCTCGTAACCGCCCTGCTTCAACACCTCCCGCTTCATACGCATGAACTGCACCTTGCGCTGTGGATCCAGCGGGCCGTCCGACTCGTCGCTGAACAGCGACTGGTACGGCTGGCTCGCATTCCCAGCGATATACAACGCAATACCGCGCGTCAGGCACTCGTTGATCCAAACCTTCTGCCCACCAGACATGACGCCGACCGACTTGCTGCTGTCGCTATCGGCGTCGTGCACGAGGATTTCGAAGCCCTCACGCAGTTCGCCGTTCGCGAGCGCACGCTGTGTCTGGATCTCGACCGTGAATCGCATGCCGTAGCACGCAAGCAGCAGGTCGTTCACCGTCCTCGTCAGGGCAGGGCCGGCATCGTCGATCGTCAACGCAATTACGCCGTCGTTGCCGAGGGCTTTCGCCACCAGCTTCCAGTGCGCGATCTCGTCCGAGATGCGCGCCGCCAGCGACTGCGTTGCCGCCAGGCCGTCTAGTTCACGCTCCAGCGAACCAAGCTCGGTTTCGCGTGTCGCCTGACTGCGAATCAACGCTTCGATCCGCGCGTCGAGCGCCGTGCCTGCGTCGCGGTGCGATGCAATCTGCCGGTCTACATCCGCGATTGCCTGAGTGACGTCGACTGCGACGAGACGGGCAATTTCCGTCTCGATCGCACGCGACAGTGCAGCCAACCGGCCCATTTCCGTCTCACGACGTTTCTGGGCTTCACTGTCTTCGACATCGAGGGTGGCAAGCTCAGCGCGCGCCGTCGCCAGCCCCGCATCTGCCGCATCCAGCAACGGCTTGCGAGCCGCCAGGTCCGTCGCACGCTGCAATGCCTGTCGTGCCGCCGTGATACTGGCGCTCACCTGCTGAAGTTCAGCGCGTTTCGCGGACAGCGATGCGATTGCCGGCGCGAGAACATCCCGTTCGTCCCTCTGCGCCTTGTAGCGGGTGCGGAGATCCTTCAGGGAAACGGTCTGAACTTGCGCCTGTTGTGCTGCATTGCGCGCTTGCACGAGCAACGGGCACGTGGCGTGAATCTCCATCCCGGCGCACGGCACCGACTCAACGACAGCGGCTTGCCCCTGCAGGTTCTTCAGCAACTCGGCTTTGGTCGCGCCTTCCGATTCGAGACCGGTCATCGCAGACTGGACCGTCGCCAGCCGAAGCTGCTTCGCATCCAGGTCGGCGATGGCCTGCTGCAGTGGCCCAATCTGCGCTTCCAGTTGTGACGTGCGAAGCTGCGCTTCGTCCCTCGCGGCAGCCGCACCAAGAATGGCGTCGCGTTGCTTCACCACCGATTCGTGGCCCGTCATCGTCGTGCGAATCGCGGTGCGGCGTTGCGTAAAACGTTGCTGATCCGCCGCCGTATCCCGTTCGATGCCTTGCAGGGACGTGACCACTTCATTGCGCCGCACGTTGAGTTCGCGCAGTCGTGCTTCGACACCCGCGTTCTCGCCCTGCTTTGCCACGAGCGTCGCACGCTGCTGCATCAGGCCGGCGAGCACGGTTTGCACCGACTCCCGTTCGGCGCGCGCCGAGACAATTGCCGAGGCATCCGCTTCGATCGACTTGCGCGTCTCGTCGGCGCGCTCGCGCTTGCCGGCAAACGCCACAACGTCTTGCTGCACGGCATCCAGACGCCTGGCCAACACTTTGGCGACGTCGGCCGCCTTCGCGGCCAACGCACGCAGATGGTCGATCTTGAGCAACTCGGCAAGCAGCGTCTTGATCTCGTTCGCGCCGTAGGACGCGAGCGGCCGCCGGTTCTGCGCGGAAAACACGCTGGTAAAGAAGGATTCCAGCGAGCCGCAGATCGCTTCGACACAACGGTCGTAGGTCTCGCCCTTGCCGTCCGAAACTGTGCCCTCCGGCAACGTCACCGGGCGCCACTCCCCGTCCATCGAGCGATAGAACAGGAAGTAGTCCGCCTTACCGGCTTTACCCGGTTTGCGAAACGCGAAGGTCGAGCGATAACGGATACCGTCGTGCTCCCACTCGAACTCCTTGCGCGCCTGGACACCGCAGATGTGATCCCAATAGGAAAACGCATCGACGGACAGCTTCGACGCGCGCGACGGCATGATCCGGTACGGATGCAAATTGTCCATGATCGTCGTCTTCCCGGCACCGTTCGGGCCGGTCAACGCAATGAGTCCGTGAGGCAAGGATTCGAGATCGAGCTCGATGCTTTCTCGCTTCATCCCGTCTCGTACCCCATAGAACCCCTCGAGGAGCAATCTCAACGGACGCATGATTCCGCCTCCAAAAAAGAGATCTCCTGCAGGTATTCCGACGGCAGGAACGGAATGTCCTCGTCGTCGATCGGCAGCATTGGCTCCGGCCGGATGACCTTGGTGCCAAGCGTGCCTGCCACGGCTTGCCGAACCGTGTCGCAAAGTTGCGCGAACGACGCGGACGCCTGCTTGATCAGCGCGTCCCAGTCGGTACAACCGGTCAGGACCTGGAGCTCGCGCCCCGACCACTGACTGGCGTATCCCGAATTGAACGACCAAAGCAGGTTCTGCATCTGGACGTCGGGCACGACAGCGACTTCCGGGGAATCGACGTCGGTCGCATGCACGAGAACGAGGAAACCGTCGCGCTGCGCAATCGTGACGCCGCGACCGGAGCCGAAGGGCTGACGAAACAGCGCGGCCGTGCATTCGCCGTGGTCAACGAGACTCTTCTGCAACGTCTTTGCGTCCTTCGACGCGGAGAACTGCTGGACCCAACGGGCACCGGCGGGATAAAGGCCAAACATAGACACACTCCTGTGAAATGGACGGAGTGCGCCCGGTAGGGATCGCTCCCCGCCAGGGTAGATAAGAAAATGGATGCAGCGGTGCTGCGTTCGATGCGCCTGACGGCGCGGGGTGAACCTCGTTTCGATAGCCACGTGGGCTATCGGAACACGGCGGTGTTCAATGCTCGGTGTCGTGCTGACCATCGAGACAGGCAGCGCTCAGGCTGCGAACAGATCATCGTTGAGCCATGACAGCGACGGCTTCGATTCAGGCTCCGGCGCAGCTTCGAGACTGGCGGCGACCAGCGGGACGACGTTCTCCCGGCCGCCAGGAATCTCCGGTACCTCGATCGAATCGCCAACCTGCGCAATTCGATCAAGCACCGACGCCGCGATCGCTTCTGCGTCGCCCGCCTCGAGCAGCTGCAGCCGCTCGAGAAACGGGCCGGGGTCGACCGAAGTGAGCTCGCACCAGCGGGCGACCTTTGCATCGACCGTCACCGCCTTGCTGATCCCCTCCGCGCGGCTTCTCATCACCGGCAGGACGCGCGGCTCGAGCTTCAGGCCAGCGGCCGACGCGAACATCGATTCGATTGCCTTCCGGTCGACGAGCTGCTTGTGCTCCTCGTCGATCTGCCAGCGAATCCGGACGAACTTCCCGGCCGAATCCGCGGCAAGCGCCGCAAGCTGCGCTTCGTCGGGCGGACCGTCGAACGCGATGCATACCATCTCGCGCGACGGCGTGGTCACCAGCTCGGCACGTGCTTCAGCTGCCAGCACGTCCCATAACAGGTAACCTTTGTCGCCTTCCTCGCCGTAGTGGAATCGCCCAATCGAGCCGGGATATCCCACCGCGCGCCCTTCGCGCAACCAGGTCTGGTTCTTGTGGATGTGACCCAGCATGAACGCAGCACACTCCGCGTCGAACAGCGTGCCGAGGCTGAACTCGTGATCGAATCCCGCCATCGTCACACCATGCTCGGTTGTGCAGCCGGCCACCGTGCCGTGCGAAATCCCAATTGTCGGCACGCCGATCGCGCGCAAGCGGGCGTTATTCCTGCCCGCCGCAGCGAGGTACGTTCCGAGCACGTCACCGAGCTGCGTCGATGCGGACAACGCACCGACCTTCAGTGCGAGATCGGCCTTGTTCATCGTCGGCAGACAGGTGAAGACCGCGTCCGGATAGAGTCCGTCGAACGCAAGCATCTCTGCGTCGTCGAACACCGGACCGTCGGACGCGCGGAACTGCGTGCCGATGAGAGCAACCTGACCAATCCGATCTGCAACGAACACGGGATACCGCGCGCCCATCAACGCAAAGTTGGTCAGCGTGCCGGGCGGCTCATGCGAGTACGTGCCCTGCAACATGATGACGGGCATCGCTTCGGCCAACCGGTGCACCTGTGTCGCGAGCGCATGCAACGATGGCGCGTGTGCGTCGAGGCGATGATCGGTCGAGTCGCCCGAGATCACCGCCACCCGCGCCCCACGCGAGATCGCATCGCCGACTGCGAACGAAAAGCAGCGATCGGCCTCGTCCAGGTTCTCCGGCGAATAATGCAAGTCAGAAAAATGCGCGATCTTCATCGCCGCCTCCAAAATAAATGGATAGTCAAAAGATGGCCGCTTGCGCGGACGATTTCGATGCGTGAATGACGCGGTCGAAAGCACTTGAGCAAAGGGGCTTTGCTGAAATGCTCTCCGGATTCGCTGAGTAGAGGGAAAAACGCCAGCCCCGAAGGGCTGGCTGAAGGAGAAACCGCTATCGGCGGTTGAACGATTCGACTGCCTCGTTGATCTCGCGGTCGAGAACATCCGGCGCATCGAGGGCACCGGTCAGCCGCCCGATCATCTTGTCGACGTCTGCGAGCCGTTCGGTCCAGCCGCGCCCGAACTTGACGTGGCCGTAGACACGAAACTGCTCGCGGCGCGCGTCTGTGTTGACGCGAAGTCGCTGCAGCAGATCCTGCAGGCGATGCCGCTTCTCTTCGAGCGACTCCGGGGGCGGGTCGTCGTGTTCATCGCGTCGAGCATCGCCGGCGTGTCTCGTCGGTTCTGCCGCGCCAGATGCGACCACACCGCTTCCGTCGGTCGGATACAGCGGAATCACCGTGCCACCCGTGCCGAGCAGGGCGGCCGCACCTTGCGCAACCTCGATCGCCGGCGCAGCTTCATCCGCACCGTCCAGCAGCGCCCCGATGTCGATATCCGCATCGAGAACCGTCAACATCTGAGGTTGACGCACGGCCTCGCCGTTCTCGTTGATCCGAGTGATATCGAATTCCCGCTTCGAGAGCCAGAAGCGCGTGCCCGTGAGCCTGCCGCGCGCCAACTGCACCGTCTGCATCGCGGCGTAGGCTTTCTGGAGCACGTAGATCGAGTTCGTCGGCAGCTCGATCAGGCCGAGCCCCTTGATGTCGGGCACCGCGAACACGAAATGTGCGGAGAGATTGCACTGCCGGCTCTGGTACTGCGGGCATTGCTCGGGATCGCACACACCGTCCGGGATCGCGTCGTCCTGGCGGAAGATCACATCACGGCCGCCGAAATGGCGCGTGGCTCGCTGGGCGCGCGGATCTCGCTCGACCTTCGCGTAAGTCTTGCAGTACCGGATGCCGTCGGGACCATACTGCGAGAAGAACTTCCGGCCGGTGGTGCCCCACGCGGCCATTTCGTTCGGGAGGTTCTGCATCCAGTCGTTGAAGGCAAACAGCACCGGGAAACGGTATAGCCGCACGCCCTGCCCGCGGTCCTCGCCGTACAGCTTGAGAATTTCGTCGGCCACGTCCGGGTTGTTGAAGTCCGACCGGCGACACGTGAAGTAGTCGACGTTCTTCGGCGCCAGTGCGTTACGGAGCTGGCAGCGCGATTCGATCGCTTTGCCGATCGTCTCGAATGAGTCGCCGGCGGCGACCATCGTTTCGTACAGCCTGACCGCCTCCTGATTGGCACGCGCCTTGGACGTCAGCACCTTGATACCGGGCCGGATACGCCCGATCACCGGAGGGCGCATCGCGCGCTCTTCGACCAGGCTGCGCACCGGGCCGCCCAGCATAGGGACAACAGCGTTCATGAGGGTTTCCTCGCAAGAAAGTAAATCGCCTGAGTGCGCATCGCGCTCGCTGACTGCTCGAGCGTGCTGGCGGCCGCCTCTCCGCGGCGTTCGGCGATGTGGGAAAGAAAGATGCGGCGGTCGGGATCGCTGTACATCGCGAACTGAGCCACCTCGCACCGCGCGCGCCAGGCTGGCGACGCGGTATCGGCAGTTGCGCGCTCGTCGGCGATCGTGTTGCTGATCACGTTGGCGATGCGCGCATCGAGACGGTTGGGAAGCATGTGAACCTCCGGGACAGGAACAAACGACGAAAAAAAAGCGCGTCCCTCGGCAAGAGGAACGCGCTTTTCGGATTCGTGGAAATGACCCAAGCGCCACGTCCCTTCCGGGGACGTGGCGCTCAGGGAGCCGGTCGGCTCATATCGAGGACGTTAGGTCGTCCTCGCGCAGCATGGTCACGCTGCGCAACAGCCCATTTTCGGAAATACCACTCCGCCGCAGGATCACGGCTCAGTCGACTACGATCGTTCTACCCAGACGCTGGTCTGGAGAGAGACACCCGATGTCCGGACTCGAACGATGTCGCGGCGCAAATACATGCGGCCGGCGACGAGTTTTATGACTGAAAGATGGGAAGTGCTGGCTAGGCACTCATCAGCAGAAGATTCCACACCAGTTGCCAGCTGATCGGAGCATGCCCATTGGCACGGCTTGTACAGAAGATGGACTTCGGGTTACGAAGTCTAGGTCGATGCGTCGTGGACGCGAGAAGTAGAGTCAGTATTGCGGAAATTTGCGACCGGAAAGGGTGGAAAGCTCACGAAAACAGGCCCGCTTTTGCCTGAATTGTTAAATCGGGTTAACCCAAAATCATTAGTGAGAGAGACCACCCGAAAACACCATGTCCGCCGTTCTCGAACCACCGCACGACACGCAGCGGGACGCGCCCCTGCTCGACCCGATCGCCGTCGATCCCAATACGCGCCCGTCGAACGATTCGCTGTCCCCGTCGTCAACGGGACTCAAGCCGATCCAACGTCTGACGAGCGACAGCCGCATCGATCGAATCATCCCCGATTCCGACGCGGTCACCGTGCTGCGCTACAGCTCGCAGTTCGCCCGCAATTTCATTCGCGGCGACTACAATTTCTGCGCGTCGAAAATCGCCGTCGCGCGCGGGGGAAAAACGCATGCGCTCGAGTCCGCGCTCCGTGACACGTCGGACTGGCTGCGCAAGGCGCTGGTGTGGGTCGAAAAGCACCAGGCCCGGACGATCGCTTTCCCCGCCGAGCATATTGAACTGAAGGTCACGCGACCGCTCGCAGGTCTGCTGGTCCGTTGCCTCACCCAATACGACAAGCTCTTTGTGGCGACGATGGAGGCGGTGGTCGCCGAAAAAATCACCGCTCAGGACCGGGCCACCATCCTCGCGAACGCCGAGGGGCGGATCAAGCATATCTCGCTCGTGTGCGTGCCCGACAACGATCGCTATCAGGCAGACGGGACGCTGCGCGATTGAAGGTTCATCGCCCGATGAACTTGACACGCTGCAGGAATGGCTACGCTGACAAGGACGACGTGCCCGGTTGCGACGCACGGGTAGTGTCTCGCTCGTCGACCGCGCACGCGTGAGCAATCTCGCAATCTCGTATAAGCGTCCGCAACCGAGACGCCTTCACACGCGGAGAACCATGGACATCCGAGAAATTCAGGCGCTGCACGCCAAGTACGCTGCGCAACCGGTCGTGATCGACATCAACGGCCACGTCGAAGCCATGCCGGCACTCCCGGCTCCCGAGGGAAATCGCAAACGGATTGCACTGCCCCGCCTCGGCCGGTTCAACCGGCTGGTCAGGCCCGTCGCCATTGGCGTGGCAGCCGCCGCGCTCGCTGCGGGCGGCGGTGTGAGTGCCGCCAAGCTGTGGCGGGCTCTGCGCGCACCATCGCACGCCGAGCTGACGCACGAAGCCACTCCGCCAGCTCCCCGCCCCGCGCCGGCCGCCTCTTCCGCGCTCAGCAGCACCCACTCCCTGACGGCGGCCGACTTCGATGGTTCGGCCAGCGCGCCAACGGGTACGCTGGCGAGCGTCGATCCGCGCTCGTTGACCGCCCGTCACGATCCGCCACCCACCAATCCATCGCCGCGAGAGCAGCCCGCGCCGAGCGACTTGAACAAGGCCGCGGCAGCACCGATCCGTGCGCCGCGGACTGCGCCAGTCGTGCAGACCGCCGCGCCGACCGCAGCATCCGTAACGACAGAACCGGCACCGCCACCGGCTGCCCCACCGAAGGCCGTTCCCCGGCATAGCCGCCGCGGCACCCCGCGGCCGCACACCGCACCGGCAGAAAATGCCGAACCCGCCCCGCCTACTCCCACGCCTGCCCCCAAAACAACGGCAGCAGTCAAGTCTGGCGACGTCCAACTCTTCTAACGAGGCGACCATGAAACCCAAAACCATCAACGTGACGCTGCTGGCCACCGGCCTGGTCGTCCAGGGCGATCTGATCCTCGATCACGGGATGAGCACCTTCGCGCTCGTGAGCGGCAGCATCATCTCGACGGCCGGCCTGCTGCATGTCGGGCAAGGTGGGATGATCAAGGGCAAGGTGCAAGGCGAGATCGTACGCATCGACGGCGTCGTGGAAGGCGATGTGCATGCCCGCGACATGCTAGAGATCAACGGCGTGGTGAAGGGCAACGTTTACTACTGCGGCACGATCCGGCTTGGGCCGCAAGCCGCGCTCAACGGTCAGCTCAAACGCGTCCCGCGCGAATTGACCATTGAAGCGCCGACGGCCGGCGCACCGCTCACCGACGACACCAATACCACTGCTCTCCCAACGTCATGAACAAAGCGCGAAAACCCTTTGGCACGATTGTCCGGCACTCGGTATCTTTGGCAATCGTCATCTCGTCGCTGGCTACTTCGGCGACCCTTGCTGTCAGCGGTCTCGCACTGCTATGGGGATCGCCCGGCAATATCACTACTGAGGCGATTGGGAACATTGTCCATTTCGTTGCTTACATGCTCGCCTGGCGAAACGAAGACGTAGCAGACATCTGGCTATTTCAAGCTCCGATCGCGTTGATTACCTACATGCTGATCATCGCGGTCCCGCTGATCATCGGGTGTTTAGCTCTTGAAGTGTGGGAACACTGCCACGAAAAAGCACACGGTGTAAGCACGACGCCATAAGGCTTCAGATTCTGCGACTCGCCTCAGGTCGGCCACCTCGTGTGGCCGATTTTATTCGACCCCGGACTCAATCACGAACCGCGAAACGGCGTTCTTCTGGATCGACGTGATGACAAGATTCTCCCGAGCGCGCGTCATCGCCACATAGAACAGCCTGCGCTCCTCGGATTCCGGGCTCTTGTCGTCCGGCACGACGCCCTCCTCCGCGCGACTGATCCACACGTGATCCCATTCGAGCCCCTTGGAGCCGTGCATGGTCGTGAGCACCAACACACCCGCGCCAGGCTTGTTGTTATCCCGCTGCAAGAACTCGATGCGATTGGTAAACGGGCCGTTCAGCCGGCTGATCACATCGTAGGTGCACTGGAGCGCGCGGATGGCCGCGTCCCCTTTCGCGTAACCCATCATCCATTCGAACACGCCTTCGAGTGCGAGCGAATGGAATTCCCGCTCGCAGAGCGACTGCCATTCAGCAAGACGCTTCATGAATGCTCGATACGCGGTCGCCGTGTCCTCAGCCAAGCCGAGCGCAACCAGATCCTGTTTCTGGCGCTGAACGAACTCGGCGCCCATGTCCCGATGGAGTGCGCGCAGATCATGCGAACTGATCCCCATGTATCCGAGCACCGCGTCGACACCGTTCTGCTTCCGACCTTCGACGATCTGGAGGAGATTACACATCAGAGCGGCCTGCGGCCGGTTGAGCACAGAACCACCGGACGCTCGGTAGTACGGCACGCCGTGCGACCGGCAGACCGATTCGATCGGATCGAGGTTGCGATTGGTGCGCGCGAGGATCGCACACGTCCGGCCTGCTGCCAGTTGCGCCTGCAGCGCATCGACTGCGGCAACAGCGTCTCCGTATTCGTCCTCGAAGCGCAGCGACGACACTGCGCCGCCACCGCCGCGGTCGGCGTGCAACACCTTCGGAATCCGGTCGACGTTGTTGCGGATGACGCGGTCGGCCGCCGCAAGGATCTCCGATCGGCAACGGTAATTGCTGCCGAGCACGATCTTCTGCGCGTCGAATGTCCCGGAGAAGCTCTCCATGCCTCGGACGCCCAAGGCCGAGCGGAAACCGTAGATGCTCTGATCGTCATCACCGACCACGGTGACCTGCGCGCCGGCGCGCGCGTGCAGCTCGACCCACCGATATTGAAGCGGATCCGTGTCCTGAAACTCGTCGACGAGCAGATCCGTGAAGCGATATGGACGGATATCGCCGCTTTCCATGCCGGCCACGGCCAGCCGCAGCATGTCCTGGAAATCGATCTTGCCGTTGCGCTCGAGCGCCTCCTGATAAGCGGCATAGAGCTTGGCCTCAGACGATCCCGGCTCAGCCCGACCGAAGTTCGTCTTGATCCGCTCGATGATCGACACCGCTTCCTCGACCTTCCACTCGAAGCCGAGTTCCGCGATCACGCGCCCCAGCATGCCGAACCGGTCGCCGTCGGACGCTATATCGTGGCGCGCACGGCCGGGCTGGCCTATCTGCCTGAACGCCAACGAGTGGAACGTCCCGGCGATTAGCCGGCGCTTCGCGTCCGGCACGGCGATTGCCAGGATCCGCTCGCGCAGCTCGAGGGCCGCGTCCTTACTGAACGTCACCGCACCCACCACCGCGGCCGGATCCTCCAGTAGGCGCGCGGCCTTGGTCGCGATCGTCTTGGTTTTCCCCGCGCCGGGACACGCGATCGCGACGCAGTGGCGGCGCAGGAGTGCCACTTCGCGCTGTTGGGGGTTCAGCTCATCAAGCATGGCACTCACCGCGGACCCTTATCGACCGCGTACGGTCGTCATCAGGCGCAGGTGCGTCATGTAGCCCCGCACGCCGATCGGATGGAACTTGCGCAGGAAGCGCGACGTTTCCTCGTCGGCGTCCGACTGATCACGCACGCCGTTCCAGACCAGAAAGTCGAAGTGGTCCATCACCTGATCGTACTTCAGCATCACGGTGAGCAACCGCATCGAGAAACGCGAATACGCCTCGACCGTGATGTCCAGGGACGGTTTCGTCACCGTCGGCGAGAACACGATGTCGCCGCGCTCGCGCATCTCGGTCTCGGTTCGCTCCCGAAAGCCGTGCGCCACTTCAAGCTGTTCATTGACGTACGCTTCGAGGTCGTTCAGCTGCTTATCGAAAAAGGTCGTCACCGTCTCCTGATCGTCGGCGCCGAACGTCGCCCGGCCGAACCGCTGCATGTTGATGCTCATCCGGTTAAGATACGGCCACCATTGCTCAAACAACGGCTTGAGCCGCGTGTGCTTCAGTCGAACGTCGGTCGACACGACCGCCGCGCCGGACAGTTGCTTGTTCATCAGCTCGCGGCCGATTTCGCGGCGGCGCTGAATGATGCGGACCCGCTCGGCCGGCGGCAGCTCACGGAACAGCTTGCGCGTGCGCGCGACCTGCTCGCGCTTCTCGTCAGCCTCCGCGGCACTGATCATGCCCTCCCGCTGCAGGGTGGCCGCATCCGATTCCATCTGCGCCAGCTCGTTCTCGAGCTCGACGTCGTCCGCACCGTCCGTCGTCGGCCGCGCTATCGGATCGATGGAAGCGCTCTCGGCTCCGCTGGCGGCCACAGTCCCGATCGGCCCGTTCGTCGGATGCTCTGCCGTCTTCTCTCGTGCCTCGTCATCGAGGACGTGCGTCTCGTTGTCAATCGTGGTCATCATGGTCCTTTGGATGGGGTGAGTAACCGCACGCGCGGCATGCGTCTATTCTTGCGAGGTGGCGGTCCGGAATCAGCCCGAAACATGGACGATTTCTGCACGCTTTCGTCGGAGGTCCTCGCGGCATCGGCACGATCCATGTGGCGTCTCAAATGAAAATGCCCCTCAACCGGTTGAGGGGCATTTGGCAGAAAGCTCCACAAATTCGTATAGCTTTCTGTCCTATTCCGCCTTGGCCACGCGCAGGTGTGGGAGGAATACCGTCTTACCCGCCCGAACCGAGCCGATCACCAACGTGTGGCCCACGTCGGCTGCGTAGACATTGAAGCGAAACGGCGTAATTGGCTTCACCTTCGGCGCTGTCCACGATGGGACGCCAGCGGCAACACATACGTCGACCGGCGCGTACTCGGCATCGGTGTCGACCTGAACAAATGAGAGATCGGTCGGAAACAATTCCTCGGAATCGGCGATCGAGACGCCGCTAATTCGGTCGATGAACGCGCGCGCATCAGGCTCGTCGACGAACGTCCGAGCGGTTTGCCTAGCCTTCACATGGGCCAAGACATCGCCTGAATCATGAGCAAAGAATGCCCGGCCGAAGAAGCCGTTGTATTCGAGTAACGTGCCTCTCGACGTCGAATGAATGATGACTCGCATGGTTCTCCTTTTCGAGGAACGAAGTTACTGGTACGACGATGCCGCCTTCCAGAGCAACACACCGAGGCAACCGGCGATCGCGATCCAGTACGGCGCCAGCAACGGAATCGGCGCGATCAACACCGAGAACGCAACGCCGAACACCAGCAGAATGCCGTGACCCGCCAGGTGGAAGGAAACCGGGCTCACATAGCCCGCAGCAGCCGCGCGAATCTTCCGACGCACTGTCCCGTCGACGAACATGGCAACGCAGAAGGCCAACGTACCGATTAGCCAGAGCTTCATGATCGTGAGCCGGTACACCACGCGATAAACCAGCCGCCAAAAGTTGTGAACCCACGTGCTGGCCAGATTGGTCATTCCGCCATCATCTGCGTCCGAACCCCGCGTGGTTTCGAGCGATGCCGCCACCACCCCAGTGTCCACGAAGTACCGCCTGAACAACCGGTTCGTGGTCGCCACAGCACGATCCGCCCGATCCTCGCCGATCGTCGCCACCACTGAGCGAGTTTCCGCTTCCGGGATCTCGAATAACGATCGATTCGGCACGACCGGCATGATCGCGACGGCCACGAGTGGCACGAAGAAGAACCAGACCTTCACATGCCTGACAAACCGACTATCCGCCATGGCTGCCTCCCAACAGCGTCAGCAGGGATGCAATCGCCCGACTGGCTAGGTAGCTGGGGAACGCGACGAGACCGAAGAGCCCCACGTAGAAGTGAAGGGGGCGGCGACCGACGAACAGCGCGAGCGCATAGGCCAGCGCGTTGCGCCCACGCGCGAACTCGGCCGGTACCGGCGCGCTCGCATCATCCTGGGCGGACGCGGTCGACATCACGCGGCGCGCGACGTCGTCGTCAACCCTGGCCAGCGTCCGAATCAGAAAACGCGTGAGCGACATCGTATCCCTCGAAGTAGAGTCGGAAGTTCTCGCCCGTCAGCGCACGCGCGGCGAGCTGAAATGCGGCGGAGCGCTGGCTGATGTTCTCCGGGCAGCGTTCGTCGACCACCTCGGTCGGCAGATGTGCGTGACGCGCCTCGAACACCGTGACCGGCTCGAACATCGGTGACCACACATGGCAGCGCTCGCCGTCGCGCGCAACGTAGCGTCTGGCATACAGCAGGTGTGCCGACGCGAACATCCCCTGCATGAACGCAACGTGCGGATCGCCTGTTTTCCGTACTCGCCTGACCCCATCGAGTCCCTCCGTGAGCATCTCCTTGACGAGCGGGCCTGACTTGCCGATGAATTTCTCACCAATGAAGTCGGCCACGCGCGTGCACGCGAGCTCCAGTTCCGGCGCCAGCGTGAAAACTGGGATCAGGCGGGCCGAAAGCTTATGGTCGCGGATGATTTTTTTGAAGACGACAGACATGCTTTGGTTTTCAGCCATTTAGGATTGGAATGCGTCCCTGATACACCGCGCCGCCCGAAATCCGCATGAAGTACTGCAGATTCGGAAGGCTCTGTATCAGGCGGGATGGAATCAGCGGTACTTTCTCCAGTTGGAGCGAGCGAGACACCGATCCCGTAAATTCACCGACGTGCGACTCGCTACCCGTGCTGGTCGAACTCGACATCACCAGGTTGCGGATCGCCGTCTCCCCGACCTTGTCGGAGAACCAGTCCGCCGTGTCGGTGTCTTCTAAGCGTAAGATGATCTGGTTGTTCAAATTGCCCAAAACCTGCAGCATTTTTGCGGCATTTCCGAGCTTCGCCTCGATGTCCGAGCGCGTCTGGAATGCGACGAATGCCTTGAAGCCTGCGCCACGCCCCTTGTTCAGGATCTGGATCACCTGTTCGTTGATCGCCTCCGCGACCTCGTCGATGATCAGCACGACTTCAGGCGGCGTCTCGTAGAAGTTGTAGATCGAGCCGCACACCGCCGACACGTCGGCGAGCAGCATCGACATGATCGCCTTCGCCACGATGCTGTTCGACAGCGAGTCGGCCCCGACGTGAAGCACCGCCTTCTGGCGAATGATCTTCTCAATGGTCCAGATCTCGCGCTCGTCCTCGAAGTCGTCGACCTTCGGCGCCAGCATCAGGCCGGTTTCGCCGGTCGCAAGCATCTGCAGCAGCGGGAGCGCCGACGCGATGATCCGCATGTAGTGTTCGCGGTCGTGCGTGTGTGTCGAGATCAGGCCATCGATCGCCTCGTGGCCGCGGTCGAGCGCCGCGAACCTTGCCTGGTACAGCGCGACCATGCCGTCCACTTTGGAGACGCCGGGCTTGTTGGCCATCTTCACCGTGTCGGCTGCGACCTGCGTTTCCCAATCCGTCAGGCCCTGTTCGAGGAAGAAGCGCTTCAGCGCCTTCTCCAGCAGCGTCGCGATGCCCGACTGGGCATACTTGAGAATCGACCGCAGGTTCGGCTTGTCGCCGATGTACAGCTCGCCGTTTACCGAGCGACTGATGAACAGGTACGCAAAGTCGCGGAACGGCCCCTCCTCCATCAGCTGCGCGATCCGGCTCGGGATCTCTGAAGGTTGCGACCAACTATCGAGCGGCTCCAGGCGAATCGATTCCGACGGCTTTGCCTGATTGAAGTACAGGAACTTCCGGCCGGCCCGCTTGCACTCCCGCTCCACACGGAGCTTCCATTCCTTGTCGTTTTTCGGATCGAAGTCGAGCAGCACATCGCCGAGATGGATCACCTGAGTGGAAATGCACTCGTAGGTACGGGTCTTCCCCGCACCGGTCGTGCCGCCCACCGCGGTGTGGCCGCCCATCGCCTTGTAGTGGAACGGCACGAAGCCCTTCGCCGGCTCAAGCCCGTGGATCCATGAGACCCCTTGCGGCATGCGGTCCCTGATACTGTCCTTCGGGGCAAAGAGCCGCTCGATCATCTCCTCGAACTGGCGTCCAGGTTTGGTCTTCGGCAGCCACTTCGGAAGGCCCGGGATATCCGTCGACGGCATGCGAAGGATGTCATGCGCAATCTGGCAGTGCTTCTGTGTCCACTCAAAGCCGGTGCCGAGAAACATCGCATTCGCTTCCGCTTTCATGCGCGACTGGATCGCAAGCAGCTTGGGCACCGCGAGCGTCGTCAGCCATTTCGTCGAGATGGCCATGCGGAATTTCAGCGCGCGCCAGACCTGCCCCGATCGAATTGCAAACGCCACCAGGGCGATCAGCGCGAATGCCCACGCATGCGGCATCCCGGACAGGGGCAACGTGACAATCGCGAGCAGCCATACGAGCGCGGCCCTGAGCTCGTAGATCGGCCGAAAATGGTTGATGTAGCCGTTCATCGGCCGCGCGCCTGAATCAACTCACCGGCGCGCGGCGCTAGCGTGACTTCCATCGGCTCGTTGGCAAGCAACAGACTCCGGCGACGCATGTGCTCGATCAGGGTGTCGCTCGCGATGCCGTAGCTACCGATCAGGCGCTTGGGCAGCACCAGGCCCAACTCACTCCACCGCACCTTGGCCTTCCCCGCCTGAACATCCTGCCCGAGCGCCCGGAAGAAATCCACGATCATGCGCGGCGCGCCCTTGAGCACCGCGTCGAACGCTTCCGGGGACGGATCAACGCGACGCTCAGGATCGATTACGGCTGACTGTGGTCCGGATTGCGCCGGCTGCACGGCCAGCTCGCGTGACTCAGCAGGCGTCGGCGCGCCCAGTTGAGGTGGGCTTAATGGCGGCTGCGGACTTGGCACGCCGACCACGCTTGTCGCCCCCCCTTCCGCGGTGGTCGCCGCTTGGGCGGGCGGGTTGGTCGGGGTGGTCGGGGTGGTCGGGGTGGTCGGGGTGGTCTGGGTGGTCCGGGTGGTCGGCGCGGTCGGCGTAATCGGCGACGGCGCGCGTCCTGCCGCCGTCGGCGCAGCGGGCGCCGGCGCAGCAACCGTCGACGAGGCAGGTGTGGCGGCCGGCGTCACCACCGGCTCGAGCTCGCCCGCGACGTGGATCGCTGACGGGACGGCAAACTTCACCGGCTCAAACACGCCACGCTGCGCTTTTCGATCGAATTCGGCCGCCGTCGAAATCGCCTGGCGGACCACCCGATGGGTCAACGATTCGACACCGACCGGACTTGCAGTCGGGTTGATCGACCCGAACACCTCGGCCAGCACCTCCGCATCCAGGCCCGAGAGCAGTTCACTGCCGACCAGCGCCTGCGCGAGCATGCCCGTGCGCATCCGCTCAACCGCAAGCGGCGCCGACCGGCGCGATACCCGGTAAGGACGATCCCCCAGCCACGGCCCAGCCGCCCCGTGAATCGACGGATTCCAGACCTGCTGATCGGCCTCGCGCACCACCTCGAAATGCCGATAGGGCTCATCCAGCCACGAACAGATTGCAGCGAGGAACACGCCATAGTTGTATTGCGGCTCGATGCGCCGCCGGCGTTCCGACGGCAGGTTTGTGCCGAACTTCTGCCCGCCGGCCAGCCGCATCGCGTAGAAGGCCGTCTCGATCGTGCAGCGGAATGCACCACCAGGCTCCCGGTACAGCTCCGGATTGAGCGGAACGGACGAGAACCAATCGGCGCACCGATGCACGAGCGTGAGCCACTTGCGATCGAATTCCGCTTGGCTGACTTCGTTTGCGCATTGCGCGATCAGATCGATCCGCCGTTCGTTGTTCGCGACCAGCACGCTACGATCGAGCGACTGAAAGAGACGTTGCTCGCTCATCATGCCAAGCCCTTCGTCGCAAGCTTCGTCAGACTCTTGAATGCCCCGCCGCTCGCATTCGCGCCGCCGCCGAACATGGAGGCGAACTTCGGAACCTCGAACGACAGAATCAGGACGAAGATCGACAGATCGAGTGTCAGCGATCCGGCATACGGTGTGGTCAGCCCCTTCGAGATCGCGTTGGTAAACGCGCTCGTGATCGTGGTCGTCACCAAGCGCTGAAGGATCGCCGCGACAACCATATACATGCCCGCACTGATCATGTAATCGAGCCAGGTCTTGAAGTAGCCGCGCGTGAACTCCGACATACCTAACGCCAAGGCGATCTTGCCCATCACGATGCCGACGGCCATCTGAATGGTGCCCAGCGAAATGAAGAAGAGAAATACGAGAGACGCGATCATCAGAAAGCCCCAGGCGAACAACAATGGCATCAGATTGATCGCCAGTGCGATGTAGCTCCACCAATGCGCGGCCTGGAAAGCCTCGATAACCGCATCGAAGATCGAGCCTGCGGATTTGACCATCGCGGACGGAAGCGACTGTGCATCCGTGCCGGACACCGCTACCGCCATATCGTTAAACCATTTATAGAACCCGGGCGCCCAGGTGGCGTACATCAGGAAGATCGAACCGAAGATGCCGAGAATCGCCAGGTCCTCAATCAGGGACTGCCACGCCGCCACGGGATCCCTGGTTGCGGCATACCGAACTCCCGCGAGTGCAACTGTGATGCCTGCCAGCCCGCCAGCCATCTTGTTCGCGTGCTGATCGAGCGGTTGACTAAGCGTCACCGCGAGGTCGATCAGATCCTTCATGATCTTCGCGATCTCGTCTATCGCCGCCATTGCCCCCTTCGCCACCTCGCCCGGTTGGTAGCTCGAGCTCCATCCCGAGGTGCCCGATGGCAAATCGAACGCGTACGCGCTCGAAGCCGTGGCGACACCGATCAGCATCAGCACGAGCAGCGTCAAGGCCCCGCGGCGCAACCGCTTCGCAGAATCGTTGGCCATCACCGACTCAGAACCCATATGCCGACCGCTCGGCCTGCTGCTTCGAAATGAAGCGGTTCGCGTCCGCCGCCTTCTCCTTGTCGTCTTCAACCTGCTGCGCATCTTTCTGCGAGTCGCGTTGCGCCTTCGCTGCGTTGAGTTGAAGAATGTCGGCGTTCTGGCTCGTCACGATGTCGAGATAGTGCGTCGTAATCTCCGCCGTCGCCTGCGCCGTCGGCGACAACGACAGTTGAGATTGCAACTCTTGACGGCGCTTCGCCAGATCGTTCGTGTGCTGCATGATGTCCGATCCCATCTGGAACAGGTTACGCACCACCTTGTCGTTCTGCTGATAGAGCGTGTTCATGTCGGCAAACCACTGCTCATTGGTCTTGCCAGAACGGCTCACCAACGTCTGCACCTGCGAAACCCATTGGCCACCCTGCTTGAGGTCACCGTACAGGCCGTTGAGGGTGCCGACCAGATTCTTTACTTTGTTGATGTCGCCGGTGATCTGCTCATACGCGGCCTTCCACGCGGCTGGATCGAGGTTCTTCGCCTGCAGCAGCTGGTTCGCCATCATCTGGTACTGGTAGATGATGTTGGTGTTCTGGTAGATCTCACCGCGCACCGCCTTCGCGGCCGTAATGACGTTCTGCGCGAAGTTGGTCGGATCGAACACGATCATGGCCGAGGCATGCTGGGCCGAGAAAAGGGATGCTGCGACGACGGCGGCACGGAGGAGGCGCATTTTCAAGGGATCACCTATCAGTCGAGAGTCAACATTTCTTGGAGGTACTCTTCACGCCAGTGCGGCGAGCCGGAGTCGTGGTGTTTGTCGAGCACCCGTTGGGCGGCGCCGTCGGCGCGCAAAACGGCAAGTGCTTCTTTCGGGAATTGCGCTTGGAGCATCCGTGCGTGATCAGGTGTCACCCACAGGTAATCGCGGTTGGGTACCGCGTCGGCAATCATGTCGATCAGGTCGTCGGTCAGGCCGAACACATCCCGATAGAGGTGCTTGTTGTTGCGTGCGTCCCGGTTCGGCAGGAAGAAGAAGTTCGGGATGTTCTCTTTCAGAATCTCGAAGTTCTTCACGCGGGCAAGCTGCCCGAGCGACTGGGTCGCCATCACGAGCGTCCCGTTCAAGCCGCGAATCGTGACGGCCCACAGTTCCAGGCGGGCATAGAAGCGTTCGTACTGGAAGAAGAAGCCGCACTCTTCGACCTCGATGATCGTGAAGCGCTTCCCGTCCAGCCATTGCGAGATGCGATAGAACGCGTAATCCATGAATAGCGCGGCGGCGACCGGGTACTTTTCAAACAGGTCCCCCATCTCGATCGCGATATCGTCCGACAGCGAGAACGCATCCTCGACGTGATCGAAGAAGCGACCGTTCTTTTCACCTTGCGTCCAGATCTGGAGCCGCTCACGCAGCTCGATCGGCAACAACGTGTTCAGCATCGACAGCGTCCAGAGTTCGCGGTCATACTCGCCGCCGCCGAGCGTTGCGACAGCCTGATAGATATCGGTCTGCTGCTGCGGCGTGCAATGGAAGTCCTCATCCTCGATCGCCATCTGCACCCATTCCGCCACATAGGTCCAGTGCCGCTTATCCGCCAGCAGCGAGAGCGGGTTGACCGGCGTGGCCGCGCCGAACCGCCCCGTCGCATCGACAAAGCGACCGTTCGCCATCACCGTCGGAATCCGCGTCGACCGGTTCTTGTCGAACTTAATCCGGCGCGGGTTGTGGCGCCCGGACTGCGACACGAGAAAGTTCAGGAAGATCGTCTTGCCCGCGCCGATCGGCCCGACCACGAGCGTGTGCGACTTGCCGCCCGGTTGGTGCAGCGTCACGCGCTGCAGCGTGCGGTGACGGGTGGGCAAAACGGTAAGCGGCCCCGTCTGCTCGCCGGTCTGTTGGGTCAGCCATTGGTTGACCGGACTGCCTTCCTCGACCCCGCGCAACGGCGCAATGTCGGAAACGCACGGTGTTTCGACGAACTGCAGGCGCTTTTGCTGATCCCACCGTCCGGGCAACGTGGTCGCCCATGCCGCCGGGATGTTGCGGGTCTCCAGGATGACGCCAAACCCCGCATTGCCGATGCGGCCCACGACTTCACGCGCGTTGTCGTCGCACTCCTCAACCGTGTCCCCATAGATGACCACCGAGATGTTGGCGAACCCATACTGCGTCCCATCGGCCACCAGCTTCGCCAGTGCGTTTTCAGCCTCTTCGGCGAGGATTTCACGCCCCTTGTCGTTCTTTTCCGCTTCCTGCTTTTCATCCTTCGAGAAGAAGCTCTTCAGGATCGCAAGCGGGTTGAACGCCGCGACCTTGTAGAACTTGCGCATCTTCTCGATGTAGACCCGCGCCTTGTGGGTCGACAGGAAGCGGAACATCACGCAGATGTCGAGCTCTGCATCGACGTCCGCCAGGACATCGAGGGCGGCCTCCTGAAACCCCATCCATTCCTTCACGGACACGATCTTCGCGTACCGCTTTCCGTACGCTGACTCGAACATCAGGTGCTCCGTGCCGTACGTCACGAACGTCTCGGTCAGATGGGTGTCCAGCATCGTGACCGGGTAGCGAACGCGGCGCGGAGGAACGGAGGGGTTCGCGGCCTGGTGCAGGAACGCCATGACATTCTGCAGTTGCAGGCGCTTCATCTTGAGGCGCGTCACGCCGCCCTTGAAAGCGTCGATCACCCCCTCGAACCGCTTGATGTCCGACGTGATCCGCTCCATGTCGAACGCGAAGGCGCTGCGTGCAAACAGCACGTCCCGGAGGGTTTCCCACAGAGCGACCGGCACCGACTTGCCGCCGACCGTCATGTGGTAAGCGACTTTCTCGAAAATCTTGTTGATTCCGGTCTCGGGCGTGTATGCCAGCGCCAGCGAATGGGTGTTGCGGAAGAACTTGCCGCTGCCGACGTGGGCGCGATTGATGGCGTCGATGCGCTCGTCGATCCGGGACGAGAATCCCCCCTGTATTTCCCCCCGGACGCGCCGATGCGACAGTCGCCACCACGCCGTTACCCGGTGGTCGAAGTTCTTGCATGCATGATCGAGGTTGTCTCGCGCTGCCGAAATATCAGCCTTGTTCGGCGAGTCGGCGTCGATCCCGTCGAACGTGAACACCGTCAGCAGCGACCCATCCTTGTCCAGGACGAGCTCCGGAGTGACCATCGTCGCCCACGGCGCAATCTCCTGCACCGGACCGCGCTTGATTTTCGAACTCAACATTGCAGATCCTGATCGAACCCGTAGGGACGCTTAAACCGAACCGAGAACTTCGTCGTGGGGAGCGGCTCGTGTACGTCCGGATAGCGGTTGTAGACGATGAGCACTTCCTTCCACCACGGATCGGTCGACGACAGCCATCGGAGCACCCAATGGATGCCAATTCCGACGACGAGGAACGCGGGCGTCATCGCGCTGTAGCAGAGCAGCGTCGTGATCGTCCCGTTCGCGATCGCGAGTCCGCGCTCCGCCCCGCCTAACTGGCGGGGCAGCGACAGCGAACGGCTGACTTTTTTCGGCTTACGCACAGGTGTAGTCGATGTGCATGCGGTTCTTCACGATCGGAATCGCACACGCCGCGACCCCGAGGCCAATGAAGACGGTCGCGAGAAACTTGACGATGTTGCTCTCCGAGTTCGCGATCATGATTGCGGCCATGATGATCACAACGATGCCGATACAGAACAGCACCGGGCCGCTCACATAGGCCTGAATCAGACAGATCATCGCCGCCGCGTTGCCGAGATCGCTGAGATCCACTGCATGCGCCGCCGGTGTGGCAAACGCGATCGCGGCTGCGATCAACGTTGAGCGGATCTGGCCGCGACCGAACAGGTATTGCGCCGCGCTACGTACTTGGGCGGCAGCTTGCCAAAGGAACGCGCTGACAATTTTGGCGAGCGGCGAGTGAGCAAAAGCGTTGAACAACTTCTTCATTGGAAACCCCGTATGGTTAGAAAACGCGCTCGAGGACGTAGTCCCCGTTTTTGAAACCCTTGATGGCGAGCACTTCCGACACGTGGCGCAGCTCGCCCGTGCGACGCAGGTGCACGACGTAGTGAAAGCAATCGGCGATGGCCTTGCGCATGTCGGCAAGCTCCCAGCGGCTCCCCGTTGGGATACCAAGCATCGCCAGACTCTCGAGACGACTCAGCGCGCCGCGCGCATCGTTCGAGTGGATCGAGCCCATGCCACCGTCGTGGCCGGTGCTCAGTGCCTGAATAAAGTCGTACGCTTCGCCGCCCCGAACTTCACCGACGATGATCCGGTCGGGCCGGAAGCGCAGACACAGCGCGACCAGGACCTGCGTGGTCACGCCCTTGTCGGGGTTCGACAGCAGCCGCACACGATTCGGCGCGGACAGCTTGAGTTCCATCGTGTCTTCGATCGTGATGACACGCTCCTCTGGCGGAATCTCCGCATTCAGCGCGTTCAGGAACGTCGTCTTGCCGGTCGACGTGCCGCCTGCCACCAGGACGTTCGCTCGTGATCGAACGAGTGCACGGAATGCTTCTCCCAGGACCTCGTCATGCGCACCTGGTGGAAAGATCGCGCGCTCCACCTCGCGGCGAGCGTGGACGAGCGAGAACGCGCCCATGCCAACGTAGTCGGCCAACGACAGGTTCGATTCCCGATGCTTCCGGATCGCAAGCGCATGCCCGTCGATCGCCGTCGGCCGCATCACTGAGGCGATCCGGAGATTCTTGTGGCCGCCGTTGATGATCCCCTGCGCAGTACCGGCTTTCGCGGACTTCTCGACCGACGACGCGAGCGACAGAATGGCGCCCTGCAGCTTCGCGGGATTGAAGCGCATGTCGAGCTTGTGCATCTCACCGCGCCGCTCGATCCAGACGTTGTCGTAGTCGTTGATCATGATTTCAGCGACGTCGGGTGCATCCAGCGGACCGGTCAGTTGGTCGAGCGACGCGAAGAACAGCTTCACCGCGTTGTCTTCGAGCGGACGGACCTTGAGCAACTCCTCGGCAGTGATCTGCGCGCTCGGGCGAGACGCCGACGCATCAGGCACCGGACGGTCGACGCTCGGCTGATTCGCGGTTGGCGGATTCTGGGCAATTTCGGACATGCAGCTATTGTTCAAGCTGCGCGCGCCGCTGGCGGACCGAAAGAATGGCGAAATTCAGCAGCTTTCGTCGCACCCCAAACGGCGGCGTTTGCGACTGCTCAGGCCTGCGCCCGCGTCAACCGGTTGAGGGGGCTAACCGAGAAAGCTCCAGAAAAACGTATAGCTTTTTCCGGATTCCCCTCCACCCTTCCATGGTTGCTGTTTCGCGCACGCGAAAAAAAACCCGGTCGCGAGGACCGGGTGGGTGACAGAAGATGGGCGCGTGACTGCGGCGCTCAACAGATGACCTCGACCATCTCACCGAACGGCGCGCGCCTCGCACGCTTGAGCGGCGTGGTCGACGCCCAAAGCACCGGATAGGACGGCGCCTCCTTCGGAAACGCGCCGTCCATATCGGTCAGGTAGACAAGAAACGCCGGATCGATCCCTTCCACCAAAATGCGACGGAAGGGGTCGACGAACGACGTCCCTCCGCCACCTTTCAACGGAGCCAGATCGACCGGCTCGCCGCGCTCGAACACCTGCACCTGCGTGACGCGCGTGTCGCAGTCCATGACAACCAGACGGCGAGGTCGAACCGCATCGAACATGGACTCGATCTCGGCGGCAAACTGCGCCTGCGTCGCGTCCCACACCGAGCCGCTGGCGTCACGCACGAACACTGCGTCGCCTACCGCCGGCTCATTCAACGACGGCAGATACAGCCCAGCGTGAAGGTAGCGGCGATTCGGCTGCGCCCACGTGTAATCCGTCGGCGCCGCTTCCTGCGCAAACCGGTGCAGGAGCGCGCGCCAATCGACGGTCGATGCAACAGCTTGCTCGATGGCGGCTTGCAGCCCGCCGCCGAGCCTGCCAGCGGCCTGGGCAGCTTTCGCCGCCTGCAGGACCGCGACCTTCCACTCGGCCTCCTTCGCCGCCTTGTCGGGCCCCGCGTACTGGCGAACCTCGCCGCATGCGGGACCGGCCGACGGCTGATTCCCGTCTGCTTTACCCGATTGCCCGTCGCCTTGCTTCCCAGCGCCCTGCTTGGCCTTCTGCCGTGCCTCGTTCTGCCGCACGCCGTAGATTTCCTCGGCCGACCGGCCCTTGAAGCGCGGGTCGACGAGTCCACCAGGCGGCAACTGCAGCCCGGCGTCGAGCACGATCGGATTCACGGCGTAATCGCATGCTTCATTCCAACCCTTGTGCTCGCGATAGCCCTGACGCCAACAATGTCCGTTCGCGACGTGCCACACCTCGTGGGCGAGCACGCCGCGCACCTGCAGGTCGTTCAGGTCAGCCGCGTACCCCGGGTTGTAGCCCAGCGATTCGCTGTCCGTCCAGAACGTTTCGCAGGTCGGATCCTCGACAACCTTGAGCCGAAGCGCCAACGCCCCGATGAACGGGTGGTCGAGGACAAGCGCCGTGCGCTGCTTCGAGATGCGTTCATAAAGTCGCGTGTCCATGGCGACCTCATGCGGCAAAGCGCAGCGGCGGAAGCTGGATCGCCTGATCGATCACCTGATCCGCGATCGGCGCCGGTGCGCCGCCCATGAAGGCCGCCATCAAGCCTTCGATCTCGGTCGCCTTGGCAGCGACTTGCGCACGCAGCACGTTGGATTCCTTCAGTTCCGCGCCGGTGTGGGTAGCCAGATGCGTCTTGGCCTGCTCGAGGATATGCGCCAGCTTCGGATCGTTGCTGAAATTCAGCTTCGGCAACAGCTCGCAGAGCTCACGGACATGGTTGGCGACGTCCATGCGAACGTTGCTGGATGCGTACAGACGGTTCGCCATCGTCGACACGGCCTCGTACAGCCGGCCGACCAGATCGTTGTTCGCGGTCTTGATCGACTCGAACACGTGCTGGTCGATCTCGGTACGCAGGTTCGTCAGCACGTCGCTCGGCAGATCGACCCCGAACTGGCTCGCGTCCGGGAACGGCAGCACCGACAGCTTGATGCCGAATTTTCCGGACAGCTCGGCCAGCGACGGATAGTCGGCCTCGTTGTACAGGCCGTTCATCTCGGCGCGCGCCTGCTCCTTCAGATCGAGGTAGTTCGTCAGGAAAACCGACACTGCGAGATCGAACTCGTCCTTCATCGCGCGCATGCGCTCGGCCACATCCATGTAGATCATGGTCGGCAGCAGGCGCACGCCCAGTTGGTCGTACTTCAGCGTGCGGCCGTAGTAGTAGGAACGGATCCGGTTGCCGATCGACAGCACTTCGGCGTAGCTCGGCGCGTGCTCGGGGAGCAGGCGCTTGTTGAATCGGCCAATGCCGCGCGCGTGGTGGCTCTTCTCGACCTCCTCGGTGACCTTGCCGTCATAGCGACGGGCGACCCACGTGGAAATCGTGACGGACGACAGCATGACCTTGGACTTCAGATCGGTGATGTTCATGGAATGACTCCAGATAGAAACTGAATGGATGAGACGGAAAAAAGCCACGGCGCGCGAGCGGGCCGTGGCAACAGGAACTGCGATGGAAGGTAGGTGGCGATCAGTCTTCGCCGCGGATGATCTTGCCGATCTCCCCGCCCTGGGCGCAGACGAAGGCAGGATGGCTCTGCAGCTCAGGCTTACGTTCGGTCGCGTCGCGAACCAGAACTGCCGTGAATTCGCGGTAACCGGCGTCGACGAGGCGATCCGCGTACCGCAGCACGCGCTCGAAGTTGCCTTCGCCGGCCTGGCAGGCAAGCGCCGTCGTCAACGCATACAACACGCTCGGCTCATCCGGAATCGGCCCGAGACCGGGGTTCATCAGAATCGCGTCGACCGACGGCAGCGCTCGGTAGATCGAGAGAAAGCTGACGAACTCCGCCGCCGCGCCCTCGCCGACCGCGCCGCTGACCGCATGGGTCAGCAGGTGCGCGGGAACGGACGGGAACACCCTGGCAACGAAGCCCCAGCTGCGCGGGCTCGGCGATGCCTCGATGTCTCGGCTCGTTTTAACGACCGAGAGCAGATCGGGCCGGAACCGGAGAAATGCGATCAGCTCCGGCGGCACGTTGTGTGCAACCGCCCAGCGTGTCCAGTCGTTGATCGTCGGCTCCAGTTCAACCACCGCGGCGAAGCGCGAGATCACCGGATCGAGAATCCCGGCCACACCGGCGTTATCGCCGCGCCGGTTGGTAGCAGCCACGAACGTCACCTGATCCGGCAGCTTGTGCTCGCCGATCCGACGGGCGAGCAGCAGTTGCATCTTTGCGGCCTGCACGGCCGGCGATGCCTGCCCAAGATCGTCGAGAAACCAGAGCAGCGGCCGGCGCGCGCTCAATGCGCGCTCGAGGTCGCCGAACGGCAGGAACCGCGCACGTTCGCCATCGGAGGATGGGAAAGGCAGGCCCTTCGAGTCCGTCGGGTCTTCGACCACCGGATGGCTGATGAGCAGATCGTGGTCGGTCGCGGCCGCAGCGGCTTCGACGATGTCGGATTTGCCGATACCCGGCCGACCACTGATCAGCACCGGAAAGCGCTGCGGAACGTAGATGCTGAGCAGCTCGGTGAGCTGCGCGGGGGAGAGTTTCATGGGGTTCCTTGCAAAAGAAAGCCCCACGGGATCGCGCCCGGCAGGGACGTGACCCTGCGGGGCGATTGGAGATGCCGCGATGCGGCGTGTCGATGCGTCCGGAGACGCCGTTTGATCCTTAAGCGTGCGCTTGTGTGAGCGCGGCGGCCTGTGTTTCCGTCAACGATGAACGCGGCCCGCTTTTCGCGCGCGTTACGATCATCACGCCGTAGACGTCCGCGAGTACGCGGGCCTCGGGGCAAAGTACGAGCAGCTCGTCGGGGCCGATCGGCGCCGGCGAGCGATTGCGCCACACGTTGATGGCCACCTCGATCTCTGCGATCGAGACGACGTCCGGTGGGAAGCGGGGTGATACGTCGAGTTGGTTCATGGGTGACCTCGAAAGTGTCGCCCCGTGAACGACGCCCTGCGGGACGTAATCCCCTGGGGCAGGAAAAGGCCGCTTCGCGGCGGGTTCGATGCGTCGATGACGCGGTAAGTAAAGCCAGTGTAGGCGTCCCTGTGCCACACGCTGGCCGGAAAGGTCGGGAAAAGCGGGCGGCTTTGGATCTACCACGCCGCAAATGGACGAAAAAAAACCGGCGCACGAGGCGCCGGTTGTTCAATATCGACTGACGGAAGACCGCTCATGCGAGAAGCAGGTCGCCTTGCGCATCCAACATCGGGAGAAGCTGCTCACGGAGCTCGGCGTCGCGCTCACGCATTCTGCGTGTGCGCTCTTCGCCAACCCCGTTGTGCTTCTCAACGACGTAGATGAAGTACTGGGGCTTCGCCGGCCCGGGCCACGCGCGCCATTCGGCCATGATTCGCGCGCGCATCTCCGGATCGCACGCGAAGTACGACGCACGCCCCTTTCGCCAAACGCTTGCGTCGTGGTCGCGCATTCGCTGCTCGCCCTTGCGGGCCCTGGCGATCCGCAGCGCCTTCTCCGCTTCGATGTCCGTCTCAGGCGCCGGCGCGAGTTGGTCTGCAAACAGCGGGCAGTCGCGCTCCAGCTTCCGCGCAACTCGCTTGTGCCAGTTGAGGAACACGAGTTCCTTCCGACGCGTCCAGACGTAGTCTTCGTAACGCACGGCCCGATCGAATCGCATGTTCCGCTCCTCGATCAAGCCGCGAGTGGCGTCAGTCGGGAACGCGCATAGTCCAGCGTACCGTTCTTCGCGTGGAGCGTTCGCCCCTCGGTCGAACCAGGCCTCGCCAATGCGTAGCGCGTCGCCGCACCATGGCGAAAGCTGCGGATCTCGGAATACCCGTCAGCGATCGCGCGATCGACGTGCTCGACGCCCGTGATCACCGCATTATCGGGCGTGCGATACCGCGCACGCTCTGCCTTCGCCTTGGCGTCATTCGCGGCCTCTTGCGTACGTCGCTGTGCTCGGGCGGCGTCCTGCTTTGCCTCCCACTCGGCTTGTGCCGCCTCATCGAAGCCGCAGAACGTGAAGATCGCGCGCCGTCGGCGGGCCGAGTTCAATCCGCGCAACGACAGTCCAAACTGCTCGCGCAGTACCTGCTTGCTGTGGTCGTTCCAGCCATCAGGATGATCAAGAATCTTCAGCAGGGTGCTAACGTCCCGGGCTTCGACGGCGGCCGCAAACTGGTTCGGCCATTCGAACGTCGTACGCCCTCGATCCAGCGTCGCCATATCGGTCTGCAGGTCATACTGCCGCTGCGAGATCAGCCCGTTCTGGCAATCGGCTTCGAGCCTGTCCAGCGACTTCTTCAGTACGGCATCCCCGATCAGCTCGCGCAATCGCGCAGCAACGGGAGACTTGGCGACGCCGACATCCACCGGGCGTTGGTATTGCTCCGGAAGATCCAGCTTGTGCACGAGGCCTGCGGCGTACAGCCGGTCGTCGACGTCGGTGTACGTGATGTCGGCCGGGGCAGACTTTAGCGCCGCGACGATATCGGTACCGAGCTCGCCGTCGATCTGCCGCTTTTCGTGCCGGAAGATCGCCACCGCGTTCTGCATCACGCCGTACGGAAGCGAGTTGCGAAGAGCCGGCACGTCCAGGAGAACCGGGAACCACTGCAGGTCGTACCGGAAGTGCTTGGCGTCGCCGCGGTAGTCTGCGAGCACCGTGTCCGGGATCGGCTGATTCCGAAACAGCGCATGGGCGACATGCACCTCGTGCCGGCCGTTGACCCCACCTGAGAGCGAGAGCCGCGGCCCTTGCGACGTGTAGCCGAACAGCGTGTCAGCGACCTGGTCGCAAACATCGCCCAAGTGAAAGCGGTGGCCAGCGGCTCGTGCTGCCTCTACCTCCGCCTCGAGCTGGTCGCCAGACAGCAGCCAAGCCGGTCTCGACGCGAGCTCGAACACGAACTGGAAAATCTCCCAGCGCTTGCGAGTGACCTGCCAGGGCTGCAGCGCCTTCCCGTCTTTGCTGAACCAGCGGTCTAGAAGCTCGGTAAAGAGCGACGTGAAGATTGCGTGGGCGGTACCCGGCTGGCGGACGGTCAAGATGCCGTTATAGCGCAGAATCGGCAGCGGGGTGCCGCCATGAATCAACGAGATCTCTGGCGTTTCGTACGCAGACAAGGTCGCGTCGTGGAAGAACACGTGGAACACGTGCGCGAGGGTCTCGACGTGAATCACTTCGTTGGGAGTGTGAATCGTATACATCAGTGGTTGTCCTTGCAAAAAGGGGCAACCACCCCATCCGGGCAGTTGCCCCGGATTGGGAGAAAGAGAGGGTGACGCGTCAGTCGATATCGAGCAGGTTCGATACCACCGCTGCAACGGCCCAGGCATGGGAACGTGTCAGCGTCTTTATGCGAATGAGCGGTTGCGTTCGCCAGTGGCCGACCCCGAGTTCTGCATCGCGCCAAATGGTGTCGATATGCACGATCCACCCTTCCACCATACCCCGCTGAATCGACACGGAACTACGCCGCCGATTCTCATCGTCAACCGGCCACTTGGACCACGGCTTTCGACCAAAAACGGCCTCGTTCGCATATCTCGATTGGTTGGCAACGGCCACCCATTCCGGTTCGAGACCGGCAACTCGTAACGCCTGCTCCACGTAACGAGCGACCTCTTCGACCGTCTTGCCGGCGAATTTATGCACATCCAGCGGCCGCGGTACCGGCTGCTCCAGAACTTCAAACATGGAAACCCCAAAATAAAAAGGGCCGCACCGTGAGGTGCAGCCCTTAATTGGACAGAAGCCGCCGAGGTCGGCGGCCGTCAGTTCGATTTAATGCGTGTGGTGACGCAGAGAACGACGTTGGTCGCGCTCCGCCTTGCGACCGCGTTCGCATGCGACGATGCCGTAGCCGCAGAACACCAACGTCAGAAGCAGTGCAACAGGACCAAAGTACATATTCAATCTCCGTTCATGGAATCCATGCCGACGATATAAGTTACCACACCAATCACGACCAGTGCGGCGACGTTCATCGCTGCCCAGATAGAGAACTCCGAGATGGCGTGCACGTAGCCGACTAACCCGACGATCGATGAGACCGTCAGCGTGTGACAGAACCGCCCGAACTGCTGCCGCTGGTCCTTCGACCAGGACGCGCGCACGAGCCGGGCGCTCAATCTCGATCGCGGCTCCGCCGCAAGTTCGGTTACCGACGCAACGTCGAAGCTATCTGCCGTCCCCTGGATCAGGGTTGCCTCAAAGCCGCCCCAAGTCGCCGTAACGACCGGAGGAGGCTCCATTTCCTTGACCGCGATCAGCAGCTCTCGCATCGGCACGGAAATGAAAACGATCTGCTCATCCGAATCGTACGATCCGCGATCAACGACCGTCAGTCCCGAAGGAAATTCGACACGCACATCAACGAATTCCATCGTGCCTCCTATCGCCGATCGCTATCGAGACCATCCACGAGCCGAAGGCCGCCAAGCAAGGCCTGGTAGCCCTCGTCCGTGTCGAGTTGGGCGAGCGGCACGACGTTGTCGCCGCCGCCTGACAGGTCGTGATGACCCCGCCGCGTGCGGAACGACACCGCAACGCGTTGGCGGGATGCCGTATCCGCGATTTCGAGCAACATCCGGCCGGTGCGCAGGGTGACGCGGCAGCCGCGGCCTGCTTTCGCCGGCTCCGCCACCACCTCGTGTTCACCCGTGCGCAACCTCAGGTCGCGTGCGACGCGATGCAGCATTCGCTTCGCGTGGTGCGTCAGTGCCGCGTCGGCCGCGGCGCCAGCCGCACCCCGATCGGCGTGAAGAACTCTCGGTACCTTGAACATCTTGCCCTCGGAATAAAAAAAGCGAGGCCCCAGACCGGAACCTCGCTATGCAGGAAGAAGCCGGCGGCTGCCGGCGAATGAACGGCTTAGCGCGTGATGCGCATGCCGGAAGAACTGCTGACGAGCATCACGCGATCGCCGGGGGCGAAGCGCTGTTCGTCGGATTGAACGACCACCAACGTCCGACCGGACCCCGTGCGTACGACGACCTCGAGGCCGCCGTGACGCGCGAGCGATTCCGACAGACGCTGCGAAACGTAGGCCGCGCCGGCGCCAGCAAGCGCGCCAGCGATGTACCGGCCGTTGCCGCCGCCGATCGTGCGGGAGCCGAGAAACGCGCTGACACCCGCGCTCAGCAGCGACGCCAGACCGGATCGGTCCGACTCGCTGCTGATCGTGATGCCGCGCACGCTGACGACCGTGGCCGCCTCGATTTCTCCCGCGCGCTGAACGTCGTAGCGCTGGTAGACATCGGGCGAACCGAAGTCGTACGACGCACACGCAGTCAGGGACGAGAGCAGCAGGACAGAGATGAGAAGCTTGAACATGACGATTGCCTCAAAAAAAAGAGGGCAATCGCCCGTCAGGGGGATTGCCCTGACAGGGAAGCCGACACGTTGTCGGTGAGAGAAATGCGTACGGGCAGAGCCGGTGCGACTGGGTCGATGCGCTGAAGCGCGAGAAACAAGATCAGTGTAGGACTACGCGCCAGCGCCGCGCGCCGAAATCGTCGCGAAAACCGCCCCGCTTTCCTCTGGACGAAAAAAAGCGCCTGCCCGATCACTCGGGAGGCGCTGGTACCAGAAAAATGCAGTCTGCCTAGATGTATCCTGCGGCACGGCTGAAATCGAGGTTGCCCGGCCCTTCGTAGATGATGTCGACGTCGACGGCAAGACACTGGCCACCTGCGAAATCGAATCGATCTCCTGCCTTAATCGCAGCGATTCGGTCCGCCGTCTTACCGTAGACGACGAACCCCCATCGCTCCCCTTCGGCCATGCTGAACCGTGGGAACTGAACCGCACGCTTGAACCGAATCACTGCATGCGGCAAGTCAGCATCGCGAACCGCTTCCGTGGTTGCCCGAACATCCTTCATATGTTGCTCCAATGTCGCGCGCACCGCCCCACCGGGCAAGCACCCGCGGGGTAGAAAAAGGCCGCCTCGAAACGAGGCGGCCACGTCAAACTCCTGTCGTCGGCTTCCGACTCTTGCGAGCCTTCGGCTTTCTCGGCGCGGGGGCCCCGTAGCCGAAGCGCGCCCACGCGACGGGATCGATCGGTATCGGGCTCGTGCGTCCCGTCTCCAGGTTCACAAAGCTACCCGAATACTTGAGCGACCCCGTGCGATACAGCGTCCAGAGCAGGTTGTAGGCCTGCACCGAGATCGCCTGATTGATGACCAGAGACTGCTTGCGCAGCGCATCCGCCATCGAACAGGATGGTGTATCGTCGCCCTTGTCATTCTTGGCGTTCAGCAGCTCCGGAAACAGATCACCCACATGGGGCAACCGATCGTGCCGAGCCTTGCCGAACTCCCCGAGAATGACCTGACCACGATCCGTCTCGTTGCCGCAGTCGAGGTAGTAGTGACAACTCCCCCGCTTCGCTGCCTGCACAATGGCGTGCCGCGCGCGACGTGAGTCGACGCAACCCACCACGATGTCGGCGACGATTCGCACCGACGAATCGACACGCCGCGGCTCCGCAACCCAGTTGGTCCCCATCAGGTTGTTGAGCCGATTCACGAGCAGCAGCGCCTTGTAATGTCCGACGTCATTGGGATAGAACCCCTGCCGCCCGACATTTGTCTCACTGACCGTGTCGTCGTCGTACACCGTGCACTCGATCCCGCCAGGGTGGCCGAGCTCGATCATGGCGTGATGCAGCCGCGCAAGACTGGGAAGAAATGCGCTGCCGGTCCCGCCGGCGCCGACCACCACGACGCGCCACGGCCGGCGGATCATGTCGGCCGGAATACTGTGAGTGATCGCCTCGCTCATCACATCAACTCCATCGTCAACGCGGCCGCCCACGACTCGGGCGCACGTTTGAACTTCTCGAAGATCCCCTTCGCGCAAAGCCGCAGCGCGACGGACGGCGTACGATCGCAATGGCCCAGCACGAGCGCAAACTTCACGTCATGCTGGTCATCCTTGTTGTCCGTGCGCGAGAAGAACGCGGGGCCCGTGCCATGGGAATGGCAATCCACTACCAGCCATTCGCCGTCTGCAAGTCGCGGCCGCTCATAGACCAGATGCCCCGGCCCGTGCGACAGCGAAGGCAACGCAACGATGCGGAACGTCAAGGTCACGCTGTTCCAGACGATCCACGCACCGACCTCGTTTGGCAATGCCGCCCGAGCCATCGCATGAAACTCCGCGACGAGCGCGGCCGGAATCTGCCCGCACAAGAGCGCCGTCGTCTCTTCGACCTTCCCGTACGGGACAGCTGTCGAGACTTGGTACTGCGCGATGCGACGCACCACGCTCAGCCAGGGGCGCAGGACTTCCAGATAGACGCCGTCCGATGCGATGAGCAGGCGCTCACCCGAACGCGTCATCGGGACAACGGCCTCCCGCGACGGAACCATCACCGACGGGAACGACTGCTGGAGAACGGTATCGAGCGGATTCACGCGACCCTCC
>Ga0154006_1000033_pt1 | contig 64178 bp, 59 predicted proteins | sample TSFL090MetaG_FD_104747 | JGI IMG/M metagenome (GOLD analysis project Ga0154006, IMG submission 104747) | Attine ant fungus gardens microbial communities from Florida, USA - TSFL090 MetaG | ecosystem: Host-associated > Fungi > Mycelium > Unclassified | place: USA: Florida, Wakulla State Forest...
ATCAAACTCTCCGTGTTGGTCTTGCTTCTGCCTCCGTCTCTCAGAAGGCCTTTCGCGTCTGTCTTGGCGTCATTCAAAGGTTGCCCTTTGTGCGCTTGGCTTTTTGTTCAGTTTTTAAAGAACAATTTTAAATGTTATTTCAAACGACTCAAATAATTTTACCACTCATTAGGAATCACGTCAACAATTATTTTTTACAATGTTTTATATTTCCTTTGAAGCAACTTTATTAAATTACCATGAACCAAAAAACATGTCAATAAGTTTTTTGAAAACCATGACTTGCTCTATAACAAAGTTCCACACTACACATTCATGCATTCTAGTCTTCAATAGTTACTTTCTAAATTTACAAATCTTAGTGCCTCCTAACGTGATATTTTATAGAAATTCCCTGAATAGAAACTCCCATTAAGATAGTTACTCACCTAGAAATCCACGGCTGGCTAAAATCAACATATGGAAACACTATCTTTTTTTGTATAAAAATAACAATAAAATATGTTATACTTTAATTAGGAGGCTGATGCGATGTTCTTAAAAAAATCGAGCAAGGTAAATCAATTTAGAAATTTTGCCCTTTTGTTGGTGTTCGTAGGCATTGCGATTATGTATATGGCTTTATTATTTAAAGCCCATCCTATTTTAATGACACTCTTCATGGGCATTGGCTTTATAGCAATCTTATTGAGCTCTGGTGTCTACTTATGGGTCGGTTTACTGTCAACAAAAGTCATTCCTGTAATCTGTCCAAATTGCTCCAAACAAACCAAGGTGCTAGGTCATGTAGACTTGTGCATGCATTGTAACGAGCCACTAACGATAGATCCTACTTTAGAAGGGAAGCCATTTGATAAGAAATACAACCGCCTATTTTACAAATCTCAAGAATCAAAAGATCAATCTCATTAGATCCTTACTTTACTTAATCTAAAAAAATAACGTGTTCAATCCTCGCAGATCCTTAGCTTTCACCACCCGGCTTTGGATTATTTTATTTACTATGGTATATAGCAAGGGCTCAATCCCACTACTCATCTAACTGCTTCATTTCCTCTAAAATTTATGTTTCATTCACATTTTATGACGACACTATTCACTTCTACCGATTTTTTGAATCTCTATATACCCTTGTCATAAAAAAACCACGGTTTACCGTGGCTATCAAAAATCAAATCATTCAAAAAACCTGACTTATCATTAAACATCAATGGTGAAGATCTCTTAAGCTTGTTTTACATATTTCCTATGATCATCTAACAAATGCTCATACCTTCTATAAGCTATAAGCACAAAAAAACACTCAAAATGCCCCTTGACCTTTTACTTGTGTTCCAACGAATTCTCAAGGCACTCAGCGCATATCCCATAAATTTCCATACGATGTTTATTAACTGAAAAACCCGTAACGTGCTCAGCAAGATTTTCTACCTCGTCTAAACCGGGGTATGAAAAGTCCACAATCTTTCCGCATTCCTCACAAATCACATGATAATGGTCTGAGGTGGAAAAATCGAAACGGCTTGACGCATCGCCATATGTTAATTCATTGACAAGTCCTGCCTTTTTAAAGACTCGCAAATTATTATACACAGTCGCAACACTCATATTAGGAAACTTTGATTCCAAAGCTTTATAAATATCATCTGCAGTTGGATGAGCTACCGTAATAATTAAATACTCTAAAATAGCATGACGCTGTGGCGTTATCCTAACTCCAGATTTTTTTAAAGTATGAATCGCTTCCCTTATACGACCTTCCGGCATCGCCATGCACCTCGCTTTCTTGAAGCAACAATACAATTATTAAATGATAATCTTTATAATTTATATATTTATTCTAATGTGTAAACCCTACTTCTGTCAATTAATTACTCTCTCTGCCAAAATCTAGTTAAAACTGATTCTTGTTTATGGAAAATGCTTTCCTAGTTATTCAGTATATGATTCATGTGGGAATCAGATACGAACAAAATCAGAAATCTGGTTAAAGGAAGCCCTCACCCAGTGATGCTAAGCTTGATTTTCTGCCCATCATCTGCTCTGCTTGTCGCAGTGCTCGTTCTTCAGCACATCCACCCCAAATTACCTCCGCTTCATAACATGGGAATACGCGGTTCCCACCGCATATTCCACTACGATCCCTTTTTCTCTTAATTTATAAACCAAATAGTTCCTTGGTGGTATCATAGACATCTTGCACATGTCCATCTGCTTTAACATTTAACCACATCTTTGCAATGTTACCCTGCTTATCAATCACAAATGTCGACCGTTGTATACCCATATATTCTTTCCCAAAATTCTTTTTCAACTGCCACGCACCATATTCCTCAGCAACTTCATGCTCTGTGTCCGCTAATAAAGGAAAAGGAAGGTCATGTTTTTCCGTAAACTGTTGATGGCTATCGACAGGATCCGGACTAATGCCTAGTACAACCGTGTTAATGTCTGCAAACTTCACATGATTATCACGAAAATCACAGGCTTCCGTCGTACAGCCTGGTGTCATATCATGAGGATAAAAATAAAGCACAACATTTTTTCCCCTGTAATCATCAAGAGAAATCATCTCTCCTGTTGTGGATGGCAATGAAAATTCTGGTGCTATTTGTCCTACTTGTACCATAACTATCTCCTCCATGTTTTATTAAGAAATTTTTAAAGCGATCTTTCCAAATTGCTTTCCTTCTTTAAGCCTGTGTAAGGCTTGAGCTGTATTCTCTAAAGAATAGACGCTGTCGATAACCGGTGCCCACTTTGATTGCTGTATATCTGCGAGCATGTCATGAAATTCTTCAACGCTTCCCATAGTTGTTCCTAATAAATTATATTGTTTATAAAAAAACTCTCGTAAATTAAGCGAGAAAGTTTCTCCAGCCGATGCCCCAAATGTAACGATGGTTCCTCCCCGCTTGAGGACATCGATTGACTTTTGCATAGTTGCTTCGCCAACACTATCAATCACAAGATCAATGCTTTCTCCTTGAAGACCTTGCCTCCAATCACCTTCACTAGCAATTGTTAAATCGGCGCCCAGCTGCAACGCCTTTTCTCTCTTTTCAGCACTTCGAGAGGAAACGATGACCCTAGCACCAACAGCTTTTGCCATTTGTAGCATAAAGGTCGCTACCCCGCTACCAATCCCCGGGATAAAAACCGTTTGACCAGCTTGCAGATTTCCTTTTGTAAAAAGTGCACGATGACCTGTTAGAGCACCTAACCCCAGCACTCCGGCTTGCTCCCAATTAAGGTGGTCAGGCTTTGGTGCAATATTCTCCTCTGGGAGTACGATGAACTCTGCAAAGGTGCCATTATCAGGTACTCCAAGAATTTCAAAACCTTTGGGTGGAGCACTGCTCCTTTTTTTCCAGCCGAGACTCGGGATAATGACCACTTCTTGATCGACCTGAATGGTGGTGACACCTTCTCCAATTTCCGTGACAATCCCTGCACCATCTGAGCCAATGATTAACGGTACTTGCTCAGTGTGGCTATTTAATACAAATAAATCTCTATGATTTAATCCAGCTGTCTTGAGCTTTACTTTTACTTCTCCAGCTTTTACAAGAGGTTCATTACTCTCTCCGTATATCAAACCTTCATAGCCCTGTTTACCATTATGTAGCGTTGCTTTCATCAAAATACCTCCTTTTACCAACCAGTGTCTCAAAAACAAGAGCGATTCTCAAGAATTTAGTTTTATGAAAACTCCACGTTAGTGTAGAATGTTGATATAGATTATAAACTAAGGGAGTTGGTTAACAATGCTTGACCTTTCTCAGCTCCAAAAGCGACTCAGCTTAAAAACGAAGCTCGGTATTATCGGCGAGGATCAAGCGATAAAAGCCGCCGTCTTAATTCCGCTAATCAAGAAAAACGATGAGTGGGAACTTTTATTTGAAATGCGTTCAATAAAATTAAAAAACCAACCTGGAGACATCTGTTTCCCAGGCGGAAAACAAGAAGAATTAGATGATAACCCTCAGTATACAGCGGTTCGAGAAACCTCTGAAGAATTAGGAATTCCCACGGCATCCATTCAAGTGCTCGGTTCCTTAGATATCTACGTTCCCTCCTCAGGAATCATTATTTATCCTTATGTTGGGATTATTCATACACTTGACTTTCAAATCAATCAAGATGAGGTAGATGAAATCTTCACTATCCCCATGTCGTGGCTACTTGAAGCCAAGCCTGATGTTCATCATATACTATTTAATCCCCAGCCCTCTGAAGATTTCCCCTACGAGCGAATAGCACTAGGCAAAGAGCACAAGTGGAAACCAAGGCAGATTGATGAATTGTTTTACCATTATGGTAATCATAGTGTTTGGGGCATGACCGCCCGCATTCTACAACACTTTATTCGCTTTATAAAAGTAAATTAAACAAGAAAAAACCCTAATAAAATGGTCACTCTCTTTAAACTCAAGGTTCTACTACAGGGAGGAGACCACTTTTTCCCATGTTTATTCTGAAAATCTTTTGTCAAGTGACCTATCGTTACACTAATCCCCCTTCCATTCTTTCATTGTCATTATGCTCATGCATTGACTAGAAAACCCGCACCCTTGATCTATTCTTTATTTAAACGTCATTTTGTATGTGCCTCATTTATAATCATTCACTCTATCCATATCTAAGAATTTATACTATGAATATTACTCACGATCATTCTAAGTGTCCTCTTGGGCATAATATATGCTAATCGCTTGTGTCTCTATAGTGATTAGCGTTATCAAAATTCTCATGGGGTATTGTCATTTTTCCATTAATCATTTTAAAAATCCCGATTACTGGCAATGCTTTAATATCTAATGATACATTGCCACTTGTCTTTACTCATGTTATTACATCTTATGGCACGCATCATTGAAAAAAGAAAGGACAGACCTGAACCATGCGACATCGTTTACTAAAGCGAAGAACTGACAGCCTACTTACTTTATACCCTTGTTTAAAAGTGCCTTATAGTATCAGCCAATATCAGGATATCACCTATCTCATCATCCCACGGATCACCCCCATTGAAAGATTGGCAATCCGTTGGTTTCATCAACCTAAAGCACATTGGCTTAAACTCGACGATCTCAGTAGATTTATGCTAATCTGCTGTGATGGCACGCATAGTGTGGCAGATATTCAAAAGCAACTCGTTCAAATCTTTAGTTCTGAGGCCGAACCAATACTCCATAAATTGGTTAAATTCTTGCAAATTTTAGATGATCATCATATCATTTCTATGAGTATGCAAAAATCATCTCGTTCATCTTAAGATATCTATACCAAAAAAATCGCCGGCTCTCTGCCGGTCTTTTCTTTAACAAAGGAGTGTCAGCATTGAGTAAGTTTCTTCAGTCAGAAAAACTTCATGAAAAATCACAAAAATTAATCGTTGGAGGTGTCAATAGCCCATCGCGCTCATTCAAAGCCGTTGGTGGAGGCTCTCCTGTTTACATGAAAAAAGGTCAAGGTGCTTACTTCTGGGATGTAGATGGCAATCGTTACATTGACTACCTCGCTGCCTACGGTCCTATCATCACAGGTCACGCACATCCTCGTATTTCCGAGGCAATTAAAAAAGCAGCTGATAATGGCATATTATATGGCACACCTACATCGCTAGAAATCACTTTTGCCCAAAAATTGCAAGCTGCTATTCCTTCTCTAGAAAAAGTGCGTTTTGTTAATTCTGGGACAGAAGCAGTAATGACAACCATTCGTGTCGCCCGTGCCTATACAGGACGTACAAAAATTTTAAAATTTGCTGGTTGCTACCATGGGCATTCTGATTTAGTTCTTGTAGCCGCAGGATCAGGCCCTTCTACTTTAGGAATACCTGATTCTGCCGGTGTGACAAAAAACATCGCTGACGAAGTCATTACTGTTCCTTTTAATGATCCCACTGCTTTACAAGTTGCTATGGATCACTGGGGGAGTGAGATTGCCGCTGTGCTTGTCGAACCAATTGTCGGCAATTTTGGTATTGTGAAGCCTGAACCAGGTTATCTGGAAACCATTAATACTATTGCCCATGATAAGGGAGCTCTTGTTATCTACGACGAAGTCATTACCGCCTTCCGCTTCATGTATGGTGGCGCACAAAATCTATTAGGTGTAGAACCCGACATGACAGCGATGGGAAAAATTATCGGTGGCGGGCTACCCATTGGTGCATACGGTGGCAAACAAGCAATTATGGAAAAGGTAGCACCCCTTGGACCCGCTTATCAGGCTGGAACCATGGCTGGAAATCCTGCTTCCATGTCCGCAGGTATCGCTTGTCTAGAAATATTGGAAACCCCGGGCACTTACGATGAACTCGATCGTCTTGGAGAGCGCTTAGAAAAGGGCATTTTGGAAATTAATAAAGCTTACAACCATTCCATTATCATCAACCGTTTAAAAGGAGCCATGACACTCTATTATTCTGATCACTCCATTATCAATTATGAGGATGCACAGAATACAGATGGAGAAAAGTTTGGTCGCTTCTTTAAAGCAATGCTTAATGAAGGGATTAATCTAGCCCCATCCAAATATGAAGCGTGGTTCCTAACCATTGCTCACACAGACAAGGATATTGATGAAACATTGATAGCAGTAGAAAAAGTTTTTGCCACTCTCTGATTGAAAATGAATGTCAATAGTTTGACATAATTTTCAGTTGACTCATCAAAAGAAGCCTATATCATATGATAGTGCAAGTAGCGTATTCATGATTCATGTTAAGAAAATAGCGCCGAGCCAATTTAACCATGCTTGCATAATATGATTGTCGATTTCATGATAGAAGGGATATGCGCCAAAATGAAACTAGGTGCTCGTATCATCAAAACGGGTTTAGCAATTGTATTATCTTTATATCTATCTCAATTACTTGGTTTGAAGCCCATATCCATGGCTGCCGTAGCAAGTGCGTTTGCAATCCAGCCATCAGTCTATCGATCATGGCGATCAATTGTTGATAATGTTCAAGCTAATGTTATCGGTGCCGTTATCGCATCAATTTTTGTATTAACGATTGGCAACCACCCTATTGTCATAGGGCTTGCAGTTATTGTTGTTATTATCATTCAACTCAAATTAAAGCTAAATAATACCATTACCCTAAGCGCTGTTACCGTTATTCTCATCATGAGCGGTACGCCAACACACCTGAACTTTCTTATCTTTGCCGGCAATCGATTGCTATTGGTTCTACTTGGCGTTGTCTCATCCTTCATTGTCAATCTGGTCTTTCTGCCGCCAAATTATGAGAACAGACTCTATCATTTAATCGTCGGGCAAAATACTAAGCTCTTTACCTGGATTCGCATGGTCGCCCAGCATGCACCTGAACGAGCAATACTAAAAACAGAATTAAAGCACTTTCAAGAACAAAAACTTAAAATCAGCCAATTCTTTTTATGGTATCAAGATGAGCGGAAATATTTTCGAAAACACAATCATACCAAGCACCGCAAGATCGTACTATTCCGACAAATGATCGTCACGACCAATACACTCAATGATTTGCTGCGAACAATGAATGAAAATGATCACGTATATCAACAATTACCAGCTGTATTAAAAACAAAGATTCAAAATCGACTCGAAAATATGATGGTTTATCACGAACGTCTACTCATGCGCTACAGCAATAAAGTAAGAGATAGCACAGAAGATCAAAGTGAATCCTTCCAATTAAGAACCATTATTACCGACGCATTTATCAAATTCTATAAAGCACAACCTGAGGATGAATGGATTCACCTTTTTCCTCTCATTGCTGCCATCGTGGCTTATGCTCAACATCTGGAAAGGCTTGACCGACTCATGGATAGCTTTCAAGCCTTTCACAAAAACGAAAATGCAGTTGACGTCAAAGGTGAATATGGAGATGAGGATTAACAGGCATCAAGCAGACACACTGGATGCCCACGATTCCTTAAGATCAATCCTATACTGCATTTTTGCTATGTAAAAACACCTTTTACATTATGCCTTTACTGTTTAACAGCCATCATCTTTCTTCTTCAATGATTCAAATTGCGCCATCCATTCTGCAAGCTTTTGCGGGGCAAACAGTTCTCTTTGCTCCTTAATCCACTGTAATAACTCTTCTGTAGCTACCTCAACAAGAGAAATGAGCGATGCGGGATAACCCATTGCTTCTTCATGTTGTTCAAATTCATCCTCATCAAGAATCTGCAATGTTCCATCGGCCCTTACCACAATGTCTAAATCATAATCAACATAATCAAGCATCTTATTTTTTAAAGAAGCTGGCGAAGCTAAATTACAATAATATTCCACGCCAACCTTTGTAATCAAAGCAACAACATTAAACCAGTGATGCGCACTGAAATAGACGATTGCCGATCCCTTTGTTCTCCATTTTTCACCAGTTTTTTCTGTGACAAGCGTACGGTAGTTTCCACCAATCATGTGATTGTCATCACAATATAATACAGTCGTTTTGTCCCAGGTTCGATGAAGGCTACCGTCATGTTTATAACTCCTGATTTGTACCGTTTCTCCTCTATTTACACGTTCAAAATACATGATGGCTCTCCACCCTTAATCTATAGAGTGATCAAGAGATTCCACAGGAATAAGCAGATCTTTTGATTCATTTTTTGCCGAATTTACAGCAGCAGATACTTCATAATGGACCATCTGTTCGGGTGGATACTGCTCAAGAAGATTCAGGAGCGTTTGTTGATCGGTATGGGGATCTAACCAACTATCTTCAGCTGCTTTTGAAAGTATAACAGGCATTCTATGATGAAGCTTGCTCATCAAAGTGTTCGCTTCTGTTGTCAGTATCGTACAGGTTGCCAACCGCTCTCCGTCCTTTGCCCATATAGACCACAAACCAGCAAAAGCAAACGGCTGCTTCTCTCGTAGTGTAATACAAAATGGACGCTTTTTCTTTCCTACCTCCTGCTTCCATTCATAAAAACCATCTGCAATAATTAAGCATCTTTGCTTTCTCAAAGCATTTTTAAAACTTGGCTTAATAGCAACTGTTTCAACCCTAGCATTAATCATTTTAATGCCAGCTGAAGCATCTTTTGCCCACGAAGGGACAAAACCCCAGCGCAGATTGCCCATTTTATTGCCCCGCTCACCCCTTATAACAGCTGTGACATGTTGTGAAGGCGCTATATTATAACGATGTTCATATTGAAATCCCACAGGATAGTGAATTTGAAAACGATCTATTAAAAATTCAAGATCACAGGCCAATGTAAATCGTCCACACATCATCTCACCCACCTTATCTTATACAATAAATGTATCATATACGATAAATAAAGCACATGAAACTCATTGGATTTGACCTCTGACCATACTAAAACCCCCTACCACCTTGGATAGGGAGTCTAGTGTGTGCAAGGTGAAACTACTGTTGGTTTTTGCCCTTTTTCTGCTGAGACTCTTGATTTTGTTTATGCACTTGTTGTGCGTTTGTTTCGCTACCAAACTCGGTTTCGAATTTGCCAGCTTGTTGAGACTTACCAGCAGAAGCTTGGTTTTGCTGTTTTACTTGCTGCGCATCTGTACCAGCTTGACTGTTTTTTGCCATTGTGTATCACCTCCACGCCCATTAATTTAACCAATACTATTGTTTTTATGTAAAAAATGCCGATTAAATTTTTAAGGTGAAGGACTAGGCTTTAAATCTTAGTATTCTATGCCAGCAATTTTCATTATCTTTTGCTGGGGAACAGGAAATGGGTACTGTTGTAACTCACTTTCATTGACCCACTTCTGGTTTTTATTGTCGACAGTTGAATGCGTATCGAAGAAAATCTCACCTTTCACCACTTGCAAATGCCATTTCAAATGCGAAAATACATGCTGGACTTCTCCTTCGCAAGCAACCCACTTGACCGGCGATGTCCCAAAAGTCTCCCGAATAAATTGCTCTGCACTTGGCAAAATACCATCTGTATCCATCGTGACTTCCTGAAGTGGAAATTCCCAAAAATCAGCTAATAGTCCCTTATCAGGTCTTTTCTGAATGAGATATCTCCCTTGATTATCCTGCAAAATGACCGCTACATAATGGATGATTTTTTGTTTAATCTTTTTGCTCTTTACAGGGTAATCTGTTTGATTCCCTGCTTTTCGTGATTGACATAGATCACGCAGAGGACATTCCTCACATAATGGGTTATTTGGCTTGCAAATAAGCGCCCCTAATTCCATCAGCCCTTGATTAAAAGGAGATGCCTCATCTGCTGGAATAAGCGTGTACACTAATTGCTCAAAGCTTTTACGTGTTTTCGCCTTAGCAATATCCTCATCAATTTGAAAGATGCGCGAAAGCACACGCATAACATTGCCATCCACTGCTGGCTCTGGCTTTTGGTAGGCAATGCTTAAAATCGCTCCAGCAGTATAAGGCCCTATGCCTTTTACATTCAATAATGTCTTACGATCGGAAGGCATTCGGGCATCATAATTTTCCACCACTTCCCGCACTCCAGCTTGTAAATTACGTGCTCGAGAATAATAACCCAATCCCTCCCAATGCTTCAACACTTCCTCTTGTGGCGCCTGAGCAAGAGCATACATTGTTGGATAGTTGGTAATAAATTTTTCATAGTAAGGAATAACCGTGTCTACCTGTGTTTGTTGAAGCATCACTTCTGAGATCCATATATAATACGGATCTAGTGTTCTTCTCCAAGGAAGATCGCGACGATTGTCTTTGTACCATTTTAGTAGGTGTTTTTGAAATTCTATTATAAAATGAGATTGAGGCATGTTGTTTTATGCTATCCTTTCAAAATATCTAGTATTAACAAAGCGTATCATGCCATCATAAATTATGAAAGCATATGATGTTCATAGAAGCCCAATTTCCCTTTAACATATTAATACGAATCAAATCACTGAGTCAGAAATTTTGCTTTGCCTGAGGAGGAATCGCTGGCCAATGGATACAAGCACACATATTGTCATGGGTATTGGATTAACTGGATTGGCCTCTATTGATCCTACACTCGTTCACAACCCTGCAACATCATACGCTGTCATATTTGGCACCATCATTGGCTCAGTAATTCCTGACGTAGATACTGTGCTTAAGATAAAGGATAATGCCACTTATATCAGGCACCACCGAGGCATTACTCATTCACTTTCAATGACTATACTTTGGCCGCTCATTATAACAGTGGTAGCTGCTTATTTATTTCCACATGCCAACACTTTTCATGTTTGGATTTGGACATTCCTAGCTGTGTTTCTTCACGTGTTTGTTGATATATTTAACTCTTACGGAACACAGGCCATCCGACCATTGAGCTATCGTTGGATTGCCTTTGGTATTATTTCTATTTTTGATCCCCTAATATTCGGCTTACATATTGCTGGTTTTATTGCCTGGTATCTTTTCGACCATTCTGGAGCTATCTTCTTAGTTGTATATGGTTTATTAATTCTTTACTATTTGTTGAGAACCTTCCAACATCACCAAGCTGTACGGAGCGTAAAAATGAAGTATCCAGACGTTCAATCCGTCTTTTTATCGCCAGCCTTTAAGTGGCAACACTATCATATGGCAGCTAGAAGTGAAAGTGCATTTCTAGTTGGTGAAGTCAAAGCTAAGAACGTCAAGCTCATTGATCATTTTGAACAACACCCATTGCCTTCAATTAAAGAAATTCACGTTGCTAAGCAGGATAAGAATGTTCGTGCTTTCCTATCCTTTTCGCCCATTTATCGCTGGGAAATCTCAGAGAAACATGGATTTACGGAAATCCGTTTTATTGATCTAAGGTATTTATCCAATGGACATTATCCCTTTGTTGCCATCGCTTGGATCGATACATCGCATCATATCATGTCTTCTTACACAGGATGGGTGTACAGTGAAGAAAAATTGAATAAAAAATTGATGCGTTCACTTACAGATTCCTAGTCATGTAAAAGAGGTTGGGACAAAACGAGCTTGAAATAGTGAAAAAGATGCCTATTATCAAATCCTGTACCCTCTCCAGTTAGTGATGTTATAGCCTTTTTTCATTTTTCGATGGTGCAAACATTAGAAAAAGCAACCTACGAAGACTCCTGCAGGAAAAGCAACAGCTGAAAATCCTTAGCGTGACACGATAGGGGGAACACTAAGAGTTGATGCGTTGCGAAGTAGGTTGCTGATGTGGATGTATGAGGAACTTCGTCTAAATTAGGCGCACGTCCATGTGTCAATGCCGAAGCTAACACGGTCTGTGCGTCGTTGGCAAGTACCACTCGTTTCAACGACTGGGGGCCACCCAGCCTCTTTTAATTTATTCAGCTTCAAGCAAGGAAATGGGGTAGGCGCTTAATTCTTCTGCTTCACCTCGATATCCCCAGGCAAAGACGCCATTTAAATAGGCAATCGTAAAAGGAATTTTTTCATCGTATTTTATATAATAAACATCACCTGAATTAAAATCATCAGGATTCATCAGATAGGCTTCTGCCATCACCCTCTTCCGCTCGTGAACAGCTACCTCATTAATCATACCCGTTTGCTCTGACCTTTGAGCGCTTATTTTCAATTCGGCAATGATTGCCCTCAATTCACTATCCGTCATTTCACTAAAACGCTTTTCCATTCTATCTCCACCTTATCACCGCTGCAATTTAAGCTTGTTCTTTCTCCTGCCTTCTAAAAAATAAGTGCTAATTATCATTGTCTTCTAAGTAACGAGAAATCAAATCTGTAGGAAAACCTTTTCTGTATAAAAACTGCTTCACTTTGAAATTTCGCTCTCTACCGTCTAATTTACGATACTTATAAATAGCCTTTTCAGCTTGCTGACATAAAGCTGACCACTCTGCCTCTTCACCTTTATCCTCATCTAAATCATTTAGAACCTCTTGAATAACCGCTAATTCAAAGCCTTTTTGCAGCAGACCACGCCCAATTTTATTTTTCTTCTCAAGATGAGAGTGCCTATCTGTTGATTTTAAACGCTGCTTAGCAAAACATAGAGCATTTTCATACTGTTCATTAAACCCATAGGCTTGGAGAGCAGACGCCATGTCTTTGGCGCTTATTCCCTTAATTTTAAGTTCCTGAGCAATAAAATGAGGTCCCTTTGTCGACTGCTGCTGACGAGAACGAACAAACATTTTGGCAAATCGTGTGTCATCAAGTAGCTTTTCTGTTTTTAAACGCTGGATGACCTCGTTAATTATTGATCCTACAGCTTCCTTTTTGACAAGATAATCAGAGAGTTCTTTTTCAGTCCTCATGCGATAAGAAAGATAATTGATTGCCATTAAGTAAACCTTATTAAACTCTTGCGCCTTAATAAGGTGTTGAAATTCCTGTTCACTCAGCTCCAGTTCCTTACGCAAGCCATGCTTAATGAGAAGATCCTCGTGAATGGCTACCACCTGTATATTATCGGCCTTTGTAACTTCTAAGATATAATAGTCTTTTTGTTTTGGATGAACACTAATTTTATTAATTATAATCATTGTTCTCCTCCTGTAGCCATTCTATCATATTCTATATCAGCATTGCCTACAGCTCATTTGTAAACCTACTAACTACAAGAATTAATTAGAAAGGAAAAGAATTTCCAACCGTCATGATCGATTAAGGATTCATGATACTTCAATCATTGGCGTTTCCTCTGCCTATTCCCTTGCTTATATTTCCCACGCTAATTAATTATTTAATACTTACTTAGTTACCAATTTGAATCAATTCTTTCTCTAGACATACCCCTTTAATTCTTAAAAACCAAACAGATTACACCCTATTAGCTTTTTAATAGATTCGTTTTGATTAATGCTTTCGATAATAGCTTCAGTGAATTCTATTGTAGATGCTGACCCGACTAAATCACGGGTAGTAGGTCCGTTAGCAATTGTATTTAACACCGCATCTTCCATTTTACTTGAAATGTCATTCAATTTATTATCATTATAGACATTTTAATAGTAGTACAAATTTTTCATAAATAAAATATTACTTTTTCAACCATTAGAACGATGCCTATGCCGTGCCTACATATATTCAACAACTTTATCAAAATCTACAAACATCGAATGCTCGTTCAATTCTCTAACAATTTTTTCTGACATAGTAATCAACAGAAGTATCTGCGCACCGTGATGATACGACTTCCTCAATCTTTTCACCCAGTTCATCTTATGATTTTAATCCTTTTCAGAATGAAATAATATACCTGTGCTCAGTCTATAAAGTTCTTGCGATGAAAAATTGCCAGAACGTTCTTTGAAAATTTCACTTCTAATCTGGAAACATCGTCCTTCCAAGGTCAAGTGAACGCGTGAATCTTGATTAGCAAAGCTATAAAAGACATATGTCCCCACTTAATCTATGTTCCTCTCAATTAAATCAATTCATCTCAGTGCAGAACAAACTCGAAGATCCTCATTATTTCCCGGAAAATAATGAGGAAAACGGTCGAGCAATTTAAAGGCATAGACATCCTCATGGTTTAGTGATATTTCCCTAATATGTTCACTGCTTTTTCGGCAAGCGAGGTATCAACTGCATCGTGGATATTTACCGATCCATTGATACCACCACGAGATTTATACCATTCATATTGATCTTTAATGTTGGTCACATTCATTTTTCCATCAGGATCAAGTCCTGGGACATTGACTTTTTCCCATACCCTTTTATCCGTTAACGATGTGTATTTCTCCATAATATTGATAAGCGCCTCTTTATCTCCTGTCCCTTTAACAAAAGCATCATTATAGTCTCTGACACCCTTCAAATAAGCTACCATAAAGCGCAGCGCAACATCTTTTTCATCATCAATGAATTGTGGAGACCCCAAAACCATGGCAATTTGTGCATTTGGAGCATAATCCGTCACATCACCAAAGCGCACGTTAACACCGTTGGTAACGCCTTGAGTGATCAATGGTTCAATTTGCAGCGCTGCATCCAGTGATTTACCTTTTAATCCCGCCACCATGTTACCGAAATCAGACATGAGGACAAAATGTACATCGCCTCTTTTCAATCCTGCATAATCAAGCATTTTTTGAAACATATAATCATCTACACCATTTTTAGTAGAAACAGCGATTTTCTTTCCTTTAAAATCCTTATAGCTTTTAATCGCATTTTGCAAACCCCGACGAACTACGAAGGAAAAATAAGGACTGCCTTTGATATTATGACCTTTATCTGCAATCATTTTAACGTCTATTCCTTGGGCTATAGAATTGAAAAATGATGCGGACGAAATACCCCCCGCAATATCAATTTGTCCGGAGGCCAATGCAGGAAGCATATCATCACTATTGGAGAATTTCACAAATTTTACATTGATATTATAGCTTTTAAAATAGCCTTTTTCTTTCGCAATGTAAAATCCAGCCCCTGATGAAGAGCTGTCCTCGGCTATTTTTACCGTGACTTGTTTTTTCAACGGCTTTAAATTGCCATCTACTGCCCTTGCATCCTTATTCACACCTCCCCCATTCACCCCATTGCTGCCTTGGGATCCACAACCAACAAGCAGGAAAACAAACAGTGGTATTATCACTAAAGCAATACTTAAATTTCGTATCATTCTTCAATACCCCCCCATATTACAAAGCCTTGTCACGATGCTGCTGAACCTCCTCCTGCAAGTGTTGCCATATATCTACAAACTCTCTTCCCATCTGAGTATTGGAGCGCACGAGCTCTATACTACGTGGCCTTGGCAAATCTATCTTTTTCTCGCGCAAAATAGTTCCAGGCTGAGCACTCATGAGAAGAATGCGATCGCTGAGCAGCAGCGCTTCATCAATGCTATGTGTGATAAAAACCACCGTTTTATGTGTTTCTTCCCAAATACTCAACAGTTCTTCTTGTAAGATAAATTTATTTTGCTCATCAAGAGCAGCAAAAGGTTCATCCATAAGTAAAATTTCTGGATCATTAGCAAAAGCTCTAGCAATGTTCACACGTTGTTTCATACCTCCAGAAATCTCCGACGGATAGAGATGACGAAACTCCCATAAACCGACTTTGTCTAAGTAATATTCTGTTCTTTCATTCAGCTCTTTTTTCGGAGCACGACGCATTTTCAGACCAAAAGAGACATTATTTTGAACAGTCATCCAAGGAATGACACCTTGCTCTTGGAAAATCATTGATTGCAATGGTTTCTCCGATTTACCTGGTGTAATGGAATAATGTCCCGTACTAGGCGTTTCAAGTTCTGCTAAAATACGAAGTAACGTTGTTTTACCACAACCACTTGGACCGAGCAGACACACAAATTCCCCCTCTTCAATATCCAAGCTGATATTTCTGATCGCTGTCACGCTTGAGTTTTTCTTAAAAAACACCTTGGTTAGACGGTCGAGCTTGATTTTTGATTCCTTCATACCAACGCCCCCTTAACCGTGCATGAAATGCTTATTTTTGCCATGGTATCAGCTTCTTTTGTAAAGCACGCAACAGTAAACTAAAAAGATAACCGAAGAAGGAAATCAACACAAGACCCACATACATATCCTTTAAGACAAAGGTTTTATATTTCGTCCATATCAAATAACCAATGCCTGAATTTGCACCAATCATTTCAGCAGCCACAATGGTTAGTAAGGCGATTGCCTGCCCCATTTGAATGCCTTCCATCATCATCGGAAGCGCCCCAGGCAAGGCAATTTTAAAAAAGTAGTCTTTCGATCTTGCTCCATAATTCTTGGCTATATCCACATAAATGTGATCAATGTTGGTCACGCCTGCGACCGTATTAATGAGAATTGGAAAGAAAACAGAACCCGCTATCGTGATCATTTTCGAAAGGTCATTGATTCCAAAGACAATGATGATGATTGGCATAAGCGCAAGGGTTGGAATCGGCATAAGCACCATAACCAGAGGTGTAAGTGTATAACGAATTGGCAGATACATTCCCATTAAAAGCCCAAGGACAATCGCCGGCACCACACCCATTAAAAAACCACCTAAAATCCGATACAAGCTAATTCCCACATGATGAAAGAGTTGACCAGTTGCTGCTAAGTGAAAAAATTCAATAATAATGATTGTCGGCGGTGGAAAAAAGCGAGGATCAATTATTGACGTTCTTGATAATATCTCCCAAATAAGGAGAAGTACAATGGGTGAAACAACGGTTAAAGTTTGAAATGCTCTTGTTTTACGCACCTTCTTTCTCCACAGCTGTCGTTCAACTGATTCAGAACATGCGATATGATGAGGACTTTTATTCATTACTTCACCACCTCTAATAACCCCATCATATGCACAAACGCCTAGAGCGTTACACAATTAGGTATGAACCCGTATGGTGATCAGGATAAAGTGAATAAATCCATGCTTAAACTTCTAGCGGAGGAAATACAAATGATTCCATGCTACAAATCTTCAAAACTTCAAAAGACGGTTATTTTCTGAATTCTGAACGTAAAAACACAGAATGTGCTAGCTACAGCGTTGACACACGGATGTGTCGGGATTAGCCAAAGTTCTTTAATGAATAGTTTTCTCAAGTGGATTTTGGGGTACATGCTGTTTTCAAAGGAGTCTCGCATCTTTCGCTCTCATTTGATTCAGTGTTAATAATGTCTTTACAAAAATGAACGAAAAAAAGCAATCAATTTTCAATGATGTAAACATAGAAATGAACGGAAGCAACCCCCGAAGACTCCTGCGGGAAAAGCAACAGCTGAAAATCCTTAGTGTGACACAACAGTGAAACACTAAGAGTTGAGGCGTTGCCCGCGGAAAGCGAAGGAGGTTGCTGAAGTGGATTTGTGAGCATTATTTACAAAGGAGTGTCTTTTTATATACTTGTAAGTGTGCCAACCCGAAGCTAACACATCCTATGCATCAAAACAGAGCAGTAACTCCCAACATGTATGGGTGAGTACTACTCTTTTCAATGAAATGACTGGATTTTACCAAACAAAAGATGGGGTATTTTTATGAGCCATTAAATAATCCAGACTTCTGAAATGATAGCCCTGTTTTCTCAGATCGTCGATGACTCGACCAAGAGCATCCGCATTATCTTTAGAGACACTGTGGAGAAGCATGATCGCATCAGGGTGGACACGCTTCATGATGCTTTTATAAGCATAATTGCCACCCTTTTGCTGATCTCTAAGCCAATCTCGATAAGCAAAAGACCAAAACACAGTCGTATAACCTTCTTGCTCACCTAACTTCAAAGCGCGTTCGCTAAAAGTACCACTTGGAGGCCGCAGATAGTTCATATCTGTTCTTCCCGTCAATTCTGTATAGGCCTCTTTCAGTTTTTCTAGCTCTATTTTATATTTTTCATCACTGATTTTAGACAGATCAGGGTGACCCCAAGAATGATTACCAATAATATGACCTTCCTTAACCATGCGCTGTACTAATGAAGATTGATCCGTGATATAGTGACCTGTTACAAAAAAAGTAGCTGGTACTTTTTTTTGCTTTAATACATCTAGTATGTCATCAGTATAGCCATTTTCATAACCACAATCGAAGGTTAAATAAATATTCTTTTCTTTGGTATTTCCTATCCAAACACCATGATATTTTGTTAATAAATTTTCATACTCAGGCTCAGTTGTTGGTAGTTGATTATGTTGATTCGGTTTAAAATACCAATCCTTTGCGGCTACAAAATGGGGCATTAAAAGTGCAGGCATTAAAATAAAAACAACTATGACAAGAAGATTTCGCATGGACATCCCTCCAATTTTTATTCTTAGGATGACCTGCTTTCCGATATTTATGTTGCTTTTTATTTTTAAAAAATCCCTACATTCTCCGCAATACGACATGCCTTTGAGTGCCTCTTTTCTCATGCTGACAGACATCTCATTGGTACTTAGGTACATAAATGCCATTCTGATTAATAAACAAAAAACACACATCGAAATCAACGGACTGACCTCGAGTGTGTTTTCAAATAGTATGAGGACCTCACAAACATCCTATGCGTTTTCCTCCCAATCCTTTTTAAAGCGATCAAGCTTGATCTTAAGCCTATCTAGCATGGCAATGACGTTGGTCAAGTCTGCAGGGATTGCCGATTCATCAAGCGCCTTCACCACACTGGAAAAAAGCTTGACTCTATCTTGGAGATAACGAATTTGTTCGATTTTGGTTTCAACTGATTTGCCCACGGTACTCACCTGCCTAGGGTTTTCTCCACCATAGCAAAAGTCCGATGTGCTTTACAATTAATTTGTGAGTAAATAACGAAGAGAGATGTGATCTTGAACAGGAATCCACGCTCCAATGCCTTGTTGCGTAACATTTTTAACCTCAATGGATTTTTTTCCACCATGTAGAACCAAGTAAACTTCCCCATACGTAATTTTACCTTTTTCATTAACCGCCGGAACATAGCCATTGAGATGGCCAATCTTCTTAGGCACAACATGATAAGAACGAACAATTTTTGTTCCTGCGCCCACATATGTCTCAAAAGCAATCGGTAGATGAGTTTTATCCGCCGCCTGATTCAGCATTAATTTTTTAACTTCATCCTCGTCTGAAACATGCGCCGTCAAACCACCATTAACCTTAACCTGCCTCTGCTGATTATAGCTCAACATTTGCTCCTTCAATCCCCCGCGATTATCCGACAGATTTTTGTTTACAGATTTGTATTCCCAGTTTACTGTTGTTTTGCTGGATTCATAATTAAGTGGCCATTTCCCTAAATAAATTCGAGCATGATAACCAATGGACAGCCTTGAGGTATCAATATTAGACTCATTTAAGCGATGAATCAATGTTGAGTTTTCAATCTTTACTTTTGATGTACTAAACAACTTTTTAGTCAAAGTACTTGGCTGCAATTCCGGTTCATCTTGATTAGGATTCGGATAAGTGTTTTGTTGAGCAATGTCCACCACTGAATCAGGTTTCTGCACTCCTTCTTTCTTATTTTCTTGAGATTTAGGCATCTTTTCCTTCTTCATTAAATCTTTTTGCGGTGCTGGTATTTCTTTTGCCAACGTAGCGTTGCTGCTCATAAACAACATAAAAAAACAGAAAACGATGATGATCTTTTTCAACTTAATCCCTCCTTTATACTCACCTGTATTTTTCCTAAATAGTTTTTTCGGTATGTAGCTAATTTATCCATAATCAGCGTGAAAAAACATAAGGAGAGTGTGGAGAATAGGGTATGCTCACAAAAATGCTTATGTTGCGGATTATTGCTTGTTGGGTTCCCAGCAAGCAACACCCTCTTCAACAAGACATATAAATGATTAATGAGCCTCTAGCTTATTTTTTAAAATGGATCTTAGTGGCAACTATTGCGTCGAGAACCACTCAACAACCCCGCCATCATATAAGGAGGTTGATAGCTTGCGTATTAAAGATAAAATGCCTGCGCTCAAGGGGGCAACAACTTGGTTAAATAGAGAAATAACGGACGATGAGCTCATGAATGAAAAGCTGACACTCATCTATTTTTGGTCTATAAGCTGTGGGCTATGTCAAAGGGCTATGCCAAAGATCAATACCTTTCACAAAGATTTTAAAGATCAATTAAATATGATAGCTGTTCACATGCCACGCTCGGAAAAAGATCTAGACATCAAGCAGGTCAAGGCCATTGCTGAAAAACATAATCTTACTCAGCCTATCTTTGTCGACAATGAACATAAGTTAACCGATGCCTTTGATAATCGCTATGTTCCTGCATATTATGTATTCGATACAAAGGGGAATTTGCAACACTTCCAAGCAGGCGAAAATGGTATGAACATGCTAATGAAGCGTGTCAATCATCTGCTCGATATTTGATGGATGCTATTAAAGCAAAGAATTCTTCTACTTTAAGGAATGATGGTCAATCAACAGAGAAGCTGAGACAAAATTAACCTGAAATAGTAAAAAAGAACCTGGTTCAATACCGTCATCATATCGGTCAACTAGCTACTTAATATAAACCTCTAACTTTTAGGGAGCACCTCATAATCGACCTCTTTTTTAGTGACTGATTTTAACAATTCATGAGGCATGACAGCAATGTCCTGTGCTTTCCACAGACAATGCCGCAGCTAACCTGCGGAACTTCGGCTAAAGTCGGCACGTCCATGTGCCAACGCCGAAACTAGCACGTCCTGTGCGTCGTTGGCAAGTATCACTTTTCAATGACTAGGGTTTGTCTCAAACCCTTTTTTAAATTCAAAATAATGTAGCTTCAATGTTGGCATATATATAGCTTAGCTTCCTCTCAATAACGCCTATCAATTTCTTTTTCAAACGTTCTTTTTAAAGAAAAGAACATAAAGCTTATAGAAAAGCTTAAACACCAGCCAGCCTAAAATCTCCCCGACCGTGTTAAGGACGATGTCATCCACATCAAAAATGCGCTCCGCAAATTCATATTGGCAAACCTCAATTATAATACTTATAAATAATGAAACGAAAAAACAGGATGAAAATGAGCGTAAAAAATGAAAGAGAGCTGGAGCAAGAAAACCAAACGGAATAAACAGAATGATGTTACCAAAAACATTTTTCAGGATCAGCCATGCATTTCCACTGTTCAGCATCAACTTAATACTATCTAAAAGCACTAAATTAAATGACTTTCCATAGACATAGTTGTTGTATGTGAGCAAAGTCAAGTAGACCAATATAAACAGATAGGTAAAAAAGATACCTGCGCAAAATCGCTTGACCCTTCCCCTGATAGTAAGCCATGTCTCGTCCATAGTAGCACTCCAATTCTTTTTCTAACTATACCTCACCCCTATAACTTCTATAGGATTTTCCAAATTGCACACAACGCCCTCTCTTTTTATATCCTATGACAGTACTCTCAATCCATGAAATATGCTTCATGTGCCAACACCGAAGCTCGTACTTCCTGTGTGTCGTATGTTATAGATTGCGCCTATCATTAAGTGACAGTTTATTCCTTTACATTTTCTTTCTACCTATTCTTAAATTTTTCCACATTTATTTTATGGTGGACGATTCTTTTTCTTTAATTCTATAAGAATCATGTTATAATTATTATAAATTATTATTAATAATTATAATAATTAAAAGAAAAAACAAAAATATTATAAAAAACCTACTTTAATTACTATAATAGTTAATTTCAAATGATTTTTATTCTCAATTAAAAAGGAATGACCACCATGGCCGAGTTAAGTATTCAACCTAAGCTCCAATCACAAAAAACATATTTTACCGATTTAAAAAAACATTATGAAATGCTCTTTGCCCTGCTTTCCGGACTACTATTACTCATAAGCTGGCTGCTCGAACATTATATAGATCACTCTCTATGGTACATCTATTTTGCAACCTATCTTATTGGAGGCTATGCAAAAGCCAAAGAAGGTTGGACAGAAACCGTTCACCAAAAACGTCTAAATGTTGAGCTGCTAATGATTTTGGCTGCAATTGGAGCAGCTTGCATCGGATATTGGCAGGAAGGGGCTACGCTCATCTTCATCTTTGCACTCAGCGGAGCACTGGAAAACTATGCTACACAACGAACTTCTAATGCTCTATCTGAGCTCATTGCCTATAAACCCGCAACAGCCCGCTTGATCATTAATGGCATGGAAACCACAGTTCCAGTTGAACAACTCGCTATTCACGATATCATTCACATAAAACCCGGTGAACGAATCGCAGCTGATGGACATATCATCCAAGGGGAAACAATGGTAGATCAAGCTACCATTACTGGGGAATCCATCCCTGTATTTTGCCAATCAGGGGCACAGGTTATGGCAGGAACAATGAATATTGATGGCTCCATCCTTGTAAAAGTGGACAAAAGGAATCATGAAACGCTCTTTAGTAAAATTCTTGAAATGGTAAAAAACGCCCAAGACGAAAAAGTACCTTCACAGCAATTTATTGAGAAAATAGAACCGTATTATGTTATGAGTGTGCTAGCGTTCACCGCTTTAATGCTAGTTCTCCCTCCCTTTATCTTCGGATGGACATGGAACATGACATTTTATCGTGCGATGATTTTGCTTGTCGTCTCTTCACCCTGTGCATTAGTGGCTTCCACAATGCCTGCGATTTTATCTGCTATTGCCTTTAGCGCTAGACAAGGGATTCTTGTCAAAGGCGGTATGCCACTCGAACAGTTTGCAAACATCCGTGCTCTTGCTTTTGATAAAACTGGCACGTTAACAGTTGGTAAGCCAGAAGTTACCTCCCTTACCCTAAGGCAGGAAGTCGATAGAGAGCAGTTGTTAAAACATGTGTCTGCCATTGAGCATGAATCCACACACCCTCTGGCGACAGCGATTATTCATTTTGTTGATCAAGAGTATTCAATTTCGGAACGCCCAGCTGTACAATACATTCGCACGCATCCCGGATTAGGTGTGACAGGACGCATCAATAATATGTCCTATGCCATCGGCAAAGCAGATTGGATGAATCAAGAGGAAATTGCAAGCTTTCATCAGATAACTGGCACACCTCCCTCTGCTCAAGAGACCCTCGTTTATGTATCCGTTGATGACGAGGTGGTAGGTTGCATTGCTCTAAAGGATCAGATGAGAACCAACGCCCAAGACGCCATTTCTGCTCTCCAAAAAAGTGGCGTAGCAACGATTATGCTTACAGGAGATAACGAGCAAACCGCTCAAGCAATCGCCCAAGAATCGGGCGTTACAGAAGCCTTAAGCAACTGTCTTCCTGAAAATAAGGTCCAGCACCTCAAGGGTTTACAAAAACGCTACGGACGGGTAGCTATGATAGGTGATGGCGTCAACGATACTCCCGCACTAGCAACTGCGGATCTTGGCATAGCAATGGGAGGAGGAACCGATGCCGCTCTCGAAGTTGCTGATATCGTTTTAGTGAAAAATGATTTAAAACAATTGGTGAATATCTTGAGATTTTCTCAAAAAATGAAGCGTATCGTCAAACAAAATATCATCTTTTCTTTAGGTATGATTGCCTTTCTCATCGTCAATACCTTTCTAGGCGATCTTTCTCTTCCTTTAGGCGTTATTGGACACGAAGGCAGCACCATTCTTGTTATTTTAAATGGGTTACGACTCCTAAAAGGATAAATAGCGAATGAAAGACAAAAGGAAATCAAGATATAACAGCACGTGTTAACTTCGATGTTGGTACACGGATGTACCAGAGTTAGTCGAAGTTCCTTAATCTATTGCCTTCCCTCGCTACAGAATGCGCGCTTTCCTCGGGCACGGTCTCAGCCTCCTCAGAAAGCATCAAACGCTTTCTTGCGGGGTCTTCGGACACGCGCTATTCCCGAAGGAGTCTCGCATCCTTCACTCTCATCCATTTCAGTGCTAATAATGCCTTTACGAAAATGAACAAAAAGGATCAGTCAATTTTCGATGATGCAAACATAAAAATGAACGGAAGAAACCTACGAAGACTCCTGCAGGAAAAGCAACAGCTGAAAATCCTTAGTGTGACACTATAGGGGAACACTAAAGAGGGACTTTGGCTAACCCCAGCACATCCGTGTAACAACACCAAAGCTAGTACATCCTGTGCATCAAAAAAAGAGTGGTACCTACCAACATGTATTGGCGAGTACCACCCTTTTCAATGACTGAGTTTGATCTCAGCATGTTTATCGTTAACCGTTCTTTTGTATTTATGATGTTTGTCTAATATCCTCATATAGCTGATCCAATGTGAGAATACGCCCCTGATCATCTTGATAAGCAATGTGCTCCTCTGTAAACTCCGTCGGAGATCCTAACCCAGCAGCGGCGGCAGTCGTAAAAAGTCCCTGACGAAGAGTCAACAGATAATTGACAACACGATATTTTTTCTCGTCAATAACAAGACCTTCTTGTAACTTTGGATCCGTAGTCGCCACGCCAACGGGACACGTATTAGTATGACAGCGCTGTGCCATAATACAGCCAACTGTAAACATAAAGGCACGGGCAATGTTCACGAGATCTGCTCCCATCCCTAACACCACCGCAATACGATCCGGTGTAAATAGCTTACCTGAAGCAATCACCTTCACACGGTCACGTACACCATGAGCTTGCAAAGCCCGATGAAGGGTCATCACCGCCGGTTTTATAGGCAATCCGACACTATCAGCTAACTCCTGATATGTCGCACCCGTTCCCCCTTCACTACCGTCCACCGTAATGAAGTCCGGTCCACGACCACTTTCCTTCATATATGCGGCAAGCTGATCCGCATCACTTTGATGCCCAACGACCATTTTCATGCCTACGGGTAATCCAGAAACATCTCGGATTTTATCAATAAGGTCAAACAAGGTCTCAAGGCTGTCAAACTCCTTAAATCGATTGGGACTATCGACCGTTTTCCAAGGTTCCACGCCTCGCATTTCAGCAATTGCCGGCGTTACCTTACCGCCATCCAAGTGTCCACCACGAGCCTTTGCCCCTTGGGCTAGCTTGAGCTCAAACGCTTTAATCTGCTTGAGATTAGCCTTTCGTTTTAACTCATCGAAATCCAGCTCTCCCGCTTTCGTCCTCACCCCAAAGAGCCCTGGACCTACCTGCATAATAACGTCCACATCACCTTTTAAATGATAAGGTGAGAGCCCGCCTTCACCTGTGTCCATCCATGTTCCCGTAGCCATGCCAAGACCTGTCGATAATGCTGTAATCGCTCGATCTCCCAAGGCTCCATAGCTCATCGCCGACATGCCCACCAAGCTTTTTACCGTAAAAGGATGTTGGCAGTGCTCACCGATGACGATAGCATCTTCATCAGCAAGCAACCAAGGCTTTGATTGGCTTTCCTCCATATGCTCCTTACGCTTAAAAAGATCATCTTTTTCAATCTTATATTTTTTAGTGTCGATAATACGACTATTATCCACCCGAAGCTCTTCAGATTGCTTGGGAAACATTGCATTGCGAATAAAGTATCCCTTTTGATCAAAATCCCGCTTTGAACCGAAGCTTAACATGTTGTTTTGATATTTAGCAGGAATGATAACATTTTGATAATCCTCTCTAGAAAAAGGTTTGCCTGCCATGTCATGCTCAAATAAATATTGGCGCATTTCAGGCCCAATTTTTTCTAATAAGTATCTGACTTTGCCTAGTATAGGAAAATTCCGGAGAATTGCATGCTGTTTCTGCTTGGAATCAAAGCAATACAAATAGATAATTGTTGCTAAGGGCATACCAATAATTAAAATAACAATGATTAGCAGTGTCAGTTCTAACCCACTCATCTTATTTCCCCTCTCCACTACCTAAATTCACAAAGGCAAAGTCCTCCCCTGCTTTGCCTAATGCTCTCTATGTTTACTTTATATGCTTTATTTAAAAATTACAATCTAATTGTGCCAGGTACTCCGTCAATCGCATATTTTCCGAATAATCAACTGGGCACTCAACGATGACAGGTCCATCATGACTGAGCGCCTCTTTTAAAATATCTTGTAGCTCCTCTGTTTTTTCTACACGTAGACCTTGTGCACCATAAGATTCCGCCAATTTTACAAAATCCGGGTCGCCAAAAGTAATATGAGAGGTACGCTTAAACGTTTTTTCCTGTTTCCATTCAATAAGACCGTAGCCGTTGTCCCGCCAAATCAAAACAACAATGGACAATTTCAGACGAACGGCTGTTTCCAGCTCCATTCCCGTCATAAGAAAACCTCCATCTCCACAGACAGCGACGACTTTTTTATTTGGAAAAGTCAGCTTGGCTCCAATCGCTCCAGGTAGCGCAACACCCATAGACGCTAACCCATTGGATATGAGACATGTGTTTGGCTCATAACAATGAAACATGCGAGCTATCCACATTTTATGTGCGCCCACATCGGATAAAACAATAGCGTCTTCTTCTAATACCTTGCGCAAATCGTAAATAATTTTTTGTGGTTTCACAGGGAAATGTGTGTCCTTTTTAAAGGAATGAAATTCTTCCAGGATCCGTGCTCGAATGCGTTTAAATTCTTCCTTCATCTGTCCTCTTTGGGGAAGAAATTCCGTAAGTACGGCAAGATTTTTCTTGATATCTCCAGTGACACTTTCCACCACACGATAGGAGGCATCAACCTCGGCATTTTTTGAATCAATGTGAAGAAGTGGGATCTTCCCTTCTGGATCCCAGCGTGATGGTGGCATTTCGGTCATGTCATAACCAACGGAAATAATTAAATCAGCTTTATCTACCGCACAGCTAACATAATCCTTATCTGAGAGACCGATTGTCATTAAACTAAGGGGATGCTCCCATGAAATCGCTCCCTTACCCATAAAGGTTTCCGCAACAGGTGCTTGAAGTTTTTCCGCCAAGGCAACTAATTCACCAAAAGCCTGACTGCGTGTCACACCATTGCCCACCAAAATAACTGGACTCTCAGCATTTTTAATCAGTTCAGCAGCATGCTGAATCGTTTCATGTGTCCCCACCGGGGCACTATTATCCGACACAAGAAGAGCTGCCATCTCGGTTTTGATCTCAAATTTGGCAACATTCTCTGGCAGCTCAATCAATGTGGCTCCAGGTTTTTCTTCTCCCGCTACTTTAAAAGCCTTTCGAACGATCTCTGAAATAGTATTAGCAGCTGGAATACGTGCTCCCCATTTTGTTACTGGATGATACATTGCAACGAGGTCATACGCTTGATGAGAGGTTTTATGCAACCGATCCATGTCAGCTTGACCAACAATGGCAACCATTGGCGTATGATCCATGTTTCCTGTTGCAACACCTGTAACCATGTTGGTTGCCCCGGGTCCAAGAGTGGCTAAACAAACACCAGGCTTCCCTGAAAGTCGACCTATCGTGCTTGCTATAAATGCCGCTCCCGTCTCATGGCGCGTTGTAATGAATTCAATGTCAGAATCCAGCAGGGCATCCATAATATCGATATTTTCTTCACCAGGAACACCGAATATATAGCGCACTCCTTCATTTTCCAAGCATTTTACAAAAAAATCTGCTGATCGCAAAATCCATCCACTCCTTCTTTCATAAGGTCTAGGCTCGCTTATTTATACCTCTATAGCTTTTATAAAAAACAATGAAATCATGTATAATCTTCTATGAAAACATAAATAAAAAACGCCTGCCTGTAAATCCGAGGACATTCAAAAGCCATCATCATCTTAGAAAAAAAGGAAACTATCACCTACTAAATTCATTCCTTTTTCTTCGCAATCTAAGCGCTGCGTTAATTTCTCCACCGAGGATCAGGATGAACCCTGTTAAATAGAACCATATCATCAAAACAATGATTCCTCCAAGTGTTCCGTAGGTGGCTGAGTAATTATCGAAGGCTTTTACATAAACAGAGAAGATCAATGATACGATTTGCCAAAAAACCGCAGCAAAAATCGCACCAATAATCACATCACCCACACGCAATTTTTTGTTTGGCGCAAACAAATATATTCCTGCAAAGACCATAATTATAACGGAGAAACTAAAGATCGAACGAATGTAATCAATAAGATTAGCAATATGGATAGGCACGTCAAAATGAGATAATAATGTTTTTCCAAGTGCAGGCCCAAAGACATTGAGAATCAAGGCAACGATTAAGACAAAAATCATCGCTAAAGTTAATAATATAGCCAAACCTCTTGAAACAATAAACGAGCGATCTTCCTTCACATCATAAGCACGATTTAGAACACGAATAATCGCATTAATCGCTGTGGACATTGGCCAAATCGTGGCGATGACACTGAAGGATAAAATGCCTGTATGTTTATTAAAAACAGTGTTTAAATTGGCATTAATCAACGTCATTAATTCCGGTGGAGAAAATCTTTCAAACAAAGGTTTGACATTCTCTGCAGAAATACCAAAATAAGGCAATATTGCAAACACAAAAATGAGGAGGGGAAATAGCGACAGCATAAAGAAATACGCTAATTGTGCCGCTAGATCAAACACCCGATCCTCCCAAATGCATTTCATAAGATATTTAATAAAGTTCGGAATACTACGTTTCCCCATTTTTAATGCCCCGCTTTATCTCGCTCTGAATCCTAGCGCACAGTTTTATTTATTAGATGAATTGGAAGGAAAATATCCAAAGGTTCCCTCACTTGCAAATTCGTTCCCAAAACGATCTGAGTCAATCGTTGTTACACGGGTAGATGCAGTCGATAGCTGTTTTTCTTGTGGCTTTGACTCAGTTGTCGCTGTCCTTGTTGCACTACTATCGCCACTGGGTAACCCCTTATCTTGCATTGGGTGACAAATCTTATGGGCGATTTTAGATATGTCACTACCCGTTTCCATAGCATACTGATAGGCTTGTTTGGAACTCGTTGTAACGCCCTGCATCTTATCAGCCATTTCCATTAAATCCTTGGAAATTTCTTGAGCCGTCAGTTTAACATGATCCGCTTTTTCTCTAATATAGCTAGATACACTTGACGGATCGTTTTTCATGTTTTGATACAGCTTAACGCCACCGTTCTTAGTTGCCCCCAGCCCTTTCATCACGGTCATTCGGGTTCCACGATCACATAATGAGACAGCGGCTCCCACCAATCCCCCAATCAGCATAAATCTCCCCAATTTACTTCGTCTTGGATAAGCTTCCATGATTGCGCCCCCCCTTTTTAATTGTAGCCTCCTGCAGCTACAGGTGTTATTTTACACAAAAAGGGGATGAATATAAGGAAAGACGATTGGTAATATTGAGCGCTGATTACTGATATTTACCTGTTAATTTAAAGATTTTTGGGTCGTCTTGCCTCTGTCATTTGCTTCCATACGGACCCCTTAGCCTGCTGTCCGCCTTCAATGCGCTCAATTGCCATTTTCATTTGTAAGGCAACCTCAAATTCCAAGTCATCCTGAGCAGCTTTTAAGGCTTCCAAAGCACTGAAATCTCCAATCTCATATAAAAACATAGCTGCGCGCCAGCGTACAATTTTACTTGGATCTCTAAGAGCTACAATCATCTCTGGAATAGCTTCTTGAAAGCCTAAATCAGACAAAGCATCCCCTGCAGTGCGACGCACCGTCACCGTTTTATCATGAAGTGCCTTATAAAGATAAGCAAGAACTTCCTGTGATTTCAGCATACCAAGATAGATGGTGGCTAAGCGACGAACGGCCACTTTCTCATCATACAGCGCTTTCTCTAAAATAGGCAGATCATCTAAAGAGGGGTCCATACGATCAAGAGCTGCATAACGCTTTCTCCAATCACTGTCCTCAAGATCCACCATCCTCACCTTTTTAAATGGAGAACCAGCTTTTATATCAAAATCATCCTTATGAGTGGCTTGATCAACAAGCTGAGTTAAACGTTCTTGATCATAGGCCGCATCAAGCTCTTCGACCACATCTTTTTGAATCTCATCCACCTCTCCATAGCGTGGTGTTTGTTCAATCCAGCGCCTTTCCAAAATAACATTTTCTGAAGCACTCTGCGCCTTCATAATGGCTTCCATGAACCGCTCAGGGAGACCAATCCTCGTCTCCTCTCCATCCGCCTCAAGCCTAGCCTGCATGGGAATATCACGAAACATTTGAATGAATACACGAATCTCTCCATAGGCTTCTTTATTCTTTTTATCATCATCCGACACATATTTTGAAGAAAATTCATCCTCGCCAAATACCGCTCGAATTTTAGGAAGAATAACTTCCCACTCCTGTTTTGGATAACGCTCTAATGCCATAAAATCAGCTACACGATAAAGACCCTTTACACCCTCCACCGCCAGGATTTGTTTAAAAAATTCTGATGCTATTTCTGGATTATCCGCAGTGAAATTTAAGCTTTCACCACTTGGTAAGGTTTCGTTGACGGTCAACTTCATTGAATTTGGACTAGGTGTTGGCTCAATAGATAGCAGCTTCATATCTGCTTCACTCCTAACTGTTGGCACTCTTTAAGAAGATGAACGAGCAAGGCATTTGTTCCAATATCAATCAGATCGTATGTCCCTTCAAAATCACCTGTATAATAAGGATCAGGCACATCACGAAGCACATGTTCCGGGACAAAATCTAGTAAACGATGCATTTGCTTCTCCCTCTGTAGATCAAAATACTGTAATATAGTCTTCACATTGCTTTGATCCATCGCAATAACATAATCAAAATGCTGTATATCCCTCGATATCAGTTGCCGACCGTTAATATCCGCATAAGGAATACCCTTACTTTTTAAAATTGCTTGCGTACCTTCATGGGGAGAATGCCCGTTATGCCAATCCTCTGTTCCTGCCGAGTCAACCAAAATTTGATCCTGCAACCCTTGTCGTTCCACTTTATATTTAAACACTGCCTCAGCCATCGGCGACCTGCATATGTTACCGAGACATACAAAAAGTACACTTATCAATGACGTTAACCTCCTTATTGAAACATCATACCATATCCCCCCAATATGAGAGAACGGTATGAAATTCACCGTCTTCAGGAATGACCCCTTCGCCCCATAACTAAATGATCGAAGGTTTAAATCCAAGGTCAGTGCATCATTTCACACTAAAATAGACAATTTATACTATGTTTTCTACTGCACGTTCAGACAGATGCCTCTCGATTTGATATACTTTTCATGAAAGAAATTTCCTCACCATTTTTTAAAAGCAGGAGGTAAGTTATGACTCATCTTAATCAAACATGGAACCTCGACACCATATTTCCAGGTGGCAGTGCTTCAAAAGCTTTGATCACTTTTTTAGAGACACTAGAAAAAGACATCCAATCCCTTTATAAAAAACTTCAAAATAGTACAATACCCCAATCCCCTGATCATGCGAACGATTGGCTCAAAAATCTTCATGCGTATGAAGATTCAGCGCAGCGCCTCGTAGAAGCAAGTGCTTTTACAAGTTGTTTGCGCGCTCAAAATATGCAGGATCGGCAAGCGGATATTATCTCTAACTCCATACAGAATTTATATGCACAGTTTAAATCCTGCGAAACATTATTGGATACGCAAATCGCTATCATTCCTGAAGCAACCTGGGACGCATTGCTTAAAACGGAGAAACTGACCACTGTTCAATTTCCGTTGAATGAAAAGCGCCGCAAAGCACGGGAACTCTTACCAGTTCAACAGGAACAGCTTATCAACACCCTGTCTGTTGATGGCTACCATGCTTGGAGCGACCTTTATGACGTGATTGTTAGTCAAATGACAGTTTCCTTCGATCATCCTGAAAAAGGAAAACAAGAGTTATCCGTAGGTCAACTTTCCAATTACTTAACGAACAATAACCGCTCGATTCGCCAGCAAGCGTTTGCTGTCTGGGAAACTATTTGGCAAGAAAAGGCGGATCTTGCATCTAATGCCCTCAACCATCTCTCAGGCTTTCGCTTAAATGTCTATAAGCAAAGAGGCTGGGACAACGTGCTTAAAGAACCATTGGATTATAATCGCATGACAAAAAAGACGCTTGACACGATGTGGCAAACCATCGTAGATTATAAACCCTATGTCGTTCAATATCTGAGACGTAAGGCTGAACTTTTAGGGCTCAAAAAGCTAGATTGGCATGATGTAGAAGCACCTCTTGCTACAGAAGACAAAGCGGTAACCTATGAGGAAGCTGCCGACTTCATCGTAAGCAACTTTAGTCGATTCAATCCTGCCATGGGAACCTTCGCTAAAAAAGCTCTAGAAAATCGCTGGGTAGAAGCAGAAGATCGCTCTGGCAAGCGACCTGGTGGATTTTGTACCAGCTTTCCAATGACAAAAGAAGCGAGAATTTTCATGACCTATAGCGGTAGTCCATCGAATGTGTCCACTCTAGCTCATGAGCTCGGCCACGCCTATCATCAACATGTGATGAACGCTATCCCTTATTTAAACCAAAATTATGCCATGAATGTCGCCGAAACAGCTTCTACCTTTGCCGAACTGATTGTGAGTGATGCTGCGATCAAATCAGCTGAAAACAAAGAAGAACAGATTGCTTTACTTGAGGATAAGCTTCAGCGTACCGTCGCCTTTTTCATGAATATTCATGCCCGCTTTTTATTTGAAACCCGGTTTTATGAAGAAAGAAAGAAAGGATTGGTCAGTGTCGAACGCTTAAATAGTCTCATGCTAGAAGCACAAAAAGAAGCCTTTTGCGAGGAATTGGAAAGCTACCATCCTGCCTTCTGGGAATCTAAATTGCATTTCTATATCACCGATGTGCCTTTTTATAATTTCCCTTATACATTCGGCTACATGTTCAGCACAGGAATTTATGCTCAAGCACTAAAGGAAGACTCGTCGTTCGCAGAAAAGTATGATGCTCTCTTGCGTGACACTGGTGCCATGACTGTAGAGGATCTAGCCCTGAAACACTTAGGTAGCAACCTTGAGCAAGATGACTTTTGGAAAAATGCCTGTGAACAGATCATTCAAGATATCCATACTTTTCTGGAACTAACAAAAAATAACGTGGAATCTAAAAAGATTGTCCCCCACATTTCTCTTTGAGGACAATCCTTTACATTCACTGCCTCGTGTTCAGCAGCATATAATCAACATGTTCAAGACATATCAACGCCTCTATTTTTCAAAGCAAAATAAGCTATCAAAATCAGAAAAAGACCTAGCTCACTATAACCAAGCTAGGTCTTTCTTATATCATTAATCTGCAAGAATTTTTAAAGATTCTCGGTTAAATGCAGGAATATCATCCGGTGTACGACTTGTAACAAGTTGGTTGCAACAAACCACGACTTCTTCATCTACATAATTAGCGCCCGCGTATTCCATATCCACTTTGATGGATTTATAGCCTGTTGCCTTTCTTCCCTCAAGTGCCCGGGCAGTTATAAGCAATTGTGGCCCATGACAAATGGAAAATACCGGTTTCTTTTCATCCATAAATGTCTTAGAAAACGCAACAAAACGATCATCTCCACGTAGCAAATCTGGCGAGAAGCCCCCGGGGATTAAGAGCGCATCAAAGTCAGCAGGATTCGCTTCATCAATGGTCATATCTACGGTCACCTTTTCACCATGTTTCCCAGTCAGTGTTTTGCTCTTATCCCTTTCAATAACGACTACCTCATGCCCTGCATCTCGATAAGCCTTTGCCGGTTCAGTGAATTCAATATCTTCGAATTCATCAGTCAGCACCGTCGCTATTTTTTTACCCATCATACATCGCTCCTTTTCAACAAAGTGGTTAAATTAATATGGTAACAATTTAAATTTTAATTAGTCTAAGCGTGTGAAGCAACTAATTTGTTTGATCCTCATCCCCTCCTTTCTTTGCCACTATTCTCTCTAACCATGACCCACAACGTCATGGTCAGTACCTAAAAAAGTAATCATAAAAGAACAACACTCTGCAAAACTAATATATTAATATATTAGTCAAAAAACATTGATTAATCTGAACAAAAAAGTTACACTGACACTGTTTATTAGAAAAAATAGGGGGAAAAAGTACGTATGGAACAACAGGGACAATTTAAGAAAAGACTTAATTTATTAGACCTCACATTTCTCGGCTGCGGATCTATCATTGGATCAGGTTGGCTTTACGGGGCAATGAACGGCGCAGCACTGGCTGGATCATTAGCTTGGTTATCCTGGATCATTGGCGCTATTATCTTTATTCTTATCGGTCTTGTTTACGCCGAACTTTCCGCGGCATTACCTCGATCAGGGGGATTTTTACGCTATCCAGACTATTCTCACGGTTCTATGGTTGGCTACTTGGTTGGATTTGCTTCTATGCTAGGCTACACAAGTGTTATTGGTGTTGAAGTTGAAGCGGTTCGTCAATACGCCGCCACATGGTGGCCTGGTCTTGAAACAGCTGATCATAGCCCAAGCATTATGGGATTTATGCTACAAATTGCTCTCATTATTCTTTTCTTTTTAGTTAACTATTGGAGCGTTAACGTCTTTGGAAAGTTCAATACAGCCTTAACCTTCTTTAAATTCATCGTTCCCATTTTACTGGTTATCGTTCTACTTTTTAATTTTCATCCAAGCAATTTCCACGCTTCTGGTGCTGATCCAGGTGGCGTTCATGGCGTCTTCAAAGCCGTGGTTGCCGCAGGTATCGCCTTTGCCTTCCTTGGCTTTCGTCAGGCAGTTGATTTTGCTGCTGAAGCTCGCCGACCACAAAAAGACGTTCCCATCGCCATCATATTATCTGTCGTACTATGTTTGATTCTTTATCTCCTCTTACAAATTGCCTTTATCGGTGCAATACCAGGAGATATCATTAGTGCAGGATGGGCAAGCATTAATTGGTCATCGCCTTGGGTCAATCTTACCAAAATGCTAGGCATTGTCTGGCTGGCTAATCTTATCCTGATTGATTCAGCTATTTCACCAACAGCAACAGGAAATGTCTTTCTATCAGGAACTGCTCGGGTCATGTTCGCTTGGGCAAAAAACGGCTATTTTTATTCTATTTTCCAAAAAATAGATAAGCGCACAGGTCTCCCTCGTGGTGCTCTATGGCTAGCACTTATCTTGGGTATTGCTTGGACATTACCGGGACAGTTTCAAGCATGGAATGGTCTTGTCGGTGCAGTGACATCCGCCTTTGTATTAACTTATATGCTTGGACCCATTTCTTTTGCATCCTTGCGAAAAACAAATCCTGATCTCCCGCGTCCATTTAAATTAAAAGGAAGTAGCTGGATTGCACCGTTGGCCTTTATGGCTGCCTCACTCGTAGCTTACTGGAGCGGCTGGGCAACCATGGAGATTTTGATTATTTTTGTTGTCGCCTCGCTCGTTCTGTATCTCGCCTTCGTAGATAAAGATAACGCATTGAAGGCAACGCTAAAGGAAGATTTTAAAGCAACGATTTGGTTATTCGGTTATTACGCCTTCACATTGATCATCCTCTATTTTGGCTCGTTTGGTCCTACTAATGATGCTGGCAACATGCCACATAAAATGATCCCACAGCCCTGGGATAGCGTCATTGTTGCCGTAGGCTCCCTCGTCTTTTATTATTGGGGCGTGGCAAGTGCCTTAAAAAAATCACGCATTACCACTGATGAAGATGAATTAGGCGAGCAAATAATTCCTGGTTAATGATCTAAAAAGAGATTAGGACATAACTCACTTGAAATAGTAAACAAAGAATCCGGTTATCAAAAAAAGATAACCGGATTCTTTTTGAGTGACCGATTTGAACAACCGATGAGACATGGTCTCCATGTCTTTTTTTAGTTCACTACCATAAAAGAAAACTCTCATTCATTTTTCTAATTTAACATGTGGATGTCCGCTCCAGAACACTCGCTTTCCAAAAACACTCCTTTTAAATAATACACATAAATCCACTTCCGACACACAGGACGTGCTAGCTTCGGTATTGGCACATGGACGTGCCCGACTTTAGCCAAAGTTCCTTATTAATTGCTTTCAGCAACCTATGGTCGTGTCACACCAAGAATTTTCAGCTGTTGCTTTTCCTGAGGGAGTCTTTGTAGGTTACTTTCGCTAATGTTTGTGTTTGCATCAGAGGAAATTGGCTGGTTCTTTTCATTCGTTTTTATCAAGGCGTTATTAGCTTAGCACCCAAGTGGATGAGAGCGAAAGAGGTGAGACTCCTGCGGGAACAGCACATGTCTGAAAACCCCGCAAGAAAGCATTGGTACTTTCTGAGGAGGCTGAGGCCGTGCCCGCGGAAAGCGAGCATTCTAGAGCGGATATTCACAACATTTACGTAAGCAAGAGCAAAAAAGAAACAAAACTCCTGAGAGAACAGCACGTGATCCGAAGAGCCACTTAGGAAAGTGATAGCACATCCTGTACGTCAAAAAAGAGTGGACCTACCAACACCTATTGGCAAGTACCACTCTTTCTAATGACTGGTTTTTGTCCCAGCCTCTTTTAGTCAATTTTACCCTTTTACGGAGCCTGCCAGCATACCTCGTATAAAGTATTTCCCTAAGAGGATATAGACCAGCAGCGTAGGTAAAGCAGCGATAATAGCTCCTGCCATTTGGACATTAAAATGTACAACCTGACTTCCTGCGAGATTTTGCAAAGCGACCATGATCGGCTGTTTGTCCGAGGAAGTAACCGTTACAGCAAAGAGAAATTCATTCCATATGTTCGTGAACTGCCAAATGGCAACAACCACAAAACCGGTGACAGACAGCGGCATGATGACATGACGATAAATTTTTAAGAATCCCGCCCCATCGATTTGTGACGATTCAATCAAAGCGTCTGGGATACTAGCATAAAAATTTCGAAACATCAGCGTGGTAATTGGAATACCGTAGACAACATGCACGAGAATTAACCCAGGAATCGTATTGTATAATCCGATATTACGAATAAACTCAATAAGCGGAATAAGAATACTTTGATAGGGAATAAACATTCCAAACAAAATAATAATAAATACCCAGTCAGAGCCTTTAAACTTCCACTTGGATAAAACATACCCATTTAAAGAACCAAGCAATGCCGAGATCAATGTAGCTGGAACCACGAGATAAACTGAATTCATAAAATTAGGAGCGAGTTTGGAAATAGCTTCTCGATAACCAGACCAATCAATCGCCTTTGGAAGCTGCCATAAATGATCAAGGGATACTTGATCAAATGGTTTTAGGCTAGTAACAAGCATGACATATATAGGCACAAGAAAACAAATGCTTACAACAATCAGAATAAGGTAAGTGAAACTACGCGACACGCTTCGTGGCATTAAGCATCCCCCTTCCTACTTCTGATAAGGTACGGCACGATAAATATGGCAACCAATATGAGCATGATGACCGCTATCGCAGCCCCTTGAGCATAGAAATTAGATTTAAAGGTTGTTTCAAACATATTCACACCTGGCATATCCGTTACAAAATCAGCGCCAGGTCCTGTCATGGTATAGATAAGATCAAATATCTTCAAAGAAATATGTGCCATGATAATGACGACACTAAACATAATCGGCTTCATTTGTGGTAGGATAACCCGCCAAAATATTTGCCATTCAGAGGCACCATCAATGCGTGCAGCTTCTTTCAGCTCATCCGGAATGCCTCGCAACCCTGCTAAAAACATTGCCAGCGAAAAACCTGTTTGCTGCCATGTTGCCGCAATGACAATCGCAATCACCGCTACCGGGATTCCGAAATCAATCGCACCTATGTGCAAGGATGGATAAACCCCGGTCGACGTGTACCATTTGAAATGAATACCAAAATGTTCCAAAAATAAATTAATTCCTGAAGAAGGGCTAAGAACCCAGCGCCACACAACACCTGTTACAACAAAGGATAACGCCATAGGAAATAAAAAGATATTGCGAAAAATCGCTTCACCCTTCACTCGTTGATCGATAAAGATCGCGAGAAACATACCGAGAACAATAACAGCAATGATAAAAAATACAGTAAAGAAAATCGTATTGCGAATATCCGCTTGGAAACGAAAATCTTTGAAAATATATAAAAAATTGTCCAAACCTGCAAAAGAGAAATCAGGTAAAAATGAATTCCAATTACTTAAAGACACATACCCTGTCCACCCTATAAAACCATAGACAAAAACAGCTATAAGTATGATGGATGGAGCAATAAAAGCCATAGCCAGCCAGCGATCTCTGGTCATTCGCTTGTGTTTGCGCTTGTGCGGCTTGGATCCTAATGTCGTTTTGCTGTTTGATGTCCGATTATCTGCTAGCGTCACTTCCGACACGTTGGATGCCTCCTTAATTAATCAAGATGTTATAGAAAAGATAGGACCACTCTACAAATCATGTAATAAAAATCAACGACAAGAAAAGCAAGGAAAGGGGGCTACGATGAGCCCCCTCTCTGCCAATCGATTATTTTAAAGAAGAACTTGCTTGTTTCAATGAGTTAATAAAGTTACCAACATTCTTCTGCGTAACAAACACATTGACCGCCGTATCAACTTTCGTTAAAAATCCTTGAGGTGCTGCTGAACCATTTTCAAGGCTTGGTACTAAAGCATTATCTTTAAAATCATTCATAGCATTTGTACTATATTCATCATATTTAGAGCTATCAGCATCTGTACGTGCAGGAATCGATCCTTTTTTTGGATTAAAGGCATCTTGACCCTCGACCGAACCTAATTCTGTTAAATATTTATCCACTGATTTTTCATTTTTAACGCCTTTTGGTTTTCCAAAAGTGTCCGTAACAACCATGAATGATCCATCTGTATTAGGCGTATCCGCTGCACCAAAGTCTTTTCCATAGGTCATATTTTCACTCGTAAAGTAACCTTTTGCCCAGTCACCCATGATGTTCATTGCTGCCTTACCATTTGCCACTAACTCATCGGCATCCTGCCAAGCGAGTGAGCTATGATCATCATTGATGTAACCAAGCATTTTTTTGAAGATTTCAGCCGATTTTTTCACGCCGGGATCATCAAAGCCGATATCTCCAGTCCAAAGCTGTTTGTATTTATCTGGACCGAGCACACCTAGCAAGACATCTTCAAAGATTGTCGTTGAACCAAGAGGTTCTTTATCTCCCAATGCCAGCGGAGTAATCCCTTTAGCCTTCAATTGATCTGCCACCTTGAAGAAGTCATCGAAGGTCTTTGGTGGCTGAAGATTGTTATCATCAAAGATTTTTTTGTTATACCAAAGGACATTGCCTCGATGGACATCCACAGGAATCCCGTAAATTTTTCCATCCTTACTAACTAAATCCATCAAATCTTTTGGAAATTTGCCATCCCAGCCATTCTTTTTGTATAGATCATTAATCGGCTGCATTTTTCCAGCATCAACATAAGCCATTAATTCAGCCCCACCGTGCACTTGGAAAGTTGATGGAGGATTGTTTCCTTGCATACGTGTTGCCAGAACAGCTTTGGCATTAGCACCTGCTCCACCAGCCACAGCTTCATTTTTCACATCAATATCTGGATATTTTTTATTAAATGCGGTATTTAAAGCCTTTAAACCATCTGCTTCACCACCAGCTGTCCACCAACTAAAAATTTCTAAATTACCGTTATTATTACCAGAGCTACTAGCGCTTGAGCTTTTAGAGCTTGAATTTCCACAGCCAGTAAGTATCAGTGCAAAAACGGCGATTGCTCCTAAAAATAAAGTCAATCTTTTTTTCACTTTTTACTACCCCCTCTTAACTACCTACTAGAGCGCTACTAAAACTATTTTGTAAGCGCTTAATTAATAATATAACACAATCAAAATTTTGTATTTTTTTATATGCTGTATTTTTTTGTCATTCATCTGCACTTTTTTGCGCTGATTGAAACAGCGCTTCCACAAAGGATTGCTAATGCTTATCAGCTTAAGACAGCGCCCGCCACCTCATGCCACGCCACATAGACTATTGGTGAAAAACGTGGCTTTTGTTTATCTAAAAACCTTTCTTCTCCTCCTCCTCTTGTCGATACCCCGTCGGTGACATATTCGTCCACCTTTTAAATACTCTGCTGAAATAATTCGGATCGCGATAACCGACTTCAAAGCAAATTTCCTTTTGTGACTTGCTCGTCGATCGCATCAATACTTTAGCTCGCTCAATTCTAACCTTTGTTAGATAATCAATATAGGTCATCCCAATGTGCTCTTTGAATAGTTTACTAAAATAATATGGACTAAGTTGAATCTGGTTAGCAACATCCTCCAATGAGATAGATTGATCATAGTGGGACTCGATATATGTCTTTGCTTGAAAGAGGACCCCTTCAAGATCATGAGCTTGCCAATGCGCAATTTCTTCAGCAATTTTTAATAACCGAGCTTGTGCTGATTGGCTTAAACTTTGAAGCGTTGTAGCGGATGATTTTTTGATATCGACCGTGACACCCATGTCTTTTAACATCCGCGACAGTACTACCCACATTTCCCATAGACTTTCTTTCGTTCGCTTCACATCATCATGATAGCTTTCACACAAAAGAGTGAAATAGGAATGAAAAGCAGTCATCATCTCTTTGACCTGCCCGTTTTTGACTGCAATCATAAGCTGATGTTCATAATACCTCGTATCCTCTGTCTCCTTATTCTGGCTACCTAATAATTGATGATAATATAAATAACGTACGTTCTCATTGGTTTCCTCCAAAGCAACCATTGCTTCACTATAGGAATTCACGTAAGCACTTGCTGATTTAACGGGGGTACCTATGCCAATATTAATGAGTGTATGCTGAATAAAAGCCTTCTCAAGCTCATGAATAACTGCCTTCGCCAACTGAATGGCATGGGACTGTGAACTATATTCTGAAGTAGACGGTCCGAGGATGAGCATGGGGATGTGATTATCAGTCATCGGTCCAGCGTACCCTCTATTTTCATGCTGAAACCAATGCTTTATCACCTTGTAGATTTGCTTTCTCATGGCCTTTGTTTCAGGTTCATCAGACATGTTGAGTTTAATCACCATTGCATAAATCTCTTGTTCCTCAGGATTAAAGACAGACTCCCATTCCTCATGACCCACATCTTGAATGTGATCGAAGAGAAGTGCAGATACCCACTCAGATTGCACAAAAGATAACGCCTTTTTATAGGAATTTCGAATCGCCTCATGCTCCTGCTCACTCTTTCTTTCCTGTTTAATTTCTTGGGATACACGCTGAATCGTTTCCAAAATCTCCGTTTTTCTGCTCGGCTTCAGCAAATACTCCTTCACCCCTTCACGCATTGCCTGTTTAGCATAGTCAAAGGTGTTATAAGCAGATACCAAGATGACTTTCACATCGGGTAAGCTCGGGCGTATCTTTTTAACTACCTCTACCCCATTGATGCCAGGCATCTTAATATCCATCATGATCATATCGGGCAATAAAATGTGCGCTTGCTCAATGACCTGCCTCCCGTTACTCAATTCACCAACGACATTAATCTCAGGTAAGTTCTCTTCAATCATCTTTCTAAGTGCTTCCCTTTCTATGCTCTCATCATCTACAATTAATAATTTTAACTTCACTATTATGAATCCCCCTTATTTTTTCATATCCGTTATCTATCTAAGGTATTTTAGGTAATTTAATCCTTATTTCAGTACCTTCTCCCTTTTTAGAAGCAATGGTGAAAAAATCTCTAATGCCATAATAGAGCTGTAGTCTTTTCATCACATTAATAAAACCAAGTCCTGTTGACTGACTATTACCGTCTGACTGTTCTTGGCGATCTTCTAATCTTTCTAGTCTCTGTTTCGTCGCTTCATCCATCCCCACACCATTATCACTGACTAAAATATGTACATGAGTGTCACCATCACGAATCTCCAGACGAATACTTGCACCATCTTCACTTGATTCAATTCCATGATTAAAAGCGTTTTCAATAATGGGCTGTAAAATAAGGTTAGGAACTAAAGTATCCATGACAGCATCGTCCGTCTCTATTTTAAAACGCACACGTCCCCCAAAGCGGGCTTTTTGCAGAAAAAAGTACTCTTGAATACTATCCACCTCTTGTTGTAAGGTTGTTGGTTGATCCAAGGTCCGCAAGTTATGACGAAGCATTGTAGCTACGGATGTGATCAGATCACTCGTCCGCTCTGCTCCTTCTAAATAAGCTGTTTTAGACATAGTATTTAAAACATTGAATAGAAAATGAGGATTGATTTGGCTCTGTAAATTTTTTAACTCCATTTCTTTTAATAATTGGTCCAGCTCGGACTTTTTCTCAATCTCCTTAACCAACCCACGAATATTGCTTCTCATATCGTTAAAAGTAGTTGCCAAAAATCTCATCTCATCTTGTGTGTTGGCAATGACTGGAGGCCCCTCAAAGTTACCCTTAGATATCTCTCTAGCAACATGAGTCAGTCTACCAATTGGTCTTGTAATACCTCGAGAAAACCATAAAGCAAATAAAACTGCTAAAAGAATCGTTGCAACAAACATAGAGATCCCCATAGATTGGTAATAATGATTTTTTTGATTCAAATCATGGTAAAAGCCCTGATAATGAGTAAGCTCACTGTTAATCAATGTTAACGTCGCATTTTGAATATACTGCTTAATCTTTAAAACCTCTGATAAATGCTCTGAATAGACATCAACCTCTTGATTTCGAAAGGCATCAGACACAATACCACTTTCATCAAGATAGCTGGTGATCATATTCATATAATTGTCAACATCAATCTGGTTTGTATTATCTTTAATAGCTTTGGACAAAGCACTGACATTGTCCTCTAAGTCCTTCCTCTCATTCAAATAAGCATCATAATATTCTGGAGAATGCTCTACCATATAATCATTTAACTTAATGTACACCAGATCGGTTGTTTGCGACACTTTATTTACTAAAAAGTATCTTTGTAAAAACTGGTCATATTGATCAATAGAGCGCTGTCCATTTTGAAATAAAAAATATGCCACAGCATTCGTTAGAAAAATAATCACTAGAAAAAAAAGCATCAGCTTCGTTCGAATCCGTATCATTTGTGCTTCACCTCAGTACTTGTAACGGGACTATCTAAATCTGAAGCACGAAGAATTTGCGAATCAGTATAGTTTAAGGGTTTTACTTGCTTCCCCTTCAGGATATCGAGCATCATCATCACACTTTGATAACCCATTTGATAAGGCTCTTGACTAACAGTTGCATCAATACTCCCCTTCTTTATTAATGTTTGTGTCTCCTTTAACGCATCGAACGCTATGATATATGTATCCTTCTTGCGATCTAATTGCCCAATAATGGCAGAAATTCCCGTGCCATCAAGCGCACTTGTCCCGAAAAAGGCATTGATTTTAGGATACTTAATAAGCATATTATATGTTTTCTCCGCAGCCTGAACCCTAGTGATATAAGACTCCTCTACATCCACTATATGAACATCCGGCGCCTTAGAAACCGCCTCCTCAAAGCCAGCCACCCGTTGTTTTTCATTAGTAGAACTAAAGTTCCCTGTCACAACACCGACTTCTGCCTCCCCATGCGTCGCTTTGATCAATGCTTCTCCCGCTTGATAGCCTGCCTTAAAGTTATTTGTCCCAATATAAGCAGTACGACGACTATCAGGATCATCCGAATCAAGCGTTATAACTGGAATCCCCTTTTGAATTGCCTCATTTATAACAGCGGTCATTTCTGGATTAACCGTTCCTTGCGTAATAATCCCGTCAACCTTAGTAGCAATTGCCGTATCAATCGCGCTAATATGCTCTTCTACATTTGCCTGAGCAGGTCCTTTATATTCAACAGCAACATCTGCCTTTGCCCCAGCAACCTTGGCCCCATCTTCAACAAGACGCCAATAAGGATTATCCATTTCTTCAGGAATAAGGATAAAATGATAAGCTGGCACAGAGATGGGCTTACCATCCGCTAACTGCTCATTATTATTAAGCGCTTTCATATAAAAGTGAAGAGATAAGGAAAATGACACAATAAAACAGATCAATAACACTAAAATAATGACATAACGTACTCTCATAACCAACCACTCTCTATCCTCTCTATCTTAATACTACTCATATCATGCCTTAATCTTCTTTATTGGTAAAGAGAAAAAGATGCTACCACAAAAAAGTTGCAAGCTCAATCCCAAATTCACAGCGAATTTAAGCTATAAAGCTTTTATCTTACGGCACCACTATACCAAGAGAGCACATCTTACTCCATCTGCTATTCTATCAATGAATCCAACAAACACTCCAAACCTACTAAGCAGCATATGTTTAAAAATTGACTATTAGAAGCCAATGTTCTCAAGGGAATGCCCTAATAATGCCTTTGCTTCACCAATCGCCGTTTGCGTACCTACAATCAAGATCAATTCTGTATCTTGTGTCTTTGCATAAGCAAGCGCTCGGTGCAATGGAAAGATCTCCTGACTCATCGCATGATAACATCTGGCACTCTCTAAGGCATCCTTAGGAAAGTGTTTATGTGAATGTTCAGGAGCTGTCACAATGATGGTATCAGAAAAATCTGCACAAACAGCCATAACTCCAAAATAATCCTTGTCTTTTGATACCATAACAAGCGTGATGATGGATGCTGGATGAAGCATGTGAACAATGTCCCTTAGGTAACAAGCAGAATCACGATGAATCGCTCCATCCAAAATCATCGTTGGCTGCGTGCCGACGACTTCACATCTTCCCGGCCACTGCACATACTTAAAACAAGCTTTCACAGCTTGGGCATCCAATTTCCGACCCATGATCGTCTCCACAGTCTGAATAGCCACAGCAGCATTTTCCGCCTGAAAATTTCCAAGTAATGATAAGTGGAGATGTGGATATTCTCCAAGCTGAGTGCGCACATCAAAATAAGTACCGCTCATCGTCATATGAATAGCATCAGCATGAAAGACAGTGTCAAAGGCATATGTCTGCTTTCCTATTAACGTCTTCGTCACCATTAATTCTTTCATCGACTCCTTCAAACCGATCCCTTCCTGCTTGCCAATGATAACATGCTGGGTCATCGGCTTGACAATGCCCAATTTATGCCAAGCAACATCTTTTAATGTTGGCCCCAGCTGAGTCATATGTTCTGTCATGATTGGCGTGATCACGGCCCATGTGTTTGCGAGAACATTCGTATCATCAAAGCGACCTCCACGGCCACACTCGATGACAACGATATCTGTTTTTTGTTCCTTAAAATAAAGCATAGCAATGGTTAAATTGATGCCTATCGGTCCTAAGTAGGTTGATTGAGGAAGTCGATTGGACAACGCAAGAAGAGACGGACGAATGTCAGTCATTAGCCTGATAAAATCTCCTTCTGGGATAGCCACTCCATCAACACGTATCCGTTCTGTAAAGCTAACCAAATGTGGTGAAGTGAATAGCCCTACCTTATAGCCATGATGACTTAATAGGGAAGAGATGAAACGACTTGTAGAGCCTTTGCCCTTACTTCCCGTCACAAGAATCGTTGGCACTCCCTTGTCCGGAGACCCTACTGCGTCCAATAAACGCCTCGTTAAAGTAATATCACGTGCAGTATCAGAATTTGGAATATGCGGTTGTGCTTTAAGGAAAGAACGGTAGACCAGATCCTCCGCTTCTTGCATGGACATCATTTACCCTCTCACCACCCAACCAATCACTTTGTCTACACTCTCAACCCTTTAATCTCTAGTCAAAACAAATAGCCACGTCACTACTGTTTTTATCGTAGTCCACCTCAAAATCTGTGACGATTTTTAATGACAGAAGCCAATTGTTAGTCATTTCGTGGAACACATTTTATTGAAATCTGTTATGCGGCTATCTTACCTCTCACAACAGGTAGTCTTCCAAGTAGCATGTGCTCAGACGGCTACATCGCATTAATGATTCACTTGTGAAGTAGATCGCTTCGGTTGTTTAGGTAAGCGCAAACTAAGCACTAATACTAATAAACTCCCTAACGCACATGCCCAAGCAACCCAGTGAAAATGCGTGATATCTAAATGTGAGCTAAATAACAAGCCAAGAACGGTGGACGCAGAAATCGATCCTAAATACCGACTCGTCTGAAACAATCCAGAAGCAGAGCCTGTCTCTTCTGGTGTCACATAATCATACAAAGCCATTTGCATTGAAATATTATTAAATCCACTGCCGATGCCAAGCACAATCATGATGATAATCAGCCACCAAAGCGGCGAATGGATGTGCAAAGTCAACAACAAAAGCGTTCCCAATAATATCGATATACCACCGGCAATAAGCGGGGGCTTTGCACCTTTTCGATCGATCCACCGCCCTGCCATGGGTGCTATAAAAACGGAACAACCAGCCATTGACAGCATGATCAAGCCTGTTTGCCCTTCGCTATACCCCCTCATCTGTTGTAAAAGCAGCGGCAGACCGATGAAACTACAATAATAAACAAGATTAACACAAATAAATTGTAAATAGACAAAGGATAGATTGACATTGCTTTTCAAAGATTTCAAGTCGATGAACGGCTCATGATGCTGACGCTCATAAAAGTAAAAAGAAATAAAAGAGACAACAGAAACTGGAAGTGCCCACCAATGCACACCATTTTCAATCGATAACAAGAAAACAATGAGCGTCACGATGCCAATCACAAATAACAGGATGCCTACAAAATCAATGCGATGCAACTCAATCTTCCTTGTCTTCTGACCAGGTAAAACAAAGATGGCAAGTACAAAGGACACAATGATAAAAGGAAAATTAACTAAGAAAATCGCCGGCCAGTCCCAAAATTCAATTAAAAATCCACCAATTGAAGGACCAAAGGCTGCTGAAGTAGAAGTGAAAATAGACAATATCGCCAGCGCCTTCCCTTGACGCACAGTAATATGCTTCCGCACCATCGACATGCCACTTGGAAAAAGTGTTGAACTGCCAATAGCTTGAAAGATACGGCAGACTAAAAGCCAACCAAAATTAGGTGCAAAAGGAGCTAAACTCGATGCCAAAGCGGCAACAATGAGGCCCGCTAAGAACAGTCGCTTCGGCCCAAACATATCACTCAGCTTTCCAAAAATAGGCTGACCTGCCGCACTCGCTAAGTAAAAGGCAGAGATCAGCCATGAGGCTGTTGCCACTGACAAAACAAATTCATGCTGCAATCGTGTAAGAGCTACCGCTATCATAGACGAATTAAGTGGGTTGAGCAGTGTACCTAAGCCAATGGTCACTATAAGCAACCACGGTTTAGGATTTTGCATTGTTCTAATCATAAAAATTCCATCACCTTATTCTAATATAAAACCCAATACTCCTATCATACGAAAAAAAGAAAGCGGGAAAAGTTTCTTGTTTATTTTTGCATTCTAAATAGTTTTTTAATTTATATGTGTTACTTTTGTAGAGGCTCTGGTTGACAAAAATAATGCTGACGTAAGTCCTCAACAATCGCTTCCGAACTGTTATATATTTGCCTAAATCCAAACCCTACATGCAAAGGCGTTGTCACATATCTTGGAACGATTTTTACATAAAAAATATTTAACCAATGATAAAAAAAGATATTATAGCTATTACAGCTCCCACCATTGAAGCGATTTAAACTATAATGGCAGATGGATTGAATGACTCTTGCCGCCTGATGAAGGTGATTCAAACTCTCAAAACGAATATTAAACTCTGTAAATCCAATCATCGGACGAGTGGATAGATTAACCTCTAGTGCATCAGAAGAAATAATGTGGTCGCCTATGAAATACTCTTCCTTTAGATTATCATGATAATCTATCTTCTCCATGCCAATGATCTGCATATGTGGATGGCGAATAGAGCCACCAGATAACGGTCCATGATTCTTGAAGAATATCACAGATTTAAATCGTTCATCATTCTCCATCTCCAACCATTTTTCAAAAGCAAATGTCATCAGATTATATAGATGAGGGAGCACATACTCGGACAATTCTGATTGACACTCATCTGTCTCTATGAGCACCATAGGAAACGTTTCCTCAAAAACAGGATACTTATTTTTGAGAAAGACCATCTGATCTCGTGTATCTACGATGCCATTGAGTTGATCCTTTGCACAAAATGGACAACGACTGCTAGAATGAATACTATTTGGCTTGTCCTTGGCGATCATTGGATTGAAATGTAAAATTTGATCATCAAACAAAGAGATCACCACATTTCTTAAAGTTTATACATACGTTCATTCAAGCAACATAGTAAGAAATTTAATCAACTAAACACTCGTTTAAACTATTCCTGTCCTGATCATCAGCTACAGATATTGAAAGCTATGACATTAACACCCTTTCACCCATGTTTTGCGCTATCTTATTGCCTATTTTCCTTATTCAAAGGTTTTAAAAAAACTCCAGGTACTGGGGATTCAAAGTCCTTGATTTGATCGGTTGTAGGATGCTTAAAGGCGAGCGCCGCCGCATGTAACCCAAGCCTGCCGATACCTTTCATTTCAGCGCCATAAAGCTTATCACCAACAATCGGATGCCCCATTTCCTGCATATGCACCCGAATTTGGTTTTTCCGCCCTGTTTCGAGGTGCACTTCCAAAAGGGAATAATGCGTATTCTCCCGCAGTACCTTATAATGGGTCACTGCCCTATGACCATCACCTGCTTTTTGACTAGAATACATACGATGAGTCTTTGTCTCTTTCAGCCAAGAGGTGATGCTCCCTTGCTCCTGACTCACCCGTCCCTCTACAAGGGCAACATATGTCCGCTTTGTCACCCGCTCTCGCCACGCATTCTGCATCCGTTCTTTGGCTCGCATATTTTTAGCAAACATCATGATCCCGGATGTTTCTTTATCCAAGCGATGAACAATAAATAAACGCTGACGAGCATCTTGACTTTGAATATAGGTAGTTAGTTGGTGGTAAGCCGTTCGCTCCCTTTCTCTAGCTGTGGCAATGGTCAATAGACCTGCGGGTTTATCAATGACAAGAACATCATCATCCTCATAGATCACGGTGATCCCCGTTTCCTTAGGAGACAAGGGGGCAATCCAGCGAATCATAACTTTATCACCTGATTTTAAGGCATGATTATGCTTTGTCTGTGTCTCTTCATTTACATAAACCTGCCCTCGGGTTAATAAGCCCTTTACAAAATTTCTACTTTTATTATTAAAACCTTCTATTAAAAAAGGTAAAAGTTCTTTAGCTTCAGTAACTTTAAAAACAGTATCTTCCTTTGAACGTTTGCTTTTCAAATTTGCCATATGCTTCCCTCTTTTTATCGACTATCCCTCTACCAAAATAGTAGCAAAATTCCTTTAATGATTCATAACAATCGCTCCTATATTCTTCATAAAGGGCTTTGTTTTTCATATCCCGTCAACAAACCACCCTATGTGGTTGCTCATAACCATGCTTCTTTTACCTTAATCAACCACTTCTATTGACGTTCTGTTTATAGTCCTTACACGCTATATGAAAGTGCCATTATTATATCACAAACCCTATAATTAAGAGCATAATAGCCATTCGATCTCCTTATTGATTAAAGAGCTAATCAAAGAAATCCGTACCACACCTCTTCATCTATCCTACGTCTCTTCCAATTATACACGGAAAAAGAATAAATGAATGAAGTAGCATTTACACTTGGTGTTGCCAATAAAAAAACCTCCCAAAACAAGTTGGAAGGATTAACTACACCGTCTATACCTATGTACAGCACATAACAAAAAGCCCAGCTTTAATAGCTTTTATTCAAAATCTTGTAAAGCTTTATCAATGGGATCTTGACCTGAATAAATCTCGAAAGTCTTATTTTTAACATGAGGATTATCTAAACAGGCAACCAAAACATCGGCAAGATCAGCTCTTGAAATACTCCTTCCCTCATGCTCCTCATACTCATAATGCTTCCTTATATCAACCTTTCCCGTAGCAGGTTCATGCGTCAAACGACCTGGGCGTACGATCGTGTAATCCACACCACTCTCCTGCAAATAACGATCTGCCTTCCCTTTCGCTTCAACATAATGCTTTAAAGGACCATTGTAATCCTTAATGTCTTCGTCAGCTCCTACTGAACTCAACATAACAAAGCGTTTGACACCGTTCACCTTTGCAGCGTCAGCCAGTTTATTAGCACCTTCTTCATCAACAGCAATTGTTTTTTCAGGTCCCGTTTTTGAACCAGACCCTGCTGCAAATATCACTGCATCACAGCCTTTTACCGCTGCATTGAGATCCTGTGCTTCAAGATCTGCAACAACCACCTGTTCTGCCCCCAAACTTTTAAGAGCCTCAGCCTGATCTTCGTTCCGAACCATAGCATAGGCATGATGCACATCATCTGATGCGAGCCTTTGGATGACCAATCTCCCCGTATGTCCATTAGCACCAGCAACAAGTACGTTCATATCACATTCCTCCTAATAGAAATTATTGTCATTTTAGTCCATATCTTTTATCATGTAAAGCACGCTATTTACTACGCTTAAAATCAATTCAATTGCTCAGCAAACTATTTTTAAAAAAATAATCACTCCTTTCTATTCTATAACGGGGTCTTCCAGTCTCTCGATTTCATTGTTAGAAAACCTAACAAAATAAAAATAAAATATAAAAAATCGAATCTAAAAAGAGATTTCTTTATGTTTTTTTGAAAAATATTTGCATTTTAATGCCTTTTTAACTATATTATTACGTATAATGTTATAAAAGTTAACATAAAAGGAGCGTTTATATGAATTTAAAAGACATTGCTTATGAATTGGATTCACTTTGGGTCATGTTAGCAGCCATTCTTGTGATTGGCATGCAAATCGGATTTGCACTTTTAGAAGCCGGCTCAACCCGAATGAAAAATTCTGGACATATTGCAGGAAAACAATTATTAAGTTTTGCTATCGTCTCTATTTTTTTCTGGGCTTTCGGATTTACTATCATCTTTGGAGATGGCAATGCCGTGTTTGGAACCACAGGTTGGTTTTTAGATGCTGGAAAACATACCTATGATTCGATTTCTTGGGCTCATATTCCACTATCACTAAAGTATCTTTTCCAAATGGCCTTCGCTGCGGTCTCTCTTGCCATTGCCTGGGGAGGTTTTGCTGAAAGAGGCAAGCTTTCTGTTTATCTTGTCTTCGGTATTCTATTTACTATTATTATTTATCCTGTGATCGGTCACTGGGTTTGGGGCGGTGGGTGGTTAAGTAAAATGGGCATGCAAGATTTTGCTGGTTCAACAGTTGTTCATCTTCAAGGGGCAATCGCTGCTTTAATCAGTACGCTTTTACTTGGACCACGTATCGGAAAATTCAATAAAAATAAAACACCTAACTTGATCCCTGGACATAACCAAGTTTACTCTGTAATCGGGGGCATCATTTTGTGGATTGGCTGGTTTGGCTTTAATGCTGGAAGTACAATGTCCGCCGCCAATGGTTTCTTTGGATTTATTACGCTAACAACCAATCTGGCTGCAGCAGCCGGAGCCATTGTAGCAATCATTACCTCAAAAATCCTTGTTGGCAAAGCTGACATTGGCGCAATGATCAATGGTGCCCTTGCTGCTTTAGTCGCCATCACTGCTTCCTGTGCATTTGTCGAAGCGTGGGCTGCTATTATCATTGGTGCTATCGCAGGGGCAGTCACCTTCTGGACTTCTGTGTACTTTGAAAAAAAAGGCTTAGACGATCCCGTATACGCCTTTTCTGTCCACGGTATCGCTGGTATTATCGGTACGATTTCAACAGGCTTTTTCGCTTCCAATCGTCTCGTTAAATCTGGAGGGGTCGGTCAAGCCGGTCTTTTTTACGGCGGCGGACTTCACCAGCTTGGTGTCCAAGTCCTTGGCGTTGTTGTTTCTATGATGTATGTTGCTGTTATGTCATTCATCATCCTATTTATTCTTAAAAAGACAATCGGTCTTCGTGTCACATCCGAGGAGGAGCTCTCTGGGTTAGATATCAGTGAACATGGAGCGTATGGCTATCCTGAACACCTTGATCCGCAATATAAGTCAAAAGCCCAATGAAGACTGCTTTAAGTAGCGAAGAGATTATTTTCTTTTTGAACAACGAATGCTATCATAAAAGCAGGTATTTTGTTAAAAAACTGTCCTACAACGCAATGAGGAAAGAAGGTATTCATTTGAAATTAGTATTCTTTGTAGGGACTGCTGGAACAGGCAAATCCTATCTTTCGCAACGTTTATCCGAAAGCTTTTCATGGGCTTATCTCGATATGGACACCATCGGCTCCCCCTTCATCATTAAAATGCTAGAAATGAATGGACAAGACCCTGATGACAGAGATTCAGCCTTTTATAAACAGCACTTGAGGAACTTACCTTATCAAGCACTAATGAATGTTGCGATGGACAACCTTAAAGCGCATCAAAACGTCGCTTTAATTGGACCCTTCACGAGAGAGCTTGCTACCCCTACATGGATAGAAGATGTTTTAAAAACAAACGGCTTCACGCTTGCAGAGGTTGATGTCAAAGTGATTATTGTTGAAGTACAAAATGCTAAAGTGGAAAGAGATCGCATCCACAACCGTGGTTATGACCGTGATCAGTGGAAATTAAATCATTGGGACACCTATAAGAGCGAAAAGAAGAAATATAATGTCACATGGACTATCCCAAACGCATCCGTTCTTCGCTTTGATAATTCAGATGAACTCACAGATGAAAAATTACAACAATTAATTGATTTTATTAACCAATGATACTTCAATTCTTCTTTTCTTGCACCTCAATCATATTTTGCCGCAACCTTTGAATGGGGAAAAGCATACCGATCAAAGCAACACAAGCACTTACAAGTAGAATATCCGTTAGCCCTTTGACAGCAATGATTGCTAAAACGCCAAAAACGATCAAATCAGCGGCAGAATCCAAGACAGAAAGCAAGGATATCGTTGTCGCTCTTACAGATGAGGGAATCAAATCATTGCTTAATTGAGAATAAATAGGGTATCTCGTTGCTTGCCCAAATCTTAAGAGGAAAAAAGCACCGATGATCATCCAAAGCGTTTGCTGAAATACCGCCGATAGAAGCAGCCCCAAAACCGTTAAAATTCCCGTGAGGTGCATCAATTTCTTTCTCGAGAAGCGCGTCGCTAACCAGGCTGCATTTCTTGAGAAAAAATACCCTCCAATCGCCGCCATAGCATAAATGATACCAATCAAAAACACAGGTAGACCAGCGTTTTTAAATAAAGGCTGATTAAAAGCCTCGTAAACCGAATCCGCCGGAATAAAAACCAATGTATAATTCAAAAACAAGAAGAGCAGCTGAGGGGCTTTACGAATGGCCTTTATCCCTGAACTCACTTGTTTAAAAGAATTTTCATAAAAGCTTCCTACATAACTTGGACTTTTGATAAAGAAAATAAGCAAGCACTCAAAAAGATAAAACACCAGCCCCAAACAAATAAGGAAGATAAATTGTTGAGGGTGTAAGTCCTTGGCAACAAAAGCGCCAAAAATAACGGCTATGAGCATAGAAATAAATCCTGCAGACTGGATGTTCCCCATCGCCTTATCCATCAAATGGTGCTTGTCCTCCTCCTTTAATGACTCATAAATAAGTGCTTCATCTGCCCCAGAGAAAAAGGTAGCAGAAAAGCCATTTAAAGCACTAGAAAGAAAAAATAGCCATGGACTGTAAGCAAAGATGAGCACGCCTAGACTTAAGATTTTAATGAGAGAACCAACAAAAAAAGAGACCTTTGGTCCAAAACGATCAGCAATGATGCCCCCTGGCACTTCTCCAATTAACACAGCACCGCTCCAAAACAGCTGTAAAAAGAGGATATCAACCGCCGTTAATCCTCTGCTTAAATAGAAGAGAGTAAGGACTGGCTGCATAAAATTGATCGTCCCAAAAAACTGAATCCAAAACATGATCTTAATATTGTGATTGGAGATTGAAAAAGGCTTCATCTATTTTCCACGTTTCTATGAAAGTTATCTCTATTGTAGCACGAATAACCGAATGCCAACAAACGGTTGATGCTAAAAAATGAATGCACAAAAAAAGAACCAGTTTCCCAGTTCTTTCTACAATGATTACATAATCAGCCGCTGATGTCGTCACGCTTGTGTTTCGAACCTGCTCTCGACAGGTGGGCGTTCGCATAAAAACGTTCATCTTCCTTACTACCAAGGCATGATGTCTATTTTTAGATTAAAACTCCCTTTTAATACGCAACGGTTGAAACATCATAACGCAACGGGCATTGCAGCTTATAAATTTATTATAACACATGAGCTTGAAATTAATATAGTAAATTAATACCATTTATTTTAGGTCAATCCTCATCCTTTACATCCCAATCCTCTAAAAGCGTTGGATCATTTTCTTCTTCAAGCTGCTTTTTATATTTCTCTAGCTGTTCTAAATGTCGATTAAATTGTTCTTTATTAACCAAGTACTGATCACCATCGCATACGACACGAATGCACCGTTGCTGAATAAGTGCCTCTATGCGCGACACGGGAAGTGACAAATACTCCGCTGTTTCACCTATAGTTAAATACATGACTATCCTATCCTCCTGCACTTGACATTAAGAAGCCTGCCTCTTCTCACTTGTTTTCACCGCATAAAATCGCTTTAAAAACATCCCGCATAACGATGCCAAGACTTGCTGAAATAGCATACCGATAACAACGGGGACAACGACAGCAGCAGGAAAATAGGAAACAGCTAAGACAGATCCCGCACTGATATTACGCATCCCGCCTGTGTAAGTAATAGCTATGACTGATGCTTGCGGGCAACGCAGTAGCTTGCTAATCACAAAAGAAAATAGATACCCTGAAAGAGCAATGAAAAACACAACAATCGTGACACTTAATAACTTAAGATCAATATGCCTTAAATAAGGAGCCACCTCAGATCCATTAAGCATGACAACAAGGAAAACACCTAGTTTTCCCAACGGAGCCAAGCTCGGATTCAGCACCTGCTTCACTTTCCCATGAGTCAATTGATTGCAACACATGGCAATCAGAGATGGAATAACAACCATTTGAAACAATCCTAGTATAAGGCTTGCACTATCGATCTTCACTGTCGCCCCAACGAAGGCATGCAGAGAATAAGGAACAATAAGTGGGGATAGCAAGGTATCAATTAATATGATAGATAGGGTTAATGTCGTATTCCCCTTATACATCGACACCCAGATAAAACTCGTGATACCAGCTGGAATAACCATGCCCAAAATAAGCCCTATCAATGTAGAGGTATCGCCACTGAATACGATATGACCGATTCCCCACGCCCAAAGCGGCATGAAAACATGCAAAATAAACAGTGTGATGAAAACAGGAAACGGGTGCAAAACAGCTTCCTTTAATGATTTAAAATTTGAACCAAGACTACCTGCAAACGTTACAAAAGCAAAAATCCATGGGATTAAAAAAGAAAATTCTTTAAGATCTGAAGCAGCTATAACCCCAATCACAACACCTGCTGGTGTAATAATAGGCATAAATTTTTCAAGCTGACTATTAATACTCTGAAGCATTACACCTCTCCTTAACGACAAGCTGTCTTTTACCGTTATTATACGCCTAATTTTTTTATTAAAAAACCCAACCTCTTTCGCATTCTTGGGCATTCTCAATGCATGTAGTAGATACAGCTGCTCATAAAATCCTATACAAATATGCTCACTTACATAGCACCCGCACGATCACATACTCACAAAACAATCCTGCTCCACCATCATTCTTCTTAACCTTGGATTGGATTTTAATATGCTACGGCTGACATGCTGACTTAAAAAAATCAAAAAATGCCATCACTCATTACGAGCGATAGCATTTTTTGATTAATTCATTTTAAATCGTTCAATAATACCTTGTAAATCTTCAGCCATTTTCGAAAGATTTTCTGCAGATAAGGCTATCTCTTCCATGGAAGCAAGCTGTTCCTCAGTTGTTGCAGAAACATCTTGAGTTCCTGTTAAGGTCTGCTTGGAAATCTCCGAAATACCTTCAAAGGTACGCACACTTTGCTCTGTGCTAGCAGCAATTTCTTGAACAGCGGCAGACACATTTTGTACTTGACTTGTAACACTATCGCCTAGCTGTTTAATATTTTTAAAGGATTCACCTGCACTGTTCACCACTTCAATCCCTTTATCCACTTCAATTCTACCCGTATCCATAGACTGCAACGCCCGATCAGTTTCCTCTTGAATGGCAGTGACCACTTCTCTAATCTTATCAGTCGATTGCGAAGATTGCTCTGCTAATTTACGCACTTCATCAGCAACAACGGCGAAGCCTTTTCCTTGTTCACCCGCTCGAGCCGCCTCAATGGCTGCATTAAGTGCCAATAGATTGGTCCTATCAGCAATTTCTGTAATGACGTTGACAATTTGATCAATGTTTGCTGAATATTCACCCAACGTTTTAAGCTTGTCCTCTAGTTCACTCACCGTCTGCTTAATAAGTTGCATTTGATGCACCGCAACATCAATGGCTTCATTACCCTCATTGACAACACTAGAAGTATTAATGGCAGCAGAAGCCACTTCATTGGAACTTTCTGAGATTTCATTAATCGTTGTCACCATTTCAATCGCTGTTTGCGTGCTCTCATCAATGCTTCGCGATTGTCGCTCTGAACCCAAGCTCAGCTCCTGTATGGATTGCGTGATCTGTTCAGTCGCTTTGCTATTTTGATCCGTACTAGCAGAAAGTTCCTCGGAAGACGCTGCTAGAGACGTCGCCTTGTTCTCAATTTCGGAAACAACCTGGGTTAATGACACACGCATGCGTTCAAAGGAATGTCCAAGCTGACCAATTTCATCTTGAGATTTAATAGTAATAGGATTGCGCAGATCGCCTTCACTCACTCTATCAGCTGAATGCATTAAAAGCGCAATTGGACGCGTAATGGTTCGAATAATAAAGTAGATGAGTAACAGAGCAAGCACTAAAGCAACCACTAAGACAATGATGGTTTTAGTTAAAATAGGATGAACCGCTTGCGCAACTTCATTTTGATACATAGTACCAACGATTTTCCAACCTGTTAAACCATTGGTCTCATAAGAAAGCTTTTCTTTTTTCCCCTTACTTACAACATTAATTTGACCAGAGTTACCAGAATGAATCGTTTTATAAAATGACCCCTTCGCCTTTGATCCGTTTTTTTCCGTCGGGTCCGAAATGATGACATTGTTTTTATCCAATAAGGATAGGTAGCCCTGTTTGCCCACTTTAATACTAGAAAGCATATCCGTAAGGCTTCCTAATCTTAAATTAATTGCGACTACTCCCTGACCATCAACTGCTTTTTGAGCAATCGTTACAACCATTTGCTTTGAGGACTGAGAAACATACGGATCGGTAATGATGACCTTACCATTTGCCTTCATAGCATCTTGATACCAAGGTCTTTCCCTAGGGTCATAGCCCGGTGGATTCTTAAACGATGTTGGTTCATTCATGAATGAACCATTCTCTGTTCCCACATAGGTTTGTTCCGCATTAGCTGAAGACTTTTGAATTTTATTGAGAAGGTCACGAACCTCATCATTTTTATCGTTCTTAATATCTTCTGCTGGAATAGCGCGCGATAGATAATCAATATTTTGCTCTTGAGCACTTATAAACTGATCAATTGTTTGATTAACTATATTTACACTATTTTGTTCTGAAGCAGTTACTTGGTCATCCACTGTATTTTTTGCTTGTTCATACGAGATGATATTGCTAATTAAAAGCGGAAGTATGAGTATAACCAAAAAAGCCAACGTAAGTTTAGCTTTTAAGCTAAGACGAAAAAAAGCGTTTGTAGTGCGCTTAAAAGCCTTATTTTCTTGCATTTATATCTTTCCCCCCTGATATGTCTAAAAATAAATAAATGAAATCAACACAGTCACCTTTGTTTATATCGTCTGCTTTATAAAAAAATAAATAGTATCGCACATATCGTAATGAAACTTAATTTTCTTATTTATCTTACAAACATTTAGTTGCTATCCTAATTACAAATTTTTCTATAGAATTAATTCCATTTATATATTCCTATTCACACCATACAAGACAACTTTATACAATGACGTCTCTTTAATAAACTGAAGTCCAGCGATGTGATGTTGAAAAACGTTGACAATGTAGCATACGGCTGCCTTTAATGAGACCGATGACAAGATGGGTTTGTCCACTTTCGTCCTGAATCAGAAAAAGCCTCTCCTTAACACCTTGACAATAGAACACATAAAGTTTTAACCGTTTATGATTCAATGGTATCAAACGCCTGATGCCGTTCAGACTTAAATCACGCGTAGCAATGCTCGCGACATCCATATACCAATCTTCATGTATGCCCAATGGAAAATGGCGTTTTAAATAATATCGAAAGACCTGACTAACATTCAAACGAGTTCTCCCCTTTCTTACCTCCCCTCTTTATATCTATGCTCTGAATCCAGCCAATATAATGTACATACCTTATGACGAAAGCATGTTAAAAGACACACCAAAAAACCTGAATTTCAAGAACATACCTCTAACAAGAACTGATCCAAAACATAAAAAAATCATCACAAGCAACACTATTCATAAAAACAACCTTGGAGAAATTTTATTTTACATTACTATATAAAAATGATATCATATTAATATAGAATAGATACAATTCAAGGAGGAGAATACATGAAAGAAACAAAAGCGTGGCACATTAGTGGTTTTATTGGCATCGTCATTGTTATTATTTTCTTAGCTCTGGCAACAGTGAGCTTTTTCTTAACAAACTCTATTATCGGGATCATCTTCATCATTCTAGCCATCCTCGTGGCAACGGGCATTACCATTGTTCAACCCAATCAGGCCTCTGTTATCATGTTTTTTGGACACTATGTTGGAAGCATCAGAAAAAGTGGTCTGTTCTTGACCCTACCTCTATCCAATAGAAGGATCGTTACATTACGGGTGCGAAATTTCAACAGTCAGAAACTAAAAGTGAATGACATTGAAGGAAATCCTATAGAAATAGCAGCCGTCATCGTTTTTAAGGTGGTTGACGCTGCGAAAGCAACTTTTGATGTTGACAACTACACTGAATTTGTTGAAATTCAAAGTGAAACTGCCATTCGTCATATCGCTTCCAAATATCCTTATGATACGTTTGAAGATGCTCAAACTACCTTACGAGGTAACGCCCCTGAAGTTTCTAATGAGTTGCAACAGGAATTACAAGATCGCTTAAATGTTGCCGGTGTTGATGTCATGGAAACACGTCTGACACATCTGGCCTATTCGACTGAGGTAGCTCAAGCCATGCTACAACGTCAACAAGCCTCCGCCATCATCTCCGCGCGTAAAAAAATCGTTGAAGGAGCTGTGGGAATGGCTCAAGAAGCCATTGAACGGCTAGAAAATGATAATGTGGTTGAGCTCGATGACGAAAGAAAAATCAATATGATTAATAACCTGATGGTTGCAATTGTTTCCGATAAAGGAACACAACCCGTCATTAATACGGGAAGTCTATATTAGAAGAGGGATCGCATGACTAAGAAAAAAAACTTTCCTCTCAGAATAGATTCTGACCTTTATGAAGCCTTACAAAAATGGGCAAACGATGAATTTCGGAGCATTAATGGTCATATCGAATTCTTATTGCATAAGGCATTAAAGCAAGCGGGAAAGTTGCCAAAAAAATAATCAATTGATCAGATTTCAGAACTTGTCAACACCCTAGCATTGTATATTCAGTCAGGTTTTTGCTATGATAATCATAAACACCTTGTATGTTTTCGAAAGTGAAGGATAAATGGCATGGCTAAGAAAAAGCAATTTAATCGAGCAATAAAATTTATTATTATGATTAGTCTATTATCGATTCCTTTAAGTGCCATCTTTGATACAGGAACCGTATTTTTAGACAGTATTCCCTGGTACATTGGAATAGTTATCGTACTATTCATCGTGGTTTTCGGGGCGTTTTTTGATATGATCGGTGTTGCAGCTGCTGCAGCCAATGAGACGCCCTATCACGCTATGGCTTCTAACAAAATCGCAGGGGCAACGACCGCTGTTTTTATTGTTCGCAATGCCGAAAGAGTGGCAAGTATCTGTAGTGATGTTATTGGTGACATTGCGGGTGTGCTCAGCGGAGCAACTGCTTTGGCTGTAGGAACTCAAATCACACATACCTTCCATATCCATGGCTGGCTAGGGGAAGTCATCTCTATAGGTCTTACAGTAATCGCCACCTCCCTAACCATCGGCTGTAAGGCCTTAGGTAAAACCCTCGCCGTCTATTTCCCAAACCCCATTATTCTCTACACAGCCAAAAGAGTGGAGCCCTTCACAAAATTAACCCTAAAAAAAGGGAGAAAGCAAAAAACAAAATCATAAAAATTTTATTTTAAAACAGGCATCGATGTCTGTTTTTTTATTTTTAATCGTCGCACTCATAAGGAGTACGACTATCGTGCCGGGAGACTTACAAAACCTTTCACTATTTCAATCCACGCACTCACGAGAAGTTCGGCTCCGTAGGCGTGTTCAAGATTTAACAGAGCAAGGAAAAACAGTCTACTCTACCGTTGAGTTAGATCAGTCGCAGAAATTAGGTATCCCTCCAAGTAAGATTCGTATCCTCAGAAGTATCCTCGATCAGAACGGACAACGTAAGACACAAAATAATCTCAGAAGCCTGTATTACTTGTCACAACCCTAACGAGTCCTTAGTTAGGGTTTTTAGTATCCCAACTAAAAGAATCCATCAAAGCAAGAGAAGAATTACTTGTTGCCTATAAAGAACTATGGGCGGAAAAGACCGAACTTGAGAAGCGCTATACGAGCTTAAGTCGAGCGAAGCTTGGAAAGTTGACGTTATGGTTATGGGGATTACGGAGGAGGAGACGCCTTGGGGGAAATTGGTATACAAAACTTTTTAACTAAACAGCAGAAAAAGCTGGAGGAACAAAAAGAATGGCTGGGTAATCTAGAACAAACAAGTGATAAATTAAAAGCTTTTGTAAAAAACATTGAATCGTTATCCTATTATAGACAAATCCGAACTCATGGGTTGCGAGTGGCAAGCATTCTCGATGAGTTCAGTCACCTTTGTTTTAAATATGATTGTGAGTTACTAAGTCTGTCAGCAACTAATTGGGCAGATGAATTGACGGCATTTCGTCCAGACTTTCTTTTTGTCGAATCTGCTTGGGCTGCTAATAATAAAGAGTGGCAGTACGAGGTTGCGAATCTTCACATGAATGCTCACCGAACAAAACTGAAAAAGCTTATCGACTTTTGCAAATACCAAGGCATTCCTACTGTTTTTTGGGACAAAGAAGGATCGGGAGATTTCGACTTCTTTAAGGAAGCAGCGTCGTATTTTGACATCGTTACCACTGCAGATGAAACGAATATTCCAAACCTCATTTCATATTGTGGACACGAACGTGTTTACGTGCTAGGGTTTGCCGCTCAACCACAGATTCACAATCCAATACACAGGTACGCTCATCAGTTGGGCAGAGTAGCCTTCTCAGGTTCTTATTATAGTCACAAGTACCCTTCTAGGCAGCGTGACATGGAAACGATCGTTAAACCCTCCTTAGCTTATAAGACAGATATTTTCGATAGAAACTATAACAAAGAGTCAAAGCTTTATGAGAAGTTGAAGTTTCCGCAGGAATATAGGAAAAACATTGTCGGTCGCTTAGATTATGCTCCTATGGTAGAAGCCTACAAAAATTACAAGATCTTTCTTAACGTCAATTCCATTCAGAATAGTGACTATATGTTCTCTCGCCGAGTCTTTGAGTTACTCGCTTCACAGACTTTCGTTATATCAGGGGCTTCTAAGGGCGTGGAAAAACTTTTTGAAGGGATTGTCCCTATTTCAAGAAGTAAAGAAGAAACGATTGAGTATCTAAGAATCTACCTCAGCAACGACGCTTTACGTACAAAAGCAACAAAAGAAGGGCTACGGAATGTCATGCAGAATCACACGTACAAGCACCGCTTGCAGACGTTGTGTGACTTGCTGAAGTTGGACAAAGATATCCTGTCACAACCTAAGCCGACAATTATCGTGTCGACCAATAGAGATGTGTTTATGGACAATCTCTATGACTCTATCGAGCACCAAACGTTCACGGATTTTGATGTCGTTATTATTTTGAACAAAGGTAAGTCAGATGTGAACAAGTGGGAACAAAAGTTTTCAAACCTCTCTCAAACAGTTACGTTTAAGCAATTAGACGAAAGTAAGACATTGGGAGAGTGTTTAAATGAAGCGGCGTATTTTGCTGAAGGCGACGTACTCGTTAAGTTCGATGATGACGACTATTACGCACCTAACTATCTGCTGGACATGATGATAGCGATGGATTATTCCAATGCAGATATTGTCGGCAAGACACATCACTTTGTTTATTTAGAAGAGAAGCAGTTACTAGTAGGAAAGAAGTTCGGGGACTCTGCCGAAAGCTATAGTCGTTTTATCGCAGGTGCAACACTTGTTATCAAGAAAGATGTGCTGGAATAGTTAAATGGATTCTCTCATCAGAACCAAGGTGAAGACACAGATTTAGTTAAACGTGCCTACAACGCAGGTTTTCTAATCTACGCTACTGATCCGTATAACTTCTGTGCCATACGTCGAAAAGATAAGGACTCGCATACGTGGAAAGAGCGAGATGAAGTTTTTCTCCGTAACTCTGTATCTAGTACATTCACGACCGATTACAAGACACTCGTTACCTTTTAGCGAATCGATTTTTTCCTCAACACCCCATTAAGAATTGTTTCAATCCACGCACTCACAAGGAGTGCGACCAGTTGATGCTAGAGCAATTCCTCAAAGGATTTTATTTCAATCCACGCACTCACAAGGAGTGCGACAACAACCCAATAGCCGAGGCTGTGTCTTCAAGATTATTTCAATCCACGCACTCACAAGGAGTGCGACCTGAGTTATTAAATAATAGAGGATTTAGAGCAGCGATTTCAATCCACGCACTCACAAGGAGTGCGACGTATCAACAACCATACGATCCGCCTTCTTTACGATATTTCAATCCACGCACTCACAAGGAGTGCGACGTGCCTCCATTAACATGAAACGCACCAAATAACAATTTCAATCCACGCACTCACAAGGAGTGCGACTGGGCGTCACAGATATATGGGAAGTAATAGCAGGGATTTCAATCCACGCACTCACAAGGAGTGCGACTTTAGAGCAAATACCAACACCAGAAAATAACGTATTTCAATCCACGCACTCACAAGGAGTGCGACAAAAGCTTGCGTAGCCAAAATATTTCATGTATCATATTTCAATCCACGCACTCACAAGGAGTGCGACAGGCGTATTAGGTGCTTTAGGTGTTGCAGGATTTATTTCAATCCACGCACTCACAAGGAGTGCGACTCTAGTAAATTGTTTAACTTTTCAACTTGATCTAATTTCAATCCACGCACTCACAAGGAGGGCGACCACCATTTTTCTAACTCTGTATAGCTCATGTCTAATTTCAATCCACGCACTCACAAGGAGTGCGACCCTCAGATCAATTTAGCGTCGATCTCAACAGCATAATTTCAATCCACGCACTCACAAGGAGTGCGACATCATGCACGTGTCGCTTTATTTGACAGTCAACTATTTCAATCCACGCACTCACAAGGAGTGCGACACGTCTATAACGATTTTAATGGTCTTTTACGGTTAATTTCAATCCACGCACTCACAAGGAGTGCGACGACATTTCTAGCGTGTTTTTTAAAGATGCAATAAGTATTTCAATCCACGCACTCACAAGGAGTGCGACGACAATCCAAATGGGTGGGTAGGACCAGCCGTCAAATTTCAATCCACGCACTCACAAGGAGTGCGACCAAGTGGCACGACTCTATATTATCACTCTAGTATATTTCAATCCACGCACTCACAAGGAGTGCGACA
>Ga0154006_1000034_pt1 | contig 62551 bp, 53 predicted proteins | sample TSFL090MetaG_FD_104747 | JGI IMG/M metagenome (GOLD analysis project Ga0154006, IMG submission 104747) | Attine ant fungus gardens microbial communities from Florida, USA - TSFL090 MetaG | ecosystem: Host-associated > Fungi > Mycelium > Unclassified | place: USA: Florida, Wakulla State Forest...
GCTCGACCGCCGCGTCGAGCATCGCCTGCAGCGAGCGGTCGCGCGTGTGCGACAGGTAGTCGAGCGCCCAGTGCGTGAGACCGTCGATCGGATCGGGCTTCACTTGCGCGAGCTGGGCGTTCGACAGGCTGCCGTAGCGCGCGTGCAGGTCGGACACGATCTGCAGGTAGGTGATCAGCGTGCGCAGCTTCGCGGTCGAGCCGAGGTTGATGCGGCCGCCGCGGTTCACGTCGAACGGCTCGTTCACGCTGTCGGTCTGCACGCGCAGCAGGTTTGCGCCGTTGCGGTGCTCGTACAGCGTGAAGCTGTAGGTGAGGTGCGACGGGTCGTCCTTCGGCGCGAGCATCTCGAAGCCGTACAGGCCGGCGGTTTGCGCGCCGTTGCGGGTCGACGCCTGCGCGAGCCGTTCGGCGACCGCCTGCTGCACGCCGTTGTCGAGCGTGCTGGTGGCCTCCAGGTCGAGCTGGTCGAGCTGGTACAGGTCGGTGATGCCGAGCGCCGACAGCAGCGACGCGCGCGCCGACGTCACGGCCTTGCGCGACACGAACGACTGCACGCGCGCGGCGGCCGGCGGCGCGCTGCGCTCGATCTGCGCGGCCAGCGCCGCGTCGCGCAGCGCCGGCGAAATCACGCCGCCGTTCGACAGCAGTCGCAGGTAGCTGTCGGTCAGCTTCTGCAGCACCGGATAACCGCGATTCAGGAAGTACGACGGCGCGCGCTGCGCGATGATCAGCGACAGCACTTCGCGGAACGCCTTGCCCTGTTCGTCGACGTCGTCGCCGGTCGTCGGGGCCGACAGGATCCGGTTCACGTCGTTGAAATCGCGGCCGTACCACGCGGCGAGACCGTCGCCGAGGCCGGTGATTTCACCCACGTGCGGCCGCGCGGCGAGCGGCACCGAGTTCAGGTAGCGCACCAGGATCGAGCGGCGCGCGAGCATCGTCTGCGGGCCGTTCAGGTACGCGAGGACCGACGCGGACGCGATCTGCCGTAACTTTTCGGGCGGCGTCGCGGTGCGGCCGTCGGGCGAATGGCGGAACTTCTCGATCTGCGTCGCGAGCGTGCTGCCGCCCGGGCGGGCCTGGTGATGATTGACGACGTGCATTGCCTGATCGGCGAGCGCGCGGCTGAAGCGCCCCCAGTCGATCGCCGGATTGCGGTTCGGCTGGCTCGAGTCGAGCAGGTAGCGATCCTCGATGAACATCAGCGAATTGGCGACCACGGGGGGCACGGTGTCGAAGTCGGCGTAGACGCGCTGCGGGAAGACGGTCGCGAACAGCGGCGAGCCGGTCGAATCGAACAGCATCAGCCCGGTCTGGTCTTTCTCTTCGTAAGGCAGGAACAGGCCGCGATCGGCCAGCGACAGCATCCGCTCGGAGTCGCGCGCCTGCTTGCCGACGACGAAGCCGCGCGCGAGCAGACGCTGCTGGAACGCGGGAATCATCGAATAGCCGAGGCGCTGGTCGTACGGCCCGTTGGCGGGGAAGCGGATGTGATCGCTCGCGCCTGTCTCGACGGTGTAGCCGACGTCGCGCGCCAGCTCGGACAGATAGTGCGCCTGCAGGCGCGATGTCGCGAACTCGGTCATCACGAGTCGCGCAATGATCGCGATCGCGATCACCAGCGCGGCCAGCAAGGACCACTTGATCCACGTCCAGACCGAAGCACTACCGGTCACGCGCGGCAGGATGCGATTCAGCGGCCGATTCATGGCGGCGTCTCCCTGAAGGCACGGGCTCCGGCCGCGCCTCATTAAGGATTAGTGTAGTCCTCAAGCGCGCGCTGCCAAGGGCGGTTCACTACTGAGATGCAGCGACGCAACAGCCGTGCCCGTACCGTGCGCGGTGCCGCGGCGCGACTGCCCGAGCCACGCGTGGCGCGGCTTCCCGGCTGCTGGCGGGCTCGGCGGGAGTCAGTCGCCGACGCTGGAAAATGGTGCGCGATTACGGCCTTCGTTTACCTGACGAAATGATCGATCGGGTGATCGACGAAAAGTCGGGCCTTGCGTGGAAAATGGCGCCGGCTCGGGTACGCGACATTCATCTCGAGTTCCTCCAGCCGAAAGTCGGGGAGCAGTGTGCGCAGCCGGCCGCCGGCGAGATCCGCGTCGACGAGGAAGTCGGGCAGCACCGCGATGCGATCGTGACAACGGCGGCGCGGTGATATCCTCGCGAAACGCCCGCGACCGACGGGCGGATACCGATTGCCCGAGCGCGGCCCGACGCCGTGCTGCGCGGCGTTTCCGAGGGAGAGCCGAACCATGAGCCGTAAATTCATTCTGAAGGGCGACACGACCGACCACGGTGGCGTCGTGCTCGAAGGGATCGCCAATTCGTCGTTCGACGGCCGCGAGCTTGCCTATCTCGGCGCGCCGGTTTTCTGCGCCGCGTGCAAGACCCAGGGCGTGATCGTGTCGGACGGCGGCGCGCGCACGATGACCGTGATGGGCAAGGTCGTCGCGCTCGAACACGATCTGTGTCAGTGCCTGTGCACGCCGCAGCCGAAGCTGATCCCGTCGCAGGGGACGGGGACCCTCTCGGGCTGAAGTCCGTCGCATCCGGGCGATGCACGCGGCGGCCCGTCCACCGTCAGACGCTGCCTTCGGTCTCGATCACGAGAATGCGTGCTTCGCCGAGCGGATGCGCGACGTGCTCGGTGCCGATCGTTGCGTGGAATACGTCTCCTGTTTCGAGCACCGTCGCGTGCTCGATGCCGGCTTCCCGGTAACGCATCTCGACCCGACCGTCGAGCACCGCGAAGACTTCCTCACCGTCGTTCACATGCCAGCGGTATGGCTGATCGGTCCAGTGCAGGCGGACCGTGATGCCGTTCAGGTTCGCAATGTCGAGCGCACCCCACGGGCGCGGCGCGGTGAACCCGGTGCTGCGGATGATGTTCATCGATAGATCCGTGAGTGTGAATACCGCCGAGGGCTGCTGACGGCGTGAGGCTGCGCGGCGTGCAGCCCGTCTGCCTGCCGGATGCGTTCCGCGCGCAGTCAGCGCGACATCGCGCGCAATGCGGCGTCGACGATCTGCCTGCGCTTTTCCAGCCCGGCCGCCGAACGCTCGGTCACGCGCTTCAGGACCGACGCCGGCGCGGTATCCGGCGAACCTGCGTCGAACGGCGGCGCGGGCGCGTATTCGAGCGCCAGCTGGATCGACTGTGCCTCTTCGTCGCCAGCCAGTTCGGCGGCGATCGTCAACGCGAAATCGATGCCGGCCGTCACGCCGCCGCCGGTGATCAGGTTGCCGTCGCGTACCACGCGCTCGCGCACGGGCACCGCGCCGAGCGGCTCGAGCAGCGCATGAAACGCCCAGTGCGTCGTCGCGCGGCGGCCGCGCAGCAGGCCGGCCACGCCGAGCACCAGTGCGCCCGTGCAGACCGACGTCACGTAGCGTGCGGCGGCCGCACGCTGCTGCACGAACGCAATCGTTTCGGCATCGAGCAGCAGGTCGTTGATCCCGATTCCGCCGGGCACGCAGATCACGTCGAGCGGCGGACAGTCGTCGAACGTGCAGGTGGGCGCGAGCGCGAGGCCGCTGCTCGACGCGACGGGCTCGCGCGATTTCCAGACCAGATGAACCGCCGCGTCGGGCAGCGACGCGAGCACGTCGTGCGGGCCGGTGAGATCGAGTTGCTGAACGCCCGGAAACACGAGAAGGCCGATATGCAGGGTCATGCGAACACTCCGAAGGGAAGGGACGGCGCCGCGGCCGGCGCACGATGGACAGATCGATTCTAGGCGCGTAGTGTTTGGCGAAATTGCCATATCCCCCACGTTTTCAGCCAATCGACATGACCGCCGCGCCGCGCTCGATCGTCATCCTCGCGTTCCCCCATGCGCAGTTGCTCGACGTGACCGGGCCTTTGCAGGTGTTCGCGTCCGTCAACGAGCTCGCGCAGGAACGCGGGCAGCCGGCGCCGTATGCGCCGCGCGTCGTGGCGCCCGAGGCCGGGCCGATCGAGACGTCGTCCGGTCTCGTCGTGATGGCCGATTCGCTGCGCTCGGCCGTGCGGCCGGATACGGTGATCGTCGCCGGCGGCAAGGGCGTGCACGCCGCGTCGCAGGATGCGCGGATGGTGCGCTGGGTCCGGCAGCAGGCGCGGCGCGCGCGACGTGTCGCGTCGGTCTGCACCGGTGCATTCCTGCTCGCCGAGGCCGGCCTGCTCGACGGGCGGCGCGCGGTCACGCACTGGGCGCGCTGCGACGAATTCGCGGCGCGCTATCCGAACGTGCGCGTCGAACCCGATCCGATCTTCATCCGCGAAGGTGCGCTCTGGACGTCGGCCGGCGTGACGGCCGGCATCGATCTCGCGCTCGCGCTCGTCGAGGAAGATCTCGGGCGGGCGATCGCGCTCGACGCCGCACGCGAACTCGTCGTGTTCCTGAAGCGGCCGGGCGGCCAGGCGCAGTTCAGCGCGATGCTGTCGATGCAGCGCACCGACGACCGCTTCGGCGAACTGCATGCCTGGATCGCCGAGCACCTGACGGCCGACCTGTCGGTGCCCGCGCTCGCCGAGCGCGTCAGCATGAGCGAGCGCAGCTTCGTGCGGCACTACCGCGCAGGGACGGGCCGCACGCCCGCGCGCGCGGTCGAACAGATGCGTGTGGAGGCCGCGCAGCGTCTGCTCGGCGAAACCGCGTGGCCTGTCAAGCGGATCGCCACGCGTTGCGGCTTCGGTTCGGAAGAAACGCTGCGGCGCAGTTTCGTGCGTGTGCTCGGCGTGTCGCCGCAGGGTTATCGCGAGCGGTTCGTGCGGTAACGCGTCGTTGGACGGCGGAGCCGGCCGCGCGCGGCGATCGGGGGCGGAACGATCGTCGTCCGGAGCTGCACGAAAGCCGATCACTTTCGAGTCCGAAACGCCCTGACTATTCGGAAGCAGAGAACAATAGGCGGGGGCTTGTGTCGTGCCCGTTGCGGGCTCTATTCTGTCCTGTTGGCGATTCGAAGGGGGCAACATGGACCGCATTCAGGCAATGGAAGTTTTCACCCGCGTGGTCGACGCGAACAGCTTCACGCGCGCGGCCGACACGCTCGCGATGCCGCGCGCTTCGGTGACGACCATCATCCAGAATCTCGAGGCGCTGCTCGGCGTGCGCCTGATGCACCGGACGACGCGCCGGCTGTCGCTGACGCCGGAGGGCGCCGCGTACTACGAGCACTGCATGAAGATCATCTCGGAGATCGCGGAAGCCGACGCGAGCTTCCAGACGGGCAACCGCAAGCCTAGCGGCGTGCTGCGCGTCCACATGCCGAGCTCGCTCGGGCGCCGCATCGTGTTGCCGGCGCTGTCGCTCTTCCGGCAGCGCTATCCGGACATCACGCTCGATCTCGGCTTGTCGGACCGCTACGTGGATCCGGTCGAGGAGGGCATCGACTGCATGATCCGGGTCGGGCCGCTGGAGGATTCGTCGATGGTCGCGCGGCGGATCGGGATGCTCAAGCGCGTGACCTGCGCGTCGCCCGACTATCTGGCGCGTCACGGCGAGCCGCACGAGATCGCCGACCTGGCCGATCATCATGCGGTGAATTTCCGCGCGAGCCACGGTGCGCGGGCGATTCCGTGGGTGTTCATGATCGAGGGCAAGCCGGTCGAGGTGCGGATGAACGGTAGCGTGACCGTCAACGATTCGGATGCGTACGTCACGTGCGGGCTCGAGGGGTTCGGGATGATCCAGCCGACGCTGTTCATGGTGCTGCCGAACCTGCGCGACGGCTCGCTGGTCGAGGTGTTGCCCGACTGCAATCCGAAGCCCAAGCCGATCTCGATCGTGTATCCGCACAACCGGCATCTGTCGCAGAAGGTGCGCGTGTTCGCGGACTGGATCGCGGAGCTGTTCGAGTCGACGCCGGCGCTGGAGGGCGGGGAGAACTGGCGCGGGAAGGTGCGGGCCGAGGTGCCCGACGCACAGCGCGGGGCGGTGGTGGCGTAGCGGCAGGGCAACGCGTAGCTGACGCGCGGGCAACGCGCGACATCGCGTGCGCCGGATGAAGCAATGAAAAAAGCCGCTGTTCCTTGCGGAACAGCGGCTTTTCGCATTTGGTGGCGAATCAGGGACTCGCGGCAATTACGCTGAGAGCCTTGCTACGCCTAGCTTTGCGGCTGCCACACGATTTCAGGATAGCAGGTCGGGGTAGCAGCTTCTTGGCGCAATTTCGCGATTTCGGCGCAGAACGGCGGCGGGTTCTCTGCTTCAGCGTGATACTTTTTGCACCGGGGGCGAGCACCGACGTGCTGTCGCGACTGAGGACCTTCCCGGAACCTGGTTTATGCCGCCCACCATGGCCCCAATATTCGGTGGCGGCGACACAAGCGGTTTTCGGCAAGCGGCACCCGAACTAGCGGCACTCCGGGTCGAATGTGATGGTTACCTACATGTCCACCAATTCATAGTCCCCGTTCCGACGTGTCAGCTTTTCCTCATTGCCGCTCCAACGGCGTTCAAATGCTCCTCGTAGCGATTGAATGAGTCGTCTTGGCGCAAGTGCGAATAGTTCTCCAAGACGGTTCTGAGCTGGTCGTGCAGCAACTCCGCAGCGGTAAGGTAGTCGCCGGGGTGTTTGCGCAGCCAATCTGTTGCGACGAGGTGCCGAATGGCATGGGGCGCGAATCCTGGTGTTTCCGGGATGAGCTTCCTGGTGAGCCGTGCCACCTGCTTGTTCAGGTTCTGCCACTTCTTTCCAGTCTTTCCTGGGAATACCCAACCGCTGAGTGGATTGCTCCTCACCAGCCGCGGGCGGTACTCACACAGATATTCCTCGATACGTTGGTTCAACGAGCGTGGGAGTGGTGCGTCGTAGTCCGTCTGTGAAGCGTGGCGGTCATTCTTAAAATCTCGGGCACCAAATCGCAAGCGCCACTGCCCGTCTTCTCGTTGATACAGTGAGCCGGTACCATTCTCGCGCCAAGTCATGAGGATACAGTTGCGCGCCCTCAACGGATTGGCCAACAGTATGGAAAGCAGAAGCGCGTTGCGCTTGTACACACTTTCTTGGATGCTTCCAGGTGCAGCCTGCGCGGCCAACTCGTCGAGCGCTTCGACAGCACGAAACAATGGTGCGAGGGGTTCGGACAGGTTTAGCAATCCTTGAATCGGCTCATATGGCTTGCGAGATTGCTCCTTCGCCTCGCGCGCCCATCGCCTGTAGAGCTGATGGGCCTCGCGGCATGTGTCAGCCCACGAGCGCCGAAGGTAGTGTTCCGGTATTCGAGAGGCGAATGACGGCTGCTGCGATAGATAACCGGTATCCGCATTCGTCATGCTTGCCCCTAGCGCGCAAAAACCCGCGTGACCAGCATGGACCGCTCCGTCAGAACGGTCACTCCGGAATTCAAGGTAGCCTTCGATTGCAGACGGCACGGCGAGCCATGCGAGCGATTGGGCCGCGTCTGCGGGTACGCCGAACCCGCCCCTTTCCCTTGGAAGCGACAAGTAGCCGAGGAAGCTGCGCAGACGATGCATGGTGATATTGGCAGTGGGGCAGCCCTTGTTTGCCCGACAGGCATACGGCGGCAGGTCGCGCGCAATTTTGTCGAACGACAGCATGCGCCACAAACCTCCGTCCGACCGCTCGAGCTGTGGGTTCTTCGATGTCTTGTATTCGAAGAAGTCATACCACTCGCGTAGAAACTCCTCCGACATGTCGGGGTATCGCAGGCAATATGTGTTCTTTGTGTTCAGGCGATGGCGTTCTCGATAGGGAATTGATTGTTGAGACGACGGTGCGTCGAAGCTGCATTTCGATGGAATGAGGCCCAGCAGGGCATCGCGCTCTAGCCCCAGTGCCACTTCTATCCTATGAACCGAGGGAAAAGCCCGGCGATTGGGGTAAGCGCCCTTGAGCCAGCGTTGGATGGCGGACGTGGATGCGCCGGCGTGCTTGGCGATTGTTTTTGCCGGCAAGCCTGCCGATGCGATTGCGTGTCGGAGCAGTTGGTGAAACGAACTTTGATTTTCAACCGTAGTTGGACCCGCAGGCACACCAGCAGACAGGTTCCGTGACGAGCAAACGACGCTGTGCCATGCGCGAAGATGGCTGCGTCGGTCGCTCTTCGTTCTTGCCTTGACATCCAGGGAGGCAAGATACGACTGCAACCCTTCGTCGAATCCCACAAGCATTTCGCGTCCGACGATTGACTCTTCGGTCTTTCCTGAGAAGGCCAAATACGAATGCAACGTCGATAGGTGGTTTCGAAAAATCTGTGTGGCAGTTGAGCCGGCTGCCTCGGTTGGTGCGACAAGGTCGCGTTTACGTAGTGCGATTACTTCATTGTAGGTTATGGGCATCGAGGGCTCTTCAGGGCCATCGACGAGCCGCCAGGATTGGCAAGAACCTTCGTTATGACAAAGCCTCAGACGATAACGAACGATTTCCAAGTCCTTGATTTGACGCGAAGTACTCATAGGACCTCCGGTCATTTGCCCCCCAGGCAAATGACTAGCCGTCCGTTACGTCTCTGGCGGGACCGTCGATGCGTAGTTGATGGTTCGCTATATAGAGAGGCCGCTTAAATGCGCGCGCTCATAGCGCTACAGCGCAACGGTCCGCAACCGTCATGCGAGGACTTACCCCTCGCAGGGGAATGGCTTGGCTAACAACCAGAGCGGTGATTGAAGGTTACGGAGCGGTTTGCCGCCCCGTCGAACCGCGCGAAGGTCATGCGAATTTGGTTCGTAAAATGCAGGAGCACTGCCGTTATGCGTCTCACAGCGTCCCGCGGTGCGTGGAGCGGTACGATGTGCGTCAATCCGGGCTGCAGCGGCGGGCCCGAGTGTCGCATCCGTTCCAGAGGCATATAGCGACGTCGAGTGAACAACCCGTTTTAGGAGCGAAGGGTAGGAGGGGCCGGGTAGGCCATGCCCCGCACATGATGTGCCGTTCGAATTACGCGAACGCTGGATGTGGGTGGCTCGGCGTCGTCAAAGTGAGCGCCGGAATGTTTCGCTTCTGCGGCGACATAAAATCGATTCTCTACAGGCTGGATAAGACCAACACCCACTCTTTCAGATTCGGCCTATCTCCACCCATTCGAGCTCGCCGAACTGCTCGGCGTTTCCTTGCGCACAGTCATCTTGCGAGCAAGGCATCGTCCGTGGCTGCTACCACCGCGCGCCGAGTTCTACGACCGGGAACTGCTGCGCTGGCGGCGGGATATCATCCATCGCTGGTTGAGCGGTGGATAAACGCCAGTCTCTCGGGCCTAAAGCAGCTCGACAGGATGGATTCCGAACGCTGCTGCCAGCTTCTCGAGCGTCGCAAGCTTCAAGGGCGTGCCCCGTCCGTGCGGCGCTTCAACCCGCGAGATGAAATTGCGGTCAACTCCGGCTAGCTCCCCTAGCTGTTTCTGCGAAAGGCCCGCCTTCTCCCGCAATTGTTTGACCTTGGCGCCAACCGCAGCGCTCGAGACGTCCCCCGTCGGAGGCTGCCGCTGGATTTCGTCCTTTCCAGAGAAACTCATCAAAACACGAACATCGACGCCCAGCGCGCTCGCGAGTGCCTCCGCACGTTCTAACGTCAGGTTGCCGAATGTTCGTTCCAGACGGCTGATGACCGTTCGGTCGGCGCCGACGTAACTACCGAGCTCCTCCTGCGACATTCCCAGTCCAACGCGATACTTCCTCAGGTTCGTTGCGAAGCGCTCTGGCAGGGTCGATGGCTCACTGGATTTTTTCATGTCGTCATTTTCATGACGACAACGCAGATGTCTACAGCACACAAATGTTCTACACTTAGCGTGTAGACATTTACATGTACAACGTAAACGCCTACACTCCACTCTATCGGTTTTAGGCGGGCTGCAAGAGTTCGCACGGCGCCTAATCGAGGTGGCTTTTGACTTTAGGCAATAGCGCGAGCAACGCGCGGAAGCTGTTTCGCGACCGGCCTTTCCCGCAAGCTCAGTTGCTGGGTGGCGGCAATGCTAAACAGCGTCTCCGCGGTTCAGATAGCGCCGGCATGTGCGATGCGCTTGGGGTACTTGGCGGCTTGCCAGCAATCGTCGATTCGGTGAGTGCGCTCTCTACGTTGCGTATGCGTGTGCTTTACGCAGCCGGCGTACGCGAATTCCACGAATGGCGGTCGATTCGACGCGCTGTAAACAGGGAGCAGTCGTGACGTCGTTTTATGCAGTAGACCATGCAACATTCAGGCAGGGCGAGGATATCGCCATTGCCGTGTGCGTTGGCCGTTTCGGCTCAGACCTGCGATGGACGCAAGAACTGTACACCCGGTGCATACAGCACAGCGGCGTTCCAGACATTTGGGCTGACGCATATCACGCTTTACACCGATATGAGAGCGCACAACTCATATCGGAGGACGGTCCCGTGATAGCAAATAGGCCTGTGCCGACTACACAACGGGGCCGGGTAGCGCATGTGACCTGCCTCGTGGAGCGGGAGCGAGCGTCTGTGCAAAATGCGGCCGGTCGGTTCTCAGTATCTGTTGACTCGGTAGGGCGAGTACGTGGGGAGGCTGTTGCCACTGGCCAGCGGGCGGTAAAAATCGCGCGAATGCGCGTGGACCCATCTCATTCTGCTTCAGAAATCGGCCTTGCTGTGCTGCTCCATCTGGCTAGTAGAGACCATCAACCCGCGGTCGCGGACATCATGCTCCGTATGCGGCGGGGAGACCCGCTTTGAAGCGTCGCTCGTTTGGTACTGGTCGCGTTCTGCGGGATGCAAGTCGACGCAGCAATCGGGAGACTTCTTTGCGATTGGCTTCATCCGGCAATGTGCCGGGCTACTGGCGAAGATGACACTGGAGACTCGTGTCGTGCGCTCCATCCGCCGGCGCAAGAGCGTCGTCATTCTTCGCTCGGAGGTGTCGGGACTGGGAAGCCAATCGCAGCTGACCCGTGTGCTAGCCAAGCTGGTCGCGACTGGACAACTGATACGAGTAGGCCACGGAATATATGCCAAAACCCGATTGAACCGATTTACGGGTCGTCCCGCCCCGGCAGCAACGTTCGAAGCAATAGCTGCCGAAGCTTTCAGAAAGCTCGGCATTGATGTCGGTCCGGGCACCCTCGCCAGAGATTACAACTTTGGCGTCTCCACGCAGATACCGATGGTGGCAGTCGTGACCACTGGCCGACGACGTATTACCAGGCGAATTCAGGTGGGTACGAAAAGAGTTGTGTATGAACGCGTTGGGAAGGAGACGCCGTGAGGCGAATCGACAGACCAGAGTGCAGGCGATGAGCGACTTCCCGAGTATGTCGCAGCATGGAGCCCCCACGCAGACGGACGTGGCGGTGTATCTAGGTGACGGCAGCGGCGAGACCTTGAACGTGGTGTGCGACGGTGCGTCCATCGAATCGGGCGGTTCGACGGCGCAGCGCGCTCTACGGGCGCTAGCCTATCCGACGCCACGTGGCCCGTACCCGGTGTCGGAGCGCTTCACGATTTTTGTTCATGAGACTTCCCTCCGCCCTACGAGTGCTAACACCCTGCTCGCGGCCACCTTTCGAATTGATGTTCTATGTAAAGGGAGCCTCGCTTGCGCCTGCGCACGAACGGCTCAATCGGTTGTGCAGCTGCCTCCCGCACCGTATGTAATTGGCGACGACGTAATTACCACCGCGCGTCGCGTGATGGAGGTTTGGCAAGTGGCTCTTCAGAGAGACAGCGATAGACAATGCTAAAGGAATTCGCGGGGCAGACGTACGAGATACCGCCCCCTCGATATACGGGCGGCCGCGTGCTAATGCTTGATTTCGACGGCGTTCTACATCCAGAGTCGGTGTATTTGTTGCATAAACGTGGTCCGATGCTGATTGACGCGCCTGGCCATGTCCTTTTCGAGCACTGCCGGCTGCTAGAGCAAATGCTCGAGCCTTACCCGCAGCTGCGTATCGTCTTGTCAACAAGTTGGGTCCGCCGGTACCGCGGTAGCATTCGGCGCGTGTCGCGCAGATTGACGCCCGAGTTGCAGGCAAGGGTTGTGGGGGCGACTTATCACAGCGAAATGGGCGCTGAGGATTTCGCCGCCGCCCCTCGGGGAATGCAAATCTGGGCTGACATACTGCGACGTAAGCCCGCCGCTTGGTTAGCGCTGGATGATGACTGGCTCCATTGGCCTACATGGTGCCGAGACAATCTAGTTCGCACGGACCCAATGCTAGGCATTAGTGAGCCGCGCGTGCTCGAGGAGCTGAAAACAAAGCTGGCCAAGATGCATGCCCCTGGCTAATGGAACACACCGGGCGCAATACGAAGACCCTCTCTATTTCGACGGGAGCAAGCAGAGAGCCTCCCGTTCGGCAGACGAAGACGGAAAGTTCTCAAGAGTTCTCACAACTTCTGAGAAGTCTTCCATCACTCGGTCACGCAGGCAGTTCCGAGCGGGACGTCAACGGTGTTTACATGGACGTCCATCTTCACGCGAGCGGCAGTTCTACCATAGCCAAGTAGCTGATGCAGCGTATGCGGCCGCCACCAAGGCGACCATGAAGGCCGTCGAAACTGCTGTTGGTCAATCGTAGCAATCGCTCAAGCCTGCCACGTTTGCACGTGGCCGACCGATAACGTCAGACCCCGCGTTCTGCTGAGAAGTCTCGCTCGGCAGAGGGGAATCCCTGCAGCGATTACGATTCCGAATCCGGTTGCTTCGATGGTTCTGCCTGCGCAAAAGCATCCAGAGCCATCGCGTTTGCAGCGAGCCGCGAGATGGTTGGGTAGCGATTCAGAGGAATTTCGAACCGCCGTGCGTTCCAAACCTGTGGGACAAGACACAGGTCGGCGATGGTTGGCGTGCTGCCGAACACAAAGTCTCCGACGCGACGCTCGGAACTAAGTCTCTGTTCGAGCGAACTGAAGCCAACGTCAATCCAGTGCTGATACCACTCGGACTTTTGCTCGTCGGAGATACTCAGGCGCTTTTTCATGTACTGAATCACGCGCAGGTTGTTCACCGGGTGTATCTCGCAAGCAACTTGCAGCGCTACTGAACGAACGTAGGCACGGTCCGCTGGAGTAGAAGGGAGCAGCGGCGGGTCCGGATACACCTCGTCGAGATATTCGATGATGGCAAGAGATTGGGTGAGAGTCTGCGACCCATCTTCGAGCGTCGGAACCAAACCGTCTGGATTCAGCTCACGATATACGCTGGCGAGCTGCTGTCCGCCTCCTCTCAGCAGGTGGACTGCCGCGTATTCGTACGGCAGTCCCTTCAGGGCCAAGGCAATGCGAACGCGATACGATGCGGAGCTTCGGAAGTAGCTATAGAGCTTCATCCGTTGTTCTCCGCAACGACATCCAAAGCTGGCAGGATGGTCCCGACGCACGTGCCGAAACCAATGCGATAGCCATTACCCTGGCACCATCCGCGCAGGGTCAATTCATCGCCATCCTCAATAAATGTGCGTTCCTCGCCAGCCTCGAGTTTAAGGGGTGTCTTTCCGTTCCACGTCAACTCGAGAAGGCTGCCGAAGGTTCCGACGTTGTCGTCGCTCGAATCCGATTTGGGCCCGCTGATAGTTCCGGAGCCCATGAGGTCGCCCACGCGGGTATTGCAGCCCGACGATGTGTGATGTGCCAATTGCTGCGCCATCGACCAATACATGTGCCTGAAATTAGTTCGGGCAATCGTCGTTGGTTTTGACGCGAACTTGGGTTTCAACTGAACCTCAAGGTTCATGTTGACGCCTGCGTTGGAGGCACCGCGTAGATATTCGAGCGGTTCCGGTAGCTGCGCTGGCTGTTCGACGCGAAAAGGCGTCAACGCGTCCATCGTCACCACCCACGGCGAGATAGTCGTGGCGAAACCCTTTGAGTTGAACGGACCAAGCGGCTGATACTCCCATTGCTGAATGTCGCGGGCGCTCCAGTCGTTTAGCAGGACCATCCCGAAGATGTGGTCGTCCGCGTTCTTCGCGGGGATAGGGCTCCCGAGCTGACTGCCGACACCCACAAAGAAGCCAGTCTCAAGTTCGATGTCCAGCTTGCGGCAGGGCCCGTAAACCGGGCGAGCAGAGCTCGAGTCCTTGCGTTGACCATTCGGGCGTCGTATCGGTGTACCGCTGACTACAACAGACGAGGCACGACCGTTGTACCCGATGGGAATCTCAAGCCAGTTTGGCATCAGAGCGTTCTCTGGGTCACGAAACATGCAACCAACATTCATGGCGTGTTCTCGTGACGAGTAGAAGTCGGTGTAGCCAGGAATTTCGAAGGGCAGGTGCATGACAGTATCTGACTGCCGGACCATTACGCGCTCACGCATGCCAGGGTCGTCGCGCAAAGTTGCCGTATCGGTCGAAAGCAGCGCCGACAGCTGAAAGCGCACACTTCGCCAGACGGGCCTGCCCAATGCTACAAAGTCGTTCAGCCGCTTTTGCCGGAACACACTCTTGGGGTTTCCGTCGTCGTCCACGACCGTATACGGGACCGCTATCAAGCGAGCGGACTCAAGCGCAGCAAGGTCGACAATCCAGTCACCGATTGCGACACCTACACGTGCAACGTTGGACTGGGCATCGGAGAAGACGCCGAACGGGAGATTCTGGATGGGGAAATCAGTGTCCGCAGTGTTCGCTGATTCGACCCAACTTCTGAAGTCTGCGCGGGTGGTCTCAGCTACTGCGCCCGCGTCGTCGGTGGTTGAAGTCATTGCTGGTTTTCCGGGGTGAAGCGGTTGACGAGGCCTTGCCAGCATTCGAAATATTCGTTCTGAAGCTGCGACGTTTCGAGGGCAAATTGAGTCGGCTTGATGAGCGTGCGGGTCTCAAACATAAATGCCATCGTCGAATCAACCTTGCCGGGCTTCGAGGTGTCAGAGACCGATGCCTTTTCGAATGTGCCCGCGTCCGGGCCGTGACCCGACATGCAGTTGTGCAGGCTCGCTCCGCCAGGGACGAAGCCTTCCGCTTTGGCGTCGTATTCGCCGTGAATCAGGCCCATAAACTCGCTTGCGACATTCCGATGGAACCATGGAGGACGGAAGGTATCCTCGCCGATGAGCCATCGCGGCGGGAAGATGACGAAGTCGATGGTATCGACGCCGGGCGTGTCGCTGGGAGACTGCAGTACCAGGAAGATGGATGGGTCCGGGTGGTCGAAGCTGATGGAGCCAATCGTGTTGAACAGGCGCAGGTCATACTTGTACGGTGCGTAATTCCCGTGCCACGCGACGACGTCCAATGGCGAGTGGCCTATATCGGCGCGCCAAAGGTTGCCGTTGAGCTTGGCAACAAGCTCGAAATTGCCTTCGCGCACTTCATAAGCGGCGAGCGGGGTCAAGAAGTCGCGGGGGTTGGCAAGGCCATTGGAACCAATCGGGCCCAGGTCGGGAAGGCGAAAGAGTGTGCCGAAGTTCTCACAGATGTAGCCGCGTGCTTCGCCGTCCGGCAATTCGACACGGAAGCGGACACCACGTGGAATGACCACGATTTCTTGTGGCGCGACTTCGAGCAAACCCAGTTCCGTCGCGATGCTCAACCTGCCGGCCTGAGGGACAATCAGGAGTTCCCCATCAGCGCTGTAGAAGAAGCGGTTTGACATCGACTGATTAGCCGCATACAGATGGATGGCGCACCCGACCATCGCTTCGGCTGAGCCGTTTCCGGCCATCGTCACGAGACCATCGACGAAATCGGTCGGTGCTGCGGGAATGGGCAGCGGGTCCCAACGCATCTGGTTGGGCGGAGTAGGCGGGACTCGAGAGAAGTCGCCGACAAGTTTGCTGTTTTCGAGGAGCGTAAAGGGTTTGTGGACTGCGGCAGGACGCACTCGATACAGCCAGGAACGTCGATTATGAGAGCGCGGTGCCGTGAACGCGGTACCGGAGAGTTGCTCTGCATACAGTCCGTACGGTGCGCGCTGAGGCGAGTTGCGACCGGCCGGCAGGGCGCCCGGCAGTGCTTCGGTCGCAAACTCGCTACCAAACCCAGACTGGTAGCCAACCGGATGCGCAGAATGTGCCGACGCCGACGACGCGCGCTTCAACTGGTCGTTACGTAGGGTTGCAGGCTGAATCGATTCGCGGCGAATAGATGCATCTTGCATCGCTTGTTCCACTTTGAAACTCCAGATGGGTTCTAGGGGCGGCAGCAACTTCACTTGCGGCCAAACCATTGCAAACGCTCAGCCTTCGAGCGTTTCCCACATTTCCTTGTCGCGCTGGGCGGTCCAGATGCGGGGGTCGGGATATTGCGTCGCTTCGTCGTGTGCACGCGTGACGTCGAACGGCATGCAGTGGTCGAAGATGACCCAGTCGCCGAATTTGGGCTTGAGTGTGGAATAGGTCTCTTTGTAGATAGCATTGAGGTCCTTCCCTTCGCTGGCACCCGATTTCACCTTGCTGTAGAGCTCGCTGATAAAGGCTCGCGTACCGGCAAGCCCGTCGGCGACTTCCTGAGGCGTCTTGAGTGCAGCGCCACGACCGGGGACCAGCCTTTCGGGCTTCAGTGCGGCAATGGCATCGAGCGTGGCAGGCCAGTCCTGGAAATACGCGTCGCCTGCATACGGTGTGGCGCCGTATTCGACCAGGTCACCGGAAAGCAGCGTCTTTTCCTGCGGCAGCCAGACGACCGTGTCGCCCTTCGTGTGCCCGCGCCCAAGCTGCAGGATTTGCACCTCGAGCTTGCCCATCCAGAGCGTCATCTTTTTCTGGAAGGTGAGGGTCGGCCAGGTCAGACCCGGCACGGATTCAACAGCATTGAAGAGACGCGGGAAGCGCTCAATCTCGCTCTTCATGTCCTGCTCGCCGCGTTCGACGATGAGGTCATAGGTGTCCTGGCTGGCGATGATTTGCTCGGCGTTGTACGCCGATGCGCCGAGCACGCGGACCGCATGATAGTGGGTCAGCAGAACGTACTTGATGGGCTTGTCGGTGACTTCGCGAATGCGGCGGATGACGTCCTGCGCCATCACAGGCGTTGCCTGCGTGTCGGCGACAAGCACAGCGTCGTCTCCAATGATGATGCCGGTATTCGGGTCGCCTTCAGCGGTGTATGCGTACGCATGTTCGGAAAGCTGTTCAAACGTGACCTTCTTTTCCTCGACGTCCGCGTGGGAAGCAAACTTCTTTTCTGTCGCCATGGCGAAAGACCTCTATTTCGGTGGGTAAGGGGGACCGAGCCCGCGACTAATGCTGCTTTGTCCGGGTTTTGGAAATTATACCTAAACAGATGAATTCGCATATAGACAAAATCCCGTAGATGGTTTCGTCAGACGAGGAATCTGCGAGGGAGTGGTCTGCTGTCAAGCAAGATTTTCTCTATGAATGTTTGCTTGCAGATAGCAAATGCGAAGGGGCGGGAGGTGCGTAGGACTAGTTGCAGGGCAATTAGGCCTGCTACGTAGATGGCGGCGCATTTCAAACACTGCGTTGGCAAAGGTTCGAGGCACTTTAGCCGCAGAAAACGGACCTCGTGGACGAAGCGGGCGGAAGCGTCAACCCTGAACGGGGGCGACGCATTGTCAACTACGGTGGGAGCCGGTCGACTTCTTCGCGACGCGGCCGGCGGCACACCTCGACATGGTGCCGTGATTTTCTTCCGCTATCACGCGGAGGTACCTGGAGGTTGAGAAGGTGGACGGTCGATAGTGACTCGTCATTGCGACGGCTGGGTAGTTGAGAGGACGTCTCGAATCTCGCACCTGCTCTGCGGAAGTGACGGTATCCGAAATCGTGCTGGACTCGAGGAAGAGACTGTCCGAGGCCTGCAGGGGAGCGGGCGACAACTAACCGGTTCGCTGCCTGCTTGCCCGCCGACGCTCACCTCAGGCTTCGCTGGAATGCATCGTCTTGTACCCCAACCGATATGAGAGGTCGGTGGTCGTCTGACGCAGGGTTCCCGCGAGTTCGCCATCCCAGCGCGTGTCGAAGGTACCGGCCGGACCCACAAGGGTGATTGCGAGCGCAATCGTGCCATTGAACATGAAGACTGGTGCTGCGATTGCGTTCACGCCCGGCAGCGGATGACCCGCTGTCCGGGTCATTCCTTCTTCGCGAATTTGCTCGTATTCCTTGAACAGCCGAACCTTGTCCGCTGACTTGAGGTCCGTGGCGCCACTGAGCCGGATACCTTCATCATCGAGTGCCTTGCGCACAAGCGGTTCGGGCATATACGCACCGAAGAGCCGCCCGGTTGCCGTATTGACTAGCGACATGATTGTGCCGACGCGCAAAGTGAGGTGAAGCGGATAGGAGGGGTCTTCCTGTCGGACGACGACGGGACCGTTGGGTCCCCAGGTCGTCAGAAAGACGCTCTGTCCGGTCCTCGAGGCAAGTGCCAGTACGTCTGCCTCAGCCTCACGAAGTGGGTTCAACCGTTGCAAACCGTAAAGTCCCAGCCGCAACGCGAGCGGGCCTGGTGCATAGTCGCCGGACGGTTCGACGCGTTGCACCAGTTCTAGCTTGATGAGGCTCACAAGGTACGGAAAGAGCTTGGCGGGAGGCATGCCCGTCACTCGAGCAATCTCCTTGAGCGCCATGGGGGTGTCGGAGTAGGTGAGAGCGGACAGAATTTCACTCCCGACTTCAACTGATTGAATACCCCGCTGCGCTTTTTCGGTGCTTTCGGTGTCCATGCGACTATCTCGGTTGGGTTGTGTACCCTTGAAATCAGGCTTCCGTCTTGTTGAATCCGGAAGCCGGTAAAATCAGGAAATCACACTCACATTCGTGCGGCAGAGGATTGAATGGTAACGAAGCAGCCAGCAAAAGAACAGCCTTCGGAAGGCCAGGAGACGAATGCACGCAAGGAACAGCGGGGCATCCAGAGCATGGAGGTCGGTGGTCGGTTCCTTCAGTATCTTGCAGACGCTGGCGAACCCGTGACACTGGCAGAACTGAGCGCCCGAAGTGGCATACCTGCGAACCAGGTCTTTACCTACATGGTCAGCCTGTTGCGTACAGGTCTCGTCAAGCGGGACCCTGTTACCTCTCGCTTCGAGCCGGGGCCGCTCTCATTACGGTTGGGGCTGCACGCACTGCGAATGGTGCCTGATGTGCGCAACGCGATGCAGCCGTCTAGCGACCTCGCGACGAGGGTCGGACAGAGTGTGCTTCTCGCCGCATGGGGCGACCGAGGCCCGACCGTTCTTCAAAGTATTGAGCCTGCTGCGTCTCTGCATGCCGGTATTCACGTGGGCACGGTCATGTCTCTTGTGCATTCCACGACCGGTCGTGTGTTTGCCGCGTACAAGAAAACCCCGAACCTCAAGGAATTGGTGAAGGCCGACATCGGGGCACAGACACCTGAGGGCGAGCACCTGACTCTTGAGCAGTTCGATGGCATCCTAGCCGATATCCGGAAACGCGGCCTTGCACGCGGGGAGGGAATGCCAATTCCAGGCATCAACAGCATTAGTGCCCCCGTTTTCGATGGCACTGGAGAAATTGTTCTTGTTCTCACGCTCTTCGGTGTGGCTGGGGCTTTCGACGTTGCGTGGAAGGGTGAACTTGCTACGAATCTGCTTGAAACCACCAAACTATTGACAGAGCAGAACGCCGGCCGCGTCGCTTCAGCCGGATAAGGTCAAACCGACTGTCGGATATCAGGCGCGACTACCTGAAGTGCTCCCATCTGGTTGAGGCCTGCAGTGCCTCGACCTGCCATACCTGACGACAGCACATGACCGGCTGCTCGGTGTTATCCCTCATCCGTCCTTCCGCCGTGTTGCATCAAGCACCCTTCGTTATGCCCGGTGCGCGTCTCATGACGCACCTTGGCGGATTTGACTGACCCGCCAACTTGTCTCTTGAGCTCTCCGCGTGGCGTAAAGAGGCAATCGAATATGGCGCGCCCGGTCGTGAAAGCACATCAGCCCACTCCTATAGTCGCCACATATGTATAGAGACGGCGTTGGTCAATAGGCGACCAACTCTAAAAAGGAGAGGAGACGATGAAAGCGCATTTCAGGTGTTCCACGATTCTTGGGGGTGTCTTACTGGCAGCCACCGGTTCCGCCGCAATGGCGGCCGAATCCGTATCGGTACAACGCCAAGGCGACATCACGACCATGTGTGGTACCAAGCCGATGGTCGTAGGCCTTTCAGATGGCTACGGTGGCAATACCTGGAGAAAGACCGCCGTTGCGGAACTGCAGGATGAGGTAGGTCGCTGTAAGAACCTGAAGCGTTTCATCTACATGAACGCAAACGGCGACCAGCAGAAAGCGAACTCCGACATCAACAGTATGGTCGCGCAGGGTGTGAACGTTCTCATCGTGTACCCGGATTTCGGAGCCGCGCAGCTTCCTGCGATGCGAGCTGCAACACGGGCTGGTGTCACGGTCATCCCCTACATGGCGCAGGTTCCGGGCACCCCCGGCAAGGATTACGCGGCGAACGTGAGCGCCGACCTCTTGCGCATTGGGGGGGCGTGGGCGGACTGGTTTGGCACGAATCTGAAGAAGGGCAATGTCGTCTTCCTCGGGGGCATTCCGGGAGCGCCGGCATCGCAGACGTTCCTCGAAGGATTCAAAACCCATCTGGCTAAATATCCCGACCTGAAGCTGGTCCAGAACGACTTTGTTGTGACGAACTGGAACCCTATTGACGCGCCTAAAGCTGTCGAAGGGGTGATTGCCAAGTACCAGCATATCGATGGTGTGGCGGCTGACTATGGGGTGACCGCACTCGCGACCGTCAAGACCTTCCAGCAGGCGCGTCTGCCAATTCCCGCCATTGCGACTGGCTCGAGCAACAATGAGCTGAGTTGCAAGTACGTAACGATGAAAGACGCTGGCAAACCGTTCCCTTACTACTCGCTTGATGGCATGACTTCCGTCATCAGGTTTGCCGCGCGGCGAGGCGTCGCGATGTATCAGGGAACGATAGATAACGAGCCTCTCCAAGTCTTCCCGTACACATACGCGGATAGTGGCGCCGGTGTTACGCCAAAGTGCGATGCCTCGGCGCCCCCCGATGCGGACTTCTCATCGGTGCTGGCCGTCGACAAGCTAAAAGCTGTTTTCAAGCAATAACCACACGTCGTGCAACTATGAATCGTGCGATGTGTAATGTGTAGTACTTATTTAAATGTCGGAAGACTCTCTTTTGTGAGGAAATGATGGGACAGGAATTCAGTCTGGAAGAACGTGTCAAGCGCATCGAAGACATCGAAGCCATCAAACAACTGAAGGCGACGTACGCGCGTCATCTCGACGACGGATACAACCCGGAAGGAATCGCATCGCTCTTCGTTGAGGATGGTCTCTGGGTCATCAAGGGCGTTGGTGGTGAGGCAAAGGGTCGAAACGGTATCAAGCAGCACTGCCGGAATCTCAAGGAAGGCATCGCCTGGGGGCAGCACAACATCTCATCACCGGTTGTCACACTTAGCGCCGACGGCAAGCGCGCAGAAGCGACCTTCTATCTGGTCTGCCTGCTTACGATGGCCGCCTCGCCCACGAAGGCGGAGCAGGAAGCCTTTGTGCTCGCAGGCAAGTACAGCGACAAGCTCGTGAAGGTTGGCGACCAGTGGCTCTTCGAGGAGATTACCGGAACGATTGACCAGTCGTCGCCTTGGACAGAAGGCTGGGTCAAGTCGCCTTTCGTCAAGGAATCTTGGTGATTGCACCGTAGAGGCATTTCGACGGTGCGCTGCGCGGTTCGCCGTGAGAGACATCATTGCACGTCACTCGCTTGCCGGTTCGCGTAGCGTTTTCTTTACCGCAAAGTATCCGATGAGATAGTGATGAGCAAGCTACTGCAAAGCTACGATTTGAACGGTACCTTACTGGCGAACCGTGTCCTAATGGCGCCGATGACGAGGTCGCGCGCACGTGACACTGTTCCAGATGCGAGCACCGCGCTGTACTATCGCCAACGAGCTGGAGCTGGCTTGATAGTTACAGAAGGGTCCCAGATTTCAATTGAAGGAACTGGTTATCTTTTCACGCCCGGCATCCACACCCCCGAGCAAATCAAGGGATGGCAGGAAGTGACCAAGGGTGTGCACGAGGAGGGCGGCAAGATTTTCATCCAACTCTGGCACGTCGGCCGCATTTCTCACGTGAGTTTGCAGGAAGACGGTGCTGCGCCCGTTTCCTCAGTAGGGGTTCCCGCGAAAGGTTACACGTGCTTCGCATACGACGAAACTGGTCAGCCGGGAGCAGTTCCGGTGAGCACGCCTCGGGCGATGACCAAAGAAGACATTGCGCGCGTCACCGCGGACTTCGTCACGGCGGCGAAGAATTCGATGGAAGCCGGATTCGATGGAATCGAAATTCACGGCGCCAACGGATATATCTTTGAACAGTTTATCAGTGCAAGTTGCAATACCCGTACTGATGACTACGGCGGGAGCACCACAAATCGCTTGCGCTTCGTCCTCGACGCGGTCGACGCTATGTCTAAGGCTATCGGCAGCAATCGGGTGGGCATAAGGTTGGCGCCGTACGGGCGTCTTCATGGCATGCACAGCTTTGAAGATGAGGAGAATACCTGGCTCACCCTGGCAGAGAAGCTCAGCGAGAGAAACCTTGCATATGTCCACCTCAGCGACCAGGAGTCACTGTGCAACATTGACCCAAACGTGGCTGCGATTCCAAAAGATTTTATCAGGAAGTTCCGCGACGTTTACAAGGGCACGCTGGTGATAACCGGTTCACTAACGCAAGAAACCGCGGAACAACTTGTAAATTCCGGTGTTGCCGACCTGGCAGGGTTTGGTCGTCCGTTTATTTCGAATCCGGACTTGGTCGAACGCTTCAGGAACGCGTGGCCGCTTACGCCGTTCGACCACGCGGTCTTTTATGGTGGAGGCGACGAGGGATACATTGACTACCCCTCCTACCAGGAAAGCATGGACAACGAAATGCAAACCAACTGAAAAGGCTGTGAGCAGCAGTAAAGGTCGGATACTCGCTTGTCGGGTATCCGACCTTTTTCCTTGCGTTGCCGCTAACGAGTGGGCGCGAGAGCCGGGTGGTGGTTCTCCATCGTTCAGCGTGCGCTGATGTCAGTGGTCCGGACCAGCCGAGAGCTCTCCCGGGATAACAGCATTGAAAAGGTCAGTGCAAGTATGAGAAGACCGGTAGCAGAGGACAGAAAAACGGGCTGAGCAGAAAAACGGTCGAGGAACCATGCTGCACAGAGGACTCCAAGCGACTGGCCGAAGAATAGAAAACACGAGAAGAGCGACACTGCTGTTCCGCGAGCACCGGGTGCCACCTGGGTGGCATGGGTTTGAAGCGTGTTGTGCAGCGCGTAAAACCCAAAGCCGGCGAGGAGACAGGCCGGGATAGCGAACGGCCAATCAGTTAGCGACGCGAGCCCGCCATAGGAGACCGCGAGACATGCACCGCCTAGCCGCGCAAGGTTAGCTTCGCCAAGCCGCCTAACGAGCAAGCGGGCACAACGGCTGTAAAGCAGGCCGCCGACTCCATACAGGGCCACTATGCCACCGGCCTTCGACATTGGAATATTGAAAGCGGTATGGAGTTGGCTCGGGATGAACGAAAGGGTACTAAACGCGAGCGCGCCTTCGATGAAGGTTACCAGGAGAATCGTTCGAGCCCACGGAATCGAAAGGACCTCGACGGCACGATGACCGAAACCTTTTCCGGTATTCGTGCTGTTAGCCGGCCTTTCGCCGTTCTCCCGTAACACCAGGAGGCCTGCCAGCAGGGAAATCGCTGCCAGTGAAGCGAAAGATACGCGCCAGTTGAATGTGTCTGCCACCAGTCCACCCAACCACTGGCCGGCAATCATGCCAAATACCGTTGCGCCAAGCAGCCGCGCGAGGACTTCCTGGCGTCGGTCGTACGGCACCATGTCCCCAATCCATGCCATCGTAAGGGGAACGATTCCGGCCGCCGCGGCGCCAGAAAGCACGCGCGCGACAACTAGCTGGTCCAACTGGAGGGAGATTGCTGCTCCGACATTGCCGATAGTGCAGGCCAATGTGGCGAGCGCGATGACGCGGACTTTGCCAAATCGGTCACCCAAAGGGCCAAAGAACAGCTGCATAACGCCATAAGCGAGCGCAAATGCCGAAATTGTCTGCGCCGCACCACCCGTCGTTACGTCAAAAGATGACTGAAACGATGGCAGTAAGGAGTCGCACACCCTCATTGATGCCATGCTCGTGAAGCAACACGTGCTCAAGAGCCATAAGACTCGCGGTGAAAGCCTACTTTCCATGCTCGAACGTCCTGCATTGTGTTCAAAAGTGAGGAAGTCGCGCCGCGGAGCGCACGGGCAAATCGTCGGCGCTTGCCAGGTCAGACATCCTTTTGACCGAGGTGTTGCTCTCCGGTCAAAAAATTATACATAAGCAAGTGGATGCGTAGATAGAAAATGCTGGTAATCCCGGAAACCGGATGCCTTCAGCGTGTTTGTCGTCGCAGATGCAACGAGGGCTCAGCGCTGCGCTGGCTCGTGCCCCTTTATTTTCGAATAGTCATATCTTTGGCGCACAGGGGCCATTGATTATGTCGTGGCGAGTCGCGAAGGCCTTCTCCTCCTCTCATATATTGGCTGCAAGTCTGATGAAGATGGCTTCATCGAAGGACTTGTGACTCCAAAAAGATGAGGAGACGATGAAAAATCTCTATCTGTATTCGATGCGCGCGCTTGCCGCTAGCCTGCTTGCAGCATCCGCGTCCATGCCCGCGATGTCTGCCGAATCCGCCTTGGTAACCAAACAGGGAGATATCGGTTCCATGTGCGGCACGAAGCCGATGGTCGTTGGTCTGTCTGATGGCTACGGTGGCGTCACGTGGCGCAAGACAGCGGCCGCCGAACTGAAGGATGAGGTCAGTCGCTGCAAGAACTTCAAGAAGTTCATGTACACGAACGCGAACGGTGACCAACAGAAGGCAAATTCCGACATCAACAGTATGGTCGCACAAGGCGTAAACGTACTCGTTGTCTTCCCGGATTTCGGCGCGGCGCAGATTCCGGCCATGCGTGCGGCAACCAAGGCTGGTGTGACCGTAGTCCCTTACCTCGCAAAGATTTCAGGTAACGCCGGGAAAGACTACGCAGCAAATGTGACCGAGGACGTCTACCGGATGGGCCAAGTTTGGGCCGATTGGTATGGCCAGAACCTCAAAAAAGGAAATGTCGTGTTTCTCGGTGGAGCGCCGGGAGCCATGTCGTCGCAGATATTCCTGGAAGGATTCAAGACGGAGTTGACGAAGTATCCGGACCTGAAACTCCTGGATAACAACTTTATTGTGACCAACTGGAATCCGGTTGATGCGCAAAAGGCGGTCTCAGGGCTCATCGCAAAGTATCCGCGCATCGATGGTGTCGCCACGGACTACGGTGTAACTGCGCTCGCAACGGTGAAGGCGTTCGAACAGGCACACCTGGCCATTCCGGCTATCGCGACAAATGCGAGCAACAACGAGTTGAACTGCAAATATCTGGACATGAAAAAGTCCGGCAAGGCGTTCCCGTACTTCTCGCTTGACGGAACCACTTCTGTCATCAGGTTCGCTGGTCGTCGCGGCGTTGCAGACTTCCAGGGGACAAAGAATGAAGAGCCTCTTGCGGCATTCCCGGTTCCCTACGCTGACAGCGCCAAGAGTATGGACCCGAAGTGTGACCCTACGGCTCCGCCGGACGCCGATTTCTCTTCGGCGCTTTCCGCGGAAAAACTCAAGGCCGTCTTTCAGCAATAAATCTCTCGAGTCGACGACGCAGGATTTCCACGCCGACGCTCAGGCGTTCGAACGGCTGTGCCTGTCGTCGCTGCCATCAGGTCGGTTCCGCAACATACCGGGTACGAAACGTTGCAAGGCATAAATCGCAGTGCGTGAAGCATTGGCAAAACGGAAACATGGAGGCAAGTAATGGCTGACTACATCATCATCGGAGCGGGCTCCGCCGGTGCCGTTCTGGCACATCGACTGAGCGCCGACGCCAGCGTCAATGTCACCCTGCTCGAAGCGGGTGGCTGGGACAAGAGCCCATTCATCCACATGCCGGCGGGATACTTCAGGTTGATGCAGACGGGTCAGTTGGACTGGGGATATCACACGGTTGCTCAGAAACACATGAACAATCGCGAGATGTTTATTCCTCGTGCACGTAGCATTGGTGGCTGCACAACGGTCAACGGGATGATTTATACGCGTGGCGACCGGACCGACTACGACCGCTGGCGTGACCTTGGGAACGAGGGCTGGGGTTATGAAGACATTCTCCCGTACTTCAAAAAGTCCGAAACGTGGTCGGGAGGAGAGACTGACGTTCACGGCGGCAGTGGTCCTCTGAAAACCAGTCGCTTCGGAATTCATAATCCGATTGCCCTTGCGTTTATTGAAGCCGGTAAGCAGGCGGGCTACCAGTACAACGATGATTTGAACGGCGGCAGTCAGGAAGGCTTTGGTCCTTGTGACAGCACCCTTGCAGATGGCGTTCGCTCGAGCGTGGGGCGGTGCTACATCGCCCCGATTCGCGACCGAAAGAACCTCACTGTCATTACTGATGCGATTGCATCACGGATTCTCTTCGATGGTGACCGCGCCGTGGGTGTGGAGTATCTGGCCGGGAAGAAATCGAAGAAAGTCTACGCTTCTCAAGAGGTCATCCTCTGCGGCGGAGCGTTCAACTCGCCACATCTGCTGCAGATTTCGGGAGTCGGTGACCCGGCGCACCTCCAGTCTATCGGCGTGCAAGCAGTTCATAAGCTCCCGGGTGTCGGAAAGAACCTCCAAGACCATGTCGGATGCGGCCTGAAACAACGCATTACGCAGCCGCTTTCCCTGCTCAAGCATCTCAATATCCTGAACTCTGCATCGGCGGTTGCAAAGTACATGGCGACCAAGACAGGGCCGGCCGCCTACCACGGCGTCGAGGCGCTCGCCTTTGTGAAGACGCGACCGGACGTGGTGGCGCCGGATATCCAGTTCCATTTGAACATGGTGATGTATGAGGACCATGGCCGGAAGATTTTCTACGAAGAAGGCGTGATGCCTTACTTCAACATCTCGCGTCCTCAAAGCCGCGGAACGGTGCTGGCGCGCTCTGCTGACCCGACGGCACTGCCGGAAATTGACCCGAACTTCTTTGCTGTACCCGACGATATCCGCGTGATGCGGGACGGTCTGCGAATCGCGCGCGAGCTGATGGCGCAGAAGGCGTTTGACCCGTATCGAGGGGAGGAGTTTGGGCCGGGTAAGGAGGTTACGTCGGATGCGCAGTTGGACGAATACCTCAAGAACAAGAGCGAGAGCGTTTACCACCCGGTGGGAACCTGCAAGATGGGCTCGGACGACGACGCGGTGGTCGATGCACGCTTGCGTGTACACGGCGTCCGCGGTTTGCGTGTGGTCGACGCGTCGATTATGCCTACGCTCACAAGCGGAAACACGAACGCTCCGACCATCATGATTGCGGAGAAAGCCGCAGACATGATTCTTTACGATGCGACGGCAGGCAGTGTTGTGAGCCGAACCGACCACCACGTCGAGCAACTCGGAGTCTGAGTCAGTCCCAAGGCGGCGTCGGCGCATTGTCCGGGCCGCCTTGGGTCGTCGCAGTTTTTACCAACGTCACAGGGAAGAGTAATGACTTCTTCAATTGCAATTTTCGATACGGCATCCACGCTCTCTGAAGCCACGAAGCGATTTCTGGGAAAGAAGCATCGCCTTTTCATCGGCGGTGAATGGGTCACTGCTTCGTCGGGTGCAACTCGTGATGTCATCGACCCGGCCACCGGAGCCACGATTTCGACGATGGCCAATGGCGATGCGAATGACGTTGACTTGGCGGTGAAGGCGGCACGCGAAGCTTTTGAGAGCGGACCCTGGCGCTCGATGCCGACCAGCGAGCGCGCGAAAATTATCTGGAATATTGGCGCACTTATCGACGAGCACGCGGAGGAACTCGCGCAACTGGAAGTACTGGACGAGGGCTCGCCCTACAACGTGGTCAAGAACTTCTACGTCCGGCTTGGCGCTGAGCATTTCCGATATTACTCGGGGTGGGCCACAAAAATCACCGGCAGCACGGTCCCGGTCAATATGCCGGGCGAATGGCATGCTTACACGGTTCGCGAACCCGTCGGCGTTGTGGGTCAAATCATTCCGTGGAACGTGCCTCTGCTCATGGCGGCATGGAAGTTGGCGCCCGCTCTTGCTGCCGGTTGTACCATCGTGCTCAAGCCCGCTGAGGACACGCCGCTGACGGCACTGCGAATTGCCGAGCTCTGTCAACAGGCCGGGCTGCCCCCGGGCGTGCTCAATGTTGTGACTGGCGATGGCATTGCAGGCGCAGCTTTGGTCGAGCATCCGGACGTTGACAAGGTCGCATTCACCGGAAGCACCGATACCGGCAAGGCAATCGTGCGCGCCTCGGCAGGCAACCTGAAACGCGTCACGCTTGAGCTCGGTGGTAAAAGCCCGGTTTTCGTATTTCCTGATGCCGACCTCAAACGTGCCATCCCAGGCGTGGCAGAAGCAGTGCTGCTCAATACTGGCCAGGCATGTACAGCTGGTTCCCGCCTCTATATTCACGAAGACATTTACGACAAGGTCGTCGCAGGGGTTTCGGAATATGCAGAGTCGCTGAAACTCGGTCATGGCCTCGACCCAGCCACGAACCTCGGACCTCTCATTTCCGACCGACAACTTTCGCGCGTATCAAAACTGCTGCAAGCAGGTATCGACGAGGGCGCGAAGGTGTATTCCGGCGGCGGGAAGCCGGAAGGCGGAGGCTTTTTCATCCGCCCAACCGTGTTGACAGACGTAAAGCCGGGCATGACTGTGTATCAGCAGGAAATCTTCGGGCCGGTCATTTCCGCGATGAAGATGGATAGCGACAACCTCGATGCGCTCGTACGCGAAGCCAATAACACGAACTACGGTCTCGCCGCGAGCGTGTGGACTCAGGACGTTAGTTTGGCTCACAAGTTAGCGTCGCGTATCCGCGCCGGCGTGGTTTGGGTCAATAACCACAACCAGACCGACGCTGCGCTTCCTTTCGGTGGCTATAAGCAGTCCGGGTGGGGACGAGAGATGGGGCTGAACGGAATTGAGGCATACACCGAGCTCAAGTCCGTCGGCGTCTATCTCGGCTAAGCTCCGACCTGTACCAACTCCCCCGATGCGTGGCGCATCGTACGCTTACTTGCGCCCGGTAGGGGGGGCCACGCTTGATGTAGTCATCTATAAAAGGAGACTCGTAGCATGGAGGGATTGCGTAACAAGACGATTGTTATCACTGGTGGCGCGGGAGGCATCGGCCTTGCCACGGTTCGTTGTTTGGCGGACTCGGGTAGCCGGGTCATTATGATGGACCTGGTTTCGAGCGATGGCGAACGATTGGCCGCAGAAGTGGACGCTGGCCGCGGGATGGTTCATTTTCTGCCTATCGACGTCACGAGCGCCGAGTCGCTGACGCAGGCCGCGGGCGACGTGGTTCGTCGCTATGGCGGTGTCGACGGGGTTGTGGCCAATGCTGGCATCGCGGTTATGTCAGAGGCCTTTGCATACAACGAGGCTTCGTGGCGTCAGACGATGTCCATCAATCTCGACGGCGCATTCTTTACAGCGCAATCGTTCGCTCGTCACATGCGCAAGCGCGGCGGCAGCATCGTCCTGATTTCCTCAATAGCGGCTCGCACGGTTGTCAGACCGGAGAAATGCGCCGCCTACGGAGCTACGAAGGCGGCCGTCGAGCACCTTGCAGCGTTGCTCGGAGTGGAATGGGCGAGCGATGGAATCCGCGTGAATGCCGTAGGACCGGGTCGCACGGAAACGCCGATGATTGAAAGAATTGCGAATGAGGCGCCGGAAATGGTCGCCACATGGATGCAACAGGTTCCTATCGGACGGCTTATTCGGCCCGACGAAGTGGCAAATGCGGTCGCATTCTTTCTTTCAGACCTGTCTAGTGGCTGTAACGGTACGACATTGATGGTAGACGGCGGCTACGACAAGACTTGAGTACGATGTTCGTTCAGTGCCGTACTCCTGCGGCACTTTCATGGCGTCCGCAAGCCACGGATGCCATCTTTTTATTTGCGCGCGTCTTGATTGGATGAGCGAACCTATCACTGTGAGATGTCGCAGGGCAAACGTTACTGCGACATCGCATCAGCTAGTGCCAAGGAATTCAAGCACCGCGCTGCTTTACCAATGTGTTGGGCGCAACGCCGTAAGTCTTCTTAAATGCTCTGCTGAAGTGTGAGAAATCGCTGAAACCGCATGCAACCGCGACGTCGGCAATGTGCTGGGCACGCCCCTCAGTAAGCGAAGTGTGGCTTGCCTCAAGGCGCTTCTGCCAGAGCCACCGCGCGGCCGTTGTTCCTTGAGCCGCAAATATCCTGTTCAGAGTGCGTCTCGACACGCCGATGGCATTCGAGACCATTTCGACATCAAGTTCTGAATCGCCCAGGTTCGCTTCGATATAGCTCTTTGCACGCTCGAGTACGCCTCCGTGTCTTTCGAGCATTCCTTTCATGCCATTAAATTCAGTCTCAACGGATGCCGCGAAGATATCGATGACTGAGGCAGCCAACTTGGATGCGGCGCACGACTCAAGTTCCTTATCTACATTTGCCGCGCCGCTGATGACTGAACCGGCGAGCGCGCCCATCGCCGATTGGCCATCCAGCGCGATTGCGGTAAAGCGCTCGGCGTCAGACAGTCGGCAGAGCATTTGCTTTCGGGGAATCTTCAGCAGAATTATGCGGTAGTCAGAGGAGAAGCTGTATTTGAAGGCCCGCGCCGTATCGTAAAGAACGATATCTCCGACCTTTTGCTTCGTTTGGCGACCACTTTGCTCAAGTGTGCCACTGCCCTGAACGAGCAGGCTCGCGAGGAAGTCGTCACTTGGCGTGCGGCTAAGGTCACTCGTCGTACGCACATATTGCAAGCCAGGCGCAGCAATGTCTCCCACACCAATGGACGCTATCGGTTTTTGGACGACGCGTGCTCGGAAAACGTCGCCAGAATCCGAGAACGCGGGGAGGTCGACGTGACAGTAAAGACGGCAGATTACGTCGTGGTAATAGGCCAATCGTTCACGGACCAAAACCGAAGACGTATCGAACTGTTCAATCATGATTTGACGTGCCCGTGGTGGTTATTCGCGACAGAGTCTCATCCCGTGAAACTTGTACAGTTACAAATTACTTCGAAGATATCAAATTTCCAATTCGAACAAACCCGGACGGTGAACGCGTGAAATAGTTGCTTAAAAGGCCGCGGCGGACGACGCATGGGGCTCGAAGCAAGAAGCGCCGCGGCGGCCGGCTGACAGTTCGCTAACGGCATGTAGTCAGCCGCTCCTTCAAAGCCCTCATGGGTATCGCAATTTGGCGCGCTCAATCCATCAAATCTGTCGTGCCGAGTCGCGAACAGTCGAGTCAGGTTTCGTACATTCGTTACAAAGCGGACAACCTGCCATGCAGGTTACGAGTTCGCAGATAAGGAGACGAAATTGAGACCGCTCACGAGCGTCCCGTACTTTCCGCACCATGGGAGTTCGCGCCTCTCTCGGGAGTCTTTGGTTTTCACTTCTGTCGGCCGCCGTGACCATTTTCTCGGACTTCCCAGCCTCCTGCCGACGCACCCCGTCCAGCTGAACCTCAGTGGACCGGGAATTCTCGTTCGTAATACGCGACATTGGGTGACGACCATGGATATCGAGAAGACATCCTTGCATACGCTTGTTGATAAATGGCTTGGAGCACCGACGACGAGACCATTGAGGGTCACGGAGTTCGGACGTACTTCTTTCGGTGTGCGTTACGTATCCGTTGAAGTGCTGCGGCTGGCTGGTCCGCTGAGAATCGCTTTCTTTCATCACGAAGACGGCGCGTGGCGCGTGTTTCCACCGCAAGGCGTCAGGCCGAGATTAACCACAGCGTACTCATAAGTGGCGCGTGTGCCCGCGTCAAAGTCATTTGAAGCTCGCCATGTTTTGACTTCGCTTCTCGTAATCGACGGCGAGGTTAAGGATGCAGTTTTTGTCGGACCGATATTCGCTAAGGGAGATAGTCATGGAAGGGTCCAGATTCAGCACGGAGCAGCGCTTGGCGCGACTCGAAGATATCGAGGCTATCAAGTATCTAAAGGCCAGGTATGCCGAATATCTCGATAACGGGTATGACCCGGAAGGCGTCGCATCGCTTTTCGTTGACGATGGCCTTTGGGTCATCAAAGGAGTCGGCGGCGAAGCGAAAGGCAGAGAAGAAATCAAGCAGCACTGTCGAAACTTGTCGGCGAACATCACCTGGGCGTTGCATAACATCGTCTCACCAGCGATTGACGTGGACGAAGACGGTTGTCACGCAACAGCTACGTTCTACCTGGTGTGCTTCGTCTCCATGGCACCAAGTGAGCCTTCGCCCCAAGGGGAGGCGGTTTTTATCGCCGGCAAGTACAAAGACAAGCTCATCAAAGTCGATGGAAAGTGGTACTTCGAAGAAATCACTGGCGTTGTTCAACAGTCTGCCCCATGGACGGATGGGTGGGTAAAGAACCCGTTCGTAAAAGAAAGCTGGTGAGCAGTCGCTAGCGTTTCTCTCCGGTTGTTCATCCAGTTGCTGCGGGCACGCGACCTGTTTTCGTCTTCACTGCGGTTATACGGGATGACGTTCGGAGAGGAAAGGTGTTTAACCGAAACCAATGAAGGAATTGTTATGAGCTCGCTACTTGAAGCCTACGACATGGCTGGTACCAAGCTGGCAAACCGCGTCGTCATGGCGCCGATGACGCGATGCCGCGCAAAAAGCACGGTGCCCGACGCACAGACGGTCCTGTATTACCGTCAACGGGCCGGTGCAGGATTGATTATCAGCGAGGGCTCGCAGATTTCGGCTGAAGGCACAGGGTATCTGTACACGCCGGGTGTCTACACACGCGAGCAGATTGACGGCTGGAAGCAGGTTACGAAGGCAGTGCACGAAGAGGATGGAAAGATGTTCATCCAGCTTTGGCATGTTGGTCGTATGTCGCATGTCAGTTTGCAGCAGGATGGCGCACCTCCGGTTTCGTCGGTCGCCGTCGCCGCGCAAAACAGCAACTGCTATGCATACAACGAGAGCGGGGAACCCGGTCCGGTTCAGGCCAGCGTTCCTCGCGCACTCGAAACAAGCGAAATTGCACGTATTACCTCGGACTTTGTAACGGCAGGTGTCGAGTCAATGCGAGCCGGCTTTGACGGCGTGGAGATTCACGGCGCAAACGGGTACATCTTCGACCAGTTCGCCAACGGCTCGCTCAACACGCGCACTGACGAGTATGGCGGCAGCACAATGAACCGCCTTCGTTTCACGCTGGAAACAGTCGACGCTCTCGCGAAGGAAATCGGCAGCACACGAGTGGGCATTCGCCTGTCACCGTTCGGTCGACTGTATGACATGCAGCCATTCGACGATGAAGAGAACACCTGGCTGACGCTGGCGAACGAATTGAGCAAGCGAAACCTTGCATATGTACATCTCAGCGACCAGACAGCGTTTATCGGCGTGGGAATCGGCCGGGAATTCCTTGGCAAATTCCGTGACGCCTATGCAGGCACCTTGATTCTCACAGGCGCTCTCGACCAGGACGCGGGCGAAGAACTTGTCGAATTGGGCTTGACGGACCTCGCTGGCTACGGGCGACCGTTCGTTTCGAACCCCGACCTGGTGGAGCGCTTCCGTAACGGATGGCCGCTCAGTCCCGTCGACATGCCGACACTCTATACGGGCGGCGAAAAAGGATATGCCGACTATCCCACGTACTCGGAGCTGCTCGAGTCGGCGGATGTGGATTCGGAGTGACCGGTACGCCTGTAACGAAAAAAATCAGACAGCAGGCGGACCAAAGACCTAGAGGGTCGGCGTAGACGCTCCCGTATGTATCAAGTGCAGAGCACGGCATTCGCATTGCGGGTAAATCAGGAAGGCAGGAGACGAAAATGGAACGAAAGATTGCACTGCAGGTTGACCATGTGACGAAGGTCTTCCCAGGTGTGAAAGCACTGGACGATGTCACGTTTGAAGTCGCCGTTGGTGAAGTACACGGGCTGGTCGGCGAAAACGGCGCCGGAAAATCTACCCTGATGGCGGTTGCTTCGGGCGCCTTGGTCCCCGAAGAAGGACGGGTTGTCATCAATGGCGTCGAGACCAAGGGCGACACTGAAAAGGCACGCACACTCGGGCTTGCCATCGTTCGCCAAGAGCCAGCCTTGATGCCGGATTTGACAGTCGCCGAGAACCTGTATCTTGGTGTATCGGAAGCGCAGCGCCCATCACTTATGCGCACGACATCATGGGCGCAACGTCTTCTGGAGCAATGGAGCGACGACGTTGCCATTGATGCATCGGAACGAGTGGTCAGCCTGAATCCGGAGCAGCGATTCATTGTTGAAATTGTAAAGGCGCTGGCGACAAAACCAAAAGTCCTGGTTCTCGATGAGCCCACGGAGCACCTGCTCGCTGAAGACGTCGAGCGCTTGTTTGAGCGAATTCGAAAGGTGACGGCGGGTGGCTGCGCGGTCGTGTACATCTCGCACCGGATTCGCGAGGTGCAGCAGATTGCCGACCGCCTCACTGTACTTCGTGATGGCCAGGGACAAGGCACCTACGATGCCTCGAATCTGAGTGAGCAGCAGATTGTCGAACTCATCGTGGGTGGGGCGCTCGACCGCGAGTTTCCTCCGAAGTCAAAGGCTCGCCGGGCCGAGGTCGTGCTGGATGTTGTCGGCTTGAGAGGTGTCGGATTCTCGGACGTCTCGTTGCAGGTCAAGAAGGGCGAAATTGTTGGACTCGCCGGCATTGACGGCAATGGTCAACGCGAATTCATGCGGGCACTTGCGGGGTTGAACAAAAGCAAGGGAAGCGTGACCGTCAACGGCAACAGCGCATCGCTCAAACACTCCCAAGCGGCAACGCGCAGCGATGTGCGCTATCTGCCGGGTGACCGTCATCGCGAGGGCATCTTTGGCGACCTCTCGGTCCGCGAGAATTTTTCGATTCGTAGCCTGTCATTTGACACGGTCCGAGGACTTGTGCGTCCACGGAGCGAAGGGCGTCGTGCAGGGGAGGCCGTGTCAAGCTTCGCTGTCAAGACACCAACCATTGAGACACCCATCCGCTCGCTCTCAGGGGGCAATCAGCAGAAGCTGGTTCTGTCCAGCGTGCTCGCAAGCAAGCCAAAGGTGCTGCTCGTGGACGAGCCGACCCAAGGGGTAGACATCGGTGCGCGGATGGAGATTTATAAGGTGCTCCGTGAAGCGGCTGCTGCTGGTACGGCAGTCATTGTGGTGTCGTCGGATTCACTTGAAGTCGCCGGGCTGTGCGACCGAGTCCTGATTTTCTCGCGCGGACACATCGTGAAGGAACTGCGCGATGACGCCGTCAGCGAAAACAACATCACGTCGGCGGTTTTGACCGCGACCACTGAGCGCGAAAGAGGTTCAGCCAGTATTTCAGGGTTCTGGAAATGGGCGGCAGGGGATTGGGCACCTCTTGTGATGCTTGCGCTCGTGATTTCTGTGCTCGGGATTTACGCGACGCACGTCAACGAAACGTATCTTTCGACTCGCAACCTCAGCGGGATGCTTGCGCTTGTCGCCACACTGGCAATCGTCTCATATGGACAGCAGGCTCTAATGCTAGTCGGAGGTATCGACCTGTCGGTCGGCCCGTTGATGGGATTGATGGTTGTCATCCAGTCGTTCTTCCTGAACGATGGTGCGACGTTTGGCCATCAACTAGAAGGCTGGGTGATTGTTTTTGCCGTGGCGGTAGCCGTGGGGTTCATCAATTGGCTGCTTGTCGACCCATTCCGCCTTCATCCGATGGTCGCGACGTTAGCCACATATATGGCCCTTCAGGCGGTCTCGCTACTCTTGCGTCCCATCCCAGGCGGTCTCATCGCGGATTCCATCGTTGACGGAATTGGCACGCAGTTGGGATTTGTCCCCGTCATCGCGATTCTCGCTGCCATCATCGCGCTGGCACTTGAGTTTGGCCTCTTTCGGACGAGGCTTGGTCTGGCATTCCGCGGAGTGGGGTCGCGTGCTGAAGCTGCACGGATGGCCGGGGTACGCCCGCATCTGACGCTGCTCACCGCCTACGTTGGCTGTTCTCTGCTTGCCGGCATCGCCGCAATTCCCATGATGGCCCAAGTCGGCTCGGGCGACCCGAGCGCGGGCATCAACTACACGCTTGCGAGCGTGGCAGCAGTGGTGATTGGCGGTGCGAGCCTGTTCGGCGGTCGGGGCTCGTTTGTAGGCGCACTGCTGGGTGCATTGCTTATCACGCAGGTCAACGTCGTCACCTCATTCCTTGACCTCGGCGATTCGTGGCAGTCGTATCTGCTGGGCGGGATGATTCTCGCGTCGGTGGCCCTTTATTCCAAGAGCAGAGAAATGGCGGTGGCAAAATGAGAAATTTTTCGACTCAAAATCGCGCTGAAGCGGTTCAGCATCTTCCTCGTCCGTCGGCACAGTTGCCACGACCGAAGGCGATTCCAGCCATGGGGGAGTTCTCATGGATTTGGATTGGGCTGGTCGTCCTGTTTGCAATCAGCGCCGTTGTGGCGCCAGGCACGATGACGCGAGGTTCCATCCTCGCAATGTTGCCGTTCGCAGGGATTCTGGCCATTGTTGCCACAGGCCAAACACTTGTCATACAGCAACGTGGTCTCGACATGTCGGCCACTGGCATGGTGTCTCTCGCGGGCGTTCTGATGGCGAGAACGGGCTTCGGATTCGACTCGATAGTTCTTGCCGCAGTATTTACGGTATGCGTTGGAGCGGTCGTAGGAATGCTCAATGGTGCGCTGGTTTCGCGACTGGCGATAACACCGCTCGTTGCGACGCTTGCCGTGAACGCGCTGCTCATTGGTGCTGTCCGTTCACTCACCGGCAACGTCCCGGTCAACGTGCCGCCCATCATGCAGACAATCTCGCACGCCCAGGTGTTAGGGCTGCCGGCAAACGTGCTGTTTGCGTTCGCGTTCGTGGTTACAGCCTGGGTTATCACCCGAAAAACCGCCGTTGGCCGGAGATTTGTCGCCGTTGGTGTCAATCCGCGCGCAGCAGATGCTGCCGGGGTTCGCGTGCTCAAGTATCAGATTGGCGCGTACGTCGCCTCAGCCGTTTGCTTCTCGGCGGCCGGAATGCTGCTTGCCGGGTTCATCGGAAGTGCTTCGCAGTCTTCGGGCAACGATTACTTGATGCCTGCAATCGCGGCCGTCGTCGTCGGTGGTACACCGTTCACGGGTGGCAAGGGGAGCGTCATCGCGAGTGCCGTTGCCGCATTGTTCATGGCACAGCTGGGCCAGATGGTACTTGCGCTCGGAGCTGGAACGTCGGTGCAGCTTCTCGTACAGGCGTGTGCGATTCTGCTTGCCACCACCGTTCGTTATCTGCCTACGGCACTGCGCACCCTCCGCACTATCACAAACTGAGAGAAAAGAGCACGCCAGGTTTCTTCGTGAGGCTTGGCTGTGTATCGAAGGCGGCTGTGAGTCTTTGAAGTTGGGTTAGCGAGTTGATTGCACCGGCCCGCTAGAGGCCGGGAGGCAATTTTTGGAGATTTTTACGTTAAGGATAACGAAATGTGTAGAAAGGTGATTTTGGGCATCCTTGTGTCCGCCGGAGTATGCGGTGCTCATGCGCAGAGCAGCGTAACGCTCTATGGCCGAGTTGCATCGGGACTCGATTTCGTCACGAATGTGGCGACGCCCGACGGTCAATCGAAGAATAACGTTCGTTTCGGCAGCAACCAGTACGGTATCAGCTGGTGGGGGCTGACTGGCAAGGAGGACCTTGGAGGAGGCTTCCATGCGGAATTCAAACTTGAAAGCATGTTCACCGCGGGAACGGGGCAGTTGCCGGGACAAAGCCTGTTCAACCGATACGCCTACGTGGGGCTTGGCAAGGACGAATGGGGAAGCTTGTGGGCAGGTCAGATAATGAGTCTCACCGATGAGACGGGATATTATCTTGACCCGTTCGGAGAGCAGGCGACTGGTATCGCAAACTTTGCCAAGGGTCGCGCGTGGGGTTCGCGTTCAAATACCTTGACCTATAACTCGCCGAAATGGGCAGGCTTCTCTTTCCGACTTCAGAATGGTTTCGGGAATCAGGCAGGGAATTTCCGCGGGAGTCGCCAGTTTAGTGGGAGTGCCGCCTACTCCCTGGGTGGTTTCAACGCATTCGGGGTCTATGAGGAAATTCGTGATGCAAACGGGAAATTCTCGGACCCGTACACAGCATCGCGCGAATACATGATTGGTGGCACGTACCAGTTCGGTGGATTGAAGTTCTACACCGGCTACCAGGCACTGGTCTCATCGGGACACGATACGGTCGTCAGTGCAGACAATCCGACTGGGGTTACACGAAATGAGCAGGAGTGGCTGGGCGCAACCTATCAGGTCAATGCAGCGCTGGCTTTCCAGGCTGGTTGGTATCACGGTAACGCAAATCACGGCGGTGGCAGCGGGAATCTTGGGGTCATTGGTACGACCTACAACCTGTCAAAGCGCACCTTCCTGTATGCAACGTTCGGGGCAATGTTCAACGGAGGGAACGCAAACTTTCCCGTCGAAACCGCGGATTCGCTGCCGCTGCCGGGCCATCACCAGCAGGGTGGCTACTTCGGCATGATGCATTACTTCTAAGGGCGGCAAGACTGCGGGTTTTTGGACTGAACATTGCCTGCGGAAACTTCCTGTGTGCGAGGTGCCTCCGGGCACCACCGGACGCCTCGCACTAGGTAGAAACGTGAATTATATATATGCGAATCACTGCGCTAATATGTAATCAACGAGGGCCGACGCTTGATGTTGCGGTTGCCTTCCGAGTGTTGTGGCGGCCAGTCAGATGACGCATTGACCTTCATCAGAATCGGCGCCGCATGGAAAACAACTGCGCTGTGTGGAGTTTACTGATGACAACGCCGAGTTCGGTTCGCACAAGCCCCGTATTGTCTTGCCCTGTTTCCGACGATACCGCGGACGACCGTCTTTTTCACAAGGTGACGTTGCGAATCATTCCCTTTTTGTTTTTTTGCTACGTCGTCGCCATTCTGGACCGCAATAACATCGGCTTCGCGCAGCTGCAGATGAAGCACGACCTGTCGTTGACTGACGCGATGTACAGCCTCGGCGCGGTTTTCTTCTTCTGCGGTTACGTGCTCTTTGAAGTGCCGAGTAATATGCTGCTGCATCGATTCGGTGCCAGAAAGACGTTTGCTCGCATCATGCTGTTGTGGGGCGCGGCGTCAGTGTTGATGGTGTTCGTCTCCAGCACGTCGCAGTTCTATGTCCTTCGATTTCTGCTTGGCGTGTTTGAAGCGGGCTTCTTCCCTGGCATCGTTTTCTACCTGACCTTTTGGTTCCCGGCGCGGCGTCGCGCTGGCGCCCTGTCGATTTTCTATGCAGGCGTTGCTGTGGCTGGCGTGCTGGGTGGTCTGGTATCGGGCGGGATTATGCGAGGCATGGACGGGTTCATGGGCATTCACGGCTGGCAGTGGATGCTTGCGATTGAGGGCGCACCGGCCATCCTGCTGGGCGTTATTGCCTTCTATTATCTCAAGGACAGTCCGTCGACAGCATCGTGGCTGTCCGTCAACGAAAAACGCCATCTGGCGGACGTGCTGGCACGTGAAGACAAGCCGACCGGGCGCAGCCATTCGTTAGTCGTAGCGTTGGGTAACCCCTATGTGTACTTGTTCGCCTTCGTGTATTTCTGTCTGACGTCCGCTATCCTGCTGCTGCTGTTCTGGATGCCGACAATGATTAAGGAATTCGGTGTTAGCGATATCGTTCAAATCAGTCTGTATTCGGCGATTCCAAACGCAATCGGCGCGGTAGGTGTCATTGTTATCGCCAAGCACTCGGACCGGCGTAACGAGCGAAAGTGGCACTTCATCTTGTGTGCGGTGGGTGCTGCGGCGGCACTTTCTCTGCTGACGTCACACGGTATCGGCTTCAGCGTATCGATGGCGTTGCTGACAGTTGCTGCCGTACTGGTGTATGCCGCACACCCAATCTTCTGGTCTGTTCCTGCGACGTTCTTCCGCGGTCCGAATGCGGCGGCAAGTATCGCTCTGGTGAGCAGCATCGGTGTCTCGAGCGGAACTATCACTCCGTATCTCATCGGGCTCATCAAGACTTACACGGGCAGCATGAGCAATGCCTTCTATTTCATTGCAATCTTGCTGGCGATTGCCTGCGTAGCGATGGGATATGCATTGCGGTTCGAAAAATCACGCCGGCTCCAGGAAGCTTGAGCGGTCGGTAAAAAAATAGGCGGGCTCTGAAATTTTCAGAGCCCGCCATTGCTTTTCAATAAGGCACTTTCTGGAACGAGTCAATCACAAGTGGTGTCGTGCGGTGACTTCCGGTAGTCAGTGGTCGCTTTTTCCCTGAGCGTCAACACGTTGTGCCCGGACGTGCCGTTCTGCAGCCTGGATGTTTTCGGGATAGTGCACCCAGTCTTGGGGGGAGTATCCGGCGCGATGGAGTGCCTCGAGTTCGGAGGCGACTTGTGCGCGGGTTACCTGGGGCGATTGCTCACTGGCGAAACTGGTGACGCTGACGGTACAAGCAATCGCGGCCACAAGAATCTGCATTTTCATGTTTGGGGTCCTTTAGCTGTGACGTGGGCGGGCAAGTGTGCCCAGCGTGTTGAGACTATAGAACCGATGCGTGTAAGTAAAAACCCTTATAAAACGAATTCACTGTTTGCTGCGACTGAATAGTACCGGCGAAGGTCGGCGGCAGGGCTGTTAATCGGCTACAACCACAAAAGTGGCAGGCATGAGCTGCTAAGTGCCACCGCTGCGGGGTCGCCCACCGAGGGCGTCGTCGGCCGCACTCGCCACCGACAACGGCGGATGAGGAAAGTCATTTCAGGACTAACGGGTCAATGAGGTACGCGGCAGCGCGACCAGATATGCCCTTAATTGCGTGAACGAGCCCGCCGCCCGCTTCGAAGGCTTTGTGAGCCTGGGCGGTGTTCCGGAACCATATGGATAAGAGTACGCTTGGTGCGACGGGCTCTGACCAAAGTCGTTCGCGCTTCGCTGTACGAATCGTCCAGTTGAATGCCATCTGCGCGTCCATCCCGTCGGCTTCGATTGCAGAAACAAGCGTCTTTCTGAAAGCCTCCCGGTCCGCGGCATCTTTCATGACGGCTACGACGATGACCTTGACCCCCATGGGGTCAGTGAATTCATCTTCATGGTCGACGACGCAAAGGCTCCAGCCGCGAAGAAAATTCGGCTCATCCTCGGGAATGTATCTGGTTCCAATCGCTGAGCATTGCGCGACGCTCATCACTTCATCGTTCTCAAAGCAAAGCTCCACCACACCATCAACCTGGAAGCATCCCTGTGCGTCCGCGTGCTGCCATAGGATTTTCTCAACTCTGTTCTGTGTATAGCTCGTGATGCCTCCCATGCAGAGCGCGAGGGCCGCGTGGCAACCGGACCAATAGGCTCGGAAATCACTGCTAGCAGTTCCTTCTTTCCTGGACAACAACGTCATTCGCTTAATCATTTTCGTCTCCTGAGTGTGTGTAAGGCTTGTTGATGCATATCGGCTTGTGGCGAAGTTCTCGCTGAATCGGAACGCTCTAGGAGCAGTCGGCCCAAGGGGATTCGCCCGAGCAGCGCCCGCGGAAACGGTCGCCCGAAAGGCCCACTGGTCAGACTTCAGAGCGGGACCTTCCATCGTCGTTCGATGTTCTAGGGATTGCACCTACGCAAATCGATGTGCATTGGTATAATTGTAGCGTATCATTAACTCATGGCCCAAGGAAACGGGAATGACTTGTGAGGAAGCGCCAACTGGTCGCTTTCTCGTTCTGGGAGACGAGTAATGAAGCAGGAAAGCGAATACGTCTGTGACGTACTGGTGATTGGTTCCGGATGCTCGGGAATGTCGGCGGCAATCACAGCCGCCACGAGTGGCCTCAAGGTTCTTGTGATTGAAAAGGAACCGAAATTTGGGGGTTCAACTGCCCGCTCAGGTGGCTGGCTCTGGATTCCTAATACGTCGCTTGCGAAGGTCCAGGGCATCTACGAGCCCGAGGGTGCGGCACGTACCTACCTTCAGCACGAGGCGGGCGATAGTTTCGACGGCGACCGCGTCGACGCTTTCATCAAGAATGGTCCCGAAGCAGTCGACTTCTTCACAACGAAGACGGCTGTGCGCTTTGACATGCCGCTCGTGTTTCCTGACTACCACGCTGAGGCGCCCGGCGGTACGCAGGGTGGCCGCTCCATGGTCACCCGGCCGTTCGACGGACGTGAGCTTGGCGCGGCCATTAAGGACCTGGCTCCCGCGCTACCGGAACTAACCGTGTTCGGGATGATGTTGGGCTCGGGCAAGGAAATCGTGCATTTTATGCGTGTGACGAAGTCCATTAAATCGGCATGGTATGTCACCAAGCGTCTCTCGCGTCACTTTGCAGACGTTCTGAAGCATGGCCGCGGCATGACCCTGACTAACGGCAATGCGCTAGCCGGCCGCCTTGCCAAGTCGCTCAAGGATTTGAATGTTCCGCTGTGGCTTAACACGAAGGCCGTGAATCTCACGACCGAGGATGGTCGCGTGACTGGCGCGCTGGTCGACCGAGAGGGTTCGAAAGTGAAAGTTGTAGCCAGCCGAGCCGTCGTCCTGGCGAGTGGTGGCTTCCCGTACGACATCGAGCGTCGCAAGCAGCTTTTTCCCCACGCACCCACTGGGACGGAGCACTTTTCGCCCTCGCCGACTGGGAATACAGGTGACGGGTTGCGCATGGCGGAAGCGGTCGGTGGCCAGGTCTCGACGACGCTTCCCAATGCAGCTGCATGGGTTCCCGTCTCCACGTTGACGCGCAAGGACGGCTCAACAGGCATCATGCCGCACTTCATCGACCGTGCGAAGCCCGGCGTTATCTCTGTGTTGCGTGATGGCCGTCGGTTTACGAATGAGGGAAATTCGTACCACGACTTTGTGCAGGCGCTCGTGAAGTCCACCCCGCAGGGCGAAGAGATTTCGGCGCACCTCATATGCGACCACAAGACGCTTCGTACCTATGGACTTGGAAGTGCCGCGCCGTTCCCGATGCCAATCGGTCGATACCTGCGCGTTGGGTACCTGACGCGGGCATCCTCCATCGAAGAGCTTGCGGGAAAAATCAATGTCAATGCGTTGAATCTCCGCGAAACAGTTCGTAGCTTCAACGTGGAAGCACGACTCGGCCGCGACCCCGCATTCGGGAAAGGCAGCAAGGCATATAACCGCTATCAGGGTGATGCATTGCACTCGCCGAATCCATGTGTCGCACCCATTGAGAAAGGGCCGTTCTACGCGCTCAAAATCCGAATCGGTGACATCGGAACGTTCGCAGGTTTGAAGGCAGATGCATCCTGTCGTGTGCTTGATTCCGCGGGCACGCCAATCCAAGGTCTGTACGCAGTTGGAAACGACGCGTGCAGCATCATGGGTGGTAACTATCCGGGGGCCGGTATCACACTCGGACCTGCCTTGACGTTCGGATATATCGCCGGGAAGGCAATCGCAGGCGCTGACAGGCTGGACGAAGGCGAGATTTCAGTAGGCCTTGCAGCGCCCAAGTTTGCAGTGGTCTCGCAATAGCCGTTGGAATCGAAGAGAGCCAAGGAGCGGATGTTTCGCGGTGGCAAACGGCCACCGCGCCTATTTCCTGGTTGCTAAACCACGACTGGCCGATGTTCGTAGCCTGAATAAGCGGGTGCCACGGAGATGAGCAGCATGGTAGCCAGAGAACGGATTGAAGGACCTGTTGCCAGAGGGGCGAAGGAGCAGCGGGGCATTCATGCCATGGAGGTGGGCGGCACACTCTTGCGCCACCTTGCGGACGCCGGCGAGCCCGTGACAATGGCGGCTCTAAGCGCCGCGACCAACGTGCCGCTAAATCAGGTCTTTACGTACATGGTGAGCCTTGTTCGCACTGGACTCGTACGACGAGACGCGCTGACACATAGCTACGAGCCTGGACCGCTGTCGCTCAATCTGGGGTTGAGTGCATTGGCCCAGCTTCCTTTACTTCACGAAACAGTTCGACGCGCAACTGACCTAGTGAGCGAGGCGAATCAAGGCCTTCTCGTGGCAATCTGGGCTGACCGCGGTCCGACCGTTATTCGGTACGTGGGACCAGACATCTATATGCACACGGGATTGCATGTGGGCTTGGTTATGTCAATTGCACACAGCAGCACAGGACGTCTCTTCGCAGCGTTCATGCCGAAAGAGGAAGTGGGTCCGCTGCTCGACCGCGAAATATCGAAGCGCAGCAAAGCGGCAGGCACGCAGTCGACCGAAGTGCTTGACGACATGCTTCTGGACATTCGGCAAAAACGTCTTGCAAGAACAATGGGTTTGCCGATACCCGGAATCGATAGTCTCAGCGCTCCCATCTTCAATCGTGCGGGGAAAGCGGAGCTCGCAGTGACTGTCTTCGGACCATCTGAAGCTATCGATGTTTCGTGGGACGGTAGTGTCGCGCAACGGCTTTCAGTCCTCACATCAGAACTGTCAGCGGGAGGCGGTTCTTCCGCCATCCACGTATAAGGTCGCTTAGTCCCGGGTTGTCTCCGACTGACGCCTTGTTTCTACCTGTCAAACCAATCGTCCTTCATTCGTGCGCTGAGTCCCAGAACTGGCGCGCGCCTGGCTGCTTCAAGCTACTCAATCTGGCGCGCCGGGTCCAGCAAGCAATGAGTGCCCCTCTTACATTCTCCTTTGCCGGAACCTGTTACGTCTCGCAGGCCGGCAGAGACGGCGTGGTTCGAGCGGAGAAGCGAGCCCGCCTTGTACTCATCAAATTGCCCACGTTCCGGGCTAGACGCGGTCTGCGTTGTTGCGAAGCGCGCGTTTTCAAGTAATTTATTTTGGGATGGAGGTTGGAGTGAAAACGAAGATGGCCATTGCTTGGGTAGTCGGGGTACTCATTGCCGGCACGTCAGTCTCATACGCACAAGGAGGCTCAGGTAGCGATTCAATGGCGTCAGGCAAATCTGCAAGTCAGACGGCGACGAGCAAGTCGGCGGACCGCGCTTTGCAAAAACGCGTGCGTGCGGTTCTCGCCAAGGACAAGCACGTCACCGTCTCTAATATCACTGTACGAGCTCGTGCAGGTGCAGTTACGCTGCAAGGCACTGTGCCCGGCCAGGAGGAAATTGAAAGGGCCGGTGACATTGCAAAGGGCGTGACTGGCGTCACATCCGTGAACAATCTGCTTACAGTAAGAACCGCGGGACAATAAAAAGGCAATCGATGCACGACGCCTGAGTACGCGGATTTCGCAAGCGGAGAGGCCCTTCTCGTGGGCCTCCTCTGAATCACACGTCAGACTGCGAGGAAGCCTCCGTCCACAGCCAGTGTTACTCCCGTGACGTAACGAGACATGTCGGATGCAAGAAATATTGTCGGTCCGACGAGGTCTTCTGTCTGTCCGACCCGACCCATCGGGATGCGAGTCATAAACGCTTCGAGGCGACTCGGGTCTTCGCGCGTCGCTGCCGTCATGGGGGTCTCGATTACACCTGGCGCAAGGGCATTCACACGGACGCCGAACGGTGCCAACTCGGCTGCAAGCGACTGCGTGAACATTTTGATTGCGCCTTTTGACGGCGAATACCCGAGGCTACCGCCTTGTCCCGCGTAGGCCGCAATAGATGCAACATTGATGACCACACCCTTTGTGTCCTTGATGGATGGCGTGAAAGCGTGCGTCACGTTGAACGTGCCGTGGACATTGACGTCCATAACCTTCTTCCAGTTTCTTGCGGCATTTGGACTGGCCGAGTTTTCGCGAATGATGATGCCGGCGTTGTTCACGAGCAAGTCAATCTTTCCGATTTCCTGTTCGACGGTCGCCGCCAAGGCGTAGCACGCCTTATCGTTGGTGACATCAAGCTCAAAAACCCACGCCTGGCCCTTTTGTTCTCGAATAAGCGCAGCGGTTTCCTCAACTTGCGCGATATTGATATCGCTGACAACGACCTTCGCGCCGGCCTGCGCAAGACCTAGGGCAAGCGCTCGACCGTTCCCTTGACCTGCGCCTGTAACAAGCGCAAGCCGCCCCTCCAGCAAGCGCGGGGCGACCGTGTGCGAATACGACATAGCTTCTCCTTGCGTGTTTGATGCGTGTGTGGAATCGGCATCGATGCGTCAGACCTTACCTCATCAATTATTTCACCAAAACATACACATTCGCATAGGTGTAATCACCGAGTGTTGTATCGGCTGCCATTTTCCGGTCCTTTCTCACGCGGCAATTTCTCGCCTTACCAGAATTTTGCCGATGTCAGCGCGCTTTATGACGCCGAACTGACGTGGCTCACCAGTCGGTGCACAACGTTCTGAACCCGATTTGACGGCGCGGATAGGTAATTGCACGTATGCAGAATGGCTTGTAAATATTTAATTTCGTGACGTAGTATTCGCACACCAACGGCTGCGTATCCGATGCATCTGACAAGCATTGCGAGCATCAGGAGCGTTCGAGCCAAGCACTCTGAAGACAACGAGAACGGAAGCGACGCGGAATTCCTGCGACCTTCAGAGTGGGCCATTCATAGATATATGAGCTCCAAGGGATGGGCTTTGGGCTCAACCGGTGGCAGCTAACAAAAAAGGAACCAGGTCAAGTCTGGGCTCCGACAGAACGAACAAGGTTTATTAGGTTTTTCAGGAGACTTTTGATGTTGACGCAACGAGGCACGAAGTACGCATTGACCCTAGGGTTGGGGTTGATAGCTGCACCTGTTTTTGCTCAATCGAGCGTTCTGCTCTACGGCATCGTCGATACGTCGATTACGTATCAGAACAGTCAGACGACTCTCGGCTCGACGGTTCCCGGGCACTCGAACGTAAGAATGCAATCGGGTGTGTGGAATGGAGCACGCTTTGGCCTGCGGGGAACCGAGGACCTTGGTGGTGGCACTCAGGCGATTTTCGCGCTGGAATCAGGGTTCAATCTAGCCACTGGCGGACAGCAATTCACGAACGCCATGTTCGGTCGGCAGTCGTGGATAGCGTTGAACAACGTCGCCTACGGAACACTGACACTCGGCCGGCAATATTCGGCCTATTACACGATGCTGTCGCCGTGGGTCCCTGCATATTATTTGACCGGATACGGTTCACATCCTGGTGACCTGGATGGTATGGACACCTACTACCGTGCCAACAACGCGGTCACCTATACCACGCCCTCGCTTTATGGCTTCATAGCGAGTGGAGCGTACTCCTTGGCAGGAGTACCCGGAAGCCTGAATCAGGGCTCAACCTGGAGCGCTGGTCTTCAGTACAAGAATGGCCCGTTCGGTATGGCTGCCGCATTCTGGCGTATCAACAATTCGACGCGTGGAGGTGGTCCGTACGGTACGGATTCGGCCGTGAATTCGTCTGGGCAGCAAGGTGTGTCAGCCATCACGAACGGTTACAACCAGGCGCAAGCTCAACAGCGCTTCGCAGTCGATGGTGGATACAAATTCAACGGCAATCTGGACCTCTCATTCGCATACTCGAACGTGCAGTACATCCCCGGCATCAACTCGAAGTTCACAGATACCGCGGTCTGGAACACGGTCGGGACAACGCTCCACTGGAGAGCGACGCCAGCGGTCGATTTGGCCGCTGGCTACAGCTACACCTGGGCATCCAAAGCGAACAACATTTCTGATGCCGCGAAGTACCACCAGTTCGTCCTGTCGCAGTACTACTCCCTCTCAAAGCGCACTGGTCTCTATGCATTGGAGGGCTACCAGCACGCTTCCGGCAAGACGCTCGGCAATCCGGGAGACGGGACCATCATCAATGCGACTCCCGCAATCGGAGACAGCTTCCAGGGAACACCGGGCGCAAGCCCAGCGATGCTGGCAGTGAGCGTGGGCATTGTGAGCAAGTTCTGATTGATTGAAACGACGGCGGGGCGAACTGCCCCGTCGCATGTCGATGCAAAAGGTTGGAGACAACATGAAAGCTATTCGCGTCATCGCAGGAATCGTAGCCTCGCTTAGTTTCGCCGCAGCGGTGCCCGCTGCGTCGGCCCAGGAGATAAAAATTGGCTTCAACGGGGACCTTTCGGCGTCGCCCTCCGCGCAGAGTGGACAGGCTGCCGTCCTTGGTATGCAAGCAGCCATCGCCGATTTGAACGCTGCGGGCGGAGTTCTCGGCAAGAAACTGACGCTAGTCGTACGAGACGACACATCGCAGCCCCCAAAGTCGATTCAGAATATGAGCGACCTTATCGACAACGAGAAGGTCGTCGCTGTGTTCGGTCCAACGAACTCTGGCAACGCAATGGCGTGGAAGCACATCGTCAATCAGAAGAGGATTCCGGTCATCGACAATGTGTCATCGGGTACAGATATCACGAAACCGATGAGCGCTGGCGCTGACAACTACATGTTTCGTGTCTCGATGGTCGACCGCGAGCAAGTTGCTGCGCTCATGGCTTATGTGAAGAAGGGTGGAAGTGACGCGAAGAAGATTGGTTTCATGTCAGAAACTACGGGCTACGGGCAAGGTGGACTCAAAGACATGAAGTCCATCGCAGGGACGCAGGGGATTACACCTGTCGCCATCGAACAGTTCGGGGTCGGCGATACAGACATGACCTCCCAGTTGAACAAGCTGAAGGCAGCCGGCGTTGACACCATCGTTGTCTGGGCTCAGGGCACACCCATCGCTCAAGTCATGCGCAGCATGGAGAAAATCAACTACTACCCGCGCGTATTGAGCTCCTGGGCTGCGGACAATATCACTTTCTATGACGCTGCTGGCAAGAACCTGGCCGAAAAGCCGCTCTTCCTGCGTACCGTCAGCGAGAACAGAACGCCCGCCCAAGACAAGCTGTTCGCGCGCGTCGGCTCACAGTTGAAGGCTCCCAGCTCGTTTTCGTTCGCGCTGCACGGGTATGACTCGGTGATGATTCTTGCGCAGGCAATCAAGCAGGCGAACAGTACGGATGGCTCAGCCATTCGTGTCGCGCTCGAGAATCTGAATACACCAGTGCAAGGCCTTCTCAAGACCTATAACAAGCCTTTCAGCAAAACCAACCACGAGGCTCTGACCGCGAAGGACTTTGTGTGGGTGCATTGGAAGGATGGTCGCCTGGTGCCTTACACCGATGCTTTCGTGGCGTCCCTGACTCCCGCCGACTACAAGCAGTAACGGTCTTATCGACGGTGGCGGCAATGGTTGGCGCCGCCACAGCGGAGGAAATCCATCATGGAAGCAATCTTTCAGGCGTTGATTAGCGGCCTGGCGGTCGGTGGCGCGTACGCACTGGTGGCGCTTGGTTTCAGCATTACCTTCACCACGACGAAGACGCTCAACTTCTCTCACGGAGAGTTTGTTTCGTCAGGGGCTTTTATCGGGATGAGCGCGATGCTGCTGCTGCTCGGGAAGCCCATCACTTCAACGACGTTCGGTGGCGCCGTGCCGGGTGTGACGGCGCAGCTACTTGCCCTCGTCGCCGCGCTCGTTGTGATGGGCGCGCTCGGATGGCTGTTGTATGTCATCGGAGTTCGACCGTTCGCAAAGCAGCCTGGGATGGCTTGGGTGATGAGTACGCTGGGGTTTGGCGTCGTGCTCGACAGCATTGGTCTCGCCATCTGGGGTCCGAAGCCCGTCGTCGTGCCTTCACCTGTTGGCGACTCTGTCATCCAGATTCTCGGAATTGGAGTGCGACCGCAAGAACTGCTTCTCCTTTTCGTAGCGGTCGTCGTGATGATTGCCTTTGACTTCGTCATGCGAAAGACGATGGTCGGCAAAATGATGCGTGCCGTTGCAGCCAACGGTGCCGTTGCAAGCTTGATGGGCATCAACACGAACGCTGTGATGATTGGTGCATTCGTGGTGAGTTCAGCGCTCGCAGGTCTATCTGGGTTTCTGATTGCACCCATCACTCAGGCGTCACTGTTCATGGGGCTCGCAATCGGTCTGAAAGGGTTCTCGGGCGCGATGATTGGAGGTCTCAATAATCCGCGCGGTTGCGTTATCGGTGGATTTGCTCTCGGCGTCTTCGAATCGACGGTGAACCTGTGGCAAGCACAGTGGCGTGAGATTGCTGTGTTCGCAGTGGTAATTCTCGTCCTTTCGTTCAAGCCGACGGGTCTGTTCGGCAGTCGCCTCGTGGAGAAGGTATGAGAAAGTACGCCCATGTCCTCGGCGTCTGTGTTGTCGCTATCGCGCTGAGCGTTGGAGCACTCGCGGTCGGCAACGACTATTACCTGCACATTGCATTCATGATGTGTGTCTACTATCTCTGCGCCGCCGGCATGAACGTGCTCGTCGGGTTCGCGGGGCAGAAATCACTCGGACAAGCGGGACTCTTCGGTGCAGGTGCATACGCGGTCGCGCTTCTTACGTCGCAAACCGAGTTGAATCCATGGGCAGCCATGGCAATCGCGACAGCCATATCTGGCGTTTGCGGCGTGCTTATCGCGCTGCCGTCGCTTCGGGTCAAAGGGCCGTATTTGGCCATGGTCACGCTTGCATTCGGTATTGTCATCGAGCGTCTCGTCAGCGATTGGACGGACGTGTTTGGCGGGGCACAAGGCATCTATGGCGTTCGAAGCCCTGAGATTGGCGGTCAGCCTATGTCGCTCGCCCAATGGGTTTGCGTGGGCGTGGTCTTCTGCACAATCGCCCACCTGCTCCTACGCAATCTATTGAACGGAAAATTCGGCCGTGCCTTCCTGTCGCTGCAGGCCGATGAGATTGCGTCGTCGTCTGTAGGTGTGCGGGTCTATCGCGGGAAGGTGATTGCATTCGTCATTGCGGCGGTCACCTGCGGTCTCGCGGGCGCGATGGTAGCCCAGCAGAATCAGTACATAAACTCCGACTTCGTGTCGTTCCAGTTGTCAATCTTCATTCTTCTTTTGGTGCTGTTCGGAGGAGCAGGAACGAAGTTGGGACCGGTGGTGGGAGCCGTCATTCTGACGTTGCTTGACGCGCTTCTCGCGCGTTGGCCGTCGGTGCAGCACACGTTGTACGGGCTGCTCTTGCTGTTCGCTCTCTACGCGATGCCGGGCGGCGTCGTCGGTACGATATCGAAGTGGATTGGTCGTAAGCGTGAGGCATTGAGGGGGGGCGATGTGCGTCCGAGCGGACACGTAACGACGCTTCTGCGTAACGGTCGGTCGAGCGGGGACGAGCTTCTGACAGTAACCAATCTCTCGAAGGCTTACGGCGGTGTGAAGCCGGCGCAGGACATTTCGTTCTCGCTCAAGCGAGGCCACATCCATGCGCTCATCGGCCCGAACGGCGCCGGTAAGAGCACTATGATAAACATGGTCACTGGCGTCGTGCGCCCTGACGCTGGCTCAATCCGATTCAACGGCAAGGAAATAGGTGGAAGCGCGGTCCACGCAATCTGCTGCCTGGGCATGGGCCGTACGTTTCAGAATCTAAGGCTCTTTGCTGACCTGTCGGTTCTCGACAACGTGATGCTGGGTCGTCACAGCCGTATGAAGAACGGTCTGTTCGCGTCTCTCTTCGCGCTGCCCCGCGCGCGCCATGAAGAAGAGCTGACCCGGCAGCGCGCGCTGGAACTTCTGGACCTCGTTGAGCTTGGACATCTTGCGAGCCGGCCTGCCGGGAGTCTGTCCTACGGACTACAACGACGAGTGGAGCTTGCTCGGGCACTTGCGACAGAGCCGCAATTGCTGCTACTCGATGAGCCTGCCGCAGGATTGAATCCGCATGAGACAGCGGAACTCGGTCAACTGCTGCTTCGCATCGGCAAATACGGGGTCAGCATCCTCATGGTCGAACATCATATGGACCTCGTCATGTCCGTTTCTGACCACGTGATTGTCCTCGACTACGGGGTCAAGATTGCAGAAGGTCAGCCTGCAGACGTTCAATCCAACCCGCGTGTTGTCGAAGCTTACCTGGGCGTCGACGAAGCTGAAGCAGCATGAGAGGAGGAAGTATGCTCAAAGTCGAATCGGTCAAAGTCTCTTACGGTGCTATTCAGGCGGTGAAGGGTGTGAGCCTCGAGGTGAAAGAAGGGGAGGTCGTCACTATTATCGGCGCGAACGGTGCAGGAAAAAGCAGTCTTCTAAAAAGCATCGCGGGGTTGCAGTCGGTCTCTTCTGGGCGCATCACTGTCGGCGGTCGCGACTGCACTCAGCTGCCTGCACACATGCGACTCGGCTTGGGCATTGCTTTGTCGCCCGAGGGTCGAGGCGTGTTTCCAGACCAGACCGTTCGTGAGAATCTTCTTCTCGGAGCGTACTCGCGGAAGCAACCAATGTCTGCGACCGAAGCGGCGATGGAGAGAGAGTTTGACCGGTTTCCGCGTTTACGTGAACGCCAAAGCCAACTCTCCGGGACGCTTTCCGGCGGTGAGCAGCAAATGCTCGCCATCTCGCGCGCCTTGATGAGTCAGCCACGCATGCTTCTACTCGACGAGCCGTCGTTGGGCCTGGCTCCGCTGGTCATCCGAGACATTTTCGATGCTATCCGTAGTCTGCGGGAGGAGGGCCTCACCATTCTGCTCGTTGAGCAGATGGCGAAGCAGGCGCTCTGTGTTGCTGACAGGGCGTACGTGCTCGAGGTGGGCAACATCACGCTTGAGGGCTCGGGACGCGAGTTGCTCAACGACCCGAAAGTCAAAGCGGCATACCTAGGCGCCCATTGACCGCGCCGACCAACCGACTTGAAGTAACGACATGGGAGGATTGATGAGCACGGTACGCATGGGGCTTGTTTCCAAAAAGCCAGATTGGATGAATGACGAGTTCTACAGGCATTGGCTCGGCCACCATGGCCCCTTGGTCAAGAACGCTCCGGGGCTCAGTCAATATTGGCAAAATCACATCGTCGACCGTGTCCAGCGCGGTATCGACTTCCGGCGGGAGCCGTGGGAATTCGACGGATTTTCGCAACTGTGGATTTCGGACCCGAACAAGCCGTTCGGAGAAGGGGAGCTGCCGCAAAGAATCATTGAGGACGAGAACCACTTTCTCGGCCGCCTCCATATTCTCACCGTCAAACAGACGACGGTTGTAGACGTGCCGCACGACGCGGCACGCGCAAGGCTCAAGAAGCGTATTTCTCTCATTCGCCGTCACCCCGAGCTTTCAGAGCAGGATTTCCTTAACGAATGGAAGGTGCATGCGGACTTCGTTCGGACGATGCCAGGTGTCAAAGGCTATCGGCAGAACGCAGTAGTGCAGCGCGAGCTTAAAAAAGGCACCCCGTGCAGTTACGACGATTTGCCTATCGACGGGGTCGTTGAGTTTTGGTTTGAAAGTACCAATTCTCTGCAGAAGGCATTTGAATCAGATATCGGGTTGAAAACGATGGAACATGCGAAGACTTTCCTCGCCGGCATCACCGCGTTCCTGGTCGAAGAACACCGAATCATCTGACGTCGTTGGAAGGGGGGTGGGTACCCGCGGTCCGGAGTCGACGCGGGTTATTGTTGGCGGTAGTGCACCGTACATCGCCCCGCGAGCGTGATGATGTGCTCGCTGGACGTCGGTCATGTACGTGCGACCGAGTTTTGGCTATCGCCTCAAAGGTTTTCGATGACCGACGGTGTAGCCTGCTATGCGTTTCGCGGGGGAGTTAGGCTTAGCCTGCGGTTGGTCGGGCGTCGCAAGAGTAGGCGATAGGGATGCCCTCCACGGCTTAGCCGGGATGGCACCAACAGAATCTACCGTGCCGTGTACGGTGCATAGTCGATGTAACCTTCAGCACCCCCACCGTAGAACGTGTTCGGGTCCGCAGGAGTAAGCGGCCAACCATTGCTGAGACGAGCGACGAGGTCGGGGTTGCTGATGAAGGGGGCGCCGAACGCGACGAGGTCGATGATGTCGTCGGCAATCATTTCCTCGGCTCGCTCACGCGTCATCCCTCCGGCCAGAATCAGGGCCGTCTGCTGAAGAAGGGGCTTCATCTCTCGCAAGAGTCCATTGAAGCCAGACTCGGCTTCTGGTTCCATAGCGTTGTCTAATCGAGAATATCCGGCCTGATTCATGACATGCACGTAGGCGAGCTTTCGCTTTCCAACTTCCCGGCAAAGTTCAGTGTATGTACTGTCAATCTCAGGGTAATGAGGCATGTCGAAAAGCTTCCCGTATGGTGAGATACGGATGCCAACACGTTCGGCGCCGATGCGTGCTGTCACTGCATCGATGACTTCAAGAGTGAACCGTAGCCGATTTTCAAGATTCTCGGCGGAGTAAAAATCATCACGGTCGTTAACAAGCGGATTCATGAATTGCTCAAACAGATACCCATTCGCGCCGTGAATTTCGACGCCGTCAAAGCCTGCCTGAATTGCATTCTCCGCAGCCTGCGCAAAATCTTCCACGATGCGCTTTATTTCGTTTGTGGCGAGAGAGCGGGGTGCGGGGGTGGTGACGAGGCTTGGTTTGCCGCTCTCGTCGTATCCAAAGGCCTTTGCGTTCTCGGCTCGTTTCGACGTTGCGCTCACCGGAATCTTGCCATCTTGCTGAATTGAAGAATGTGAAACGCGGCCAACGTGCCAAAGCTGGGCAAAGATTCGCCCCCCAACAGAGTGGACGGAGTTGGTGGTTAGTCGCCATCCAGCGATTTGCTCGGCTGAAAAGATGCCAGGGTTGAAGAGGTATCCCTGGCCCTCGCGGGATATTGGCGTACCTTCGCTGACAATCAGGCCTGCGGTAGCACGTTGTGTGTAATATAGGGCCGTACGTTCATCCGCGATGTCGCGCGGTGCACGTGCTCTGGTAAGCGGCGCCATGACAATACGGTTTTTGAGGTCCGTGCCGGCAAGATTAAAATGGTTGAAGAGGTTTTTCATGAGTAGATGGGTGACTTGGCGTTAGGAGGCGGTAGTTGGGTGTGATGCGCACAAGTACCACGTTGAGCAATCAACGCTGCAGTGCGAACCGATACCGCGCTTTGCGTTTTTCGCTGTGGCGCCGCAGCGGACCCGCCTTGGCATCAGCGAATCACCAGGATTCCTTCATAAGCTGTGACTGGACCCAGCCCTGTGTCCACGGGGCGGATTGTTGGATGATTCCGGATACCTCTTCAAATAACCACTTGCCGTCAACCTTGACGAACTTGTCGGCATATTTCCCAGAGAGGACCACCGCTTCTTCTTTAGAAGCCTCAGGGGAGGTCTTCATGGTCAGGAGGCAGAGGAGGTAGAAGGTTGCGTTGGCGCGGCAACCATCGGCGCTGATACTGACTATGGGCGAATGGATGTTATGTTGTGCCCAGCTGATGCTTTGACTTAAGTTGCTGCAGTGACGCTTGATGCCATCTTGGCCTCTGGCTTCGCCGCCAACTCCCTTGATGGTCCATAGTCCGTTCTCAACGAAAAGAGAAGCAAGTCCCTCTGCGTCGAACTGATTGTCCAGTTTTCTCGCGTACTCCGCCTTTAGCTGCTTAATAGCTTCGATATCTTCTAGTCTGGTAATTCGCTGTTCCGCTGTAAATTGGGTGTGGTTCATATGTTTCACAAAGATAATTGGATTTCGCACATCAGAGTTGAAGTGAATAAATCGAGAATTTCTTGCTCAGAACTCTCGAGTTCTCGTTCGCTCTGGTCGCCTGTGAAGGCAAGCAAACTTTGTAGCTAACAGTTTGTTCAGTTTGACGGGAAGTGTGGGAGCACTTCCGCCGCGAGTTCGTCCATTAGTTCCGAATAGGGGCGCCAACTCACCTTTGGATTGAGCGCGATGTGGTTCACACCGGCTGCCTGCGCATCGCGAAGAAAGGTCGCGAGGCTCTTACTACCGGAGCGGAAGCCGCCGCGCGTTCGGATAAGCGGCTGGTTCGGGTCTTCTACAAGGTCAAGAAAACCACCTATGCCGAGCGGCTTAAAGTGGTCGGAACCGCACGACTCCCTTACCTGGTCATGCCATTGCTTTGCGAATGCCGGCAGTTGTTGCGGTACGGGCGATGAACCGATGAATCCATCCATGTTTTTCGCGATGTACGCGAGACTTTGCTGGGCTCGTCCAACCGCAATGGTCGGGAGCGCACCGAAGGAAGGCTTCGGAATCAGGTCATGTGTGCCTCCGGAACTGCCGAAGCGCGGCGACAAAAACGTGGGAAAGCTCTGCTCGATGACGGCCTTGAAGACATGGTATGCGTCCCTGAAGCGGTCTCCCCGGGTTTCGAAGTCGATACCAAAGAGGGGATATTCTGCAGGTCGGTCACCGGATGACAGACCGAGAACCATCCGGCCGCCGGAGAGTTGGTCAAGCGACGCAACTTGCTTCGCCAGTACCATCGGCTCACGCATCGGCAAGACAATCCCTGCCGTTCCAAGCGCGATGCGGCGCGTGAAGGCTGCGAGATAAGCAATGTACGGAATAGGGTCGAACACTTGACCGACATCACCGTACTGCGGGTCATAGAACGGGACGTCGCGCATCCAAAGCGCGGTGAACCCGAGCTCATCTGCCTTCTGCGCCATGGCGATGTGGTCGCGCATTGTCGGAGCAGGACTGTTCGGATGAGTCTCCAGCGGCAAAATCAATCCGACGGTGAGCTTCCCGGGCGAGAAAAGCCGTGCGTAGCCGGGTTGCTGGGCGAGAGCGGTGTTCATCAAATCTTGTTCGGCAGGCGCGTTCATAGGAAGAATCTCCATGTTTGCTTAATTTTAATTTTGTCCGGGTACGCCAGTAACCGCCTAGAATTCCATTTACCTCATCCTATGGTTCCAAAATCGTGCTGAGAGATAGGTTTTCCGGTCTCAACGAATTCGTCCTGTCGGCGCAGGAGGGAAGCTTCACGGCGGCCGGCATAAGACTCGGATTGACCAGCAGTGCGGTCGGAAAGGCCGTTACCCGGCTTGAAGAGCGCCTTGGTACCAAGCTGGTTCACCGAACCACCCGGCGACTTACCCTGACGAACGAAGGAGAGGCGTACCTGGCAAGTTGCCTCCGCGTGCTCGGTGAGCTCGATGAGACGGAGAGCTTCCTCACTACAGGCCATCAGGAGCCGGTAGGGCGTGTGCGCATCGAGCTTCCGGCGACCTTTGGGCGAAGGCACGTGCTTCCCTCGCTGCTCCGACTTTCCTGTCAGTACCCAAAGCTCGACATATCGGCGAATTTCAGTGAGCGCCTCGCGGACCTTATCGCCGAGGGGGTAGATATTGCCGTACGCATTGGTCGCTTGAAGGATGACGCAGACATCGCCGCGCGCAGGCTCGGAGTTCAGCGGCTCGTCATTTGCGCGGCTCCGCAATATCTTGACCGGTACGGGACGCCTAACACGAAGAATGACCTTTTGAGCCACAACTGCATTGTCGGGCTGCAAAGAGGTCAGAAGCCTGCGTGGCTGTTGCGGAATGATGCGGGGGAATTCGAACCGATGCACGTGCCAGCAAGACATGAATGGGGCGACGGCGAGGCAATGCTTAATGCGGCAGTCGCCGGATGCGGTGTCGCGCAGCTACCTACATGGCTTGTCGGTGACCACCTGCGCCGAGGAGACCTCGTTGAGGTTCTCAGCGAGTGGTCAGGAGGAGAAATGCCGGTCCACGCCATCTGGCCTCGTACGAAGTACGTTCAGCCGCGGGTTCGGGCTGTTATCGACGAACTTGTTCGCGTCGCTGATGAAGAAGGGTCCGGGTTCAAGCCGTGAGACTTCTTCGCGGCACGCCACCTCATACGCTGCGCACGATGGCCTGTTGCGCCAAGGCTGCTCAGTGACCGCAGCTCTCAGCGATGGGCGGGAGTTCGTCGCTCGGTGGAGTACCATGATTGCAAGTTGATGCGAACGTTCGAGGGCGGGCAATGGAGTCAAGGGCAGGACATCATAGTGTCGGGCGAAGCGGCCCCCGCGACATTGTCGGAATACCTGGAACGCGCTCTAGACAGGGGCGGTCATCTGATTATGGTCCGAAGTGAAAGTGGAGCAAGTGTCTTGTATCTGGACGAAGTCAGTTTGTCAGACGAGGAACTGACGAAATGTGGCGTGATTCAAAACGAGCTCGCGGACGCGATACTTGAAGCCACCGGTCCGACTTCAATGACACGGACATCAATGGTGAGCGTTACCGTTTCATTCGGACGTTCACCCAGGTCGGTGGCCTTGGAGCGGTCGTGTTCGCCTCCGCTTACACAGTAGAGCGGCGTTACAGTTCAAAGACCTGCTAGCGGTTTCAATACCTCAGCCGTGGGTGTCTATCCACGCGCGTGCCCACGCCAGACCGACTCCTTGGGCTTCCTGCTCGGAGTCAAACAGCCCGAGAATTCCCGAGGCTTCAACGAAGCGAGTTTCGCGCGTTATTGTGCCGCTCGCTGCATATCGCTCGTGCTCGAGGAGACCATCCTGCTGAGCGATGGCATGTCCCCAAACGACATATCCTCTATAGCTGTCACGTTCCATCGGAGTCTCTTATCAACGTTCCCTGCGGTTCGAGCGAAGCCACGCCGAACAGCTGATTGCCTGCGCCACGCAGCTGCCGTCGCATCCGTCAGCTTTTGCGCACCGCTGTTCCGGTTGCCCAATTGAGACCGTACCCAGCGTCGTGTTGAATCGGATAATCGGAAAGAAGTCCATAGAACAGCTTTTCATATCTGGATTGTGGTGAGTGTCTTGAGCAATGGGGCGAAGCTCCCCCCTAGCCCAGCAGGACGCTGGGTTAGGGGGAGCTTCGCCCTGAGACTGCGCGCTGGACTGCGGAGCCGGTCTCTCGCACGGGGCATCGGGGTCGCGTGCATCGCCCCGACTCGGCTGGACTATCACAAGGTATGCACACCTTGCCGCTCACCCTCTAGCCGCTGCTCCCAGGTCGCGCCCGGAGCTCCCCGCTTGGCGCCATTCAGCTGGCCGCGGGGTATCGAGCCCTCTCCTCCAGCCAAAGGTATACGTCGGCGATTTTAAATGCGGTCGAATCTCCGGTTTTAGGTGCCGGCCGCGGCTGCCTAAAACTGGCCGCTGGAGAATGGAATGGCCGGACGCATCGAGCGATGCTGGCTGCGTCCGGCGTGACGCGGGCTTCGGCAAGTTCAGCGCGGACGCGGAACAGTACAACACCAGCGGCGAGGTCTTATGGCCTGAGCCACGCCCTACTTTCGCTACTATGTATGCTGTGCGTGCGGCGCGGGTTCTTGGTCTTAGGCGTCACGATATTTGTCGGCCTGGTACTGACAATATCCGCACAGCGAATTGTCGTAATCATCCAAGGTAAGAACGTTCCCGCAACGCGAGCACCCTCCAGCGGCGAGCTGCACGCCGCACCAAAGGCACTTTCCCTTTGCATGTACAAACGTCGCGTGTTGGCATTCCGGGCATTCCGCGGTGGGCGGCTCTTCGCCGCTGAAGGGGTCGTAGCCGCCGACGAATTCGATAAGGGTTTCTTCGAGCAAGGGCACGATGAGTGCGCGATGTGCGCAGCTGACGCAAATGTACGTAACCTCACCGCTTTCAAGGTCGCTGCTCTCTTCTTCGTCGCCGGACGGCTTCAGCAACGACGACCCGCACGCCTCGCATTGCATGTCAGGCACCCCCTCCCGATACCGGGGATTTGCCGCCAGAGTTCTGATGGCGAGGGCACTCGACGCTGGTTTGTGACTACTTTCCCTTTTGTCTGCGTAGCGTTGTCGGCGGTGGGCTCCAGTTTGTCTACGCTAGCTCAACCATCCGCGCTGGGTGCAGAGCAGGGCCAGCCGCACATGCGGCTGGCTGCTTCAGAAACAGGCTGGCGCCGCGGCGCCCCGATGCCGGATTACGCCCGGCCGGCATACGGCAGGTGTCCCAGTTCGAGTCCGGGAAAATCCAGCTTCTCCATCGCCTGGATGAGCAGGGCAAACGGCAGCCGCTTGAACCCGCCTTCCTTCCTGCCGTAACGGCTGTCGGGCGCGTGCCCAATCAGTTCGTCGATGACGTGCTCGCTGATGCCTGCCAGCTCACCATACGTCTGGAACGTGTGGCGGAAACTGTGATACACGAGCGCCGGGTCTGTGAGGCCGATGGGCGAGCGCAGGTATTCGTTGAACCAGTTGCTGAACACCGCACCGCGCTTGCCATACTGGTCGGTCGCGAGGTCGGGAAAGAGCCATGCCGGGCCGCCGGCTGCCCTGCGGGATTCGACGTAGTCGAGCCAGCCCAGTCGCAGCACGTTACGGTGGACCGGGACGTGGCGCATGATGGTCCGGTTCCCGGTGCGGGCCTCGCGCTTCGAGTCGTGCAGGTGCAGACACCATACGTCCTCGCGCTGGACCACGTCCGCGACCGTGAGTCGGCACAGGTCTTCGACCCGGGCGCCGGTATGCGGGCCGAGCAGCGGCAGCCAGTAGGCGGCCTCGACACCTCCCTTGCCGGGACGATGGCCATGCGTATACACGGGGCAGGAGAAGACCTGGTTCAATTGGTCCATCGTGAATGCGGTGCGTACCGTCTTCCGATTGCGTTCGACCACCTTGGCGGGATATTTCATGCCGCTGAACGGGTTGCGGGCCAGCTTCGTCAGCTTCTTGTGCATGGCGAGCGTGATGAGCGGCGACAGCAGCGACAGAATCGTGTTCACGCGACCGTGCTCGAGCTCGTCCTTTTCCAGGCAGAGCGTCTTGAATCGTTCAACGTGGTCGGGCGTCAAGACCGTCAGGGGCAGGTCGCCCACATGGGACTTGAAGCGCTGTGTCTGCGCCGTCACGTCATGGACGGTTTTCGGCGAAGGCATGCGCTCCTCCTTCCAGCATTTCAGGGCGGCTTCCCACGTATCGTTTTCGTCGACCAGGGGAATCAGCTCGGGCGTCTCGCTAACTTCGCCATCGAGGCGCCGCAGCTCTTCTTCCACGACAGCCAGCTGCGCATCGGCAATCGCCTTCAACAGCGTGACAAACTCCGTCGACGCAGCGGGCAGCCAGGCGCGCTCCCACATCAGATGCTCCTCGACGGACTCGCGGACGTCCGAAAAGTCGTCCGACGCCCGGGCCCGGCGCAGCTGCTTGCGAGCCTCGAGCAAGAAGGTTCGGTGTGCCTCGTCGTCGTAGTCGTCTTTGTCGGCTTCGGCTTCGTCGCTCTCTTTCTCGAAGTAAGTTGGACGTGCTTCGTCGTCGTTCGCCAGCGCGTTGACGGTGTAGCGCTCGACCAGCCGGGGAATGTGCAGGGCGTGAAGTCGCGTCGTTCCCGGCGGCTGTACGGTCGGGTGATACGGGTGAGGCTCATCGTCGACGGCGCGCATTCCGTGCGGCAACCAGGCGTCTGCTGCCATGGCGGCCGAGGCGGCCGCCGCCCGCGCCGGAGCGACGAGACGCTCATACTCGAGGGCGGCCATTGGCAGGCGGGTGATGGCCTCGGTCCGGCAGGGCGTTTCCAGGCTCACCCAAATTTCAGTTTTCTGGAGCTGGGCGCGCAGCTCGAGCGGCACCTTGCGGCGGAAGTAGTAATGGGCCGAATCGGCGCGGGTGGTCAGGTAGGGATGTTTCACGGTGTGCTCTCCACGTTGAGGTAACAGTGGCGTGTAGCACCCGCGCCCGGAAAAGCGCCCGCACCTAAAACGGTTGGCCGTTTTAGGTGCCCAATGCGCCTGTTTGGGCGCATTACCGGCGTTCCAGAACAAAAAAGCCGCTGCTTCGTGAGAAGCAGCGGCTTTTTCTTGCAACTGGTGGCGAATCAGGGATTCGAACCCCGGACCTGCGGATTATGATTCCGTCGCTCTAACCGACTGAGCTAATTCGCCGAAGAATTGAATTATGTAGATATGCCGCCTGGCTGTCAACACCTTTTTTCATCTTCCCTGAAAAAAGGTGCCGGGGCCCGTTCCGGCCAGGGTAGCGGGCGGGGGTGCCGCCCGCTACCGCTACCTCAATCCTGCGCGTAGATATTGGAGTCCTTCGTCTCCTTGACGAACAGCAGGCCGATCACGAAGGTGCCCAGCGCGATCACGATCGGATACCAGAGCCCCGAATAGATGTCGCCCCTCGCCGCGACGATCGCGAACGCGGTCGCCGGCAGGAAGCCGCCGAACCAGCCGTTGCCGATGTGATACGGCAGCGACATCGACGTATAGCGGATCCGCGTCGGGAACATCTCGACCAGCATCGCGGCGATCGGCCCGTAGACCATCGTCACGTAGATCACGAGGATCGTCAGAATGACGATCGTCATCGGCCAGTTGAGCTGTGCCGGGTCGGCCTTTGCCGGGTAGCCGGCCGCCTTCAGCGTCGACGCGAGCGTCTTGTCGAACGCCGCGCCCTGCGCCTTCGCGTCGGCCGCCTTGCCGTCATAGGCCGGGATCGCCGTGTCGCCCACCTTGATCTCGGCGGTCGAGCCGGCCGGCGCCGCGACGTTCTCGTAGTTCAGGCCGGCCTTCGCCAGTGCGCTCTTCACGATGTCGCACGAGCTCGTGAACTTCGACGTGCCCACCGGGTTGAACTGGAACGAGCAGGTGGCTGGATCAGCGATGACCGAGATCGGGGCCTTCTGCGTCGCGAGTTCGAGCTGCGGGTTCGCGTAGTGCGTGAGCGCCTTGAACAGCGGGAAGTAGGTGAGTGCCGCGATCAGGCAGCCGGCGAGGATGATCGGCTTGCGGCCGATCCGGTCCGACAGCGAGCCGAAGAACAGGAAGAACGGCGTGCCGATCAGGAGCGCGATCGCGATCAGGATGTTCGCGCTGGCACCGTCGACCTTCAGCGTCTGCGTGAGGAAGAACAGTGCGTAGAACTGGCCCGTGTACCACAC